>Ga0256914_1001284_pt1 | contig 23240 bp, 19 predicted proteins | sample HulkmetaG_FD_191571 | JGI IMG/M metagenome (GOLD analysis project Ga0256914, IMG submission 191571) | Hydrothermal chimney microbial communities from Main Endeavour vent field at the Juan de Fuca Ridge, Pacific Ocean - Hulk | ecosystem: Environmental > Aquatic > Marine > Hydrothermal vents ... | reverse complement strand
CTCGGTTTTGTCTGCATTGCTCGAATGCTCTTCATTCGTCATTCCAGCCAAGCGGGCCGGAGGCCCGCGCGAGCTGGAAAGGGTTTACAGCCAGAGCTTAAAGCATAGCGGGCGGTCGGTTTGGTCAGAAGCCAGCCAACAGAAGAAGAGATGATGCAACGGCAAGACATGTGGGCTGTGGGTTGTGGGCTGGGGGCTGTGGTGCTGTCAATCAGCAGAAATGCATTCGCGGGTTGGCGACCCGGCCTGGATCCCAGATCTCGCGGCTGGCGCCGCTCGTCTGGGATGACGAATGGAATGGGGTGTGGGATGTGGGGTGTGGGATTTGGTCTGTTGAAAGGCGATGCGCAGTACGTAGTACGTGTTACGTAGTACGTGGTACGTGGTACACGGCGCCGTTGGTTCGCAGGACCGCGATCGCGGGAAGGCTAAGGTTGGACGGGCGAGACGTGCTAGCCCAATCCGCAGGACCGCGATCGCGGGGAGGCCAGGCCAGAAAACAGCACCTGGCGCGCGGCCAAAAAGAGCTCGCGGCTGGCAATTCGGGCAAGAATCGGGCGCAGCGCCGGTTGCGGCCGTGGAAATCCGGCTCACGCCCCTCTCGCCCGTCCGTTCTAGAATGTGGCCATGCTACAAGTGCGCCGCGCCAACCCCGGCGACGCCGCGGTACTGGCCCGCTTCCGGGTGATGCTCTTTGAAGAAATGGGGCGGCTCGACTCCGGCGAGGCCGAGTTCGCCCAGGCCTCCGAGAACTATTTCTCGTGGGCGCTCTCCACCGGCCGCGAGGTGGCCTGGATAGCCGAGGAATATGGCGAGCCGGTAGCGGTGCTGGCGATGACCCTCGAGCCCATGCCACCCAAACCGGGGCGGCCCCGCCTGCTCGAGGCGTACATGCACAACGTCTACACACTTCCCGCCCGGCGGATGCGCGGCCTGGCCAAGCGGCTGGTGATTGCCGCGCTCGAGTACGCCAGCAGCGAGGGCATCCGCCGCGTTCGCCTCTACACTTCCGACGACGCCCGCTGGATGTACGAAAACCTGGGCTTCGTTCCCCACTCCCGCTACCTGGAGCGCAAACTGTAAGAATTTAAGCGATGCTGCGCCGTCTCCCCCACCCACACCTGCCGGCCGAGCACTCCCCCGGCGGCCGCTTGCGAGCGCTGGAACTGCAGCGGTTCCTGGCACACTTGCACGACGCGCTGGCGCCCATCAGGCCGATTCCTCCGGTTACCATTTACGTTCTCGACGAGCACGACTGGCGCCGCTTCACCCGCCTTCCCTATGGCTATCCATTTCAGCGCAGCCGGCCGGGCGAAGGGTTCGGGGTGTTTGCGCCTCTGCGCTACCCCGACCGGCTGCTGGAGCGCCTGACCGGCGTCTTTGCCGAGGCCGCGCGCCGCGGCGGGAAGGTGCCGGGGCCGCTGGCCGTCTTCCTGGACCTGATGATTGCCCACGAATACGCCCACGCGGTGGCCGTTGCCTGGGGGCTGCGGGCACGGGTGCGCTGGGTTGACGAGTTTTTGGCCAATTACCTCTACATGCTGGCTCTCCACCGGGCCGACCCGGAGCTCTACGCGCAGGCCCGCGCCTGGGCCGAACTGGCCGCCCGTCTCCGGCCCCGGCGCCGCAGCCTGAGCGGCTTCGAGCGCTATCCGCGCCGCCCGCTGGCTGAGCAGCTCTGGTTTCAGGGCGTCTTTACGCTGCAAGCAGCGCGGATGGTCGAAACCTCGGGCGATGGCTTCGTTCGCAAGCTGCTCGAGCTGGCGCCGTTTTCGCGCCGCGACGTTCACAAGAAACTCCTGGCCGCCGAACCGGGGCTGAAAGACTTTTTCCGGGTCTTCGGCGAAAAGGTAGGCTGAAGCCATGAGCCGCGTCTTTGTTACCCGCAACCTTCCCGGAACCGCCCTCGAAGAGCTACGCGCCGCCGGTCACGAAGTGGACGTCTGGCCGGGTTTCCTGGCCCCGCCGCGCGAGGAGCTGCTCGAGCGCGTCCGCGGGGCCGCCGCCCTGATTACCATGCTCGAGGACCGCGTGGACGCCGAGCTGATGGACGCCGCCGGCCCGGGGCTCAAGGTCATCGCCCAGTACGCGGTGGGGCTCGACAACGTAGACCTCGAGGCCGCCCGCGAGCGGGGCGTCGTGGTGACCCATACCCCCGGGGTACTGACCAACGCGACCGCCGACCTGGCCTTCGCACTGCTGGCCGCCGCCGCCCGCCGGGTGGTCGAGGGGCACGACTACGTCCGCCGCGGCGAGTGGAAAACCTGGCACCCAGAGCTGCTGCTGGGCCCCGAGCTGCACGGCGCGACGGTGGGGGTAATCGGCTTCGGCCGTATCGGCCAGGCCTTCGCTCGCCGCGCCCGCGGCTTTGAGATGGAGGTTCTCTACGCCAGCCGCCACCCCAAGCCCGCAGCCGAAGAAGAGCTGAGCGCCGCGCGCGTCGGGCTTGACGAGCTGCTCGAGCGCGCCGACTTCGTCAGCCTGCACACCCCGCTCACGCCCGAGACGTTCCACCTGATGAACCGCGAGCGACTGGGCCGGATGAAGGAGGGCGCGGTGCTGGTCAACACCGCCCGCGGCAAGGTGGTCGACACCGCCGCCCTGCTCGAGGCCCTGGAGCAGGGCCCCCTCTTCGCCGCCGGTCTCGACGTAACCGACCCCGAGCCCCTGCCCGCGGACCATCCGCTACTCGCCCACCCGCGGGTTGTCGTCACGCCCCACATCGGCTCGGCGGGCCGCCGCACCCGCCTGCTCATGGCCGAAATGGTAACCGGCGACGTCCTCGCCGTTCTCAGCGGCCGCCAGCCGCGCTTTCCGGCCCGCTGAGCCTCCTCCCGCCCGGGCCCCTTGCGGTACAATAACTGCAGGGGTGTAGCAAACTACAGCTATATCAACACACCTGGGAACGGAGGTAATATGGCACTTTTGTATATCCTCATCGGCGTCCTTGTCGGTTGGTTAATCGAGTGGATCGTCGACTGGCTCTACTGGCGCGGCCAGGTCTTCGAGCTGCGCACCCAGCTCGAAGATTGCCGGCGCAGCCTGCTGGAAGAGCAGGAGCGCGCCAAGCAGTTCCAGCTCAAGATAACCAAACTAGAAGACGAGTCGGTCAAGCTGCACGCCGCCGTCCGCGAGCTGGAAGCCAGGCTCGACAAGACAATCAACGAGCGCGACGCCGCCCTGCAAGAGCTCCAGGCCCTCAAGGCGCAGCCGACCGCGGAGCCGGCTGCGGCCGCGGAGCCGGAGGCGCACGACGACCTGAAGAAAATCGAGGGCATCGGCCCCAAAATCGAAAGTCTGCTCAACCAGGCGGGCATCAAGAGCTTCGCCGCTCTAGCCAGGACGCCCGTCGAGAAGCTGCGCGAGATTCTCCAGGCCGCCGGCAGCCGTTTCCGTCTGGCCGACCCGACCACCTGGCCACGACAGGCGAAAATGGCCGCCGAGGAGCGCTGGAACGAACTGCAAGACTACCAAGACGCCCTCAATGGCGGACGCGAGGGATAGATGACGGCGCAAAGAAAGTTCCCGATCCCTTACGACTACTTCAAGGCCATCGTCGCTCTCTTCCTGATTTTGCTAATCCTCTGGGCCTGGCGTAACAGCGGTCCGCCACCGACGGCTAGCGTCGCCGTGGACCCGAGCGGCGTGGTCACCATCAGCGGCGAGGCAAGGCCCGGGGCGCTGGCCAGCCTGACCCTGCGGCACCCCGACGGCAGCCTGGAAAAGCTCACCGCCAGGGCCGACGACGCCGGCCGCTGGCTGGCCAGCAAGCGCCTGCGGCCCGGCGAGTACCAGGTAACCGTGACCGTCGGCGCTAAAAAGTCGCCGCCGCAGAGTTTCACTGTGCCCGAAACGGCCGCTCTGGAAGCCATTTCTCTCCGGAAGTCCGCGAGCGCCCCCGACCTGCTCAGCGGACGGGCCTCACCAGGCAGCCAGCTACTGGTGCTCGTCGACGGGAAGGAGGCCGGCCGCGTAACCGCCGGCCCGGACGGTCGCTGGAGCTACCGCCTGCAAGCCTCAGCGGGTTCCCATACCGTTCAGCTGGTATACGCCCGGGCGCCGGAGATTACCAGCCCGAGCCTGACCGTCGAGCTTCCCCGGCCAGCGCCACCAGCAATCAGCGAAGCGCGGGTCGCCGGCGGCGCGGTCTCCCTGGCGGGCAGCGCCGCTCCGGGAAGTACGGTACGCATTTTCGCTGACGGCAAGCTGGTAAAAACAGTTACCGCCGGCGATGACGGCAGCTGGAGCGCCGTGTTCGACCTGCCCCCCGGCAAGCACGAAGTGAGCGTGAGCGGCGAGGGCGGCACCGGCCCGCCGGTCGCGGTAACGGTGCCCGCCGGTCAGGAGAAGAAAACATCCGGCGGCGGCTTCGCCTACGTCGTCAAGGAAGACGACTGGCTCAGCAAGCTGGCCCGTGAGTACCTGGGCAGCGAAGAGCGCTACCGGGAAATACGCGAGGCCACCAACGCCCGGGCCCGTCAGGACCCCAGCTTTGCCACCATCGAAGACGACAACCTGATCTACCCCGGCGAAAAGATATGGATTCCCGCTCCCTGAGCGCCCGGTGACGCGCTAGCGGGCGGCAAGTGCCGCCCGCTAGCGCTTGTAAGTTCCCATCAGCTCCGCCCGGGCGAGAACGTAAGGACGCATGGCCTCCAGAACCTCCGCCGCCGTCGCGCCCGGCGGCAACGACAGCCCCGCGGCTGAGAGGGCGTAGAGCTCGAAGAAGTAGCGGTGTGGCGGCCCAGGCGGCGGGCAGGGGCCGCCGTATCCGGAGAACCCGTAGTCATTTCGCCCCTCCAGGAAGGACCCCCTGCCGCTGGCGCCCCGGGGCAGGGAGTTTTGCGAGGCGGGGATATCGTAGACCACCCAGTGAACGAAGTCGCCCACCGGGGCGTCGGGGTCGTGAACCAGCAAAACAAACGAGGCCGTCTCCGCCGGCGCCCCCGACCAGACCAGCGGCGGGCTGAGGTTGCGGGCTCCCGGTCCGCAATAAGCGTACGCGGCGGGGAGCGGTTCTCCGTATGCGAAGTCGGGGCTGGATAGCTTAAACTGGCCAGCCCCCTCGCCTAAAACCACGCTCATGAGCAGGGTGAAAACCACGGTCAGGGTTCTGAAATCTTTCATGGCGGCTACCCCGTAATCCATTTTATCCGTTGTGGACGTGTTTTTTAACGTCTCCGCTCAACTCTCTTCATCCTTTTCGATGCGGGTTGTGAAAGTGTTGTTTTGGTAATGCTAACTAGGTTATAATTACAGGCAAATATAGAGCTCATCTCGAGCCAAAAGGAGGGTGTATGCAAAAAACAACTAGATTGGTATGGGCATTGGCACTCGCTCTGGTACTCGGTATGGCCTTCGCCAAGACTTCCAACTCCGAGTGCGTCCAGTGCCACGAGGAGGTCACGCCTGGCATCGTCCACCAGTTCCACGAGGGCAAGATGGGCAACAACGCCTACATGCCCCTGGACTGCTCCAACTGCCACGGCGCAGCCCACCACACCATGGACGACGCCGACAAGGCCACCTTCCCGACGCCGGATACCTGCGCCGCCTGTCACGCTGACAAGGTGCAGGAGTTCCGCGCCGGTAAGCACGACCTGGCCTGGTACGCCATGAAGACCCAGAGCGCCTGGCACGCCCAGCCCGCCGAGATCGTCAAAGACGGTTACACCGGCTGCTCCGGCTGCCACACCATCGGCCGCAAGGGCTACATCGGCGCCGAAGCCGGTAACACCGGCCCGCTGAAGTACGACGGCGGCGAGGAGATGTCGCACTACAAGTACGGCAACGCCCAGTGCGATACCTGCCACACCCGCCACACCTTCAGCAAGGCCGAGGCCCAGGACCCGCGCGCCTGCTCCAACTGCCACATGGGCTTCGACCACCCGCAGTGGGAAATGTACATGTCGTCGAAGCACGGCATCATCTGGGACCACGACGGCAACAAGGGCTGGGACCAGGGTGGCCGCGCGCCCACCTGCCAGACCTGCCACATGCCCAATGGCAACCACAACGTAGAAACCGCCTGGGGCTTCCTGGGTCTGCGCCTCCCCACCAAGGAGAACGTGCAGAAGCTGGCCGACTCGGTTAACGACGCGGCTCTGAAGGCCAACCTCGAGAAGCTGGCCGCGGCTCTGCCCTCGGGCCACTACGTCGACCTCGACGACGACGTTCAGTGGACGCTCGACCGCGCCCTGATCCTGCAGGCCAACGAGATTCTCGACGAGAACTTCCAGCCCACCGAGCGCTTCTTCGAGATTGTTGTTCAGGCCCGCGCCGCTCGCGGACCCGAGCGCTTCAACGAGCTGCGCCTGCAGATGAAGCAGACCTGCCAGCAGTGCCACAGCAAGTCGTACGTCGACAAGTTCTTCATCAGCGCCGACAAGGTCGTCAAGGACGCCGACCACGAGTTCGCCAAGGCGATCGCCGCTGTCCAGGGCCTTTACAAGGACGGCATTCTCAAGAAGCCTGAAGGCTGGAAGTGGGCTCCCTCGGTGGCGCAGTACTACGACAACATGACCCCCATCGAGCTGGATCTCTACCTGATCTACATGGAGTACCGCCAGCGTGCCTTCCAGGGCGCCTTCCACGCCAGCCGCGACTACTCGCACTGGTACGGCTGGGCCCCGCTCAACGAGACCGTCAACCGCATTCTCTACGAGGCTAAGAAGATGCGGGAAGAGTACGAGGCCAAAAAGCAGTAAGGCCGCAGCGCAAGTAAACCCGGCCCTCATCGGGCCGGGTTTCTTTTTGGGTCGTAGCGGCTTTGGAAGTGTTGACCGCCGCCAGCGCGTGTCCTATGCTCGGTGCAAGGCCTGCCCGGGAGGAGTAGGCGGCTGGCGGAATCTTCAGAGAGGCTCTCCCCGGGGCTGAAAGGGAGCCGGTTCCAGGTCGCCGAAGGTCGCCCGGGTCGCCGCGGGAAGAACGGCCGCGAGGCTCAGTAGAACCCGCCGGGTGCGCCCGAAACAGCGCAAAAGAGTGCGTGGTCGTCTTCGCCGCTTTTGAGCCGGAAGAGGTGAACGGGCTAATTCAATCCGCCTGCCTGGCGAAGACCCACGAAGCGCGGTGGTACCGCGGGGAACTCCTCGTCCGCGCACTGGTGCGGCGCTTTTTTGTGGCCGCAGACAGGAGGTACTGATGAAGGAACTGCCCAAAGCCTACGATCCGCAGCAGGTAGAGCCGCGCTGGGCCGAACGCTGGGCCGAGCGGCCTTTCGTCGCCGACCCCAACAGCGGCAAACCACCCTTTGTAATCGTCATGCCGCCGCCCAACGTTACCGGCGTGCTGCACATGGGCCACGCCCTCGACAACGCGCTCCAGGACGCGCTGACCCGCTACAAGCGGCTGCGCGGCTACGAAGCGCTCTGGATTCCGGGCACCGATCACGCCGGTATCGCCACCCAGGTAGTCGTGGAGCGGCTCCTGGCCAAAGAGGGCAAGACCCGTCACGACCTCGGCCGCGAAAAGTTTCTGGAGCGCGTCTGGCAGTGGCGCGAGGAGTCGGGCGGCCAGATACTGGAACAGCTCAAAAGGCTGGGCGCCAGCGCCGACTGGAGCCGCCTGGCCTTCACCATGGACGAGCGTCGCAGCCGCGCGGTGCGCTACGCATTCGTCCGTTACCACCACGAAGGCCTCATCTACCGCGGCGAGCGGCTGCTCAACTGGTGCCCGCGCTGCGAGACGACGCTTTCGGACCTCGAGGTCAACAACACCCCCACCCAGGGCACTCTTTACACGATCGCCTACCCGCTCGAGGGCGGCGGCGAGATTGAGATTGCCACGGTGCGGCCGGAAACCATCTTCGCCGACGTCGCCATCGCCGTCCACCCCGAAGACGAGCGCTACCGCAACCTGATCGGCAAGAAGGCCCGCATTCCGCTGACCGGCATCTGGGTACCGGTAATCGCCGACGAGGCCGTCGAACGCGACTTTGGCACCGGCGCCCTCAAGATCACACCGGCCCACGACCCGACCGACTACGAAGTAGGCCAGCGCCACGGCCTGCCGGAGCCGAGCGTGATCGACCTGGAGGGGAAACTGGTCTCGGAGAGGGTCCCCGAGCAGTTCCGGGGAATGGACCGCTTCGAGGCCCGCGAGGCGGTGGCCGCGGCCTTGCGCGAGGAAGGCTACCTGCGGGCCGAGGAACCCTACCAGATCGCCCTGGCCACCTGCGACCGCTGCGGGACCGCCGTCGAATATGCGCTCTTCCCGCAGTGGTGGCTGAAGATGAAGCCGCTGGCCGGCGAGGTGCTGCCCCGGCTGAAGGAGGGCGACATCCGCTTCTATCCGGAGCGCTGGCGCAAGGTCAATATCGACTGGTTCGAGAACATCCGCGACTGGAACATCAGCCGTCAGCTCTGGTGGGGCCACCAGATACCGGCCTGGTACTGCCCCGAGGGCCACGTGACCGTGCCCGACCTCGAGCACTTCGACGAGGACCCCGAAGAGTGCGCGGTCTGCGGCAGCCGCGAGCTGAAGCGCGACCCCGACGTGCTCGACACCTGGTTCTCCTCGGCGCTCTGGCCGCTTTCGACGCTGGGCTGGCCCGAAAAGACCGAGGACTACCTCAAGTTCTACCCGACCACCGTCCTGGTGACCGGCTACGACATTCTCTTTCTCTGGGTCAGCCGCATGGAGGTCTCGGGCTACCACTTCGACGGCCGTCACCCATTCGAGGCGGTCATGCTCCACGGGCTGGTCCTCGACGAAAAGGGCAAGAAGATGTCCAAGTCGAAGGGCAACGTGGTGGATCCGCTCGAGCTGGTCGAGGCCTACGGCGCCGACGCGCTGCGCTTCGCCCTGATTCACCTGGCCACCGGCGGCCAGGACATCCGCTTCGACCGCCGCTGGGTCGAGATGGGTCGCAACTTCGCCAACAAGCTCTGGAACGCCGCCCGCTTCGTCTTCATGAACCGCGATGGCTTCGAGGCCAGGCTCGACGAACCCACCCTGGCCGACCGCTGGATGGCCGCCCGGCTGCGCGAGGGAATAGCCAACATCACCCAGCTCTACGACGACTACGAGCTGGCGCTGGCGAGCCGCGAGGTCTACCAGCTGGTCTGGAGCGAGTTCTGCGACTGGTATATCGAGGCCGCCAAACCGGCGCTGCGCGACGGCAACGCCGCTACCCTGCGGGGGCTGGAAGAGGCGCTGGAAGCGCTGCTCAAGCTCCTTCACCCCTTCATGCCCTTCGTTACCAGCGAGATTTACACGGCCCTCAAGCAAGACCCCGAGGCCGAGCTGGCGCTGGCCGAATGGCCCGACGCCAGCTCGTTTGCCGCCGACGAGGAGGCGCTGGCGGCCTTCAAAACGCTTCAAGACGCGGTCACCGCCACCCGCGGCCTGCGGGCCGAGCTGGGCCTGCCGCCGCAGCAGGAGCTGACCGTCTTCGCCGAGGGGCCCGGCGCGCGCGTGCTGCTCGAGAACGCCAGCTTTTTCCGCTTCCTGGCCCGCGCCGAGGTAAAGGAGGGGCGGCCGGAAAAGTCGGTCAGCGCCGTCACCCCCCAGGTAACCTTGCGGGTGGTTCTCGAAGGCCTGGTCGACGTCGCCGCCTGGAAAGAGAAACAGCAGAAAAAAGCCGCCGATCTGGAGCGCCGTATCGCCGGACTGGAAAAGAAGCTCGCCAACCCCGGCTTTACCGAGCGCGCCCCGGCAGAGGTGGTCGAGCGTGACCGCCGCAACCTGGAGGAAGCCAGAAGCCAGCTCGAGAGAATCCGCGAGGTGCTGGCCGGCTTCTAGGACCCCTGGCCCGACAAAAACGCCCCGCCGGCCGGCGGGGCTTACTTGCGTTCGTCGCCGCTACCCGGGGAAGATTACGCCCTTCTTGAGGATGATGCAGGCGTAGAGCTTGGTCTCGCTGGTCGCAACGATTGCGTAGGCGTCCTGGGCGCGGTCGTAGTACTCAAAGCGGTCTATCGCCTGTACGCGCGCCTCCTCGCCCGAGGCCGCCAGCACGGCGTCGAACTCCTTCCAGACCTCGGGCTTGACCTCCTGGCCGTTGTCCATGTACCAGACGTTGGCGTCGCTAAAGGTGTCGAGAGGCATCAGCTCGAGTATCGCCGCCACCATCTCCGGCGTCCCCAGGCCGTCGGCGCGGATTACCGGCGGCCCCGACGAGTGCGCCGGGTAGTTACCGTCGACTATGGCTATCTCGTCGCCGTGGCCCATCTCCGCCAGCACGGCGAGCAGCTCCGGCGACAGCATTGCTGGAATACCCTTGAGCATCGACATTTCTTACCCCTTTCTATACCTCGCTCTGCCGGTTCTTGAGGCTGTCAATCATCACCGCCAGGAAGATGACGGCGCCCTTGATGAAGCTCTGCCAGAACGGCGGCACGTTGAGCAGGTTCATGCCGTTGTTGATTACGCCAATCAGCAGCACGCCGATGATGGTGCCGATGATGGTGCCCTTTCCGCCCATCAGCGAAGCGCCGCCGATGATGACCGCGGCGATGGCGTCGAGCTCGTAGCCGGTGGCGGCGGTCGGCATGGCCGCGCCCAGCCTCCCGGTCAGCACCAGGCCGGCGATGGCGCAGGAGACGCCCGAGACTATGTAAACGAAGTAGAGCACCCAGTTTGTCCGGATACCCGAAAGGGCCGCCGCCTTGGGGTTGGAGCCGACCGCGTAGATGTTGCGCCCCAGCACGGTGCTGCGCAGCAGCACCTCGGCCGCGAAGGCGTAGACCAGGAAGATGATCACCGCCACCGAGATGGGGCCGATGGTGCCGGCGCCGAAGTACTCGAAGGAGGCCGGGAAGTCGAAGATGGTCTTCCCGTCCGAAAGGACCATCGTCAGGCCGCGGGCCATGGCCATCGTCGCCAGGGTGACTATGAAGGGCGCCATGCCGATCTTGGTAATCGAGAAGCCGTGAAAAACGCCAATGGCCACGCCGAAGAGCAGGTTAATCAGAATAACCAGCCAGACGGGCACGCCGGCGTGCAGCATCAACGCCATGATTACGCCCGAGAGGGCGACCACCGAGCCCACCGAGAGGTCGATGCCGGCGGTCAGGATAACGAAGGTCATGCCGATGGCGATGATGCCCTGGATGGAAGATTGCAGCAGGATGTTGAGCAGGTTGAACTTGGTCAGGAAGACCGGCGAGGTAAATGAGAAGAAGGCCCCCAGCGCCAGAAGGCCCAGGAAGACTATGAACTCGCTGCTCGAAAACAAAGACTTACTCAGCTTCATGACGCGGCCTCCTCCACAGCACCAACTTGCAAGCAATACTTGAGCACGTTCTCCTCGCTGATATCATCGCCCGTCAGTTCGGCGGTTATCCGCCCCTCCGACATCGTATAGACCCGGTCGGCGCAGCCGATGACCTCGGGCAGCTCGGAGCTGACGAAGACCACCGCCTTCCCCTGGCCAGCCAGGTCGGCTATCAGCCGGTATATTTCCAGTTTGGCGCCAACGTCGATACCGCGCGTCGGCTCATCGAGCAAAACCACCTCGGGGTCGTTGATAAGCGCCTTTGCCAGACACACCTTTTGCTGATTGCCGCCGGAAAGGTGGTAAACGTCAACGTCTACCGACGGCGCCTTGACGTTCAGTTTCCTGGCGTACTCCTCGGCGGCCCGGCGTTCCTCGCGCTGCTGGGTGAAACCCATCCTGACGAACCGCCCCACCTGGATAGCCAGGTAGGTGATGTTCTTCCAGATAGGGTTGCCGAAGAAGAGGTTCTCGCCCTTGCGGTCTTCGGAAGAGTAAATCATTCCGTTGCTGATGGCGTCGTGGGGATGACGGAAGCGGACGCTGCGGCCGTTTAGCCTGACCTCGCCCCGCTGTAGCGGGCGGGCGCCGATCAGCGACTTCAAAAGCTCGGTCCGGCCCGAGCCCAGCAGACCGTAGACGCCGACCACCTCGGAGCGCCTGACCTTGAAATCCACGTCCTTGAGGAAGTGGTCGGAGAGGCCTCGGGTCTCCAGGACCACCTCCGCCGGGGTGTGTTCTCCTTTGTAGTAGATGTTCTTGATGTCGCGGCCGACCATTCTAGAGACGACCGCCTCCTCGCTGGCCTCGCTGGTGGGCATGACCGCAACCGTCTTGCCATCGCGCAAGATGTGGATGCGGTCGGTAATCTCGAATATTTCGTCCAGGTGGTGGGAAACGTAGATGATGCCTATCCCGCGCTGTTGCAAACGGCGGATGACGGCGAAGAGGTTTTCGATTTCCGGGCCGGTGAGCGAAGAGGTGGGTTCGTCGAAGAGAATCACCCGGGAATCGTAGGAAAGGGCCTTGGCGATCTCCACCGACTGCTTGACACCGATTGGAAGGTCGGCGACGATTGCGCGCGGGTCTATTCCCTCCATGCCGCTTTCGGCCAGAATCTTGCGGGCGTCCGCGTACAGACGCCGCCAGTCAACGAAGCCGCTCCTGCGGGGCAGGCGGTTGATGAAGATGTTTTCGGCGACGCTCAGGTGAGGAATCAGGTTCAACTCCTGGTGGACGATCGAGATGCCGGCGTCGAGGGCGTCCTTGGGGTTACGGAACTGGACCTCCTGCCCGCTGTAGATGATCTGGCCCCTGGTGGGCTGGTAAACGCCGCCGATTAGTTTCATCAGCGTCGACTTACCGGCGCCGTTCTCACCCACCAGGCCCAGCACCTCACCGGGGTAGAGCTCGAGCGAAACGTCGTCCAGGGCCACCACGCCCGGAAAGACCTTGGTGAGATTGCGGGTTTCGAGTATGGGAGACGGTTTCATCTCTTTCCTTAAGCGCTCGCGCAGCGGCTAGCTCCGGATTTGTGTGCAGGGTTGGGGGCACCTTGCGATGCCCCCAATTCCCCGCTTGTAGACGTTTCGGAGCCTACTGTTCGGCCCAGTTCTTGCGCTTGTCGACGTTCTCCTTGGTGACCGGGGTGAAGGGGGTGTAGAAGTGCTTGGGCACTTCCTTGCCGTTGAGGTAGTCGACCGCGAACTCGACGGCCTTCTCGCCCATCATGACCGGCTCTTGAGAGATCGTGCAGTCGATGTACCCCTCGCGAATCAGGTCGAGGGCCTGCTTGATGCCGTCGATGCCGACGATGTAGATGTGGCCCGGCTCGCCAACCTTCTTGAGCTTGCCCATGGCCTTCAGGGCGCGGGCGGCGCCGACGGTGTTGTCGTCGTTATGGCCGTAGATGGCGTCTACGTCGGGGTGGGCCAGCACCAGGTTGGTGGTCACGGTGAAGGCTTTCTCCTGGTTGAAGTCGGCCGGCTGCGAAGCGACCAGCTCGAGGCCGGGGTACTTCTTGAGCTGCTCGTGGAAGCCCTTACCGCGGTCACGGGCGGCGGTGGTGCCCACCAGACCGACCAGCTCGATGACCTTACCCTTGACCTCGCCGTACTTGGCCTTCATGGCCTCGGCGATCAGGTCGGCGGCCAGACGGCCCATGGCGACGTTGTCGGTCTCCAGGAAGGAGGTTACCTCAACGCCGGTGACGCCGCGGTCGAGAGCAAAGACGGGGATGCCGGCGTCCAGGGCCTTCTTGACGGCCGGGGCGATGGCCTCGGCGTCGCGCGGGTTGATGATGATGGCGTCGACGCCCTTGGTGATGAGGTCTTCGACGTCGGCGGCCTGCTTGGCGGAGTCGCCGTTGGCGTTGACCGTAATCAGCTCGGCGCCGTACTTCTTGGCACCGTTCTCAACACCCTTGGTCATGCCGACGAAGAAGGCGTTGTTAAGGGTGCTGATGGAGTAACCGATAACGATCTTGCCGTCTTTGGCGAAGGCGCCGAAGGCCATTGCGAAGGCGGCTACTAATAAAACTCTCACGTAACTTTTCATTTCCTACCTCCAATTGGTTTTTTTACCACACGAAGTCTATTACAGGCCGTCCGTGATGTCAATAAAACTTTTCTCCTGGCGGTAATCATTCAACTTTATGCAGTAGGGCAGCAGCCCGCCACCAGCGCTCGAGCGCCGCTCCCAGACACTCCGGGGTTCCCCGCGCGTAGGCCAGGCGCAAACGCCGCAGGGCCGACCGCGCCAGCCGCCAGCGCCGGTATGCCGGCGATGACCACGGGTCGTCTCCCGATTCGCGCAGCTCGCGGGCCAGCACCGCCCGCCAGCCAGAAAGCGCAGGGCCGGCGGCCTCGAGCATCTGCTGCAAGCCGGCGGGGCTTTGCGGATCCAGGAGGCGCAAAAAAGTCACCTCGCTGACCGCCAGCACGACGCCATCGTTGCGGACCGGCGCCGGTGGCACCGCAAACCAGACGGCCGCCTCCCCGGCCCCGACCAGCCTCAGGCCGCGTTCGCGGAGGAAGCTCACCCCCGCGCCGGTGGCGAATACCGGCAGGCGCTGCTGGCGGGCCCGCTCGAGCTCCTGCCGCGGGTCGGCGCTCTTCACCCTGAAATCCGGGCTGGCGCCGCACTCAAGCTCGCCCGCGGACCGGTAGGCCAGGGCACGCAGCTCCAGGTTGCGCTCCCCCTGCCACTCGTTTTCGACCAGGCTGGCGGCCAGTTCGAGCTCCGCTTCCGGGTCCAGCCCTCCGCCATCGTCGCGCCAGCTGACCACCCGCACGCCGCCCAGGTTGAAGGCGACGTGCCTGCCCCCGGCGAGAGGGCGGATGGCGGTCGGCCGGCCGGTCAGGTAGTACACCGGTTCGGGGTTGCCCTCCCCGAAGGGCTCGAGCAGTTGCTGGGCGCGGTAGTAGTCGGCCAGCTCGGCGGTGTCGATTACCGCGTCGAGCAGCACCCGCGGCCGGGCCGTAGCCGCCTCGGCGACGTAGCGATGGATGGCCCGGCGGAAGTCGGGGATGGCCGCCGGGTCTATCGAGAAGCCGGCGGCGCCCTCGTGGCCGCCGAACCCCTTCAGGTGTTCCCGGGCTGACGCCAGCGCCCTGACCGCGCTGACCCCGGGGACGCTGCGAACCGATCCCCTGCCCCGGGAGATGATGAAGACCGGCTTGTAGAAACGCTCGAGCACCCGGCTGGCAACGATGCCCATTACCCCCGGGTGTCCGTCGGGGTCGTGGATTACCAGCGCCGGCTCCCCGGGATCGAGGCCGGGAAGTATGCGCTTTAGCATCTCCTCCTCAACCGCCTGTCGCCGGCGGTTGAGCTCGTCCAGGCGATCTGCCAGCTCCAGGGCCCGCTGGTAGCTGCTGGTAGTGAGCGCCTCGAGCGCCGTCTCCGCCTCCCCCAAACGGCCGGCGGCGTTGATGCGCGGGGCGATCCGGAAGGCGATCTCGGTGGCGCTGCAACGCTGGCAGAGCCTCTCGGCCAGCACCCGCAACCCGACGTGGCGGCTTTGGCGCATGCGGGCAAGCCCCTCCTTTACCAGGGCCCGGTTGACGCCCAGCAGCGGGACGACGTCGGCCACCGTGCCCACCGCCGCCAGGTCGGCGTATTCGAGCGGCGGCTCCCGCCCCAGCTCCTGGCGCACCGCCCAGAGCAAGAAGAAGGCCACCCCCGAACCGGTCGGCCAGGGACGCCCCTCCAGCTCCGGGCTGTAGGCCGGGTGGACCACCGTCCCCGGCGGCTTTTCCTCGCCGAGGGCGTGGTGGTCGGTAACGATTATCGAAACGCCGGCGTCGCGGATGGCCCCCAGCTCGCGGTGATTGCTTATGCCGCAGTCAACGGTGATCAGCAAATCCGCCGCCGCTGCGTGCTCGGGCACCCGCTCCATGCTGAGTCCGTAGCCGTCGTTGAGGCGGTGGGGAATAAAGGCGTGTACGTTTGCCCCCAACTCACCCAGGCCCAGCACCAGTACCGCGGCGGCGGTGATGCCGTCGGCGTCGTAGTCGCCGTGGACGCGAATCCTCTCGCCGGCGGCAATCGCCCTGCCGATGCGCGCGGCCGCCTCCCGCAGCCCCGGCAGCGGCGGCGGCCGCAAGGGGGGGTCGAGCTCCGCGGGGCTGGCCAGGCCGCGGCGCAGAAAGGCCGCCGCCAGCTCCGGCGGGACCCGCAGTTCGGCGGTCAGTTTTTCGAGCTGCGCCAGATCGGGCCAGTCGGCCAGCACCCAGCGCGGCGGGCTCAAGACTGCTCCACCCCCTCGACCGGCGGCCGGTCGGGGATTCGCGGCACCTCTTCTACCCTGCCGGCCCGGCACTCCTCGAGCTCGGCCTCGAGCTTCTGCCTCTCCCGCCGCCAGGCCCGCCGCTCGCGGGAAAGAGCCCAGGCGTAGCCGAGAAAGTAGACCCAGCCGGCCAGGTAGGCCAGCACCGCCAGCGATATGAGCAGCGAAAACAGGGGCACCATCCCCAGCCCCGGCAGGGAGACCTGAGCCGCCGGCTGGACGGCAAAAACGGCGACAATTACCAGCGCCACGACCAGGGCGAGGACGAACGAGATCCAGTGTACGAGTCGCATACCGCCTCCTCCTCCGAGTATACGGCAGCAAGAACCCCGCCCATCCGGGCGGGGTTCTTGTGGCGCTCTAGGCGCGGGCCTTCTTGCGCGGCTTGGCCGCCGGCTTGCGCATCTTCCACCAGGTGACCAGCGAACCGACGACGTAAATCGAAGAGAAGGTACCGACGACGATGCCGATTAGCAGGGCAATCGAGAAGTCGCGCAGCACCGGGCCGCCGATGAAGAGGAGCGAGAGCAGCGGCAACATGGTGGTGAACGAGGTCATCACCGTTCGCGAGAGGGTCTGGTTTATGGAGAGGTCGACCAGCTCGTTGTAGGGGATGCCGCGGACCGTCTTCTGATTCTCGCGGATGCGGTCGGAGATGATGATCGAGTCGTTGATTGAGTAACCGATGATGGTCAGCAGGGCGGCGACGATGGGGATGGTGAACTCGAGCCCCAGCAGGCTGAAGATACCGGCGGTAATGGCCACGTCGTGCCCCACGGCGATGACCGAGGCGACGCCGAATATCCAGTCGAAGCGGAACGCCATGTATATCAGAATCAGCCCCAGGCCGACGAGCACCGCCATGATGGTGTTGTGCCGCAGCTCGGCGCCGACCGCCGGGCCGACCACCTCCGATTGCAGCACCTCGGCGTGCAGCTTTTCTTCGAATGCCTTGCGCAAGGCGATCATGGCGTCGTTGGAAAGCAGGCCGACGCGAACCGAGAACTCCTTGTAGTCGGCGGTCGGGCTCTCAACCTCGGTGATGACCGCCTCCTTGGCGCTGACGCCTTCGATGCCGGCCTCGTCGAGGAAGTTGCGGATCTTTTCGACCGTTACTTCCTTGCTGGTGCGCACCAGGTAGGAGGTGCCGCCGGTAAAGTCGATGCCCAGGTTGAAGCCGTTGAAGAGGACGACCGCGCCCATAATGGCCGCGAAGGTCAGGGTGGCCGGCGTCAGCAGGCGGGCCTCCTTGAGGAAGGGGATCTTGGTGCCCCAGATCCAGTAAGGAGGGATGACCTCACGGACCGCGGCGATCTTCTCGAGCATCCAGCGGCTGAAGACCAGGTTCGAGAAGACGGCGACGACGATACCGATGGCCAGCATGACCGCGAAGCCGCGCACCGGACCGGTGGAGTACTGGTAGAGGGCGGCGGCGGCCAGGAGCGTGGAGATGTTGGCGTCGAGGATGGTGACGGTCGAGTGGGTGAAGCCGTCGGGGATGGCCTGACGAAGCTTCTTGCCCAGCTTCAGCTCCTCCTTGATGCGCTCGAAGGAGAGCACGTTGCCGTCGACCGCGGCGCCCAGGGTGAGGATGAAACCGGCGATGCCCGGCAGGGTCAGCACCGCCTTGAGGCCGGCCAGAACGCCCATGATCAGCACGGCGATGTAGATAAGGCCGACGGCGGCGACGCTGCCGAACCAGAAGCCGTAGTAGAGGTAAAGGAGAACGAAGATGAGCAGGGCGCCGACGATGGAGGCGATGATGCCGGCGCGGATGGCGTCTTTACCCAGGGTGGGGCCGATGGCGCGCACCTCTTCGACGTGCAGCGGCACCGGCAGGGAGCCGGAGCGCAGCACCAGGGCGATCTGGGTGGCCTCGTCGAGGTCTTTGATGCCGGTGATGACCGCCTTGCCGTCGGTAATGGTCGTCTGAATGGTCGGGGCGCTGTAGATGGTGCCGTCGAGGACGATGGCCAGACGGCGGCCGATGTTTTCACGGGTCAGCTTGGCGAACTTCTTGGCGCCTTCAGGGGTGAACTCGAGCGCCACCTCGGGCCGCCGGAAGCGGTCGAAGTTGACCCGGGCGTCCACCAGGTCCGAGCCCTTAAGCTCGACGCCCTCCAGATCGTCGAGGGTCAACTCCTTGGTGGACTTGCCCTGCGCCTCGCGCTTGACCAGACGGAACTCGAGCACCGCCTGCTGGCCGATAAGCTTGAGGGCCTTGTCCTGGTCTTCGGGCGAGAGGCCGGGCAGCTCGATGATGATGCGGTTGGGCTGGGCAATCTGAATCAGCGGTTCGGCCACGCCCAGGCCGTTGATGCGGTTCTCGATGACCAGGCGGGCCTTTTCCAGGTCGTCGGGGTCGGGGTTGGGGTCGTCGGTCTGCAAGACGACGCGCAGGCCGCCCTTGAGGTCGAGACCAAGGTTAATCATCGGCTCATCGGGGGCCCAGGGCTTCCACATCGCCAGGATTGACCCCAGGAAGAGGAGCAGGAGCAGGATTGCGGTGGTATCTATTTTCTTCATAACTGGCAACTCCGTATGAGAAGGGCTTTGCGTCTCGGGCCGGCTGACTGCGGAGCGCCCGCGCTAGCCGCCCTCGAGCTGCAAGCGCCGCAGCCGCAAGAAAAGGCGCCGCTGCGGGAGCGCCCGCCGTCCGCCGGTCAGGAGCCGCGCCGGCGGCCGCCGCCAGCGCCGCTGCAGGAGGGCCGCCGCCAGGAGCGGCGGGGCGAAGATGGCGTGGGTGCTGCTGGCGGCTCCTTCGAGGTAGGTCCGCTCGGCGCCCAGACCCTGGCCGCCCGTCGCCAGCGACGCCGGCGGCGAGAGGGGCGCCAGGCCCCAGGAAAAACCCAGGACCAGCAGCAGGGCCTCGAGCAGACGGCGCATCACCCTAGCAGTCTACTAGGCTTCGGCCGCCTCTACCTGACGGACCGCCTCGAGAACGTCGCCTTCCTGGTAGTCGTCGAAGCCGGCCAGCTTGATTCCGCACTCGTAGCCGGCGGCAACCTCGCGAACGTCGTCTTTGAAGCGCTTGAGGCTCTCTATCCGCCCGCTCCAAACCTCCTCGCCGCCGCGCAGTACGCGAATTTCGGCGTTGCGGACTATCTTCCCGTCGGTGACCATGCAGCCGGCCACCTTGCCGCCCTTGGGCAGCTTGAAGACGGCGCGCACCTCAGCGTGGCCGACCACCTCCTCGACCAGCTCGGGCTCCGTCTGCGCCCGCACCATCTCGCGCACCTCGTCGATCAAGTCGTAGATGACGCGGAAACTCTTGAGCAGTACGCCCTTTTGCTCGGCTTTTTTCTTAACGGAACCCGGCGGGTTGACGCCAAAGGAGAGGATGGCGGCGTTGTCGGTGGTGCTGGCCAGCAGAATGTCGCCCTCGGTCGGCGCGCCTACGGCTTCGAGCAGCACGTTGATCTTGACGTCTTCGGTCTCTTCCTTGGCCAGGATTCCCTTGATGGCCTCGAGCGAGCCCTGGGTGTCGGCCCGCAGTATCAGGTTGATCTCGGCCTTCTGCCCCTCCTGCATCTGCCGCAACAGGTCGGCCATGCTGCGCACCTTGCGCCGCTCGGCCTCCTCCAGCTCGCGGGCCCTGCGCTCCTCGGCCCGCTCCTCGGCTATCTCCTTGGCGGCCACCTCGTCGGGCACCCACTCGACGGTCGTGCCCGCCTCGGGCAGGTCGCGGAAGCCCAGCACCTGGACGGCGGTCCCCGGAGGCGCTTCCTTGACCTGCTTGCCGTCGGGGTCGATCATGGCGCGGATCTTGCCCCAGACCTCGCCGGCCACCAGGTAGTCGCCGACGCGGAAGGTGCCCTCCTGAACCAGGAGCGTCACCAGCACGCCGGCCTTCTTGTCGCGCTTCGACTCGAGAATCACCCCGCGCGGCTCGGCGTTGGGGTCGGCCCGCAGGTCCTCCATCTCGGCCAGCAGCAGAATCATGTCGAGCAGCTCGTTCACGTTCTCGCCGGTCTTGGCGCTGATGGGCACCACGATGGCGTCGCCGCCGTAGGCCTCGGGCACGAAGCCCTCTTTGATGAGGTCTTGCATTACCTTGTCGACGTCGGCGCGGGGCAGGTCTATCTTGTTGATGGCGAAAATCATCGGCACCCCCGCCGCTTTGGCGTGGGCGATGGCCTCCTTGGTCTGCGGCATGATGCCGTCGTCGGCGGCGATGACGATTATGGCGATGTCGGCCACCCGGGCGCCGCGCTCACGGATGGTGGTGAAGGCCTCGTGGCCGGGAGTGTCGACAAAAACTATCTTGCCGTTGGGGGTATCAACGGTAAAGGCGCCAACGTGCTGGGTGATGCCGCCGGCCTCCCGCTCGGCGATGCGGCTGTGGCGCAGGTGGTCGAGCAGCGTCGTCTTGCCGTGATCGACGTGGCCCATGATGGTCACCACCGGCGGCCGGTGCGGCAGTGCCCGCCGCGCCTCCTCGGCCTTTTTCTTTTCCTCGAGGCCGCGCTGCTCGGCAACTATCTCCTTGACGGCGTCGGCGGTCTCCTCGTCGAGCGTCGAGGCGTGCGACTTATATTCCACCCCCATCGTGTCCAGGAGCTCCATCAGCTCCTTGTTTTCCATTCCCAGTTCTTTGGCCAGCTGATAAATGCGCACCTTCGCCATTTTCTCCTCCTAGATAAGCGTCCAGGGCCGCGGCCAGAGCGGCGGCTCCGGCCCCCGCCCAGCGCCTGAGTTTCTTTTCTTCGCGGCAGGCCGGGTCGTCGGGGCAGACGTAAGCGCCCCGCCCCGGGCGCTTGCCGCTGGGGTCAAGCTCCCAGCCCGCCGGCGTTCTTACTACCCGCAGCAATTCGCGCTTGGGCCGCCGACGGCGGCAGGAAGCGCACATGCGCACGGGAACGTGCCCCTTATTCTTCACCTTCGTTTTCGCCTCCCTCGGCGTCGTCGGCAAAGAGGCTCTCGAAACGGGCCTTGGCGCCGGCGTCCACCGCCACCTCATCGGCCTTCTCGGAGGCGCGCAGCAGGGCCTCGTCGAGGTCGGAAACTTCCTCGGCCTCCTTGAACTTGATCTCGTAGCCGGTCAGCTTGGAAGCCAGCCGCACGTTCTGACCGCCGCGGCCGATGGCCACCGAGTGCTGGTCCTTGCCCACCGAAACCTCGGCCCGCTTCGCCTCGGTGTCTATCTCGATGTTGCCGACGGTGGCCGGCGAAAGGGCGTTGCGGATGAACTCGCGCGGGTTCGAGCTCCAGGGAATGACGTCTATCTTCTCGCGCCCCAGCTCGGCGCTGACCGCCTGGATGCGCTGACCCTTGTGGCCGATGCAAGCGCCAATCGGGTCGACGTTGGGGTTGTGGCTGACCACGGCCACCTTGCTGCGGCTGCCGGGCTCGCGGGCGACCACCTTGATTTCGACCGTCCCCTCGGCTATCTCCGGCACCTCCTGGCGCATCAGGTACTTGAGCAGCTCCTCGTGGGCGCGCGAGACGATCAGGCTGGGGCCCTTGGAGCTGCGGCGCACCTCCTTGAGGTAAACCTTGACGCGCTGACCGGGGTGGTAGCGCTCACCGGGAATCTGCTCGCGCGGCGGCATCAGCGCCTCGCCGCGACCGAGATCGACGTAGACGTTGCCGCGGTTATCCACGCGGGTCACCTGGCCGGTCAGAATCTCGCCCTCGCGCTCCTTGTACTCTTCGTAAACGCGGTTGCGCTCGGCCTCCTTGAGGCGCTGGGTCAGTATTTGCTTGGCGGCTTGAACGGCGATGCGGCTGAACTCGTCGGGGTCGACCGGAAACTCCATTTCCTCACCGACCTGGACCTCCGGGTCGTAGCCGCGGGCCTCTTCCAGCGAGATCTCGCGGTCGGGGTTCTCGACCTTCTCCACCACCTGGCGGATTTCCAGAACCTCGATGGCCCCCGTCTGCTGGTCGAGGGAAACCTCTACTATCGGGCCGGCGCCATCCTCGGCTTCCTTGGGCTTGAATCCCTTGTGACGCAGGTAGGCCTTGGCCAGAGCCTCTTCAAAGGCCTCGATCAGCTCATCGGTGCTCACGCCGCGCTCGAGGGCGACGTGCTGCAATGCGTCTACGAACTCTCTGTTCATCTTCTCCTCTCCCCCTTATCGGTGTTCCGCCGGCCATTCGGCCAGGTTGGCTTTGAACTCGCCCAGCTCGAGCGTCTTCCGCTCGCCGCCGGCCGTCTCGAAGGTGACCCGCCCTCCGGTTACCCCGACCACCCGGCCGGTGAAGCCGCCTTCTTCGCTGCGGACCTTGACCTTCAGCCCGGCGAAGCGCTCGAAGTGGCGGGCGGTCAGCAGCGGGCGCTTGGGGCCGGGTGACTCGACCTCGAGACGGTAGCTACCGCGAATCGGGTCCAGCCGGTCCAGCTCGAGGCCGATTACCCGGTTGGCCCGCTCCAAATCGGCCACGCTAACCGGCTTTTCGTCAAGGCGATCGAGCTTGACGGTAAGAACCTGCGTCTTCCCGGCTCCGTGCAGGTTTACCTCTAGCGGCTCGAAACCCAGCGGCCGCACCACGTTTTCGACCAGTTCCCACAGATCCATAACCGCTCCGTTTTTCGCCCCCTTCAGAAACAAAGGGTGGGTAAAACACCCACCCTGTATGCACCAGGGGACTCCTCTATGCATGTTAGCACATCTCCGCCTTTTTCGCAGCGCACCGGGCGTTTTTCTAACGCTTTCCAGGTTTCCGCCGATGGCGTCGTTCGCCCCATGTCAAGCTGCATTCGGCGTCATAAGCAAATACGCAGCTTCTATGCATGTTGCCGTGGCGGCCGGGAACGCGGTGTGCCAGAGCTCCTGGAATGCTTACTTTTCTCCTTTTTTGTCCGGCCTGCGCCCCGCGCTCCGACCCGATAGGCCCTGCCCCGGTCGCAATCGGCGCGCCGGGTGGTGCTTTTCTCGCCCTGCACCACGCACCGGACACTTCTTTCTGCAAACCGCGAGCCGCAGGCTGATTTCCTTTTCGCCATCGCAAACGAGCGGCGAAGCTTTTCGTCATCCCAGACGAGCGGCGTAAGCCGCGAGATCTGGGATCCAGACCGAGTCACCAACCCGCGATGACGGTGCTGCAAATTGATAGTCCTTCGAGCCACAAGCCCCGCCGTTATGTCACACAAGCAGCCTTCTGACCAACCCCGACCGCCCACTATGCTTTAAGCTCTGGCTGTAAACCCTTTCCAGCTCGCGCGGGCCTCCGGCCCGCTTGGCTGGAATGACGAAAATAGAAAAAGCGAGTTATGTTGACAAAACCGAACCG
>Ga0256914_1001283_pt1 | contig 23250 bp, 20 predicted proteins | sample HulkmetaG_FD_191571 | JGI IMG/M metagenome (GOLD analysis project Ga0256914, IMG submission 191571) | Hydrothermal chimney microbial communities from Main Endeavour vent field at the Juan de Fuca Ridge, Pacific Ocean - Hulk | ecosystem: Environmental > Aquatic > Marine > Hydrothermal vents ... | reverse complement strand
GCGCACAGCCAGCTTTCTTCCCGCCATCTTTTTAGCCCCACTCTTCGTTGTGCTGTTACAATGGTTGGGTATTTCTTTTTGATGACGCACAACCCCTCGCATCTCCTATCACTTTTAGTAACTATTCACGTAACGACTAACGTACCCGACTTCAATCACCACAAAGGCACAAAGGCACTAAGAACACCAAGCATTTCAAAACTTTTTCTTTCTTTGTGCCTTTGTGGCTTCGTGTCTTTGTGGTTTCTAGCCGGGCTACCTTAGTAGTAACCTATTCACGTTTCATCCTTAGCCACAAAGGGCATGAAACATCCTCTCTTCGTCACCTTCGAGTCTTCGTGGCTAAGGATTGAAGAGCGTTACCTGTACAGTTACCATTTTTATTCCCATTCCCAATATCACTCATCACGCATAAAAAATCATGTATACACTTGCACTTCGCAAAAAATTTATTGCGCATCACAAAAACACTGCCGAATCCCTGCTCCGCTCCCACCTTTATTTGCTGGAAGTCATGCTGGAAGCTGAAGCGTTGGATAGCTTGGGCATGGTGGTAGACCTGGATGCTCTGGATGATGCCATGGATGATGTCCTGGCGTTGTATCAGGATAAAAATTTGAATGAAGCTGAGGCTTTTGCCGATACGCTCCCCACGCTGGAGGCATTGGCCAAGGTGCTGGCTACTGCTATCGATGAAACCTTGTACGCCCCCAATCTAACCGCCCTTAGCGTGCGTCTGTGGCGGGATGAAGAGGCCTGGGCGCTGTACGACATCGAAAAATAATCCAACGATGTTTGACTTAACCTTTTTGGGAACCAGCGCATCCGCGCCATCGATTCAGCGCGGGCTCTCCAGCGCAATCATCCAGCACCGCGATCAACGTTTTATGGTGGATTGCGGTGAGGGCACGCAGCGGCAGATTTTGCGCTCGGGCCTGGGTTTCAAGCGCCTGAACAAAATTCTCATCACCCACGGGCATTTGGATCACATCCTGGGATTGGGGGGCCTGGTCTCGACCATGGCCCGCTGGGAGATGATGGAGAAGCTGGAAATTTTTGGCGGTGCGTTTGCGCTGGAACGCATCCGGCGGTTGATGGATGTGGTTTTTGCGCCCCACCCCATCCCCGAAAGCCTGATTTTTCGTGAAATCGGGCCCGGCATCCTTTTTCAGACAGAACATCTGCAGGTAGAGGCTTTTCCGGTGGTGCATCGCGGGCCCGATTGTTTCGGATACAAATTCATCGAAACGCCCAGGCGAACTTTTTCGCCGGAAAAGGCTGCCAAGCTGGGCGTTCCTGTGGGCCCGGAACGCAGCAACCTGGTAAAGGGCCACCCCATCACGCTGGCTGACGGTCGCGTGATTCAGCCGGATGATGTTTTGGGCCCGCCCCGGGCTGGCACGCAACTGGTCTTCATCGGCGATTTGGCCCGTACCCGCGGCCTGACCCCAATGGTGCGTGATGCAGATGCGCTGGTGGTGGAGGCGACTTATCTTTCGGAAGATAAGGAACTGGCCCGGCAGTATGGACATCTAACCGCGGCGCAGGCTGCGCGACTGGCGGCCAACGCGGGCGTGGGACAACTGTTGCTCACGCACATCTCCCGGCGTTACACCGGCGAAGCAATTTTAGAGGAGGCTCGGGCCATCTTTCCCAACACAGTGGTGGCCAGCGATTTCTCACATTTTCAGATAAAACATCCCCGTTAGCCATGCCGGTGCATGTCGAGTGCGTGGCCTCGGGCCAAATCTGATACAGGGGATGCAGTCACCAGAAAGGGGATGGCTCCCCTCTTTGCGGGTGCGTTTCAAAATTGGGGCAGGCATTGTAAAAACCGCCGGATTGCGAATCCGGCTCCGAAGCGGGGCTTTCCAGAGCGGATTCGCCAAACAATAAAAGCGTCCCCAAACTAAAACGTCCCCCTCTTTGCCGCAAGCTGGACAAGCGTACCAGAACTGCGTACAATAGCATCATGCCAGTCTACGAAAATCTTGAGTTGCTCAACGCCCCGCCGAGTCGCGCGTCGCGTGTGCGCGCGCGGCTGATGCGCAGCGTAGCAAAAATTGTCAGAATTTGGCCCGCACCGCCGCCGGAGCTGCTATCGGCCATGCGCATTTTGGTCATTCGCCCCGATCATCTGGGAGACATGCTCTTTTTGGGGCCTGCCATGCGCTGGCTGCGCCAACGATTACCCACCGCGCACATTGCGCTGGCCATGGGACCCTGGGCCCGGCCAGCACTGCCTGCATGCCGTGAAACTTACGACGAGCTCATCGAAATTCCTTTTCCGGCATTCGAGCGACGAAAGCGCCGAGGCATGTTGGGACGATGGCGCCTGTTTTCGCCCTGGGCCCAAAAACTGGGGGCTGGCCGCTACGATGCCGCCCTGATTTGCCGTCCAGATCACTGGTGGGGAGCCGCCTTGACCCGTTTTGCCGGCATTCCCCTGCGCCTGGGATTCGACACGCTCGAGACCACACCCTGGCTGACCACCGCATTGCCCATGAGAAATGAACATGCTGCTGCCAGCAATCTACGCTTGGTCGCCTCGCTAACCCACGATACCCTCTCGCTGGAGTCAAACGCACACCCCCTGCACTTTGATTTGAACGCCCGCAACCTGGGGTATGCCGATGCCCTGCTCTACAACATCTTTGGCACCCATGAGCCGCAACCCCTGGCCATCATCCATCCCGGCTCGGGCGCGGCCATCAAATTGTGGGATGTGGCAAAATGGCGCGAGATTGCCATGCGCTTGACACAAAATGGCCTGCGGGTGCTGGTCACTGGCGGCCCCAACGAACGCAATCTGACTCGTGATGTGGCATCTGTAGCTGCGGGCGGCGTTATCGATTTAGGGGGCGAGACCAGTTTCTCGTTGCTGGCGGGCCTGATGGCTCGGGCGCAGATTGTTTTGGGCCCCGATAGCGGCCCGTTACATCTGGCGGTAGCAATGGGCGCCTCCACCGTGCATCTTTACGGGCCCTCCAATCCAACAACCTTTGGCCCGTGGGGCGATTCCAGCCGCCACCGCATCATCCGCAGCAACTGGGAATGCGCACCTTGCGATAAATTCGATTGGCCCGACCCTCAACGCCACAATTGCGTACGTGATATCGATGTCGAGGCCGTTTGGGAAGTCACCCAGCAACTCCTGCAATACATCTAAAAACAGCATTCCATGAACGATGATTCAGCTTTGACCCGCTATCAACGACAAATCCAATTCTATGGCCTGGCCGAGAAGGGACAACGTAAACTCCTGGCATCCCGAGTGCTGATTGTAGGATGCGGGGCCACGGGCTCAGCGCTGGCCATGCTGCTGGCCCGGGCAGGCGTAGGCTTTCTGCGGCTGGTGGATTACGATGTGGTGGAGCTGGGGAATTTGCATCGACAAATGCTCTTTTATGAACAGGATGCCCGAGAACAACGGGCCAAAACTGTGGCTGCGGCAGCACGCTTGCAAGCCGCCAACAGCACCATCGATATCGAACCGGTCGTGAGTACCTTTAGCCGGGCCAATGCGTTGACCCTGGCAGGGGATGTCGATCTCATTCTGGATGGCACAGACAACTTTGAAACCCGCTATCTCATCAATGATGTGGCAGTCAAACTGGGCATTCCCTGGATTTACACCGGCGTCATGGCCTCTTATGGCATGGGCGCGACCATCATCCCTGCCGGAGCTGCAATCAAAACGGGCCGGGAACCCACGCCATGTCTGCAATGTTTGCTGGGACCCGAGCCACCCAGTGGGGGACCCACCATCAACACAGCAGGCATTATCGGGCCCATTGTCACCTTTATGGCCTCCATCAGCGCTACCGAGGCCTTGAAAATTCTCACAGGGCAGGGTGAGCTCAATCGCGGCATGTTTATGATGGATTTATGGGAAAACAGCTTTGAGCAATTTGGCGTCGCCACAGCCAAAAAGGATTGTCCCCTTTGCAGCGCGGGTGAGTATCGCTTTTTGGCCGCGCAAGCCCCTTAGCGCCGCAGCGTGGCCCGAATGCGGTCTGGATACAATAACAACGCCAGGGCGTCGATGATGTCGCGGGTGACAATATCGGCAGCCATGAGCGCAGAAACAGCGACCCCTTCGCCCCCCATGACAGCAATTCCCAGCCCCGCAGCTTGCAGCATAGCCGCATCGTTAGCGCCATTGCCCACTGCCACAACGCTTTTGGGGCCCAGTTTTTGCACCAGTGCCAGCTTTTGCGGCCCGCCTGGGCCTGGCTGCATGGCATGATAAAGGATGTTTAGAGCTCGCGCCGCCTCTTCGCCCCCGCCGTGGGTGTTGGCTGTAATCAGATGAATGGTAAGTTGTGCTTGCAATCGGGCCAGCATCTTGGGCACGCCCGAGAGCAAAATGCCATCTCGGGCCAGCGTACCATTCATATCCAGCACCAAATGCGCAAGGGTCAGGGTTTCGACATCAGGAATCGCAATTTCGATAGACATGATTAGCTCCGTTGATACACAACGCGCACCGATTCAGAACCATCGGAATGCGCAATTTTGTACAGTGTAAAAAAGTCGGGTTGCTCCAGCACCAATGCCCGGAGCTGGTTAAAGTCGGGCAGGGTGGGAATCGCATCCAGCGCCGCGAAGGGAATCCAGTGCGGCGTGCCCTCATCATTGATTTTGTGCAGTGTACCTGCGGCCTGGGCATGATAAATGAACACCACCACGCCGGGCAAGTCATTTTGGGCGTGAGCCATCAGCAAGCCGCGCAGATGCAAGCTTTGCACCTGCAGTCCTGTTTCTTCCTGCAATTCCCTGACAGCAGCTTCATCGGGCGTTTCATCCCGCTCGATGTGTCCTCCGGGGGGATTGTAGAGACCGGGCCACAGTTTTTTGTGCGACGCGCGCTGCAAAAGCAGCAAGGCATCGTCCCGAGTAACAAAAACCAACACCCGGGGCACCACTGCAAAACGGGCTCTGCTAACACCATAAGGATTATAAGGGAACTCGGCAGGGGTCATGGCCTCTCCAGTGGTATGGCAACCAGCTCAATTTCAAAAGACTGGTCATCAAAAATAACACAGCGCAGCGCGTTGCCATCGCGGGGCACTCCCACCGAGCCTACGCCCACCAGCGTCAGTGCGCCAGGGTCAAGCTGGATGTGCGGCCCCGACAAACGTCGCCATCGATTATCAGCTCCCAATTGCTGCACCGCCTGCACGTGGGTATGACCATGAAACGCTACCCGGCGATGACTGGCGGCCAACTGCGCAAATGCGGCCCACACAGCCTCTTCATCGTGCAACAGGCTGGGAAAAAGCTGCATCCAGCGGGGACGATGGCGAGCCATGTAGGCCTGGGTATCGGCCAAAGTGACGCATTCTGCCGGAAAGACAGGACTGGCGTGCGAGGCAATCCAGCCGGGCCCGGTAAGCAGCGCGGGCCAAGCTGCGATTTCGGGCTGACGTGCAGCAGGAAACTTGCGCAACTGACTAACTTCCCAGTTGCCAAAGGCGTGCTGCACGGGCCAGGCATCAAGAATGGTCAAGGGACGGGCGCCCATATCACCCAAATTCAAATAATGGTCGATTTTTCGTGTTGCCAGGTAAGTCAGCGCTTTTTCAAGATGGTCTGTTTCGTTGTGAATATCGGAAAGAATGGCGTAAAGAGACATAACGATTGGCGTGTAAAGATGAATTTGCGTGGCGCACGTACTTTTTTAATGCCTGAAAGATAGCATAATTTTGTGAAGTTCGCTACAATGTGCGCGTAAAGAAATGCCTTCGTCTTGCATCTTCTAATGTGTTGACCCTGCCCTGAAGCGCTTTGGGACAGGCACTTCATCTGACCACAATCCTGGCGAGGCCGAGTCTGTTTGATCGTGCCCCCTCTTTTTTTGCCATGAGGCTTTTATGATTGCAATCACCGGAGCCCGACATATCGATCGCAGAGAACATCTTCTGATTCCCCGTGTTCCTGTTCCTAAACAGCCACCAGAACAACGCGTTTTCAACTTTCACGAAGTTTATCTGGGCTATAACGAAGAAACAGTCCAGATTGAAGCCTCTCGTTGTATTCAGTGCCCCGAGCCGCAAGCCTGCATTTCGGCCTGCCCGGTCAACAATGATATCCCCCTGGCCATGTGGCACACAGCCCGCGGCGAATTTGTCGAAGGCTACCTGGCCTTTCGCAAAAACAGCACCATGTCCGAAGTTTGTGGCCGTGTTTGTCCGCAAGAGAAGCTCTGTCAGGGGTCTTGTGTGGTGGGCTCGTCAGAAGACCCGCCTGTTTACATCGGCAAGGTTGAATTCTTCCTGGCGGACTGGATGCGCATTCAGGGCAAAATGGGCGATGTGCTGGCTGCGGAAAAGCAAGCGCCCACCGGACGCACAGTGGCCATTGTGGGCTCCGGGCCCGCGGGCCTGCACGCAGCCGAATTGCTGGCGTTAAAAGGGCATCATGTCGATGTTTACGAGCGCCATCCCATGCCCGGTGGCCTGCTCATGTACGGCATTCCCGACTTCAAGCTGGAAAAGGACAAGGTGCAGGGGATTGTGGCCCGGTGCGAGCAAGCGGGCGTGCGGTTTATCACCAACACCCCCATCAACACGCCGGGCAATCCCTACATCGAAGATTTGCTGTACGAATATGATGCCACACTGATTGCCATCGGCGCCGAAATTCCCTCGACCATGGGAACCGAGGGCGAAGATTTGCCCGGTGTGTGGACATCGCTGGACTTTTTGATTAGCCTGAATTTGCAGGAAGAGATGTTCCCCTCCTACCTGCAGGCTCCCGACATCCAAGGCAAAACAGTGATGGTTGTGGGTGGCGGCGATACCAGCTCCGACTGTGTCCGCTCCGCGGTGCGCGCGGGCGCAGGACGGGTCATTCTCAGCTATCGCCGCTCCGAGGCACAAATGCCCGGTCGGGCCGAAGACCGCGGTTTTGCCAAGGATGAGGGCGTTGAATTTGAATTTTTGACGCAGCCGGTGCGTTTTATTCCCGGGCCCGATGGCAAACTGGCCCAGGTCGAGCTACGTCGCATGAAATTGGGCGAGCCGGATAAATCGGGCCGTCGCCGTCCTGTGCCCATTCCCGACAGCGAATTTGTGACTGATGTCGATATCATGGTGCTGGCTCTGGGCTTCTGGCCCGATGAGAAATTTGCCAAGGCTACGCCAGGCATGGACACCAAGCGCTGGGGCGAAATCAAAGTGGATCCCGAAACAGGCATGACCTCTCGTATTGGGCTGTGGGCTGCTGGCGATGCCGTCAATGGCGCCGATTTGGTGGTGACAGCCATGGCTGGCGCACGCAAAGCTGCCGATTCTATCCACGAGTATTTGCTGGAATTGAGCGAAGAGTACGCCCGACAGGACATTACACCACCCGCCCCTCCCGAAGCGCCCCCGGGCCTGATGCCCAACTGCTCGCAGGCGTTTGTGGTGAAAACCCCTGCCCGTAAACCTATCAAGCTGGATCGCATGGCGTAAAGGGGTGCAGCAACTGTTATTGTCGTAACAGGCGTTACGGTTCGCGGTTGAAGGGTGCGTCCGCGCATGGGGGTCAGCCCGCCCGCTGCCCGCGGCTGCCCCCTCAGGCGGCTGCTGCGCAGCGGGCCAGTGGGTCAGAGGTCAGAGGTCAGAGGTCAGTGGTAAACCGCCAGCTCCTCCGTCGAAAAAAAACGCGTCCAGGCGAGTCTGCGACTCGGCGGGTTGACCGCGGCACCAGCTTCCCTCTCCAGCCACGCCGCATCAACAATTCTCAGCGCCGGCGCGGCCCATAAGCTTGAAACGCCGGGCTCGGCGGTACTGTTGACGATAGGCCCGGGCAGCATCTTGCACGCCCGCCACGCTGCTCATGGCCCGCTGCTGAATCTGCTGCCAAATTTGAGGATGCCGATAAAGCTCTACTGCCCGCACCACAGCTCCATACAGCGCCATGGCATCATAGCGCTCAAAATGGAATCCTGTGCCCAGTTCGGGCGGGAAATGATCGATAACGGTATCTTTCAAACCGCCGGTAGCATGAACCACGGGCACAGCGCCATAGCGCATCCCTTTAAGCTGATCTAACCCACCCGGCTCATGGCGTGAAGGCATCAGAAATAGATCACTCCCCGCGTAAATGTGCCGCGACAAAGTTTCATCGTAGCGGGGAACGAACACAAGTCGCCGGGGATAGCGCCGCTGCAAATCATTTAGCAATTGATGGTAGCGCTCATCGCCCGAGCCCATGATGACAAACTGCACGGGCAACAGCCGCAGCATGGGCTCCAGCACCGCTGCCAGAATATCAAAACCCTTGCTATCCATAAGCCGTGAAGTCATGCCGATGAGCGCTGTTTCGGGCGCTGCGGGCAAGTGCAAATGCTGCTGCAAGGTGGTTTTGCAAACTCGCTTGCCACGCAACTCATCAGCGGCAAAGGTGGCGGGCAACATTTGGTCGGTGGCTGGATTCCATGCCTGGGTATCCAGGCCGTTGAGGATGCCCACCAGGCGCTCGCGGCGGTCTTGCAACAAAGGCTCCAATCCTTCGCCAAAGTCGGGCGTCTGGATTTCCTGGGCATAGGAAGGGCTGACCGTGGTAATCAAATCGGCAAAAATGATGCCCCGCCCCATCATGCTTACCACCTGGTTCAGACTGGGAGCTATGGCTGGATGGGTGATAAAACCTTGCTGCTCGATACCGGCAATTTGCAGCGCTCGTCGCCCGAAGATGCCCTGGTAGCCCAGGTTGTGGATGGTGTAGAGAACCGCGGTGCCAGCAAAAAAGGAATCATCCTGATAAAGGGTGTGCAGCCAATTGGGGATAAGCGCAGTTTGCCACTCGTTGCAATGCAGGATGTGCGGCTGCCAGTTCAGATGCCGGGCTGCCTCCAGACTGGCACGGCTGTAAAAGATAAAACGCTCGCCATCATCAGGAAAAGCGTAAATGCCCTGACGTGAACCAAAAAAACGCTGGTGCTCGATGAAATAGATGGGCAAATCGTCATCAGGCGCTTGCCACAGCCCCGCATATTCGATACCTTGTTCAAAGGGCACCGGAAACGCATCCAGCATCCGCCTGAAACCAAGCTGCTGCGGATTGATGAGCCCGTAGCGGGGGAGTACGACACGCACATCATCCCCCAACGCCCGAATGGCCCGCGGCAGCATGGCCGCCACCTGCGCCAGGCCACCAGTGGCCGCGTAGGGCAAAATTTCGGTACTCAAATACAAGATGTTCAAAGAATCGGACATGCGGTTAGCCTGCCAGCACGAAACAGAAAATATGCAGGATGCACAAAAAGGGAACAGACATAGCGTCCGCTCCCTTTGGCGTTAGGTTCTAATGCCTGGCTGATAAAATGAGCTGCCAGGAGGCTTGTTGAGATTAGTTTTCTTCTTCGACTTCAAAGACCTGACGGCCACGATAGGTTCCGCAGTAGGGGCAAACCTGGTGCGGCGGAATTTTCGCTTTGCAGCTTGGGCACGAAATCAGATGGACGCTAGTAAGAGCATCATGTGCGCGACGGCGGTCGCGGCGGCCTTTGGAAGTCTTTTGCTTGGGATGGGGAGTCATAATGCGGGGTCTCCTGTATGATAAATGCTTTTATTTTGTACTGGACACTGGTGTTTTTGGGTTCGTAACGATTCAGGTCTCTGTCCACTTTTTGCCACGACGACACCCATAAAGGAAAGACACAAAGCATTTCCTTCCTTTTTCTTCATGTCTTTGTGTCTGAGTGACCTTGGCGGTTCTTTTTAGATGACCGTGAACAGTTGCTGCTGTTGGATGGCGTCAGTCACGGAATCTGGCTTGAGAAAGAGCATCACCGGGCCACATGGGCTCAGCTTTCATCGTCAGGCTGATCGCGGAACAAATCGCCGAGAGCAGCCCAGCGCGGGTCAATGGCTGCGGACTCGCAGGTGCATTGCTCGAAGTTAAGGTTGACACCGCAAGTCGGGCACAAACCAGCGCAATCTTCCTGGCACAGGGGTGTCAGGGGCAATGCCAGCAAAAGGGCCTGCCGCATGATTTCGCTTAAATCAAGAATGTGCTGTGCGTCGATGAGCAAGGCCGGGTCGATAGCCTCCTCTTGCCGGATTCTGCCTGTGGCCAAATCGACCGCGGGCACAAATGCCTCTTCGATGGCAATGCTCAGCGGCTGTTCCATGGGTTCAAGGCAGCGTGAACACTGCGTGCGAATGGTTGTTTCGCCCGAGGCTACAACTACAATGCGTTCATTGGTCCACAAAAAACGGGCATCGCCGACCAATGGGGCAATGATGTCGAAAGCCTCATCCAATTGATCCATTTCCGAAATAGGGATGCGAAGCTCGTAGTGGCGTGTACCCCCTTTCGGGCCCGATAATAGCCCGGCAACATTGAATTGCAGGGACTCTGATTGGCTTTGTTTTGTGGGCACCATAGTAGTATACCGTTTTTAGCGTAGAGTTGGCAAAAATAACGGGGCGTTTGGCGTTGCGTTGAGGGGGCAAGCGCGCACATTTCGGCCTTGGCCCGTGGGCATCACAGTCAGATACGCTCGATTTTGCCGCTGCCGGGATAGTTACGTTCCCGGGCCACACGACGCAGCGCCTTATGCACATGGGGCGGGCACATGTCGCTGGTATCTCCCCCCAGCAAAGCCACCTCCTTGAGGATGCTGGCCGAGAGGAAGGTGTGCCGCTGACTGGTCATCAGTGCTGCGAATTCAACATCGGGCGCCAATTGCTTGTTGGTGAGCGCAATCTGAAATTCATATTCAAAATCGGTAATCGCCCGCAGACCGCGCACCATCACCTTGGCGCCAATCTCTCTGGCAAAATCGACAGTCAGGCCGTAATACGAAACCACCTCGACATTGGGAATATCTTTGACTGCCTCGGCAAACAATGCAACGCGTTCCCGGGTGTTGAACAGCAATTTTTTGCTGGGCTTATCATAAACGGCCACAATCACAGTGTCCCACAGGGCCGCAGCGCGACGGGTGATATCGATGTGGCCATAGTGAACAGGGTCAAAGGTGCCGGGATAAATGGCTTTAATGGGCATGGGAGCTCCTGTGTACTTTCTGAAAGGTAACAACTAACGTACCCGACTTCAATCACCACAAAGACACAAAGAGGCTAAGAACACCAGGCATTTCAAAACTTTTTCTTTCTTTGTGCCTTTGTGGCTGTGTGTTTTAGTGGTTTCTAGCCGGGCTATCTTAGTCGTAACTCTGAAGGTATCGATACAGGTCGTGTTCTTCAATCCTTTGCCACGAAGACTTGAAGGTTGTCGTTGGTCTTCGTGGTCTTTCGAAGAACGTGAATCGTTACTTCTGCAAAAATGAGGGTGTGTGGCTTTGTGCCGGACAAAAAGAAGCGTACGACGCTATTTTACTACAAGTTGCCCTGAAAACCGCTTTTCGAGCGGCATCTGTTCGTCTGAAAGCACAGCGCTTTTCTCAAGTTTCAAATGTGCAGCGACTTAATAAAAAATTTACAAGTAATTTACAAAAAATGTCTTGAATCTCCAAACAATATCCGTTAAATTGAGGTAGTTGCGCGTGTCTTAGTCTGACATCCTGTAACAACTAACGTACCCGACTTCAATCACCACAAAGACACAAAGACACTAAGAACACCAAGCATTTCAAAACTTTTTCTTTCTTTGTGCCTTTGTGGCTGCGTGTCTTAGTGGTTTCTAGCCGGGCTACCTTAGTCGTAACGACATCCTTATCGCAAACAAAAAATGACCATGGACTAACCGTACACTGCCCGGGGCGCACAATCTTCAAATTCAACCATTATGCAAAATCCCTTCATCTGGAGCAAGCTTATGAAAACCAAAAGACACATTCTGGGGGTTGTCCTTACAGCCATGGCTGTCATTTTCGTCTGGGCACTCCTCCCATCCTCTTCTTTATCGGAGCAAAAAGCGTTTGCCCACCCGGCAGGAGTTTTCCAGTTTCGGGGCTCTGTTTTTCAGGGAACGCCCACAGATACCAGCACGCCGCTGGAGGGCGTTACGGTAAAACTCTATGGTTCGCAAGAGCAAGATACCCTGGGACAATTGTTGGATTCCACGACAACTGACACCTCCGGGTTCTTTTTTCTGGAAACAGATGCCTTTCTCGCCTACTATCACATCATAGAACAAGACCCGGCCACTTACATTTCCAGCGGTGCAGTAGCAGGAACAGAGAATGGCGAGGTGGTGAACGTCCACTGGATTAGGTTTGCCTATGACAAGGAAACTATCCACAGTAGCGGGAATAAGTTCTGGGATGAAAAAGTTATTTTCGACACCCCTACGCCCACGCCTACACCTACACCCACAGCCGTCATCACACCGAACACAACCCCCACAGCAACACCGACCCCCACCACCGCAGTCACGCCACTACCCACCCCAACCCCCACGCCCACGCCCACACTGCACCCCTTACAAAAATCTGATCTCGGCGATGCCCCAACCAGCACCAACCGTTATCACATCCCCATGATTGCCTATCCTCCCGCTGTGCCAGCGCAATTTCCCACCCTTTTTGACCCAGGAATGGGGGAATTCGGCCCAAAACATGCGTTTGCAAAGATGAAGGCGTTTTTGGGCCAGGATGTCTCTCGCGAAAGGTTCGCCGATGTTGGCCCGGATGAAGATGGCATTAACAACATCAGTCCACTGCTGAACAAAGGAAACCATGATCATGGCGATGATGGTCTGGTCTTTCCACTTTCGCTGCACCACTGCCAACCATCGCGGGTTCAGGTTCGCATCAGATATCCAGCAGGGCAGCCACAAACTTATTACCTTAACGTGTGGTTCGACTGGAATCGCAATGGCCGATGGGGTGATAGTCTTAACTGCGGAAATTACCAAGCTCACGAATGGGCCGTTCGTAACCAGCCTCTGCCCTCGCTATCGCCCGGTTTGCATGTGGTAAACACATTGGTTTTCATCCCCTGGAATCCTGTGCCCGGAGATTCAAAGTGGATGAGAATCACGCTGAGCGAAAAACCTGGTGGCACACCCAATGGAAGTGGCCCTCAGGTAGGTTATCAATTCGGCGAGACAGAAGACTATCTTTTGAATGCGCCACGCCGCACCCTCTTCTTGCCGATGATTACGCGTGGCTAGGCCTCTCCCCGACAATTGGCGATATCAAGCCCCGGATACCGACGCCACCAACAAATCAGCCCACACGCGCTGTCGGTGGGTTTCAGAATCAAAGTGAAGATAAAAGATGTCTTCCCGCATCTTGCCCCGCTTGTTCGGGCGTTGATACTGTAACCGCAGGCCCGGCTCGACAGAGCTGCCAAAATAAATGCGACCTGGTGTCAGCGCCCGAATGTTTTCCTCTTTGATGAAGAAATACCACATGCCCAGCAGTTCCAGATTCAATTGGCCAACTTTCAGACAGGTGGTGGGCTGCACCTGCGCCATGCACAAATGCTCGCGGTCAGGAAAGGTGCGATAGTTGGCAGCAAGATCGGTCCAGTTGGCGGCTCGCTCCTCAACGATAAAGTGCCCGCTGGCACGATGTGGAATCGTTTCTTCTGGCGACAGGGGTGAAGGCTGGGGATGCGGGCGTTTTTCGGGAACAAAATGGATGTAGTAGCCGCGGCGGGCCCAATGACTACCCAGAGCCAGCAACAAAATGATGCCCACAAAGATAAGACTAATGACCAAACCGCCGGGGATGCGCCCCAGCAACATCAAAACCGCGCCTACGATCAATCCCCAATTCAACCACGTGCGCATCCGCACCTCGAAAAATGCGTGAGAATCAAGTTGGTAGAGCCAATCGTAAAAAATACCGACAAGTGTGTGCATCGTGCGTGCGTCTCGGAAGCCTGGTGGAGCATGGGAATTGCAGAAAACTGGAGGAAATTTGAAAAAAATGGTATAATGATTTGTTGTGTTGGCGGGCATCAAGCGCTGCCAATTGGCAAATTTCGCAGCGGCTCCCATATCCGTCATGTTACCATTCTACCAGAAAAATCATTTTTCATATGCCTGAAGATACCCAAAAAGTTCACGATTCCAATTTCAATGAAGATGGCTCCCGTGCCGATGATTTCCAACTGGCCCGAGTCATCAAAACAGCCTCCATCGAGCAGGAGATGCGCGCCTCCTACCTCGATTATGCCATGAGTGTCATCGTGGCCCGGGCCCTGCCCGACGCCCGCGACGGCCTCAAACCGGTGCATCGCCGCATTTTGTACGTGATGCACGACATGGGACTGCATTATAATCGCCCCTACAAAAAATCGGCCCGCATCGTAGGTGAAGTGCTGGGCAAATATCACCCCCACGGCGATAGCGCGGTTTACGATGCCATGGTGCGCATGGCCCAAGACTTTAGCCTGCGCTATCCGTTGGTGGATGGGCAGGGCAACTTTGGCTCGGTGGATGGCGATAGCGCCGCGGCCATGCGTTACACCGAAGCCCGCCTGGCCCGCATCGCTGGTGAATTGCTACGCGACATCGAAAAAGACACCGTTGACTGGGCCCCCAACTTTGATGAATCGTTGCAGGAGCCCAAAGTTTTGCCTGCGCGGCTACCTAATCTGCTGCTCAATGGGGCCAGTGGCATTGCCGTGGGCATGGCCACCAACATTCCGCCCCACAATCTGGGCGAGGTGGCCGATGCGCTCATCTACATGATTGACCACTGGGACAACATCCACGAGGTGCAACTGCCCGAGCTGATGCAATTCGTCAAGGCGCCAGATTTCCCCACTGGCGGCATCATCATGGGACTGGAAGGGGTGAAGCAAGCTTTTGCCACAGGCCGGGGCCGCGTGATTGTACGGGCCAAGACCGAAATCGAAGAGATGAAAAGCGGACGTTTCCGCATCATCGTCACCGAAATTCCCTACCAGGTGAATAAAACCACCCTCATCGAACGCATTGCCGCACTGGTGCGCGAAGGCCGCCTGGATAGCATCTCGGGCCTGCGGGATGAAAGTGACCGCAAAGGAATGCGCATTGTCATCGAACTCAAACGGGGCGCTGTGCCCCGCAAAGAGCTGAACAAGCTATTCAAATACACCTTCCTGCAAACCACTTTTGGTGTCAATAATCTGGCGTTGGTCAATAACGAGCCGCACACGCTTTCACTCAAACGCATGTTGATGCTTTACCTCGATCATCGCATGGAGGTGCTGACCCGACGCACCCGCTGGGAGCTGGCTCAGGCTGAGGCCCGCCTGCACATTTTAGAGGGCCTGCGCATTGCGCTGGATTTTCTGGATGAGGTCATCAAGACTATTCGCGGCAGCAAAACTGTAGATGAGGCCCGCGCCGCGCTGATGGCGCATTTCAAATTGAGCCAAATTCAGGCGCAGGCTATTTTGGATATGCCTTTGCGGCGGCTGGCTGCGTTGGAACGGCAAAAAATCGAAGATGAGTATGACGAACTTACCGCGCAAGCGGGCTATCTAAAAGGCTTGCTGGCTGATCCGCACAAAATTTTGGCCATCATCCGTGAAGATGTGCTGTATCTCAAAGAAACTTATGCAGATGAGCGCCGTACCCGCATCGATCCCCAAGGCATTGGTGACTTCAGGGAAGAAGATTTGATTACTCAGCGGGGCGAAATCATCACCCTGACACAAAGCAACTACATCAAACGCACCGATGCCCAGGTCTTTCGGGCTCAGGGACGCGGTGGCAAGGGGGTCAAGGGGGTATCGCCCAAGGCAGAGGATGTGGTAGTGCGTTCACTCTTTGCCCGCACCCTGGATCATCTACTCTTTTTCACCAATACCGGACGCGTTTACGTGGAGCGAGCCTTCAACATTCCCGAAGGCAGCCGCACCGCCCGCGGCTATCATGTGAACAATGTGCTAAACCTGCAAAATAATGAAACTGTGACCGCGGTCATTCCGGTGGCAGATTTTGAAAAATCGGAGTATATTGTGCTTTGCACCCGGCAAGGGCGTATCAAACGCATGGCACTACGCGAATTTTCACGGGTGCGCCCCTCCGGCATCATCGCCATCAACATCAATCCTGGCGATGAACTCATCAGCGTAGAGGTGACGCCCGGCAACGATGATATTGTCATCATCACCCGCAAGGGCAAGGTGCTGCGCTTCACCGAGAACGCCATCAGGCCCATGGGACGCACCGCCGCAGGTGTGCGAGGCATCCGCTTGCTGGGCGATGACGCTGTGACCTCTATGACCGCCATGGATGGCCAACACGAGCTGCTCATCGTCACAGAACAGGGCTGGGGCAAGCGTGTCGCCCCATCTGACCTGCCCACCAAGGGACGCTACACCCAAGGTGTGTGGATTACGGATCACTCGCGGCTGGATGAAACAGGCCCCATTGTGGTAGCCATGATTGTGGATGAGCAGGATGATGTGGCTTTTATGACACAAAATGGCATTGCCATGCGTACCCCGGTCAAAGCTATCAATGTGCTGGGACGGGCCACCCGCGGCGTGCGCTGTGTGCGCCTGCAAGAGGGTGATGCTCTGGTCTCTGCGGCCCGTATCGAAGAGATTGCGGTGGCCGAAAAAGAGGATGCCGCAAGCGAAGGGACTAAGGCCGGAGCCTGAACGAACCATGTCGTTGACTTATCTGTTTGGACGCAAGCCGGGCCTGCAACTTGCGTTCTTCCCTCATCTTGACCCCGATGCGGTGTTAGAGACCATCGTAGCCTTTGCCAACACCGAGGGAGGCGATTTGGTAGTAGGCGCCGATGAAGCGGGCCACGTACATTTGGGCATGCAGGCGGAAGATGCCGAAGACATCGTGAGCATGGCCATCACCCAGGTGCGCCCGCCGGTGCAAGTGGAGGCCGAAAGTTATGAGCTGCCGCGGGGGGCAGTGCTGGTTTTTCGCGTGCCCCGCAGTCCCGAGCTGCATTCGCTGCCCGATGGTCGGGTTCTGGCCCGACGGGGCAACGAAAATCGCATCCTGACGGGACAAGATTTGACTCTGGCCGCGGTGGGACGGGCTACGGGCGCATTCGAGCTGGAGGAAGTGCCTGGAACCAGTCTCGCGGATTTTGACGAGGAAGTCATTGCCGAATATGTGGAACATCGACAACGACGACAGCCCACCGGCTTTGTGGGCGCCACCGAAACCTTGCTGCGTCAAATTGGCGCGCTGAGCGAATCGGGCGCGGCTACTGTTAGCGGCTTGCTGCTTTTTGGCAAAGACCCGCAAATTTTTCTACCCCAGGCCGGACTCACCTTTGTCAGATTTCCGGGAATAGATCGGCATGGCGGCCAGGGCGAAATTGGCTACGGGCGTCGGGTGGATGTGGGGGGGCCGCTGGCCCGCATGATTGAGCGTACCTGGCAAGTGGTGTGGGAAAGCATGGATAAAAAATCGGTGGTGCGGGGCCTGCAACGGGAGGAAGAAACTGAGTATCCCATGATTGCTGTACGTGAGGCCTTGGTCAATGCGGTAGCGCACCGCGATTACCGCATCATGGGCCGCCGCATCGAAGTCCTCATGTTCAAAGACCGCCTGGAAATTTCATCGCCCGGTGGCTTGCCCGGCTACATCACCCTCAAAAACATCGTGGATGAGCATTTTAGCCGCAATCCCCGCCTGGTGAACGGTCTGCTGCAATGGGGCTACATCGAAGAGCTGGGCCTGGGCGTAGACAAGATGATTGAGACCATGGTAGCGGTGGGACATCCGTCACCCGAGTTTCGGGCCACAGCTCATAGTTTTACTGTCACCCTGCGCAAAGGCCACGAAATCGGCGGACACCATCCCATGCCGCAATGGGAAAGCAACATGAACGAACGGCAGATGAAAGCGCTGCAATGGGTGCAGGAAAATAAACGCATCACCAACCGCGACTACCGGCAACTGTGCCCCAGTGTCAGCACCGAAACGCTGCGCCTGGATTTGGTGGATTTGGTAGACAAGGGCATCTTGCTGAAAATCGGCGTCAAGAAGGGCACGTACTACGTTCTTAAACGCAAACCGCAATAAACGAACACAAGCGATGGGGCAAATAACCAAAGAGGGCGTAAATTCAGGCATTATCCTTCTCATTGCGCATGCCCGTTGTCGCACAATGGCAATGTTGCGCACTGCGTCATAAAAAAGTATAATGGCTTCCAGATAACCTATACGTCCTGCCCACCCGGAAGATGTCCCTGCAATGATGCACACCCAATTCCATTCTATCGGTTTTGCCGGAAGCGCTGAAAAACACCCGTTGACAGCCATGTGGGACTGGGCGCGCCAGGAGCCCGCAGGGGGCGGAGACAACTTGCATCTACGGTATACTCGTGAAGAAGCCTTTCACGTTGCACCATCGACTTTCCTCTATTCAGACAAGGAGACCTAAATATGCGCTATCTGGTTTGTATCAAACAAACGCCGGATACAGCAGAGCTTCCCAAAATCAGTGCCGAGGAAGCAGCTTCCGGCAAACTCAGCGTGAATCTTGTCGTAAATCCGTGGGATGAACTCGCCATCGAGGCGGGCCTGAAGCTCATGGAAGACTACGGCGGAACCACTGGCGTCATCACCGTGGGTGATAACGGCGCCATCGATGCTCTGCGCAGCGCCCTGGCTATGGGCTGCAAAGATGCCACATTGATCGAAAATAGCGACGCCGATGCCTGGGGCGTGGCCGAACTGCTGGCTGCAGCCATCAAACAGGATGGCGATGTGGATGTGGTTGTTATGGGACAGATGACTGTGGATGGCAACTCTGGCGCTGTGCCGGTGGCGCTGGGCCGCAAGCTGGGCTGGCCTGTGCTGACCAGTGTCTCAAAAGTTATTGCGGCCGATGAGGCCAGCATCACCGTGGAGCGGGCGGTGGGCCAGGCCCGAATAACTGTCCAGGTTCCCACCCCAGCCATCATCTCAGTCAACAAAGAGATTGGTGATCCCCGTTATCCCACCTTCATCAACATTCGCAAAGCTGCCCGGGTAAACGTGCCGGTGCTTAGCGCAGCCGATTTGGGTGTCGATGTGCCGGGCCCGGTGGCCACCATGGCTAACTTCCGCAAACCCCCTGCCCGAGATGCCCAAGTCACGCTGTTTGATGGCTCGGCGCAGGAAGCCGCCGCGGCGCTGGTGGATGCGCTGCTCGCTGAAAAGGTGCTATGAACATGAAATATCTGGTTTATATCGAAACAGACAATGGTCAAGTTGTCGCCAGCAGTTGGGAAGCCCTGGGCGCGGCCCTGAGCCTGAGCGACGATGTCGAAGCGTTGGTCATCGGTTCTGAAATTGGCGATATTGCCCAATGTGCGGCAAAACGTGGCGCCAAAAAAGTCTATGTGGTCGATGACGCCTCTCGCGCCATCTTTGACCTGGAACAACAACTGGCCGATGTTAAAAATGCACTGGACAGCAGTGGTGCCGGTGCTTTTCTGGCCTCGCACACGCTCAATGGCAGCAATTTGGCTGTGGCCCTGGCAACCGACAATGGCGCAGGAGTCATCGTCGATGCGCTGGCCCTGAGCGCCGATGGCGATAGCCTCACCGGCGTGCGCGGCATTTATTCCGGCAATGTGCTGGTGGATGTGAGCATTGCGGGCTCGCCCCAGATTGCCACGCTGCGCCCCCGCGCATTTGCTGCCGCCGAAGATGTCGGTGGCGACGGCGAAATCGTTGGCATGGCCGCAGCCGATGTTGCCAGCCCCTACCAAGTTCTCAGCATCGAGCGGGCCGAGTCGGGCGAGGTGAGCCTGACAGAGGCCAACATTATTGTTTCGGGCGGGCGTGGCGTTGCCAAAGACCCCGAGCAAGGCTTCGCGTACATCCGCGAGCTGGCAGGCGCGTTAGGCGCGGCCGTGGGTGCGTCGCGTGCCGCTGTCGATGCCGGGTTCATCCCCTACGAGCATCAGGTGGGGCAAACGGGCAAGGTGGTTCGCCCCGATTTGTACATTGCCGCGGGCATCAGTGGCGCTGTGCAGCATCTGGCAGGCATGAGCGCCAGCAAGATTATCGTGGCTGTCAACAAAGATGAAGAGGCGCCCATTTTCAGTGTTGCCAATTACGGCATCGTCGGCGACCTTTTTGATGTCATTCCTGCTATCACCGCTGCGGTCAAAGAAAAACTGTCGTAACGGTTCGCATCCGCCCCCCAAAAAGGCACGAAAGTACTAATGTTACACAAATGACAGCTCTGGACCTTTAATTTTTTGCCACGAAGGCTCGAAGGTGACGAAGAGGGGAAGTTTTTTCTTGCTTCGTGCCGTTGTGTCTTTGTGGCTAATCGGAAAAGGTGAATCGTTACCTCTGTAAAAACAAAAGGGCCGAAAATCGTAACTACTAACGTATCCGACTTCAATCACCACAAAGGCACAAAGACACTAAGAACACCAAGAATTTCAAAACTTTTCTTTCTTTGTGCCTTTGTGGCTTCGTGTCTTAGTGGTTTCTAGCCGGGCTACCTTAGTAGTAACCGAAAATCACGCCAATGATGATTTTCGGCCCTTGCACTTATTCCTCTTTGTCATCCGATTCAAAAAGTTTTTTCCAATCTTCAAGGCGCTTGGAGAGCGTTTGGGGCAGGGTGTCGCCATCATCAGAGATGAGCGAGGTGCTCAATGAACGGCTGAGACGTAACAATCGAGACCGGGCCCGAGCCAGACCGTAGCTGGCTGAACGCTGCCCTTCACGCCAGAAGGAGGTCTCTTTGGCTGTGGGCACGCTCCACTGAATGGCAGCGCCTGCCCAAGTGAGCCCAGCTCCGAAGCCCACCATCACCACGGTGTCGTTGGGTTTGATGCGCCCCTGCTCCATGGCTTCGTACAGGGCGATGGGAATGGAGGCGGTGGAGGTGTTGCCGTAGTACTGCAAATTGCGGAAAACTTTGTCATCGGCCAGCTTCAGGCTACGCATAGAGACAGCAATAATGCGTTCGTTGGCCTGATGCGGAATCATCAAATCGATGTCGGAGACACTAAGGTTGGCCTTTTTTAGCACTGTTTTGGTGGCCGAAACCATGATGCGGGTGGCAAATCGAAAAACTGCACGCCCGTTCATCTTGACAAAATGCTGGCCCGAGGCGACGGTCTCTAGGGTGGCGGGCATTTTTGTGCCGCCCGCGGGCAAAATGAGAACATCGCTACCAGAGCCATCGCAACCATTTTCGGTGGCGAGAATGCCGCCGGGAACCGGGCTGCTTTGCACCAGCACAGCGCCCGAACCATCGCCAAACAGTACGCAGGTGTTGCGGTCTGACCAGTCGGTGATGCGGGAAAGCACCTCGGAACCGATGACGAGTACGTTATCGGCCTGGCCCGAGGCGATGAGCCCCTTAGCCAGGCTCAGGCCGTAAACAAAGCCGGAGCAAGCCGCGCTGAGATCAAAGGCCCCGGCGTTGGTGGCTCCTAGTAAATCCTGCACAATGCAGGCGGTAGAGGGAAACATGTGCTCGGGCGAGGAGGTGGCCAGAATGATCATGTCCACCTTGCTGGCGGGCACATCAGCTACTTCGAGGGCTTCGCGGGCGGCTTTGGCTGCCAGCGTTGCGGTGGTTTCTGCCGGGTCGACAGCAATGCGGCGCTGATGAATGCCTGTGCGGGTGCGAATCCACTCATCACTGGTATCGACAATTTTTTCCAGCTCATGGTTGGTGACAACGCGATCAGGAACCGCTTTGCCCCATCCTACAATGTGCGCATAACGCCCGAATGGCATCATGCCGGGGTCATTGTCCATCTTTGTAGCCCCCCAAAACGAGTGTGCTGTTGTGGCCGCCAAAGCCAAAGGAATTGCTGATGGCGTATGTAAGTTGGGCCGGGCGGGCGATGTTGGGCGTGTAGCTCAAATCGCATTCCGGGTCAGGATTGGCATAGTTGATGGTGGGAGGTACAATGCCATCCCGGATAGCCAGCATGGAGAATGCCGCTTCCATGGCGCCTGCTGCCCCCAACAGATGCCCGGTGGTGGATTTGGTGGAGCTGATGGCGACTTCGCGGGCGTAATCACCAAAAACTGCTTTGATGGCCCGTGTTTCAGCCACATCGTTGAGCCGGGTGCTGGTTCCGTGGGCGTTGATGTAGTCAATGTCGGTGGGCTTGAGTCCGGCATTTTGTAATGCGATGCGCATCGATTCAATGGCCCCCAGTGAGTCTTCGCGCGGGGCGGTGATGTGATAGGCATCTGCCGTGGCGCTGTAGCCCAAAATTTCGCCATAGATGCGGGCTCCCCGGGCCTGGGCGTGCTCCAGCCGCTCCAAAATCAAAACAGCCGCGCCCTCGGCCAACACAAAGCCATCGCGATCGCGGTCAAAGGGACGTGAGGCCTGGTTGGGGGCCTCGTTGCGCCGCGAAAGTGCGCCTGTACGATCAAATGCCGAGACTGTAAATTCGTGGAAGCCCAGCTCGACGCCGCCCGAAATCATCACATCGGCCTCATCGTGCAAAATTGCGTTGTAGGCTTCGCCCACGCCATAATTGCCCGAGGCGCATGCTCCCACCACGCCAAAGTTTTTGCCGCGAAAACCGTAATCCACTGAAATCATGCCGGGGGCCGAGTCGATGAGCATGGCGGGCACGGTAAAAGGCCCGATACGGCGCGCACCCTTGCTGCGCAAAATATCGTAACCATCCAGCATGGCGTTCACGCCGCCAATGGCCGAGCCAATAATGACTCCGGCCCGAGTCGGGTCCACCGATGCCGGATCCAGTCCTGAATCCTCCATGGCTTGCCGGGCCACTGCCATAGCATGAGACACATAACGCCCGTAACGGCGAGCTGTGCGCTTGCCCACGATGTCTGCAGGATTATAATTTTCGATGGGGGCCATCATGCGTGTGCTGAGATGTGAGGCGTCAAAGTTGGTGATGGGCTTGACATTGGGGCGCCCAGCCACAACGTTTTCCCAGATTTCATTGATGTTGTGGCCGACCGAGCTGACCGCGCCAACGCCTGTAACAACAACACGAATTTTGTTTGCCATGCTTTTTGAACCTCGTTCAGGATAGGGGAACTATACAGCATGTAGCTCTGAGCAAGCCTGGGCAATTTGTCTGATTTCATCAAGCCCCTTGCAGCCGGCCCCAGATGCTTGACACCGGGCCTGAATGTGTCATCTTTTGACTTGCTGCAAGGATTTCAGACAAAGCCCTGTATAGTTGCAGGGTAGATGTGATAAAAAAGAAACAACCGCGAGGGTTGCATAAAATGATAACACCAACATGGGGCGAGGGACGCGCATTAGCCGGTGTCGGTGGATGGAAGAGGGTTCACAGTTCACGGTTCAAGGTTTGGAGGTTGGGCGCCCGGCGCGGGCCGCGGAAAGGCGGGTCTTTTGTGTGGTAGCCCGGCTAGAAACCACGAAGACACGAAGCCACAAAGGCACGA
>Ga0256914_1001282_pt1 | contig 23260 bp, 19 predicted proteins | sample HulkmetaG_FD_191571 | JGI IMG/M metagenome (GOLD analysis project Ga0256914, IMG submission 191571) | Hydrothermal chimney microbial communities from Main Endeavour vent field at the Juan de Fuca Ridge, Pacific Ocean - Hulk | ecosystem: Environmental > Aquatic > Marine > Hydrothermal vents ... | reverse complement strand
TGGACCCGGATCTCCGTCTCGTCGAGCTGGCCACCCCCTTCCTGCGCAGGATCAGGACCAGCCGGATCCATCCGGGCAGGCTGGCCGAGGAGTTGGGAGAGACGGGCGGTGAATACCTGGCCCTGCTGCGCGATCTCCCCCAGGATCTGCGGATCATCCTGCAGCAGGTGCGGGAGGGCAACGCTCGTCTCAATTTCGAGCACCATGGACTGGGCTCCTTGGGCCGGGCCCTGGACCGGATCTCCAACCGGATCGCCTTTGCCATCGTCCTGGCTGCCCAGATCATCGGCTCGTCCCTGGTCGTCCTTTCCGACATTCCACCCAAGTGGAACGACATTCCCATCATCGGCCTGGTCGGTTTTCTGGTGGCCGGTATCATGGGCTTCTGGCTCCTGCTTTCCATCATCCGGCACGGCCGGCTCTGACCCGGCAGGGGCCGACAACGGCAGGAGCAGATGAACACCAGGCATTCAGCCGAAAGATGAGCAACGGATACGTTTCGTAGGAGAGAACCATGAAATTTGCAACATCGGTGCACTGCATGGATGGACGGATCCAGGAGCCCCTGCTACGCTACATCCGCGACAGATACGGGGTGGAGTTCGTCGACACCATCACCGAACCCGGCCCCTGTGCAATCCTGGCCGGGGACCGGGGAAATCCCCTGGCCCGGTCCATCTCCAACCGGATCGACATTTCCCTGGACAGGCACGGCTCGAGGCTGATCTGCATCTCGGGACACCATGACTGTGCCGGCAACCCGGTCCCGAGATCGGTTCAGGAACAGCAGATCAGGGAGAGCGCAGACATCCTCCGCAAGCAGTATCCGCAAAGCAGGGTGGTCATGCTGTGGATCAACGAAGAGTGGCAGGTCGAAGAACTCTAGTCCAGCTCCCTGGTTGGCCAGGAAGCTGGAGGGTCGTCATCTCCAGGCCGGCCCGATCCGGCCGCCTGGCGAACGGCGCCCGGATCGGGCCGGGCCCCCGGGCGATTGTCCGGTGCATCTACGCCAGCAGGGTCTGGCGGATGCTCTGGCCGGCGAACCGTGCCGCCATGAGAAGGGAGGTTCCGGCAGCGGCCAGGCAGAGAATGGCGCTGGCCAGGATGAGCCTGACCGGCTGGAGAACAACGGGCAGGGGTACCAGCATGGTCTGGAGAGCTGCCCCATGCCGTACTCCTGTTGGAACAGGCGCCAGGTTCCAGGGAAGTGCGAGGGAGACCCCGGACAGGGCGATGGCCCGGGCGACCAGGTAGCCGAGCGCGATGCCGGCCAGGCAGGCGGGCAGGGTTATGGCCAGGGTCTCGGCGCCGCAACGCAGAAGGATGTCTCGCCGCCGCCAGCCCACCGTCCGCATGAGACCGATCCGGGGGCGTTGTTCCTGGAGACGGCCGGCGACCAGCCAACAGCTGAACAGGAGGGTGAATCCCAGGGCGGTCCAGGAGAGCAGGAGGCTTGCAGTATTGCTGATTCCGGCAAAACCGCGCATCATGTGACCCAGGGTGTCGGTGGAGGTGACGAGGGCGCCGGGCAGGAGGGACGTGATCGCTTCCCGGATGGTTTCCGTGTCCACGCCTTCCGCGAGGCTGATGGCCAGCAGGTTGGCGGCATGGGGCGCCAGACCGGCCATCTCCCCTGCCTCGTCCATGCGCAGGTAGAAGTTGGCTCCGGCCAGGGAACCGCCTTCCTGGATCGTGGCGACGCCCACGATGGTGAACCACCGATCCCGGAAGTGGACCGTGTCGCCGACGTGCAGCCCGTTGAAGCGGGCATGATGGCTCTCGACCACGATTTCACCCCGGGCCTGGAGCGGCCTGCCTCGGGTGATCCACGTCATTACCCGGCCCGGCCCGGCCGCCGTCCGGTCCGGATCGATGCCGGCAAGGGTGACGAACCGTTTTTTTTCCTGGAACCAGAGCAGGATGGCCGGACTCACCCGGTGGACACCGGCCAGGCCGGAGATGGCCCGGATCCGGTCGCCGCTGATGGGCTGGTTGGAATAGGGCAGCCGGATCGCCCTGATCCTGTCGGCCCGCTGCTCTTTTCCCTGCAGGGGGCGCTGGACGAGCAGGTCGCTCTTCAGGCGGGCGAACGGGAGCCTGACCAGTTCACTATAGCCCGCGCCCAGGGATGAAATGAGGACAAAGAAGGCTTGGCCCAGCATGATTCCCAGGAAGAGCCAGCCGGCCCGTTTCCGGTCATGCCAGGCCGTTCTGGCACCATGTTCGGCCAGGGAGATGATCTCCATGGCAGTCACCGTCCACCGTGTTCGTTTTTTTGGCGGACCTGCTCGGCCAGGATGGTCTGCAGGTCCTCCAGGGACCAGTCGCCTTCCACGCTTTTGAAGGGGCCCGCCCCGGAGGGGAAACCCTGCAGCCGCACGGGCCGGCCGTTGACCAGGAAATCCGACCGGCCGTCCAGGACCAGCAGCAGGGGGATGTGGCCCTTCAGCTTTTTATCCTTCATGAAGCGCTTCCCGGCCGGGGTGTCGAAATCATACCAGACGGCCTGGATGCTCCCGGTGTGCGGCGCAAGCAGGTCCCGGATTTTGGCGATGGTGGGGCGCATGGGGCCATGATTCATGTACAGGATTTCCAGGCGGTGTCCGGGCCCGGCCGAAGCCAGGTCGGCCCGGCCGACGACCAGGAGAAATGCCACCACGAGGAGCGGCAGGATGTTGCGTTTTCCCGATAGGACTGTTGCGTTCATGTCTGGTTCACTTCTCCGTCGTGCATGTGCAGGGATCGATCCGACAGGGCAGCGATATTCCGGTCATGGGTGACCATGAAGATGGTCAGTCCCTGGTCGCGGTTCAGCCTGGTCAGCAGGTGGAGGATCTCCCGGCCTGTGGTTGAGTCGAGATTGCCGGTCGGTTCGTCGCAGAACAGAATCTCCGGCCCGTTGACCAGGGCCCTGGCAATGGCCACCCGTTGCTGTTCTCCGCCGGAGAGCCGGGCGGGCAGGTGGCCAGCCCGTTCACCGAGCCCCATCCTGTCCAGCAGTTCCCTGGCCCTGCGCTTTCGTTCCTTTCGCTCCATCTTGACCGGATAGAGCGGGAAGGCGACGTTCTCGAGGGCATCCAGGGTGGGAATGAGGTGGAATGCCTGGAAGACAAAGCCGACCAGCCGTCTGCGCAGCAGGGCGAGATCATCCTCGTCCATGGTTGTCAGTTCCTCTCCATCCAGGGTGATGGATCCTCTACTCGGCCGTTCGAGCCCGGCCAGCAGATTGAGCAGGGTCGACTTGCCCGATCCGGATGGGCCGAGGAGGGTGACGAATTCACCCCGGCCGACCTGGAAGTTGCCATTGCGGACCGGCGTCACCTTGCCGAACTGTTTGCTGATGTTCCGGGCTTCGATGATGGCCTGGCTACGTGGTTGCGTATTGCAGGTGCAGTTATGCATTGCGAAGTACCTCTGCGGTGGATAAGCGAATGATGGCCCGCCCCGAGCTCCAGGCAGCGGCAGGACCCAGGAGAAGCGGAATGGCAAGGACCGGCAGAAAGACGCCCGCGTCCGCTCCGACGGTCATCCGGACCTGGTGGAAGAGCTGCCGCTCGCCGCCGGGGAGAAAGTGCGGCGTGGGCGCCAACTCCCAGGGGATGGGCACCTCGATGGTCACGGATGACAGGCCCCAGGCGGCCAGGCCGCCAAGCATGATGCCCAGCCCGGTACCCAGGAGGATCTGGAGCAGCTGTTCTGCCATGAGTTGCCTTCGGATGTCTGGGCCTGTCCAGCCGACCGCCTTCATGATACCGAGTTCGGCTCCGCGCTGCTGGATGGCTGCCGCAGCGTTCCGGACGGTCAGCAGGAGAGCCAGCACCAGCACCATGCCGGAGATCATTCCGGAAAACCGCCTGGTCAGGGAAAAGAGGCCGCCCAGCAGTTCCTGGAAGGAGGCCGGGGTGGAAACAGAAGAGTTTTCCCCCAGTATCTGCCTGATCCTGGCCGCGATATCCTCGGTCTTGTCGCGTTCTGCCCGGATGAAGAGCAGGTTGCTGTCCCGGGGGCCAAAGGTGTGGACCCGGGCAACCTGCGGCGCGGCGGCAACGAGTTCCCGGGCCTCGGCAAGGGGGATGTAGAGGTGTGCCGTGCCGATTCCGCTCAGGCCCGAGCCGTCCACCAGGCCGATGATGGTGAAGGGCCGGCCGCCGATCACCACCCGGTCGCCTGGAGCGATTTCCGCCCGTTCCGCCCAGGTCACCTCGGCCAGGGCCTTGCTGTCCTCTCCGCTCCGCAGCATCCTGCCGCTGAGGAGCGAGCCCCGCAACAGGGCCGGTCCGGCCGGGTCTCCAGGCCGGAAGCCGACCACGATCTGGAAAGCCTTGTCGGAAAAGTCCCAGAACAGTACTGCCGGGCTGACAGACTGGATGCCCGGCAGGTCGGCGATGGTGCTGATCAGATCGCCGGCGATGGGGGCAACAGAACAGGGCAGTACCGGTCCGGCCATCTGCTCGGGCACGTCACCGGCCATCTGGACGGTCATGTCTGCCCCGATGGCGGTCAGCGGAGCCTGAAAGGCCTGCTGCAATCCTTCCGCAAGCAGGCTCATGCCGAGAAAGATCGCTGTGACCAGGGCGACCAGGCCGATGTTGACCACTGTGCGCCGGCCGCGGCAGATCAGTTCGCTGCGCAGGTAATGTCCATTGATCATCTGTCCTCTTTCCCTGTGGAGTGCCGGCCGCCTTGCCGGAAAACGGCAAGGCACGCCTGTTGATTCAAGGCATCGTCGAGAGATGCGGCCGCCCCGGACGATCCGGAGGGCCAGCCTTGAACCTGATTGTCGGTTCAGGGGCGAGGTATCAGATCAGAAAGGATTGCTGGACCAGGAAAAGCGGTGGGGGCCGGTGCCGGAGAGGAAAGGCGAGACGGCAGGGTCGCTGGATCGGGCCGGCTGTTCCGCCCTGGGGTGTGAACAGGAGGCCGAACCCCAGAACCGGTACAAAAATCGGTAGTTCAGGGGCCATCGGCTGGATCTGTTCTACCTGCAGCCGCTTCAGGCGTTCGGGAGAGCGGGGCAGGGGAGTGTCGTCCCCTGCGACCATTCCCGAGAATGGGCACCCGGTTGTCGCGGCAGGAGGCTCCTCCATGGCAGCGGCAAGCGGGCAGCCGACCCTGCCCCGGGACGGACAGTCCGGCCTGGTGACATAACAGGCCCGTAACGGTGAAGCACCGGTGATGACGAAGATGCAGATCAGCAGGGCATATAACAGTCTGTACATGCCTTGCTAATACTCTGTGGTATCGTCCCTGTCAAGGACAAAGCGTGTATGCCGGGCGGATGTTCCGCCCGGCACGGCAAATCACCTGATCACATGGAGTTCCACCCGCCGGTTGCGTTCCCGGCCCTCCGGCGTGCCGTTGTCCGCTATGGGATTGTCCGGTCCATACCCCTTGGCGGTCAGCCGGGCCGGGTCGATACCCTTGGCGATGAGATACTGCCGCACCGTTTCGGCCCGCCGCTGGGACAGGGCGCGGTTGTACTCGAGATCACCGCTGCTCGAGGTATATCCGGCAATCTCCACCCGCAGGCGGTTCTCGTAGGCGAGTGTCTTGGCCACATTGTCCAGGATGAAGGCCGACTCTTCGGTCAGTTCGCTGGAGTCCTGCCTGAAATTGACCCCTTCCAGGATCAGGCTTCCTGCCTTGAGCCCCTCTTCCAGGGCAGCCAGGGAACCGGTCGCTTCGGTATCCTGGATGATCCTGTCCTGGCCGCCGGGTGGAGTGTCGGCAGCGATCTCGGCAGGCCGGGAATCCTGCTGCCGGTCATCGGCCGCCTCGAGGGGATGGGGTGCAGCGGCAGGCCGGGGCGATTCCAGGGCAGCACCGGTCCTCTTCCCCACGGCAACGGATTCCCTGATCCGAATTACCGGGGCGGCCGGTCGTTCTTCATCCTCCCGGGTGATTCCAGTCCCGGAATCCGCACTGTCTCTGTCCTTCGGTGTGCCCTGGCCGGTGTCGATGGTGGCCGTTTCCCTGTCCAGGCCGCTTGTGGTGGTGACCGGCGGGGTGACGGCCACCCGCTCTTCCTGGATGACACATCGGGGCACCTCCCAGATGATAAACAGAAAAATCACGATGATCAGTAACCAGTACACCATATCCTTTGCCATGACTCCCTCCTGCCTCTTGAAACGATTGCCAGGCCCTTCCATCGCGGGCTGCCGACTGGTTTCCTTTGAGATTGACGGATTTTTCACAAAATATCAACAGGAAACCATCTGAAGCAATGGCTCTGTCCAGTAAGTTTGCAGTAAGTCCAGGCAGAAGTTGCTTCTTGCCCTCAAAGGAGAAGAGCGGGATGCTTCGCAAGGGCCGCGCCGTTTTTCGGAGAATGCCGGCTCCACCGGTGCCCCGGCGCGTGCCTGCCCCTGAGCCGGAGACCGGGATCCCGCTGGACAGGCGATGGATTATGGGATACATTCGCCAGTTATGCACCGATCGTTTTTCTCACTTCATCCGCTTTGTTACCCTGTTCTCTTCTTTGCCCTGAGCATCCTTGCCGGCGGGATCCTGCTCCACCTGGATCCGGTGGCCGGCAGTTGCTCCCTGTCCTGGCTGGACGCCTTCTTCACCGCCACCTCGGCTACCTGTGTCACCGGCCTGGCTGTGGTGGATACAGGGGCAACCTTTGGTCGTTTTGGCCAATCCGTCATTCTGGTCCTGATCCAGGCCGGAGGACTTGGCATCATGACCCTGGCCTCCCTGGCCCTGTACCTGTTTCGACAGCGGGTCTCCCTGACCGACCGCATCGCCGTGGGCCAGAACCTGCTTCATGATGCCAGTTTCCGGTTGGGACGTTTTCTTGTCTCCATCGTCCTGATGACCCTGGTCATCGAGTCGGCAGGCGTCATCCTTCTCCTCCGCCTGACCGACCTTTCCCTGTTTGCGGCCGTCTTTCATGCTGTCTCCGCCTTCTGCAATGCCGGCTTCTCCCTCTTTTCAGACAGCCTGAGCCGCTGGCAGGGAGACGTGGGGGTCAACCTGGTCTTCATGATCCTGATCATTCTGGGAGGAATGGGATTTTCCGTGCTCGCCGATATCGGTCGCTGGACCCGGCGCAAGGTGGCCCGGTCCGGCAGACGGGATGTTGTCCGCCTCTCCTGGTACAGCCGGGTGGTGCTCCAGACCTCGCTGATTCTGATCGTGGCCGGCTGGCTGCTGCTCTTCCTGGCTGAATACCTGCTGCCGGACCGTCCGGCCGGTGGCTGGCAGGTCGCCCTGCTGAGTTCCCTGTTCCAGTCGGTGACCTGCAGGACGGCAGGGTTCAATACCGTGGATATCGGCCAGATGACCAATGTCTCCCTCCTGGTCATGATGCTCCTCATGTGGGTGGGTGGTGCACCCGGCTCCACGGCCGGCGGCATCAAGGTGACTACCTTCCGGGTGATGACGGCCTTCTTCGCGGCCCAGTTCCGGGGGCGCCGGCAAGCGGTGATCAACGGCATCGCTGCCGGCAGGGACACCATGAACCGGGCCATCGTCCTCACCCTCTATTCCCTGATTCTCCTGGCTGTGGCGGTTTTTCTCCTGGACGTGAGCGAGACCGGTGGTATGCCGGCGGCCCAGGCCAGGGGGATGGGGCTGTCCCTGGTCTTCGAGGCGGTTTCGGCCCTGGGAACGACCGGGCTGTCCACAGGCCTGACCGGTTCGCTCAGCGGCTTCGGCAAGCTGATCATCATGGCGCTCATGTTTGTCGGTCGGCTCGGTCCCCTGATCTTTCTGGCCATTGTCCAGGACCTGCAGAAGGAAGAGGTCTATTTCAGGCCCGAGGGAGAACTGCTGATCGGATGAGCGCGTATCGGGGCAAGGGGCGATATCCTGGGTCTGAAAGGAGGGCGATTGATCGCCGGAAAACGGATGGGCATGTTCCCATGGGCCGCGCTGCAGGCAGAGGCGACGGTCTTGTCCACAACTCGTTATGAAAACAGGTGATGCGATGAAACAGGAAGTTGCCGTGATCGGTCTGGGAAAGTTCGGGTTCTATTTTGCCCAGACTCTGGCGGAACTCGGGTTCCCGGTGATCGGAATCGACAACCGGGCCTCCAGGGTGCAGAAGGCACGTGACGTGCTGACCCAGGTGTACCGGGCCGATGCCACCAATCAGGAGGCCCTGGAACAGCTTGGCCTGCGCGAGATCTCCCATGCCCTGGTCAGCGTGGGCGACTCCATTGCCGCCTCCACCATGATCGCCATGTATCTCAAGGAGTTCGATGTCCGACATGTCTGGGTGAAGGCCGTGCATGCCGATCATCAGCGGCTCCTGTACAAACTGGGCGTGGACGAGGTGATCATTCCGGAGCAGCTGGCTGCCGTGCAGCTGGCGTCCAAGGTGGCCATTCCCGGCTTTATCCAGTATGCCAGTTTTGACGCCGAAATGGCCTTCCAGGAGCTGGTGGTGGACAGGTGGGCCGGCAAGACCCTGCGGGAGCTTGATCTCACCAACCGGCACCGTATCCAGGTGATCGCCATCCGGAGCCCGGACGAAGACAGGTTTCACTTTATTCCCGGAGCGAAATACCGGCTCAAGGAGGGAGACCGGCTGGTGGTTATCCGGCCGACCAGGGATATCGACGAGATCCGGGCCTGAGGGCTTTGCCTGCCGGAGCCGCTATTTGCTTTACCCGGGACCGGCAGGGTGGTAAGACTGAGTATAACTACATCCCAACCAAATGGAGGTGCGCCATGCGGATGAATGTGCTTGCCCTGTCCATTGCCTCGGGCCTCCTGTGGGGGACGGCCATCTGTTTTGTCTCCTGTGTCAATCTCGTCTGGCCGGAATACGGTTCAGCCTTCCTGGATGTCATGGCCTCCATCTACCCCGGGTACACACCGGGCACCGGCGTCGGACCCCTGGTGACCGGAACCCTGTACGGCATGGCTGACGGCGCCTGTGCCGGCGCCTTTTTCGGCTGGTTCTACAACATGGCCGTTGCAGCCTTCGGCGGGCGCCGGGGCTGAATTTCGTGTCCGTCTCCTGCCCGTTGGCAGGGCGGCCGGGCAGGAGAACACCGGGATGGTTTTGCGGTCAGATGATCAGCCGTACCCCGCCAAGTTCCTCGATCCTGTAGGGGAAACGTGCTCCTGGTGAGCCGATGAACATGAAGTTTGGCGGTATCTTCCATTTTTCAGACAGTTCCTGGATCAATTCGGGTCCGAATCTGCCCTGCAGGTGAACGAATTCGATACTGATCTCCGGGTATTCGCGATCCAGGAATTCCAGGTCCCGTTCCAGTTTCTCCACCCATTCATCCTGTTTTGAGGCGGAGACGTGGACGATCTTGATCTTCTGGGTGTGCTCGTTGTTCCTGATGTACAGGAGGACCTTGTTGAGGTTGGCCAGGTTGTCGCCCCGGGTGAAAAAAACGAATTCCTGAGACTGGATCTTGTCGATCAGCGCATAGATCGACTGGTTGACGCGGGTCACCAGCTTGAGGATGGGGACAAAAAGCAGTTCAATGAAATGGAGCAGGCCCTCCAGCAGCCCGATCCGGTTGAGCATGATGGCAATGATAAGGATGGCCGGGACAAAATACTCGATGAACACCCGAAGATTCGACGGTTCGCCCGGAGCGGTCTTTTTGACGATGTTGCCGGCCAGGGCCAGCAGAACCGCTGTCAGGGCCAGCAGGACCACCAGGGTTGGCGCCCTTTCCGGTCTGGGCAATGTTTTCCTTTTGATCTTGAGGAGGATATTGCCAAAGGCGAACAGGGCCATGACCGAGAGAAAGGCTATGGTGTAGACACCTGCCAGCACGTCCACCTTGCCCCGGGTGATGAAGAGGATGGACACGCAAAGGAGAAAGAACATGATGATGATCCGATAGGAACTGCCGCGCCGGTTTTTTTTGAGAAGAAAGCCGGGAAGGATTCTGTCCAGGGTGATCCGTTCGATCAGGCCGGTGACGCCGACATAGGAGGTCAGTACTGCGCCGCTGAGGACCAGGGCCGCATCGATGGACACAAGACCGGCTATCCACGATCCGCCGGCCAGCTGGCCCATGTAGGAGAGAAGGTCTGATTCGTGTTCGGCCACCATGTCCAGCGGCATGGCGGTCAGAGCCAGGAGTGTCATCAAGGGGTTGAAAAACGAGACCACCATCCACATGTTCCTTAGTGTGGCCGGAAAAACGCCGCTCTGCTGCTCCTCGACAAAGTTGGCGGAACTTTCGAACCCGGATATCCCCAGCATGGCGGCCGAGAATCCCCAGAAAATCGCCATGCCAACACTGCCGTGTGGCAGGGGCGCATGAAAGTTCGCCCAGAAGATGTTCAGCCCCTGCTGGAAGATCCGCAGGAAAACAGCTCCAGCCAGGAGGGAGAGGGTGGCGAGATGGAAGCAGAAGATCAGGATCGCCACCCGTGCTGACTCGCCAATACCAAGGATGGTCAGGCCCATGAAGGCGGCCAGAAGGATGACCGTGGCCGGCCTGACCGGCAGTCCTGTCAGGCAGGAGTGCAGGTAATGCATTGCCTCGGAGGCGGAGATCACTGCGGTGGCCATGTAGGAGAGCAGGGTGAGGGTGGCGGCCAGAGAGGCCATGGCCTTGCTCGTCGTGTTGAGCAGGGCGTTGTAGGCCCCTCCGTTGAGCGGCAGGGCACCGACCACCTCACCGTAGATCCTTCTGAACAGGTAGAGCACCATGGCGACGATGAGCAGAGCGACCCAGGCGTACTGCCCGGCCGCCATGATGGTCAGGGCGGCGACATAGAGAACCGAGGAGGAAATATCGTTGCCGCAGATGGCGGTCGCCTCCAGTTCGGAGAGTTTTCCGGCGCGCTTCTTGTCCTTCATGGAATGTTCTGTTCGGATTCCTGCCCGGCCATGGACCGGCACGGGAAAACCCTGGCCCGGATGAGCCACCCGCCCTGTGCGGCGGTCCACCGGGACCGGAATGCGGCGGTTTCCCCCGGATCAGCGGAGAATAAGCAGCGAGGATCTGGTGCTCTCCAGGAGCCTGTCGATCATGCTGCGGCCGAAGAGTTTTCTGATCAGGGACTGTTTGCCGCCCATCCACAGGGCCACGATTCCCTCCTGCGACCAGCGGGTGACATATTCCCTGACGTCGTCAGTGTCGATCAGCTTCACCCAGGCGTCGATACTCCGATCGTTGTAGTAACGCAGCAGCTCGACCATCCGCTGCTCGAGGCGGTCCCGATCCGACTCCTTGCTCTTGCACACGCCGATTATCTTCAGGCCGGCCCCGTGAACGGTTACCAGCTGGTTGACCATCTCCAGGGCCTCCTGACTCACCACCGACTGATCGAGGATGGAGACGATCTGATTCACCCTGGTCCTGTTCTTGATGATCAGCACCGGGCAGGAGCTGTCCTCGGCGATCCGCAGCGGTACGTTCATCTCGCCGTCCCATTCACATCCTGCCTCGCCGCTGCAACCGAGAACGACGAGATCGCATTCCATCTCCCGGGCCGTGGTCACGGCCAGCCTGGAGACGCTGCTGCCGGCCCGGATCCGTAACACGCACTGTTTCATCCCCCTGGCAGTCAAGGTCCAGTCTCCCTTGCCCTGCTGTTCCCACCGATCCTCTCCGTTGTCTCCGTAGGGCAGTTCCTCGGGGGCGAAATAGCTGTAGAGGTCCTGTCTGTATTTCAGCAGGGCTGCCGTCAGTTCCCGGGAGACTTCCCGCGACTGCTCCTGGACGGCCAGCAAAACGATGTCTGCCAGGGTGTTGTTGGCCAGTCTGGCGACATCCTTGATGATCTTCTGACTGTATTCCTTGGTGTCCAATGTGACCAGTATCTTCATTGCAATCTCCTTTGCCGGATCAGTTCCGGCAGGTTGTTCGGGCCGATTCCGCTTTTTTGCCGCCTAGCGGACCAGGAGAACCGAGGCCAGGGAGTTGGCCAGCACACTCATGCGCATGCTCTTCCTGGTCGGCATGGTGGAACTGACCAGGGCGTATCCTTTCAGGTGGTCGCAGACCTGTTCCGGGGCGCCAAGAAGCACGGAGACCTGTTCCGGGGCATGGCCCTCTTCCTCCATGAGCGACAGGGTGTTCTGCAGGTTGGTCCCGCCTTCCTCCCTGTCCAGGGTTTGCAGCTGCTCGCTGTCCTTGAACTTGAAATAGACCAGATCAAAGGTGAAGCGGGACTCGCCCAGAATCCGCATGCTGCCGCGTACCAACTGCTCGGCGTCCACGCTGTCCGCACAAAGCAGGGCACAGCGGGTGCTGATGGAGAGGTTTTTCGTCACCAGGACCGGACAGGGCATGTTGGTGTAGAGCGGTGACCGGATCAGGTCGTAGAACCGGTCCTGGTCCGGGCTGTTGAGGTATCCCTCGATGAACAGGTCATAGTTGCCGCTGCGCAGTTCGTAGATGATTTCGGTGTCCCGGTAGCCGACAAAGACCTTGGGCCGACCCGCCAGCAGACAGTCGATCTTTTCGGTACGGAGCATGCGGTCGATGAGCTGCTTGCCCGACGAGGTCACCCCGTCCTCCCAGGTTCTCCGTACCCAGCCGGTTCCAACCTGTTCGTCGTCTTCCGGCTCTTCGACGTGCGTCACGTGCAGGGACAGGGGAATGAACTTGTTCAGATAGGCCGTGTACCGGAGGGCGATACTGGAAGCCAGGTCTTCATTGATGTACAGCAGTGTCTTCAACATGGTTTTCACCTCATTGCCTTGGTTGTTTGCCTCAAAGAACCTTGACCTCAGTCGCCAGTTCCCCTGATCTTGGCCTCCGCCTTTCTGATGGCCTCGGTGATCTCGCCGAGCTTGAACGGCTTGGCCAGGAAATCGAAGACCCCCTTGTTGAACGATTCCTTGGCCGTGGCCATGGTGGCGAATCCGGTGATGACGATCACCTCGGTGTCCGGATATTTTTCCTTGACTCTGGTCAGGAATTCCATGCCGTCCACGCCCTCCATCTTGAGGTCGGTCACCACGATATGGAAACGCCGTTCCTCGATCCGTTTGAGGGCCGCCTCACTGCTGGTGAAGGTCTCCACTTCGTATCCTTTTTTTTCCAGAGAGGGCTTGAGCCTCTTGCTCACTATCGGTTCATCGTCAAGGATGAGAATGCTCGTCTGTTCCCTGGTCATCATGTTCCTCCATAATCTTTTTTATCTTGGTGAAATATTCGTCGATCTTGCTGTCACTGATCATCTGGACGTCCAGCTGCCTCGTGAATCCGACCAGAACGCCGAGGAGAAACAGCCGCTTGAGCATGCTGTCCCGATCCAGCCGCTTGAGCCTCGCCACCACGATGTCGCCGTGTACCTCGCAGAGGAAATCGTACTCCCCGAGAATCCTGGCCAGCAGACGGGTGCGCCGGGCCCGGCGTACCGTCTCGGTGACCCCTCCGGAAAATCTGAAATAAATGTGGTTGTCCAGGATGTTGTCCGAGACAAAGGCGTCGATGACCGTGAAGTGGTAGCCCAGGCGGAAGTTGATATTGGTATATTCCGCCGACACCACGGCCAGGTTGCGGCCCACCTCCTCGGGGCTGGAGTTCCTGGTCTGGGTGGTCCTGGTGAGGCTGGCCATGAAGCTGGAAACATCCACCGGCACCGGGGATGTATCCCATATGCCGGGCCAGGACATGCCCTGCAGCAGGGCCTGCATGGGTACCGAGGTGATCTGTTCCGGCCGGACACCGGTTTTGTGCTCCCCCTGGATCCCGCCACCCGCATCGATGAGGATCAGGTCCAGGGGAAAGTCCCAGAGCAGTCGGCCGGACTGGGTATCCCGGTGATGGGTATGGTAGAAGTTGAGGTCGATGATTGTTTCCACCGCCTTTTCGTGTACGAACCTGGTCAGATCGTGATAGGTCCGGCAGGCCTCGGGTGTGAAGTTGTCGTCTTTCGGGTCGACCAGGTTCAGGGGCTCGATCTTTTTCAGTACCCGCCTGAGCAGGCGGTACTCGTACATCTCGGCGATGGGCTCCTCGCCGATGGCATAGTACTGCAGCTCCTGAACCAGGCCGCCGTAGATGGTCAGGCACTCGGTGTCGAGGGTGATCTCCCGGCCATGGGCGATCTGCCGGGTTCCGTCGCCGGTGTTGAACAGGGCCGGCACCCGGAACTCCCTGGCCACGGTGGCCAGGTGGCCGGTGGTGGAGCCGATGTCGGTGATGAATCCGGCTGCCCGGTGGATCACCCGGGCCAGCTGCGGCGAGGCATGCCTGGCCACCAGGATGGCGCCCATGGGGAAGTCTTCCAGTTTCCTCTTCCCGTCAAGGACCCATGCCTCGCCCAGGGCGATGCCTTCCATGGCAGCCACGCCCTTGCCCCGCATGATGATCGGATACTGCTCCCCGAGACCGGTCAGGTCACAGGCCCTGGGCGCTGCCTGCTCCTGGAGCCTGAGCTGCCTGGACTGGAGGACGATGATCCGGTCGTGCTGATCGATGGCAAACTCGATGTCCTGGGGCCGCTTGAAATATTTTTCCAACTGCAGGCCAATGCGGGCCAGTTCCTGCAGCTGTTCCCGGCTCAGGCTGGGAGCGGTCTGCTCCTGCACGGCGACCCGGTCGATCTTCAGGCCGCCGCAACCCTGCAACCCCTGGCTCTGGTCCTTGCGGACGATCTGCATCTGTCGCACCTCATGGGTACCACGCCGGTCCAGGACAAAGGTGTCCGTGGGCACCTCCCCGGAGACGATGGGCTCGCCCAGGCCCCAGGCTGAGCTGATCAGCATGGATTCACTGCGCGGATTGACCGGGTCATAGGTGTAGAGAACCCCGGAAGCCTTGGCCGGCACCATCAGCTGGCAGGCCACGGCCATCATGATTTCATGGGGCCTGAAATCCATCTGCAGCCGGTACTCCATGGCTTCCGGACTGTAGAGGCTGGCAATGACCTCCCGGTAGGCCCGGGGAATCTCTTCCAGCGGGATATTGAGGCAGCTGTGGTACTGACCGGCAAAGGAGGCGAGCTCGTCTTCACCCAGGCCGCTGGAGCGGACAGCGAAGCAGGGACTGATCCCCTGGTGGTGGCGGACGATCTGGTCGGCGGCCTTCAGGATCTCTCGTTCCAGTTCCTGCGGCACCTGAGCCCCCAGGATCAGTTCCCGTATCCGTTTCGATGCCTCTTCCACCCGGATCGATCCCTGTTGCCACTGGGAGCGGATGGTTTCGATGGGCTCCTGGAGCCGGTTGTCACGGATAAAGGCGGCATATGCTGCCGTGGTGATGGCGAACCCGTCCGGAATGCGCAGGTTCAGCAGAGAGCCGATCTCAGCGATGTGGGCGTTCTTGCCGCCCACCATGTCCATGAGATCCCGGTTGATCTCCGCATAGGGCAGGATCAGTTCGTCGCCCTGGTTCAGGAGGCGGCCGCCCAGGATGGCCCGGATGTCCTCCTCGATGGCGTGGAACGAGCGGTACAGGCCCATGTATTTCTGCCCGGTCAGGTGATTGATGATCACGATCAGCTGCCGGACCAGGTCGGTGAGCTGTTCACAGGTGGTCCGGATGTACTGCTCGTCGAAGATGTAATCTCCGCTGAGCTTGTCATTGGCATCGCCGATGAGATCGAGGATCTGGTTGTTGAGTTCCAGGCTCTTCTTGAAATCCGCGAACAGGATCCTGAAGGGAACCGGTTCTTCCCTGTTGCCGGTCAACAGGCCGGTGATGCGGCGTAACATGTTTCTGATCGTGATCATTTCGTTTCCACCTTTTCCGTCTGGTCCGGCTCAGTGGCCTCCGCCGCCACCCTTGAACAGGGCCCCGATGATCAGCCCGGTGCCGACAGCGATAACCACGGCCATGATCCCGAAGAGGAGGGGCTGGCCAAAGGCGAGCGAAGCGATCAGCTTCGGCAGGCCGGTCAGCTCGATCTGCAGGCCGGTCTCAGCCCTGGCGATCACCCCGTGATCCCTGACCGCCACGGCTTCCACCCGGTAGGCACCGGCATTCATCTTCGGGGGAATGGTCAGGGTGAGGGAAAAGGGTTTCCGTTCTCCCTGGACCGGGCCATAGCTGACAGCATCCCGATGGACGGCGTACACGTTCCATTTCTCCATCAGTTTCGTATATTCTCCGAAGATGAATTCCTTGTCCGCCGAGGCCGGCTCGATTTCGATTTCTTTGAGCAGGGCCTGGTAGCCGAGACCGAGATCGGCATCGAGCAGGTTTTCCCCTGTGCCGGCCGGGGTATAGACCATGTAGACCGCGGGCGTGTTCTTCAGGGAGACATCGTCTTTGTTCATCCACAGTACACCGGCCACCTTGCCCTTTACCTTGAGGTGCACATCTTTCCTGGGGCCGCTGACCTGGACCACCAGGTCACAGTCTGCCGGCAGAGAGCCGGTCAGGGAGACGGTGGTGCCGTTGTAGAAGGTCGAGATCCTGATGACCGGTTCGGCCAACTGCATGTCGATCTCTCCGGCCGCGGCGGCCGGAACTGCCTGCAGCCAGACCATGGCCAGCAGAAGTGTCACTGTACAGAATACCTGTTTCATACTCCTGTTCCTCCTTTTTTTCAGTGTCCGCCCTTGAGGGCCACCATGATGGACGGCGTCATCAGCAGACCGGCAAGCATCTTGGCACAGACCAGCAGGACCAGGCTGGCCAGCATGATCTTGAGCTGATCCGCCTTGAGCCGTTTGGAAACCGCGGTGCCCACCTGGGCGCCGATGGTCGAGCCCAGCAGCAGGAGGACCGCAAGGATGAAATCCACGGTGTGATTGCTGTAGGACTGCATGATGGTGACATTGACACAGGTGAACAGGATCTGGAACAGGCTGGTGCCGACCACCACGTGCATGGGCATCCGCAGCAGGTAGACCATGACCGGCACCATGATGAAACCACCGCCCACGCCCATGATCGCCGCCAGGATCCCGACCAGAACGCCGAATCCCAGGGGCAGGAGCATGGAAATCTCGCATCCCGACTTCTTGAAGGTGTATTGAAGCGGCAGCCGCTGGATAAAGGACTTGCCTTCTTTGGTTTTTACTGCTGGCCGGTTTTCCTGTTCCTGGTCATCTTTGTCGCTGTTGCGCAGTCCCTGCAGACTCTCCCAGAACATGTAGCCGCCCACGCCACCCAGCATGATCACGTAGGTGATGGCGATGAGAAAATCGGCATTGCCCATGGCCCGCAACAGCTTGATCACCTGGACGCCCACTGTACCGCCGGCAATGCCGCCGATGAGCAGCATCAGTCCCATGGGAATGTCCACGTTGCCCAGCCGCATGTGGGCCAGGGTGCCGGAGGTGGATGCCCCGACGATCTGGTTTGAATCGGATGCCGCGGCAACGGTCGGCGGGATGCCGAACATCATCAGCAGAGGGGTCATGAGAAAACCGCCTCCCACCCCGAAGATACCCGACAGGAGGCCGACAAAACCGCCCAGCCCGAAAATGAGCAACACATTGACACTGTTTCCCGCTATGGGGAGATACATATGGATCATGACGTTTCACCTCGATTGGTTGATTCGATGGACGCTACTGCCAGAGTAGGCCTGGGTGCCTCTTCTCCGCGGTCGAGGTGTGCGCCGCGGGGAACATGTTCACGTAACCGGTTTTCCATGTCTTCCTCCTTTTCCCTCGTATTGCGTAAACGCTGTCCGGCTGCGGCTGGCCGCCGTGGAGCGGACTTTCGCCGGCCGGTTGTCCTCACCGTGCCTTGTGGATGCCGGTTTCCGGTTTCAGGCCAAAGCAAGGGTGATGCCATAATGAAACGGCAGGGAGGAAATCCGGTCTCTTTTTCTATATTTTTATTTTATATCAGTCTGTTGTCTGTGTGTTGACAGGGGGGGAAAGAGCGGTGATGGAAGGGGTTTTGGTCCAGGAAGGTGGTGGTTGGCGGTTCATGTTTCATTGTGAAACATGACGTCCTGTTTTTCAGGTAACATTTCGTTTTTCTAGCGTATTTTCCTTATGGTCGAGTCGCCCGTGTTTCATGATGAAACATGGGTTGGAGGGCGGTCGGGAGCCAGGACAGGGATGGAAACGCTATGAAGAGGCTGGGCGATCTGGTCGGCTCAGGCCATATTTTTTGATTTTGCGCCAGAGTGTGGTGCGGGAGATCTTGAGGATGCGGCCCGCCGCCTTGAGATTGTGGTCAGTGGCCTCGAGGACCCGGCTGATGTGGCGTTTTTCGGTTTCCTCCAGGGAGAGCAGCTCCTCCTCTCCGCCGGGACAGGCAAACTGTTTACGCAGCCGGGCCGGAAGATCCTCCGGGGTCAGCCGGTCGGCGTCGGTCAGGGCCACGGCCCGCTGGAGGATGTTTTCGAGTTCACGGACATTGCCGGGAAAACCATACTGCATGAGCAGGGTCATGGCTGGACCGGAGAGTCCTTTGACCTTTTTGCCGAAGGCCTGGTTGGCCTTGTCGATGAAGTGATTGCAGAGCAGCGGGATATCTTCCCGCCGTTCGCTGAGGCGGGGCAGGCGGATGGTGACCACGTTGAGACGGTAGTAGAGATCCTCCCTGAACTCTCCCTGGCCGACCTGGTCCATCAGGTTACGGTTGGTGGCGGCCAGGATGCGGACGTCCAGGTCCACGGGCGTGGTGCCGCCCACCCGCAGCAGCCGCCGTTCCTGGAGAACGTGCAGCAGCTTGACCTGCATGGACAGGGGCATCTCCCCGATCTCGTCGAGAAGGATGGTGCCGCCGGCCGCCGACTCGAACAGGCCGATCTTGAGGCGGTCTGCACCGGTGAAGGCGCCTTTCTCGTGTCCAAAGAGCTCGTTGCAGATCAGCTCCTCGGTGAACCCGCCGCAGTTGAAATAGACAAAGGGCTTGTTTTTCCTGGGACCAAGCTCGTGGATGGCCCGGGCCGTGAGCTGTTTCCCGGTACCGGTCTCGGCCTCCAGGAGGACGTTGCAGTTGACCTGCGCCACCTTGGCGATGGTGGTGAAGACCGCCTGCATGGCCGTGGAGGTGCCGATGAACCCGGGAATGGGTCCCTGGGCCGACATGCGGGAGCGAAGGAGGAGGTTTTCCCTGTGCAACCGGATGCGTTCCCCGGCCCGCTCGGCCATCAGGAGGAGATCATGACTGCGGCAGGGCTTGCTCAGGTAGTGGAACGCCCCCTTCTTGGTCGCCTCCACGGCATTGCCGATGGAGCCGTGACCGGTGACGATGATGACCTCGGTCTCCCGGTGCAGGTTCTTGATATGGGTCAGGATGTCCAGGCCGTTCATGTCCGGGAGCTGGAGATCCAGGAAGACGATGTCGAACGGATGCCGTTCCATGGCGTCCAGGAAGGCACCGCCGGTGGCAAAGGAATCGACCCGGTAATCGGCCCGACCGAGGATACGGCGGATCATCTCCCGGGCCGTGGACTCGTCGTCTATGACGGCAACACGCATCATGCCTGCCGGTTTTTCCCGGCCTCCTCGTCCTCCCGGTGGATGGGCAGATAGACCGAAAAGGTGGTTCCCTTGCCCTGCTCGCTGGCCACCTCGATGTATCCGCCATGTTTTTTCACGATGCCGTAGACGATGGCCAGACCGAGTCCGGTCCCCTTGCCCGCCTCCTTGGTGGTGAAAAAGGGGTCGAAGATCTTGTCGATGTTTTCCTGGGAGATCCCCGGACCGGTATCGATGATATCCGTCCGGATGAACCCGGAGTCCGTGGTCTGGACCCTGACGGTTATGGAGCCGTACTGGCCGATGGCCTGTTCGGCGTTGATGATCAGGTTGAGGAAGACCTGCTGCAGCTTGCGCAGGTCGCCCCGGATGAGGGGGATCGATTCCGGGAACTCCTTGTGCAGGGCGATCTTGTTGATCCGCAGCTCGTTGCCGATCAGTTCCAGGGTCTTGTGGAGCACGTAATCCAGGTAGATGGGCTCCTCTTCCGTGGCCTGGGCCCTGGAGAAATCGAGCAGGTTGCGGACGATCTTGCTCGCCCGCTCGGTCTGCTCCATGATGTCTTCCAGGATCTCCCGGATCTCCTCCTTGTCCATGGTATCGAACTCTTCCAGCAGGGTGTCGGTGGACAGGGAGATGTTGTTCAGGGGATTATTGATCTCGTGGGCAATACCCGAGGAGAAGGTGCCGATGGAGGCCATTTTTTTGGATTGGATCAGCTGTTCCTGTTTTTCCTCCAGAGCCTGCACCATGTCGTTGAAATTCTGGATCAGCGCCGTGATTTCATCCGCTGTCTCCGGGGCCGGGATGGGTTTGAACTCACCGGCTGCCAGGTCCCTGGTGGCCTGCTGCAGCGAGGAGAGGCGGTTAAGGATATTCTTGGTCTGGGTGAAGAAGAGCGTGGAACCGATGATGAACAACACAGCCGGCACAAAGGTCAGCCAAAAGAGGATCTCCTTGAAGCCCTCGCTGATATTGCGCCTGATCATCGATACCAGGCTGGAGGCCTCGCTGACCAGAAAGCGCCCCTGTTTGCGGATCAGCAGGGCCTGCTCTCCCTCTCCGGGTTCAGAGGCACAGCTGTTGACCTTGCACCATTCATTGAAAATATGGCGGTATTTCCTGAATCCGGAAAGCAGTTCCCTGAAGACCGCCTTGGCCTCGAAGGTGGTGAGGTCCCCGGAGAGCTTGCCAAAGGTCATCTCCAGTTCGTCCAGGGTGGCTGCAGCCTTGCTCACGCTGTCCTTGCTCAGGTGCAGCAGTATGTTTTTTTCATAACGCCGCAGTTCCAGGATCCTGTTGAAGACGTCATCCACCTCCTCCATGGTGACCAGCTTGTTTTCCAGGCTCACCACCTGCACACTGTAGATTCCGACCAGGGCGATGATCAGGACCGCCGTGACGATATTGAGCAGGATCAGCCGCTGGGCGATCGTGCATTGTCCGAACAGACAGGGAAATTTCATGACGCTCTTCACCCCGCTTCAGCCTGCGCCAGGGGCTGGCGCAGGACGGCCCGGAGATCCGGGAAGACCGTGAGCTCTTGTTGCCCGATATATCGGCATGTTTTCATTTCTTTGATTCGTTGTCCTTTTTTTTATTCCCGCTGGTTCCAGGCTGTCCTCCGGCCCATATCCGGGGACCGTCCTGTGACAACCGGGGGAAGGCCCAGGTCAAAACCGGGGCCTGATCGCTTTCTCGTCTGCCCAAGGATTCTTTTTATTAACCACTAACGGGAACATCTGTCCAGCCCCTTGGCCTGGCCTCGGCCCCCTTCATGCGGGTAGACGGACCGGCAGGACCCTGGCCGCGAGGAGGAATGTCCCTGCAAGGAGCTGATTATCCACTGGAAACAACACGTTTATACTTCTCTCGATTCTTGAGAAAGGAATCTTCCGATCCGCTTCCGTCTTCTCATCGTCCGGCACAGGAAGCATTGCATGGACGGGCCGGATGCGATTTAATGAGACTGTACCTGCTTACTTTTTCAGGCTGCAGGTTCTTCCCAGGCTGCCTGCGGCAGCAGGCTGTCTTCGGGAGAAGGTCTGCTGCCAGGGAGGGAATATGATGCTCGAGCCAAAGGTATGGCACTGTTGCCTGTGGCCCACTCAGGCTCCGGCCAGGGCTGCCCATGTCCTGTTGTCACTGCTCTGTCTTTTCCTGGTTGTTTCCGGCCCTGTCGGTCGTTCCGAGGCGCGCAGTCTCCACTGGCGGCAGTTCCGGGTCCAGGCCGACCTGGACAGCAGGGGCCGGTTGCATGTTGTCGAGCAACAGACCATGGTCTTTGACGGGGCATGGAACGGCGGGGAAAGGCGGTTCAACCTCCTGCCCGGGCAGCGGTTGACCTTCCACGGCCTGTCGCGCATCGAGCCCCAAGCCGGCACCCGCGTGCCGCTTCAGGCGGGCAGCCTCGATCAGGTGGACAACTACAGCTGGCACTCACCCCGGGTGCTCCGCTGGCGGGCCCGGTTACCGGACGACCCCGTATTTCGGCACCAGGCCATAACCTATGTCCTCGATTATACGCTCACCAACGTGGTCGTAGCCTTGGGAGAGGGAGTATACCTGCTGGATCATGATTTCTGTTTCCCCGACCGGCAGGGCGCAATCCGCCACTTTGTCCTGGATCTGCGGATCGATTCGGCCTGGACTGTGAATGCAGGCGGGCTGTTCCGGCATCTTGAGCGCGACGACCTGGGCCCGGGCAGATCGGTGCGGCTGGCCATCCGGTTGCGTCATCCCGGTGCCGGGCCGGTCAGTGCCCGGGAGCCTGGAAAGCAGGTCACGGCAGCCGGCCCGTCACCTCCGCCCTCTGGAGCTCCCGGCTGGCTCTGCGGCCTGGTCCTGGCCGGGCTCGGGGTGTTCCTGGTTTTCCAGGCCGGCAACCTGCTGTGCCGGGAAGAGGAACTGGGCCGTTTCGTCCCCCTGGTTCCACTGGACAGGATAGACCGGCAGTGGCTGCAGACCCATATCTTTTCCCTGCCGCCTGAGGTGGTGGGGGCCACCTGGGACCGTGTCACGACCACCGACGAGGTGGCCGCGGTACTGGCCAGGATGGTGGTGGAAGACAAGTTGGCCAGCAGCGTGAAGCGGCACACAATCAGGCTGTTCGGTTTCAGAATTCCGGTGCCGGGCCGGACCGTGCTCCATCTCCGGCTGCTGGTGCCCCGGGATACCCTGCGCGGTTATGAACGCAAGCTGGTGGAGGGTCTCTTCATCGATGGAGACGAGACCGACACCAGGACGGTGCGTTCCTATTACCGGAAACACCGCAAGGTCTTCGATCCGGTGGAGGTGCTGGAGGATACCCTGCACAGGCGGATGAACGAACTGACAGAAGATAGAAAACGTCCCCTGGAGAGCATCTGGATCCCCACCCTTGGCCTGTTCTTTCTCGCTTTTTTCCTGCTATTTGCCGATTTCTTTTTTCTCCAGCACGAGCACCTGGCCGAGGTCGTTCTGGTGGCCCTTGTCCTGGTCACCTGGATGATCGGATTCTGGGCCGCCTTCAGTTGCCGCAACGCCAGCCGGTCTGTCAGGACCCGGTGCCTGCTGGTCATTGGCCTGGCCGCTGGGGGCCTGGTCGCCTATGGCTGGGCCGTCTTTCTCCTCGGGCCTTCCATTCTGCTGCTCGCCGGCAGCGGTGTGCTTTGCCTGGCCTGTCTCCGGAACATAATCAATACGGCAAAGACCAGGGAGAGCAGGGAAGGGGTAGAAGTCCGCAGACTGCTGGCCTCGGGACGGGAGTTTTTCCGGGAGGAATTGAAACGGCAGCGTCCGGATCTCGATGACAGATGGCTGCCCTATATTCTGGCCTTTGGCCTGGGCAATCATGTGGATCACTGGTTTCGTCGCTACGGCGGCTCGGACAGCGGCGGCGCGTCCTCCGGATACGGGGCTGGCGGCAACGGCGGGTTCACCGGCGGAGGCGGAATGTTCGGGGGTGGTGGAGCCACCGGAGGCTGGAGTAGTGCGGTT
>Ga0256914_1001281_pt1 | contig 23289 bp, 24 predicted proteins | sample HulkmetaG_FD_191571 | JGI IMG/M metagenome (GOLD analysis project Ga0256914, IMG submission 191571) | Hydrothermal chimney microbial communities from Main Endeavour vent field at the Juan de Fuca Ridge, Pacific Ocean - Hulk | ecosystem: Environmental > Aquatic > Marine > Hydrothermal vents ... | reverse complement strand
TTCTGGCTTTGGCTCTGGCTCTGGTTCCACAACTTCTTTATTGGGACGCTTAAATATAACATCTTGGCATGTTTTATTTGTATTATTTTCATCATCGGCAACAACTAGGCATATCTCATTTCGACCTGGATTGACTTCTAGGTTTCCTATCATGGTATTTGCTACAGAAGCTCCATTTACAAACCATTCATAACTAGTAATATTACCATCATCAAAACTACTATTACCATTAACACTTAAAAAGATAGGTTGATTAGCAGCTGTAGTAACTTCTATTATCTCTTTATCCGTAAAGCCACTAATTACGGCGGTTGGTGATTTTGCAAGAGTACAACACTCTTTATCATATCCACACCCATTGAAAGATGAAATAATTGCTAAAGATATTAAACTAATTGACGAAATGACTGAAAATTTTACTTTATTAATTATCATAAATAAGCCTTTTTTTAGTTTATTATAGGTAAAAAACTTTAAAATAGTATATATTTTACTTTACTAACTGGATATATTTATGAATATTATTGAATTGGCTGAAATTATTGGAATTTTATCATTTTCTTTGAGTGGCTTTCTTATTGCGATTGAGAGTAAATTGGATCTTCTTGGTATCTTTATAGCTTCGTTTCTAACGGCTCTTGGTGGTGGAGTTATTCGAGATGTAATTGTCTCAAAAGAGCTGTATGCATTTGAGAATAATTTTGCTTCTATTCTTGTTATTTTTGTGGTTTTTATTGGAATTTTACTAAAAATAAAAAATTGTAGTTGTGTTGAAAAACATCCTCTTTTTGTGATTGCAGATACTTTGGGTTTGGTCTCTTTTGCTATTTCTGGAGCGTTGATTGCTACTGAGGCAGGATTTAACTTTTTTGGTATTTTATTACTTTCTCTTATTACTGCTGTTGGAGGAGGTCTTTTGAGAGATATTTTGATTAATAAAATTCCAACTATTTTAGTAAGTGAATTTTATGGAACTGTGGCTTTAGTTGTCGGGTTATTAATTTACTTGCTTAATCTTATTGATGGGGTAAATTTTTGGACTATATCTACTGTTTTTGTGTTGGGGGTAATTTTAAGATTGATAGCTTTTTATAAAAGTTGGCATTTACCAAAGATTTTGTAGTATAATCCCAATATTTTTATGGGGGAAAATTATATGACATTACAAAAAAAGGCAACAGTTGTTGCTAGTGCTACTTCGACATTGCTAATTATTATAAAACTTGCTATAGGTATTCTTAGTGGATCTGTAGCTGTTTTAGCTAGTGCAATAGATTCTGTATTGGATCTTATTGTCTCAATGTTTAACTTTTTTGCTGTTACTAAATCGGAGAAACCTGCAGATGAAACTTTTAATTATGGTCGTGGAAAGATAGAGGCTCTAGCTGCTGTTATTGAAGGAACTGTTATTACTATCTCTGGCTTATATATTTTGTATGAATCTATAAGAAAAGCCTTTTATAACGAGCCTACACAGATGCTTAATACCTCTATTATTGTTATGTTGATATCTCTGTTTATTACAATTGCGTTAGTTATATATCTTAACTATGTTGCCAAAGAGACCAATAGCATGGTTATTAAATCAGATGCTTTACACTACAAGACAGATATTTGGACTAATGGTGCGATACTTTTCTCTTTGGTAGCTATACATTTTAGTGGCATTCAAATAATAGATTCAATTGTTGGTGGATTGATTGCACTATATATTATATATTCAGCTTATGAAATTATTAAAGAGGGTATTTATGTTCTTCTTGATGGTGCATTGGAAGAGGAGTTGGTCGAAAAGATTAAATGGATATTAACTAATAGGCAAGAGGAGGTTACAAGTTACCATTTTCTTAAGACAAGAGAATCAGGAAATACTAGCTTTGTTGATGTTCATCTTGTTTTCACTCCAGAAATATCGCTTTTGGGGGCACATAGAGTAAGTGATAATATTGAGGCAGATATTAAGAAACTAGATTCAAAAAGAGAGTGGGTTTTTAATATTCACTTAGACCCTTACGATGATAGTATGATGGGAGAGGATCATCACCATCATGACTAAAAAGAGTGATTAAGGTATTTATGTGCTTTTGTTTGAGATAGAAACTTTCTATTTGTTTTTATCTTATTCATCTGTTTTCTCATTTTTATCTGCTCACTCTTTATTGAGTTGATCGCCTCTTGTATGAGAGCAGATGAATTTTCCAATTCATCTCTTGTCTCAAAACTTGGTATATCCATAATTAGTTTATCTATTTTCTTGAAATCTTCTTCAATAATAGATATTTTAAATTGATTAAGCCACTGCTGGTTCAACTTTTGTCTCCTCTCTCCACGCTTCTAGTAAAACAGTTACTACATTAATAACTTCATTTAACTCTTTTGTGCTATTTTTTAAATTTGCAGTTGAGAGAAGTTTAATTTGATGCATATAAAGACCGTTGAGGTAATCAGCAATCGTTCCACCTGTGTCATATCTTAGAGAGCTTATTAGCTCTATATATATGTCAGTTGTTCTATTAATATAATATACTTTTTTCTCTGCATCTTTATTCTCAATTGAGCGTTTTGCAAGTGAAGAAAATTTTAGAATACCTTCGTATAACATCTCTATTAACTTTTCGGGTGTTTGTACCATTGTATTGTTTTGTGCATAAGCATTGTAGGCTCTTTTCATTGTTATCCTTTAATATTCATATTCTTCTATCAAAAAGTATTCCAAGTAGCTCTTTGACCCCTTCTCGAAACTTGAGAGCCTCTTCACTTGGAATTTTTCTTATTACTTTTCCTGTATCATTATCTTTGATACTAATATAGGACTCTTGTAGTTTTTCGTTATATTCAAAACTAATATCTATATTCTCTTTTTTTGCTATGTTGTTAAGATTTAGTGTGATATTTAAGAGTTCTTCATCTTTGTTTTGATTGTTATTAGATCGGTTATTTGCTTCTAACTCTTTAACTACTGCAAGAGATATATCCGATGGAGTTTCTATTTTTTGAGGAGGTGTTACCAAACTACTCAATGAGGGTGTTGTATTATGTGTTATTTCCATTTTAATCACTCCTATTCTTTCGTGTTTAATAGTACATCGACAAATATTTTTTATTTTCATTCAATAAGTAAGAAAAAATATGAAAATTTTGATAAAATTAAGAAAAACTTACGAAAAGTGACAAGGATCTCCATGAAAATTGCAATTGAGTGTGATTCACCGCTACTACAAAAGAGTTTGGAGCTTTTTTTAAAAAAGTATATTGTTGATATTAATTCGTGTGAATTTGTTGTTAGTGATCATGTTATTAGGGACAAGGTATATTTTTTGATTTCACAAGATAAGGATGCAAGATTAAGAGTGCCTTTTACAAAAGATAAGTTGATGGGAACTCTTGCAACTTTTTATAAACATGTCCTCAAAGAGGAGGAGCAAAAGGTAAAAGAGTTGGAACTTGTTGCTTTGATTGAGAAGTTAAATAGGGCTCATGAAAAACAGATTGAAAAACTAATGCGGGATTTTTATGAAAAAAAACAGTAATATTTATACACAAATTAGTGCAGGAAAATATAAAGGTAAAAAGCTACTACTCCCCTCACTAAATACAACTAGGAGTACAAAATCTATTCTCAAAGAGTCCCTTTTTAATACTTTGCAGTTTGAGATTATTGATAAAGTATTTGTTGAAGTTTTTGGTGGAAGTGGCTCAATAGGACTTGAAGCTCTTAGCCGTGGAGCAAAGAGGGCATACTTTATTGAAAAAGATAAGAGTGCATATCAGAGACTTCAACAAAATATTGATCTAATTGATAGAGAAAATAGTATATCTTATATGGGTGATAGTTTTGAGATATATCCTCAAATTGCCAAACAATTAAGCACTCAAAAAGAGCCATGTTATCTATATTTTGATCCTCCATTTGATATACGAGATGGAATGGAAGGTATATATGAAAAGGTTATCTCTCTTATTGAAAATACCCCTTCTGATATTGTCATTATGATTATTGTAGAACATCTTAGTGATAGAAAAATGCCAAATAATATTGGCTCATATAGAGAGAAAAAATCCAAAAAATTTGGGAAAAGTACACTTACCTACTATATAAAATCCTAAAAAAATTTACTTTTATAAAAATTTCCACTTTTTTCACACTATTTTTTGTTAATCTATTTTTAACAAAATTTAGGAGTGAATATGCAAAAGATAAAGATGTTGATTGGTGTGACAATAATATTATCGTTTTTTAGTGGATGTATAGAGAGGTATGATTATGATGATGGCTGTGAAAGACCAATATATCTATCTTATGAAAAACTAAGATCCAATTACCCCTCTATTGAAAAACCAAGAGAGATTAAAAAAGCTGGGAAAATCTATGTTTATGGGGATACTCTTTTAATCAATGAAAAAGGCAAAGGTATTCATGTGGTTGATAATAGAGTCAAAGAGACACCTATTAGAAAAAAGTTTATAGATATTCCGGGAAATATTGATTTGGCTGTAAAAGATGGTTATCTTTATGTAGATAGTTTTATTGATTTAGTGATTTTGGATATTCGTGATATTGATGATATAAAGATAGTAAATCGAAAAGAGGAAGTTTTTCCTTATGATGCTTTTCAAGTATTGACTCAAAAAGAATTAAATGAAAATAGATGTTATCGCTCGTATGATAAAGATCGTGGTGTTGTTGTGGGGTATAAATAATGAAAAAGTATATTGTAAGTTTGATTTTGGTTGTAGGTTTAGTTGGTTGTGGTGACTCTGGTAGTTCATCTTCTAGTTCTGATAGTGTTCAAAGTGTTCCTACTTCTGCTGGTGGTGCGAATAAGATCGGAAAAGGTGGCTCACAAGCTAGATTTGTCATATCTGGTGATTATCTTTATACTCTAAATAAACGAGATTTAGAAGCATTTGATATAACAGAGCCTGATAATCCTCTCCCCTACACAAGAGATAGTGTATCTTTTGATGTTGAGACACTTTTTTCTTATGGAAAATATCTATATATTGGTGCAGAGGGTGGTATATATATCTATACCAAACCAACACCATCAAAAGGATTAGAAAAAATTGGTGAATTTACGCATGTTAAAAGTTGTGATCCTGTAGTAGTGGCTAATGATTTGGCTTTTGTAACTCTTAATAGTGGTAGTTCATGTAGATTAAATAGTGGTAAAAATGCTTTGGAAGTATTAGATGTCAAAGATCCTCTTAATCCAAAACTATTGATGAGTAGAAACATGATTGAACCTAAAGGGCTTGGCATAGATGATAATAGACTCTTTATTTGTGATGGAGTTGGTGGTTTAAAGGTTTTTGATGTTGTTTCATCTGAGAATAATGAGAGCAATGAAACTAAAGTAAATATTATTTTTGATAGAAATAGTACTCTTGCTGATATAAATTGTTATGATCTTATTCCTTATAATAAAAATTTGATTGTTAGTAATGGTGATGATGTGAGACAATTTGATTACTCTCATTTTCCAATGGTTGAATTGGGGCGTATTAAATAGGAATAATTTTTGCTTACATATGAAGTAATTTTTAAACAAGGACTTTTATGTATATTAGATTATTTCTAATTTTTATCTTTTTTTCTACTGAAATTTTTGCGGCAAGGGTGCAAGAACTTGCAAATGTGATGGGTGTAAGAGATAATCAGCTCATTGGTTATGGGCTGGTTGTTGGTCTTAATGGTACTGGCGATGGCTCTTCATCTTTGTTTACTAGACGAGCGGTGGCTAGTATGTTAAAAAGTGTAAATGTTAAAATTGATCCTAGAGATATAAAATCAAAAAATGTTGCTGCTGTAATGGTAACTGGTAAACTTCCTCCTTTTTCTCGTCATGGTGATAGATTGGATGTAGAGGTTTCATCTATTGGTGATGCTAAATCTATTAGAGGGGGAACTCTTCTTTTGACTCCTTTAAAATCTGTAGATGGACAAATTTATGCTGTGGGACAAGGTAAAATTGATAATGGATTTAGTTCGGGAAGATCAAGAGCCAAACCTATTACCTCGGCTAAAATGTTTGGTGGTGCGATAGTAGAGAGAGAGCTTGGATTTGATCTATATAATAAAACAAGTATCAATATTAGTCTAAAAAAAGCAGATTTTAATAGTGCTTTAAAGATTCAAAACTCTATTAGAAGAGCTTTTGGTGGAAATGTTGCTGTTGCTCTTGATCCTAGAACAATAAAACTCAATAGACCTCAAAATCTTAGTATGGTTGAGTTTTTGGCAAGAGTTAATAATCTTCAAGTTAGAGATGTTCAATCTGGTAAGGTTGTAATTGATGAGAGTACAGGTACAGTTGTAGCTGGAATTGATGTATTGATTGAGCCTGTTGTTATTACTCATGGTGATTTGACTATCAAAATTCAACCAACGGCAAAAAGTTTAGGGCATAAAACACAAGTAAATGTAGACTCTAATCTTATTAGAATGGAAGCAGGAGAGATATCTGTGGCAAATGTAGCTAGGGTTCTCAAAAAACTTGGTTCAACCCCCGCAGATATAATTGCTATTTTAAAAACAATCAAACGATCAGGAGCTATTTTGGCAGATTTGGAGGTGATATAGTGAAAATAGATAGTTTTGTCGCTACTTCATCTATCGGATTGCAAAAAGTTGAAAATAGTAAAAATGATGAAAAATTAAGAGAACAAACAGATGCTTTTGAATCGTTTTTACTTAAAAAAATTCTTGATATTGCCATTAAAAAAGATGAAAACTCTATTTTTGGCAAAGATGCTGGAGATAAGATTTATAACTCTATGTACAATGATACTATGAGTAAGGCTCTTGGTGGTGGAATGGGTTTTAGTGAAATGTTGTTTAATTTCCTAAAAGAGGCACAAAAAAGTTAAACTTATTACTATCTTTGACGATATACATTTAATATAGATTAAGGATAGAATATGTTGGAGATACATTTACAAAATGCTATTAATGAGTTGGATAAATTAATAGCATTAACTCATGAAGATATTGCTTTGGTAAAGAGAGCAGAACACACAAAATTGACAAATAATATCAATCAGAAAAATCATCTTATGCTCTCTTTTGAGAATCAAAAAGCCCTTTTGAATCAATCTTTGATGAAATTGGTAGAGTTTGATGAGAGAGGACTTGAGGATATTTTGACTCAGGAGCAACATGAGTTGATGGATCTTTTCAAAGATAAATTGCTTGAGCTAAAAAATACTAATATTCAATTTTCAAAATTTGTTATGTCTGTTGGAGAGTTTTATAATGAACTTTTTGATCAAATATTTGTATTAGATAGAAGTGGATATCAAAAGACAAATCCTCTTCCTGCTGCATTTTTTAAGACAAGGGCATAAATTATGGGCTTGATGGATACGCTCAATGTTGGATATAGTGGACTTAGTACATCTCAAACGGGTGTTACAACTACAAGTCATAATATTGCAAATAAAGATACAGAGGGGTATACAAGACAGAGAATAGATTCTGAGGTAAATACTCCTTTAAATAGAAATGATCTCAATTATGGTAATGGCTCTCATGTTGAACAGATTACGAGAATACATGATGAATTTGTATATAAAAAATTAAAAACTAGCGGTGCAAATCTTGAATATAATCAATTTAGCAAAGATACTCTACAAGAGATAGCAAATCTATCTCCTGAATTGGATGGTTTGGGAATTTCGCAAGATATCAAAGATTTTTTCTCTGCATGGAGCGATTTTTCACAAAATCCAAGTGATGAAGGTAACAAAGTTGTCGTTGCTGATAGTGTGCGTACTATATCTAGTGATCTTAAAAGTTTTAGAGAATCTATAGTAAGTGTTCAAGATAGACTTGATAATCAACTTCAAGTTGCTATTGATGAGGTAAATGATATCGCTTCTGAGATTGCTACTATAAATAAAGGTATTGCTTTTAGTGAAGCTGGAAATGGAGGGGATGCTAATGATCTAAGAGATCAAAGAGACTCTTTGGAGCTTAGATTATCAAAATTAATTGATAGTGAAGTCTTTAAGGGGGAGTTCCACTCTGATAGTAGTATTGATAGAAATTTGACAGATCAAGGTACAGAGTATACAATCAATGTTGCTGGAGGATTAAATATTGTAGATGGTGTTGATTATCACCCTCTAGTCCTTGATAAAGAGAAAAATGATAGTAGATTTAACTCTGTATATTTTGAAGATCAATCACATAGACAAAGAGTAGATATTACCGATAAACTACACAAAGGAAGAGTAGGGGCTATTGTAGATTTGAGAGGAAGTAGTATTGATGAATCGAGTGGAAAGGCAATTCATTCAAAAATTCAAGACTATTTAGATGATTTGGATGATTTTGCAAAAGGTTTGATTCAAAAAACAAATAGTATTTATGCTCAAAGCCCCCAAGCTTCTATAACTAGTGATCCATTTTTAAACTTTTCTGATACACAAAAATTGATAAATTATGATGATAATATCAAAACAGGATCATTTGATTTAGTAGTCTATAATGGAGCAGGTGAAGAGGTAGCAACAAAATCTATATCTATAACAGAGACAACAAATTTAAACGATATCGTAACACAAATTAACTCCAACACAGATGATAATAGCGATAATGACGGAACCAATGATGTAGATGATCTATTTAGTGCCACTTTTGGACCAGAGAGATTACATATCATGCCAAAAGATGCAGACGCAGGATATACAATATCTATAAGAGATAATAGAACAAATCTAGCTGGAGTAATGGGTGCACATAAACTTTTTGATGGAGATAGTGCCAAAAATATTGATTTAGCTAGAGATATCAAAGAAGACCCTTCAAATCTAAACGCATATTCAAATCCCGTAGATGGTGATAATAGTGTAGCTAATGCCATGGTATCATTTCAGTATGAGGAGTTCTCTTTTACCAAACAAAATGGCACAACAGCAACACACACAATAGAGAGCTTCTATCGAACAACCTCAGTAAGAGTAGCCTCAGACGCACAACAAGCCACAGCCCTATTTGATTCAGCAGAAGTTTTAAACAAAACAGTAGAAGACCAAATGGCTTCAATTAGTGGAGTTGACATGGATGAAGAGCTAATAAACCTCATGAAATACCAAACAGCCTACCAAGCAAACGCAAAAGTAATTACTGCCATTGATAGAATGATGGATACATTACTAGGGATTAAACAGTAAATTAGATTACACAATTATTCTACTTTTTAAAGCTCTATTAAATTAAAAAGTAGAGTATATTCTCGCCATCATACAAGATACAAACAAAGAGATTTTGGATAATATACCACCTAATATAAAGCTAAAAATTCTACATGATAAATGTTTTATAGATATTAAAACAGTTTTGGATTGATGAAGTTGTGAGTGTGTAAATAAGGGAAAAAAATGATAAATAAGTTTAAAACCAAAGATACAGGGATAGGATTTGATTTTGATATAGAGCTTGAAAAAGATAAGAAGGTTTATTGTTTTATAGGTAAAAATGGGATTGGTAAAACTCAACTTTTAGAAAATATGGCAAAGTCATTGATATATTCGCATTCAATATTTCATAAAAAAGATAATAATCTCAACTTTTCAAATTTTTTTATGCAAAATGGTGTTTTTAATGCAATTAAATCATATCAATTAAGATTACCTTCGGGGATAGTTCTCAATAATATTATTATTAAAGATAAACTCAAGCAGAGTTGGAGCTATACAACATTTGAAATGATTGGACTACATCAGAATAAAGAGTTTATTTGTGATAAACCAATAGTTTTTATTGGTGCAAAAAATAGGGGTTTTACAAAAAATATTGATCCTGATAATATAAAGATTTTAGGTAATTATCAAAGTAGATTTATAGAGAGTATCAAACGAAGTATGAGTTATATTCATGGTGAAGGGTTGGAACATGAAGAGATTGCTAATTGGTTTGTATCTAGGCTTATTATAAATCCAAATTTTGTTATATCTGATCAAAACAAATCAAATGAGGTTATAACAGTTTTGAAATTGATGGAGAAATTGGAACCTAGTTTAAAACTGGTAATACCAAAAGAGGATGGAAATAACTCCCTTGCCATTTTATATCATGAGGGTCAACTTTTGATAAATAATATTCCTCTTGATAAGCTCTCTACTGGTTTTGTCTCAATTATCAAAATTTTTCAAGAGATTGTTGCTGGTTATGGTGGTTGGAGTAATATAGATGATCTTAATTTGCTTGATGGGATTGTTTTTATTGATGAGTTGGAACCACATCTTCATATAAGTTGGCAGACAAAAATTATCTCTATTTTAAAAGAGTTTTTTCCAAAAACAACATTTTATCTATCTACACACTCTCCCCTTGTATTGGCAGGTCTCAAAGATGGTGAAGCTTATGAGCTTTTGAGAGATGATAAATTTGTCAAAGCAAAAAAAATAGCAAATATAGATAACTATTTTTTATCAGATATAGTTAGTGAATTTTTTGGTGTGGATCTAAATCAAAATAAAATAGATAATCCAGATAAAGAAAAACAAAAAGATGCAAAATCTAAACTTCTAAAATTGGTAAACATGCTTCAATCGGAAGAAAAATGAAATACTTTATAGATACAAATATAATCATAGATTTATTGGATGGAGATAAAAAAGCTGTAGAGCTAATTGTTAGAATTGCTAATGATAAGGATAGTAAACTATTTATCAATAGATTAGTCTGTATTGAAGCTTTGAGAACTATTCATTTTGATAATTCCAGAATATTTAATCAAGCTAAAGAGTCATTGGAAAGTTTTGAAAAACTAGAGATAAATCCCAAAATATATGAAAAAGCTATCAATTTTTCAAGATATTGCCATAGTAAAGGTGTTAAATTAAAAGGCAAATGTGAAGCAATAGATTTTTTACATTTTGTAACAGCTAAATATTATGATCTTGAAATAGTATCAAATGATAAAGATTTGAATAGGCTTGAAGATGTCTATAAAAAGTATATGATGTAATACTCATAAATATTAAATTTAAAAAGAATTTGGGTAGTTTTATATGTTGAGTGCTATAGACTAAAGATACTTAAAAATAAAAACTAAATAAAGACTTGACAAACATCGACTAAAGTTGTATAATACTGCCAACTTCACTATAGGAGGCTATATGAGCGAAAAGAAACAAAAAGATCAAGATGTTGAGAAACAGATTGATGTAGAAGAAGAAAATATAGAAAATGAACAACCTGAAGAGGAGGTTGAAGTTGATGAAATTGAGATGTTGAAAAATCAGATTGCTGATCTTGAGGATAATAGATTAAGAGATTTGGCTGATTTTCAAAATATCAAAAGAAGATTAGAGAAAGAGAAGGCACAGTCTATGGCTTATGCACATGAGCAGTTTGCTAGAGATCTTTTGTCTGTCGTTGATTCACTTGATAATGCTAGTGCCATGGTTAGTGGTGATATTGAGGTGAATGAAGAGAGTTTTTCTAAGCTTAAAGAGGGGATTGAGTTGACTATCAATCAGTTTGCTAAGATATTTGAAAAGCATGGAGTAGAGCTTGTAACTATGGATAATGGATTTGATCCAAATTTTCATGAAGCAGTAATGAAGGTAGATAGCCCAGATCATAAAGAGGGTGATGTTGTCCAAGTGTTACAAACAGGTTATAAGATTAGAGATAGAGTATTAAGACCAGCAATGGTTAGTATTTGTAAATAGATTAAAAAAAATAAAAATAAGAAGAAAAAATAAAAGGTAAAAATATATGTCAAAAGTAATAGGAATAGATTTAGGAACAACAAATTCATGTGTGGCTACATATGAGAGAGGTGAGAGTAAGGTTATAGCGAACAAAGAGGGTAAAAATACAACTCCTTCAATTGTAGCTTTCACAGATAAAGGTGAAGTGTTAGTAGGTGACCCTGCAAAAAGACAAGCTGTAACAAATCCAGAGAAGACAATTTACTCTATTAAGAGAATCATGGGTCTTATGTGTAATGAAGATAAAGCATCACAAGCAAAAGAGAGATTACCTTATCATGTAGTAGATAGAAATGGTGCATGTGCTATTGAGATTGATGGTAAAACATATACTCCACAAGAGATTTCGGCAAAAGTTTTGATGAAGCTAAAAGAGGATGCAGAGGCATTTTTGGGTGAGAGTGTAACTGATGCAGTTATTACTGTTCCTGCTTATTTTAATGATTCTCAAAGAAAAGCTACTCAAGAAGCGGGTGTAATTGCTGGATTAAATGTACTAAGAGTTATCAATGAGCCAACTTCTGCGGCACTCTCTTATGGATTGGATAAAAAAGAGGCTGAGCAGATTGTAGTTTATGATCTTGGTGGTGGTACATTTGATGTTACAGTTCTTGAGACTGGTGATAATGTTGTTGAAGTTTTATCAACTGGTGGTGATGCATTTCTTGGTGGTGATGATTTTGATAATAGATTGATTGATTGGTTGGCTGCTGAATTTAAAAGTGATAGTGGAATTGATCTTAAAAATGATGTTATGGCTATGCAAAGACTCAAAGAAGCTGCTGAAAATGCAAAAAAAGAGCTTTCTGCTGCAACTGAAACAGAGGTAAATTTACCATTTATCACAGCAGATGCATCAGGTCCTAAACACTTGGTAAAAAAATTAACAAGAGCAAAATTTGAATCATTGATTGAAGATTTGGTAGAGAAAACAATTAAAACAATTGATTCTGTATTGGATGATGCTGGAATCTCTGCTAGTGAAATCAAAGAGATTATTATGGTTGGTGGTTCTACTAGAGTTCCAATGGTAAATGAGAAAGTAAAAGCATTTTTTGGAAAAGATCTTAACAAATCTGTAAATCCTGATGAGGTAGTTGCGATTGGTGCTGCTATTCAAGGTGCTGTTATTAAAGGTGATGTAAAAGATGTTCTTTTACTAGATGTTACTCCTTTATCTCTTGGTATTGAGACTTTGGGTGGTGTAAAAACTCCTGTAATAGAGAAAGGAACAACAATTCCTGTAAAAAAACAACAAACATTTTCAACAGCAGAAGATAATCAACCAGCAGTAACAATTCATGTTGTTCAAGGTGAGAGAGAGTTTGCTAGAGATAATAAATCTCTTGGTCAATTTAATCTTGAAGGTATTCCACCAAGTCCAAGAGGTGTACCTCAAATTGAAGTAACATTTGATATTGATGCAAATGGTATTTTGACTGTAAGTGCTCAAGATAAAGCGAGTGGAAAACAACAAGAGATTAAAATTAGTGGTTCATCAGGACTTAGTGAAGAAGAGATTGAGAAAATGGTGCAAGATGCAGAAGCCAATAAAGATGCTGATTCAAAAAGAAAAGAGGCAGTTGAAGCTAGAAATCAAGCAGATGCACTTGTTCATCAAACAGAGAAATCTCTAAGTGAGATGGGTGATAAAATTGATGCAGCTGATAAAGAGAAAATTGAAGCAGCAGCAAATGATCTAAAAGAGACACTTAAAAATGATAGTGCATCAAAAGAAGATATTGATGCAAAAGTTAAAGTATTAACAGAAGCGAGTCATAAATTAGCAGAAGCAATGTATGCTAAAGATGGTGGTGCTGATGGAGCAACAGCTGGTGCAGGAGCACAACAAAAGAAAAAAGATGATGATGTCATAGATGCTGAAGTAGAGTAATCTTATTAATTTAGGGGAGATATTAATTTATCTCCTCAATCTTTCCCCCTCCTATCCCCCTTTTTTAACAAATTGCATAAAAATCCTAAATATATTATATAAAAATCCGATTATATAAAATATATTCAAATTTAGGAGAGTAGTATGAGTAGATTTTTTTTATTGGTATTTGTTGCTTTTGCATTAATATCTATAAATGGATGTGGTGATGAATCATGTTGTGATAATGGAGTAAAAATAGATAATAGTTTTGTAGAAGAAGATAAAGTTAATACAGAGGATGTGGCAATTGAAACTTTATCAACTATTGTTCCTGAAGTGCAAGATGAAGAAGAGACCCAATTTAATAAAATAGATATAGCTCCTTTATCTATGAAGGAACCGAAGCCTGAACCAAAAGTAGAGCCGAAGCCTGAGCCTAAGCCTAAAGTAGAACCGAAGCCTGAGCCAAAAGTGGAACCGAAGCCAGAACCAAAAGTAGAGCCGAAACCTAAGCCTAAAGTAGAACCGAAATCTGAGCCAAAACCTGAACCAAAAGTGGAACCGAAGCCAGAGCCGAAGCCAGAACCAAAAGTAGAGCCGAAACCTAAGCCTAAAGTAGAACCGAAGCCAGAGCCTAAGCCTGAACCAAAAGTAGAGCCGAAACTTAAGCCTAAAGTAGAACCAAAGCCTGAACCAAAAGTGGAACCGAAGCCAGAGCCAAAACCTGAACCAAAAGTGGAACCGAAGCCTGAGCCAAAACCTGAACCAAAAGTGGAATCGAAGCCAGAGCCAAAACCTGAACCAAAAGTGGAATCGAAGCCAGAGCCAAAACCTGAACCAAAAGTGAAACCGAAGCCTGAGCCAAAACCTGAACCAAAACCTGAACCTAAAGCAGAGCCAAAGCCTAAACCAAAAGTGGAACCGAAGCCTGAACCCAAAGTAGAACCAAAACCAGAGCCGAAACCTGAACCGAAACCAAAGATAGAAGTTGTAACTTCTATTATTGATGGTTTAGATAATAAAAAAATTAAAACAACTTGTCCTGTTGAGTTATCTGGAAAGAAAAGTAGTAGTCAAAACGGTGATATTGAAAAATATGAGTGGGTTTTAGATGATAAAGATATTTATACTGGAGTAGATTTGAATCTATCTTTTAGTGATGTTGGGGAACATGAAATTTGTTTGAGTGTGGAAGATATTTTTAATGAAAAGAGCTTTGAAAATTGTAAGAGATTTAAAGTTTATAAACATGATGATCCTACCCCTGTTATTGTGATTAAAAATAAAGATGGTGTCATCATGTCAGATGATAGTGATTTTCTTAAAGATAATATCTATTATTTGGATTGTTTGAGTAGTCATGATGATTGTGATAAAAATGTTACAACATGTATATGGAGTGCTAAAAGTTTTAAGTCTGATGGTAGTGAGTATGTTCCTGTTTGTATCTCTGATGATGAAGATTATCATGGAGGAGATACTAATACAACAGAAACCTATTTATATATATGTACAAATCCTGTTTTAGATTATATTGAGATCACATTGAATGTAAAAGATCAGTTTGATAAAAATAAAACAGTAATTAGGACTTTAAAAAATATTAAATAGTATAGTAACTTTTTATATAAATATTTAGATATTAAGTTGCCCGTTTTAATAAAAAATTTTAATAATTTAATTTAAAGTTCTATCGATACTAATTTTTGAATTATTAAAAAAAAATTAATTGTGAATTAATTGTGAATTAAAAATATAAAGTGTTACTAATAGTAACTATAGTAAAAATATTTAATTTTTTATAATAGTGAATTAATTGTGAAAAAATTAAATATATTTAATTTTTTCACATAAACATGCGTTACTTTGCCATTTATGTTAAATATTATTAAAAGATATAATTTGAATTTTATCTCCTTTTTCGTTAACATTCTTATAAATAAAAAAACAAATGGGAGATAAAAATCATGAAAAAATATTTATCTATTATATTAATAAATGTGATGGCTATAACTTTAAGTGGTTGTGGTTCTTCAGGCGATACGGGTTGTTGCTCAGGTTCTAGCATAAATAGTGAAACTACTTTGGTAGATACAGCTAATAAGAGTACATCTACAGTTGTTGCTAATCCAACTGATTATGCCTCAATTAATCCTCCAAAATTGGGTACAAATAGTGTAAATCATGTACCTTTTGGTACTTTTGATCATTTCACTACAGGTATAAATGTACCTTATTGTGGACAACTTACAGCTAAAGATGATGATCATGATACATTAACATTTCAGGTGGCTGATAAACCTTTACATGGTAGTTTGGAAGTAGATGAAAATGGTGCTTTTACTTATAAACCAAATTTGGGTTACGAAGGTAGTGATAGCTTCACTTATACAGCAAGTGATGATGTTAGTACTTCTGATAAAAAAAATGTTGATATTTCAGTTGAGGGAACTAATAAAGATGTTCCAGATGCTCCAAGTGATCTAAAACTAAAAGTAAATGAGGAGTGCTCTATTGATGTTGAATGGAAAGACAACTCTGATAATGAGGATAGATTTAACATATATGTAAATGATGAATTTAGTAAAAGCGTTGAAGCTGATGAAACAGATACAACACTATGTGGACTTCCTACTAATGTAGATTATAAAATTACAGTAGAAGCAGTTAATGAGTCTGGTCCATCAGATTCTATTAGTGATGAAATTACAATTGGTTCAGTTGCTCATAAACCAGATTATCCATCAGGTTTTAGTGTTAAATGTAAAGATGAGAACTCTATTCGCTTCGAATGGAAACAAGTTAAAGGGGCATCTTGTTATGAGCTTCGTCAAGATGGTGTTTTAGTTGCTACAGTCTCTGGTCATACTGATGAAGTTGTTATAGATGATTTAGTTGTTGGTAAACAATATACATTTGAGTTGAAAGCAGTAAATGATGAAGGTAAATCAGAGTCTGCTATTTTAAAAGTAGAGTTATCTTCAGACTAACTTTATTAAAAAGGTGCTTCTAGGCACCTTTTTATTACAACTTGTAACAAACTCTCTAATTTAAATTTTTTTCTCTTTTTATATATTTTTACAAAGTTTTTTCCTCTCTATCTTCCTTTTATCTATAATTATTCAAAATTTTCCTAACGATTTATTAAATCAATAAAATATCAATTTTAAGTTTTTTATGCCTTTTTTAGCTATAAAAAGACAACTCTTAAATAAAATCAATAATTATAAAAGAGTTAATTAAGTTTTACTTTAATATAATTTCATTTACAAGAAGAGGGAAACATGTCAGAAAGATTTTTATTAGTAAAGAAGTACCTTGTCAACTTTTTAAGAGAAGAGACTTATAAGAGTGGGCTTAGTGGTGGTGTTGTTGGATTAAGTGGTGGTATTGACTCTGCTGTAGTTGCAGTACTTGCTAAATATGCATTTGAAGATAAATTACTTTGTGTGATGATGCCATCTCAATACTCTAGTCAAAATAGTATAGATGATGCCTTGGAGTTGAGTAGGGCATTTGATTTGAAGACTGAGAGTGTAAATATTGGACCTTTGATTCAATCTTATGGAGCAAATGAGAACTCTAGTTCTTTGAGAGTTGGTAACTTCTCTTCAAGAATGAGAATGTCAATTTTGTTTGATATTTCTGCAAGAGAGAATTCATTGGTGCTTGGTACTAGTAATAAGAGTGAGCTACTTTTGGGTTATGGTACACTTTTTGGTGATTTGGCTAGTGCTATTAATCCAATAGGTGATCTATACAAGAGTGAAATTTTTGCTTTTGCTTCATATTTGGGAGTGCCTGAATCTATTATTAAGAAGCCTCCATCTGCTGATTTATGGGAAGGTCAAAGTGACGAAGATGATTTGGGTTACACTTATGCACAGATTGATGCTGTCTTGAGAGATTATGTAGAAAATAGACTTTCACCAAAAGAGTTGGTTGAAAAAGGTTATGAGCAAGAGTTGGTAAATATGCTTATAAAGAGAATTTATCAAAATCAATTTAAAAGAAAACCACCAATTATTGCAAAACTTACATCAAGAACTATCGGACATGATTTTTTATACCCGCGAGATATTAAATTATAGTTGAAGTTAATAAAAATAATAAAGGAGAGATAATGAATGAGATTCCATTTTACAAACCGTCAATAGATTTTAATGAGAGGGGGCTTATTGAAGAAGTTTTGGCTCTTAAGGGAGCCTCGAAGATTGAAGAGTTAGAGGATATGTGTGCAGAGTATGTTGGTTGTAAATATGCTGTTGCAACTTCTAGCTGGAGTGGAGCTATGCATTTAAGTATGTTTGCACTAGAGCTTAAAAGAGGGGATAAAATTTTATGTTCTGTCAACTCATTTCCAAGTGTTGCCGAATCCGTACGGCATTTTGATGCAGAGCCTATTTTTGTAGATATTGACAAAGATTCGTTTAATATGAGTCCCGCAAAATTAAAAGAAGCTCTTGTTAAATATAAACACAAAAAATTAAAAGCTGTAATTGTTACTCATGTCGGAGGATTTAGTGCTCAACTAGATGAGATATATAAAATTGCAAAAGAGAATGGTATAAAAGTTATTGAAGATGCCTCTTATGCTCTTGGAGCTACCTATAAAGGTAAAAAAATAGGTTCACAAGAAGGAACAATTACAACATTTAAATTTATTGGTCAACTGAAAAATAGTATTTCAAATACTGGTATGTTGACAACTAATGATGAAAAAATTTATAAAAGAGCAAAACTGATACGACATCATGCAATTGAATCTCATGGGTGGGATAAACATGGAAATCTTGGTTATGTTTATGATGTTGTAGATATTGGTATTAAATATGATGCAAGTGAGTTAGAGGCTGCATTTTCTATTGGACAGCTTAGAAAAATGGATGACTTTATTCAAAGACGAAGAGAGATTGCAAAACTATATCATAGTGAATTAGGTGATGTAAAACATATCTCTTTACCTGCTTTGGTTGATGAACATATTTACTCTCTTTTTATTATCAAAGTAGATAAAAATAGAGATGATTTTTCAAGACTTTTAAGAGAGAAGGGAGTCTATACTTCGCTTCATTATGTACCATTACATCTTTTGAGCTATTATAAACAAAAATACTCTTTGAGAGTAAATGATTTTCCAACAGCACTTACAAATTATCAGCAAATTTTATCTATACCAATCTATCCATCTATGAGTGATTCAGATGTAAAATTTGTGTGTGAACAGATCAAAGAGATAGCACGAACTAGGGCTTAATGAAAAAAACTATATATTTTTGGATTGAAAGGTATCTTTTCAATCCAAATAAACTCCAAAAAATTATTGCTTTCTTGCTTCTTCCTATAACTTTTATATATTGTTTTATCGTAATTTTTAAAAGAAAGAGTTCTAAAGCAATAGATTATAATATCCCTATTATCAGTATAGGAAATTTAGTTGTTGGTGGTAGTGGAAAGACTCCTATAACTATCTCATTGGCTTCAAAATATCCAAATAGTGCGATTATTCTTAGAGGTTATGGACGAGACTCTTTTGGTATGAAAATGGTAAGTAAAAATGGTGAAATTTTTCTAAATGTAAAAGAGAGTGGTGATGAGGCTATGCTTCTTGCTACATCTTTGCCTCAAAGTATGGTAATTGTGAGTGAAGATAGGGTAGAGGGTATTTTAAAAGCCAAAAAAGAGGGTGCAAAAATTATCTTTTTGGATGATGGGTTTAATAAATCTAAGATCAATAAATTTGATATTTTGATCAAGCCTTCAAATATAAAATCACTTCCCTTTTGTCTCCCTAGTGGTGCTTATAGAGAGATGCCATCTTTTTATAATATGGTAGATCTACTATTAGAGGAAGATATTGATTTTAAACGAGAGGTGGAGATTAAAAATCCTACAAAGCGAATGATTTTAATTACAGCTATTTCTAAACCAGAAAGATTAGATATTTTTCTTCCTGATGTGCTTGAGAAAATATATTTTCCAGATCACTACTCTTATAATAAAAAAGAGCTAGAAAAATTAATAGATAAATATAGTGCAACATCTATTTTAACCACTACAAAAGATGCTGTTAAAATGCAAGATTTTTCACTGAATCTATCTATCTTAGAATTAAAACTTATTTTAAAAGATAATATTTATGAAAGAATAGACTCTTTTTTGGAAAGATTTGATAAAATCGCGTAAAAATTAGGGGTGGTGATTTTATAGATGCAAAAGAAAATAGAGACTGCAAAAACGCTAATGGACGCATTTCCATTTATCAAGAGATTTAGTGGAGAGACAATAGTTGTAAAATATGGTGGGGCAGCACAGATTGATCCTACTCTTAAAGAAAAATTTGCAACAGATATTGCTTTAATGTGTTTGGTAGGTATTAAGGTAGTTATTGTTCATGGTGGTGGAAAAAAGATCAATGAAATTTTGGAGAAACTCAATATTGAGGTAAATTTTATTGATGGTCAAAGAGTGACCCGTCCTGAAGATATGGAGATTATTGAGATGGTTTTGAGTGGCTCAGTAAATAAGGAGATCACAGCCCTTTTAAATCATAGTGGAGCAAAGGCTATGGGAATTAGTGGTAAAGATGCTCTGTTTATGAAGGCTGAAGCTAAAGATAGTGAAAAATTTGGCTTAACAGGAAATATAGTCTCTGTAGATGCTGATGTAATTAAGAGATTACTAAATGATAAGTTTACTCCAGTAATTGCTCCGATAGCTTCTGGTGGGAGTTCTGGTCATCCTGGATATAATATCAATGCCGACTTTGCAGCAAGTTATATTGCAAAAAGTATTAATGCTAGAAAAGTTATATTTTTGACAGATACAGCAGGGGTACTTGATAAAGGCTCTAATCTACTCTCAACACTAAAACTAGATAATATTAATACATTAATCGAGAATGGAACTATTAGTGGTGGAATGATACCTAAAGTAAATGCTTGTTTAGAAGCGGTAGAGGGTGGTGTAAGAAAAGCACATATTATTGATGGTAGAATAGAGCATTCACTTTTATTAGAACTTTTTACAAGTGATGGTATTGGTACAGTAATAAAAAAATAGGAAGAGTAATAAATTATGAATTTTATAGAGACAAGAGGCAATGATAGTGCCAATTTTAAAAATAGTGTTGCATTTTCAGAAGCAATTTTAAATCCAAGTGCTAGTTTTGGTGGATTGTATGTACCTGAATCTTTACCTATATTGGATGATGAATTTATAGCAAAACATAAAGATAGCTCTTATAAAGAGTTGGCATTGGATATTTTAAATCTTTTTGATATTGATATAGATCAGAAAGTTTTACAAGAGGCTCTATCTTTGTATGATAACTTTGATGATCCTTTGGATACTACACCTTTAGTCAAGATAGAAGATGATCTATTTGTAAATGAACTCTATCATGGACCAACACGAGCATTCAAAGATATGGCACTTCAACCTTTTGGATATATTCTCTCCTCTTTGGCTCAAAAAATAGGTGAAAACTATCTAATTCTTGCAGCTACAAGTGGTGATACGGGTCCAGCTACGCTAGAGACTTTCAAAAATAGAGCAAATATTCAAGTAGCATGTCTATATCCTGATGGAGGTACAAGTGATGTTCAAAGATTACAAATGGTGGCAGAAGATGGTAAAAATCTAAAAGTTATCGGTATCAAAGGAAATTTTGATGATGCTCAAAGTGCTTTGAAAAATCTACTTGCCTCTGATGGATTTAAAAAGGGATTAGAAGAGAATAATATTAAACTAAGTGCGGCAAACTCTGTAAATTTTGGTCGAATTATTTTTCAAATTATCTATCATGTTAAATCATATCTATCTATGTTAAATCAGGGTGAGATTAGCAAGGGTGAAAAGATCTATATCATAGTTCCAAGTGGAAACTTTGGAAATGCTCTTGGAGCTTATTATGCTAAAAAGATGGGAATTCCTATTGAAAAAATATTGATTACCTCTAATGCAAATGATGTTTTGACTCAACTTATAAATAGTGGTAGTTATGATATTAGAGATAGGGAGTTGATCTTGACAACATCTCCTGCTATGGATATTTTGAAATCTTCAAATGTTGAGAGAGTTCTATTTGATAAATTTGGAAGTGAGAGAACAAAAGAGTTTATGGACTCTTTGAATAGCCAAAAATATTATAAATTGAGTGAATCTGAGTTGGAGAGTTTGAGGGAAGATTTTGACTCTATCTCTACAGATGATAACTATGCAAAAAGTATAATAAGATCATATGCTTCCAAAGGTTATTTGATGGATCCTCATACTGCTACTTGTCTTAAAGCGTATGAAGAGTTAAAAGATAACAAAGATCTAAAAATGGTACTATGTTCTACTGCTGAGTGGACAAAGTTTGCTCCTACTATGATGAATGCTATTTTTGAAGATGATATTGCCCATCCAGATTTGGAAGCCCTCCAAGAGGTAGCAAAAAAGCTAAATATAGAGATTACACCTTCAATAATGGCTCTTTTTGATAAAGAGATTATTCATGATGAGGTGATCAATAAAGATGATATTGAGTCTACTATCCTTAAATTTATAAATAACTAAGAGCAATATGCCTTTATCAAATTTAAATGCCCAGCAGCTTGAAGCTGCTACGGCTTCTTATGGCAAAAACCTCATTATCGCATCAGCAGGAACGGGTAAAACTTCTACAATAGTTGCAAGAATTGGATATCTACTAAAACAGGGTGTAAGACCACAAGATCTACTTCTTTTGACATTTACAAATAAAGCAGCTGCCGAGATGATTGAGCGAATTTCAAGATATTTTGATAAATCAATTACAAAAAAAATCCAATCAGGTACTTTTCACGCTGTAAGTTATCGGCTTCTTAAAGAGGCAGGACACAAAATTGTACTCAAACAGCCAAAAGATCTTAAACTTGTCCTAAAAAGTATTCATGAAAAGCGAAATTTTAGTTATATAAATGCAGAAGTTCCGCACTATTCGGCTTCTCATCTTTTTGATATGTACTCTCTTTATCAAAACAAAGCTTCTGATAAAAGTTTTGGTGTTTGGTTGGCTGATACTCATGAAGATCATGAACCATTTATTGATATTTATGAAAATATATTTGAAGAGTTTGAAGAGATCAAAAGACGATTTGGATATGTTGATTTTAATGATTTGCTGATTAATTTTAGAAACTATCTTCGCAAAAATGATGTAATATTTCAAGAGGTTTTGGTTGATGAATATCAAGATACAAATAGATTACAAAACTCTATGATTGAATCATTTAAGAGCCAATCTCTATTTTGTGTGGGTGATTATGATCAGAGTATTTATGCCTTTAATGGAGCAGATATCAATATCATTGCTTCATTCAAAGATAAGTTTGAAAACTCAACTGTCTATTCACTCAATAAAAATTACCGATCATCCAAAGATATTTTATCTCTTGCAAATCGTGTAATCCAAAAAAATGAGAGAATATATCCCAAGAAATTAGAAGTAACAAGAGAGGGGAATTTTCCTCCACCAAAATTGATGGTTTTTGATGAGCTATTTTCTCAATATGGAGCTATTGCCCAAAAGATTAAACAGAGTAAAACTCCTCATGAGGATATTGCTGTAATTTTTAGAAATAATGGTAGTGCTGATGGAATAGAGGCAAATCTTAGAGAAGTAGGAATAGATTGTAAACGAAAAGGTGGAACAAGTTTTT
>Ga0256914_1001280_pt1 | contig 23290 bp, 24 predicted proteins | sample HulkmetaG_FD_191571 | JGI IMG/M metagenome (GOLD analysis project Ga0256914, IMG submission 191571) | Hydrothermal chimney microbial communities from Main Endeavour vent field at the Juan de Fuca Ridge, Pacific Ocean - Hulk | ecosystem: Environmental > Aquatic > Marine > Hydrothermal vents ... | reverse complement strand
GGACCGATGTTGGACGGGCCATTTGCTTGTCGGCATGCCGGCCACACCACCGACGCAACTCCTGGTTCCGCACCACCTGCAGCACCTTGCCCCTGGGCTGCAGGCCTGACGACGACCCGTGCCGACGTTTCCCCTTCATCCGATGCGCCACCACTGCGCCCACCAGGCTTTCGATAGGACCTAAGGTTTCCACCCCGGCAGCCCGCCGGTTTCTGCGCCAAAAGCCACCTATCGAGTCCCTCCAACCACGTCTGTGCGGCCTGTTGCGCCTGGCGGCAGGCCGCCTGGAAGAAATACGGCTCCCATCCCAACAGCGGCGTGTCCGTCTCCCCTTGCAAATGGGTTCGCAGTTGCGGTATGCTTGTGGTACCCATGGGTTGCTCCTCCTTGGCTTGTGGATGGTTCTATTTTGCCAGAGGAGCAACCTTTTTCCTTTCTCCCTTTCCCGTCCCTGCGTGTGCTTGTTTTATGTAAGCCTATCAGATTGAAATAGACTCCCCCTTCGAGGGCGTCCCCGTTGCCCACGGCGGGCCGGTGGGCTATCCTTTAGATGCGTTTGGACGAGGATGTATATTTTTGGGAGGGGAAGGCGAGATCGACGCATAGCCTTTCCCTCCTCTTTTTTTGCCAGGTTGTTTGAGTTTCCCAGGCATCCATATTATCCCCTTCCGGACTGGACCGAAGCCCGGATTTTTCGAACAGCCCCGCTCTTTCCTTGCCGGAAACGGTCGAGAGTGTTAGAATAACAGACAAAACTACACAATGGGGAGGCGATTATGATGCATAAATATTGGCGCATCTTTCTCTTCCTAGCCCCCATGCTTTTTGCTTGCACTGGGGGTTTTCCTTTTCGTCCTACGCCTACGCCCACGCCTACCGTTACTCCCACAGCCACGCCAACGGCGACGCCGTCACCCACGCCAACGTTTACCCCTACGTATACACCGCAACCCACGAATACGCCAGTACCAACCGAAACTCCGTTACCGGAAGCATGTTATGTCGTAGACATCTTGGAAGCCCTGAAGGTCCAGGTGCCATGTACTTGGGAGGAATTTGACCCTGAACCCATCTTCCTGGAGGATATTCAAATTGCCAGTTTAGTGGCCGCGCCCAGCCTCGAGGCCTTTGATCTGTTCCAAGGGCCTGGAATCTGGGTCATGGCCTCGCGAGATTTGGCCAAATTGGGAGGCTTTGCCCAGATTCTGGACACCATGCGACGGGCCTTCTATCCCGACTGCACGGTTGACGAAGGCCGGGTGGATTACAATGACGGTTACTATCGCGGCTTGGCCAACTTTTACACTTGCGATCAGATTTATGTTTTTCATCTGGTGGCACGTCCGGATACTCAGGATGATTATCCACCCTTCCTTGTCGTGGTCATCGTCCATCTGACACAGGACATGGAGGACGATCCCTTTACGGTTCTGAGCGACGTCCTCGCCACCTTTGACGTCAATCCTCGATCTCTGCCATAGAAGTTATCGAAGAATACCAGGGGCTGATGCGGCGGCTTCGTCACTGCATCAGCCTCTTTTTTATATTCAGCCCGGGGATGTTGAAGAAGCGAACGGCTGACAGAGACGGCCGACCGCCGACAGATTCTCCCCGGTGGTTCAGGGTCTGGTCAGTCCTATTGCGAGATGTCCTTCCTCTTCACGAAAGACATCCGAAGCGCCAGAACCCTCGGTTTTTTCGAACAGCCCTCCGCGCGCATTGACAAAATCGAGCCATTGAGTACAATAGAGGCGCAGGCCGAAGTGGCGGAATTGGCAGACGCGGGGGACTCAAAATCCCCTGGGGTATCCCCCCGTGTGGGTTCGACTCCCACCTTCGGCACTGCGTACGAGCCGGGGTCACTGCCAGCCCCGGCTTTTTCGTTGTGGTCGCGCGTCGCAAACGCCGGTCTCATCTTCCTCTTTTTCCTCTTTTCCCGCGCGCTTATACTATAATGAAAACATGAAAAGGCCGTGTGGAACATCTCCGTTGTCGCCGTCGTCATGATATCCGCTTCGCGCGGCGCCTTGGTTGACCGGCATCTTCTCGATTCAGGAGGACGGCGATGAGTGACACGCTCAACCCCTTCGCGATGGCGCAAGCGCAATTGGACGAGGCCGCGCGCCATCTCCATTTGGACGCGGCCACGCACGAATACTTGCGCTGGCCCAAGAAGGAAGTCCAAGTCACCTTCTCGGTGCGCATGGACGACGGTTCGGTGCGGGTCTTTCGCGGTTTTCGGGTGCAATACAACGACGCCCGGGGGCCGGCCAAAGGCGGCATCCGCTTCCATCCCGAAGAGACCATCGACACTGTGCGCGCCCTGGCCGCGTGGATGACCTGGAAGACCGCGGTCATGAATCTGCCTTTGGGCGGTGGCAAAGGCGGCGTGATCGTCGACCCGCGAACGCTCTCGCCCTATGAACTGGAACGCTTGTCGCGCGCGTATGTGCGCGCGGTGGGCGCGGAAATGTTCGGCCTGCGCAAAGACGTGCCCGCGCCCGATGTCTATACCAACGCCCAAATCATGGCTTGGATGATGGACGAATACGCCACCATCGTGGGCCAAACCGAGTTCGGCATGATCACCGGCAAGCCCGTGCCCTTGGGTGGCTCGGTGGGACGCAACGATGCCACCGCGCGCGGGGGCATGTATGTGCTGCGCGAAGCGGCCCGCACCCTGGGTCTGGACCTGAACGGCGCGACCGCGGCCATTCAGGGTTATGGCAACGCGGGCCATTTCGCCCACCAATTGGGCCAACAACTGCTGGGCCTCAAAATCGTGGCCGTGTCTGATTCTAAAGGCGGCATCTACAACCCCGCCGGTCTCGACCCCGAGGCCGTATACCGCCACAAGCGCGAGACCGGTTCGGTGGTGAACTTCCCCGGCGCGGACAACATCACCAACGCGGAATTGCTGACCCTGCCCGTGGATGTGCTCATCCCGGCCGCGCTGGAAGGGGTGCTCACCGAAGACAACGCGGAACAAGTGCAGGCCAAGATCATCTTGGAGTTGGCCAACGGCCCCACGACCCCCGAAGCCGACCGCATCTTCCACGAGCGGGGCGTGTATGTGCTGCCCGACTTCTTGGCCAACGCGGGCGGGGTGACTGTCTCCTATTTCGAAATGGTCCAAAACGCGTATAACTACTATTGGGACGCGGAGACCGTCTACCAACGCCTGGATCGCAAGATGACCGAGGCCTATCGCGCGGTGCACGCGGCCGCGGAAGAGCATGGCGTACACAACCGCTTGGCCGCCTATATCGTGGCCGTGGCGCGCGTCGTTGAGGCGATGAAATTGCGCGGTTGGGTGTGAGGAAGAACCGGGGGCCGCATGGCCCCCGGTTCCCTTTGTCGGCCCTGTCGGCCCGCGCGGCGCGATGTCAGGCCCCACCCCCCACCGGCGGAAAGATGTCGATCTTCAAACCCTCTTGTGTGATGGGTGTGTCAGCCCCTTGGGGGAAGTAGTGGTAATCCCGACCGTTCAGAAAGATGTGGATGCTGGGCTCCAAACTGCCGTCCGCGCGCAGCAACTGCGCGCGCAACTCAGGCCGCTGGGCCACCAACGCGTGCACCAGATCGCGCACCGTCGCGCCCTCGGGCAAGTCGACCTCCAGGGTCTTTTGGCCCAACAGGCTGCGCAACGTCGCGTAAAAGTGGACTTGTATCTTGGGCATGATACCTTCTCCGCGGGCGAAATGCGGGCAGTCGCCCCTCGTGAAGGTCAGCGGCTCGCGGGCTGGCCGGGGCCTCGGTTCAACCGCTCGGGCAACGCCACCGCCGGCGGGGGCCACGGCGCCCAAGTCCAATTTTGGACCCGGGGCAAGACTTCGTACGCGGTCAAATCCAACTGCAGCGGGGTCAGCGAGACATACCCCTCGGCCAGAGCGCCGATGTCGGTGCCCGGTTCAGGCACCCCTGTAGGCGCGTCGCCACCGATCCAATAGTACGGCTTGCCCCGCGGGTCAAGGCGTTTTTCCAGTTTGTCGCGATACACTCGCAACCCTAAGCGGGTCCATTGCAGCCCTTTGATCTGCTCCAGCGGGCCATAGGGGATGTTGACATTGAGCACGATGTCCGCGGGCCAGCCGTGCCGCAACAGGTGTTCCACCACATAGCGGGCGATGGTGGCTGCGGGGCCATAGTCGCGACGGGTGGCGTCTTCGGGCGAGTGCAGCGAGAAGGCCACACCGGGGATATGCGCGATGGCCGCCTCCATTGCCGCGGTGACCGTGCCCGAATAGGTCACATCGTGCCCCAGGTTGGCAAAGGGGTTGATGCCCGACACCACCATGTCGATGGGCTTGTCCAACACGCCCAGCACAGCCAAGGCCACGCAATCGGAGGGCGCGCCATCGCTGGCCAGCGCGGGGGTGCCGTCGGCCAAATACGCGCGCTTGACCCGCAGCGGCCGGTGCAGGGTCTTGACATGGCCCGAGGCCGACCAATTGCGGTCGGGCGCGAGCACGCTCACCTCCACGCCAGGAATGCTACGAATGGCATGGTACAGCGCGGCCAAACCGCGGGCATTGACGCCATCGTCGTTGGTGACTAAAATGTGCATACCTCTTACCTTTGGCGCGACCGGGATTGCCGGTCGCGATGTTGTCCTTCCAAAAAGGATACCACACCATGCGTTTCTTCAACGAGTTTCTGCAGCGAGAAATGGACGTCCCCGAGCCGCCGCGGCGCATCGTCTCGTTGGCCCCCGACATGACCGACATGGTCTTTCGCCTGGGCCTGGGCGACGCGCTGGTGGGCATCAGTTCGTTTTGCCGTCGTCCCCAAGGGCGTTTGGACGGCCGCCCTCGGGTAGGGTCTTACCTCAAAGTGGTGTGGGAGCGCCTGGACGCGTTGCAGCCCGACTTGGTGCTGACCACCTTAGGCGCGCAGCGTGAGACCGCCTATCGTCTGCTCGATCAAGGCTACCCGGTCATTGCGCTGCCCGTGCCCCTATCGTTGTGGGAGATTTTGGGCCATTTGCGCCGTCTGGCCGCGGCCGTGGGCCGCGCGGCTCAGGCCGAGGCTGAAAACGCGCGCTTGGCCACGGCACTGCAAGCCGTGCACCAGGCCTTGGCCGGCCGGAGCGTCTATTGGGAAGTGGATTTGGGCGGGCCCATCACCGCGGGCGCGGCCTCGTTCGTCACCGACGCGCTGCACTGGCTGGGCTTGCGCAACATTTACGGCGACCGCTCGGCCAGTTACTTCGTGCCCGACGATGCCGAAACGCGCGCCCGAGCCCCCGATTTGATCCTCTACGAACCCAAGGCCTCGCGTCAGCCCGATGCGGAACGCTGGCGCGCGGCACTGCGCCAGCGTTTGGGCCTGGAGGGAACCCCCATCGTGGTGTTGCCTCATGACAGCCTGTCCCATTATGGGCCAGCCCTCATCGACGAGGTGTTGCCCGCGCTGGTGGCGCAGGTGCGTCAGGAGGCGGGATGAGCCGTTTACGGGATGCGGTCGTCTTGCTCACCGGGGCATCCAGCGGCATTGGCGCGGCCACCGCGCGCGCGTTGGCCCGGGCGGGCGCGCGCCTCTCGCTGGCCGCGCGTCGCGGCGAGGCCTTAGCCACGCTGGCCGACGAACTGCAACAGACCCATGGCCGCCCGGTGCACTGGGCGACGGTGGATGTCACCGACGCGGACCAAGTGCACGCCTGGGTGCAAGAGGCCCACGCCCATTTCGGCCGCGTTGACATCGCCATCGCCAACGCGGGGCAATATGTGCGTCGGCCCGTGCTGCAGTGGCGCGTGGACGATTTCCGGCGGGCCATGGCCGTCAATTTCTATGGCGCGCTGCACCTGATCTTGGCCGCGCTGCCCATCATGCAGCGCCAACAGCAGGGGCATTTCGTGCTGGTGTCATCGCTGGACGCGAAAAAAGGCCTGCCTTTGGACGGGCCCTATGTCGCGGCCAAGTACGCGTTGAGCGGCATCGGCGGCGTCATGCGGCAAGAACTGGCGCCCCTGGGCATTCGGGTCACTGTCGTCTACCCCGGTCGGGTGGACACGCCCATGATCGCGGACCTGGAAGTGCCCCGCATCTCAGCCAAGTTGCCCCCCGACAAGGTGGCGCGGGCTATCGTGCGGGGCATCCAGCGCAACAAGGCCGAGGTCATTGTGCCATGGACGGGCTACTTGCTGTATCTGGACTTGATCGCGCCCCGCCTGGCCGACTTTTTGGTGCGCAAACTCAACCTATCCGGGCGCACGCGCGAGCCATGACCCGCGCCCCGGCCCGCGCGGAGCCCATCCCCCAACCCTGAGGAGGTTGCCGTGCCTAACCCCTTGCGTGTGGACGCTTGGCCAACGGCCGTGCACCCCTGGCTGCAACCGCTCAAAGTCGGTTTTTGGCCCACGGTGGAACATCCTCTGGTGCGGCGCATGATGGACGGGTTGGCCCGCGCGTTTGCCGACCTGGGCCACACCGTCACCCAGCCGCCTCAGGCCGATACGCAGGTGGTCATCGCGGCCGCGCCCTATGGCGAGGCTGTGAACTGGCGGCGAGCCCCGCTGTTTACCGCGCGACGGCGCTTTGGTATGCCCCGTCAACCCTACATTTGGGTGATCGTGCCCGTCACCCCCGAACGCCTGGAGGCCGACTTGGCCCGCCTGGAAGCCGCCCTGGCCCGCGACCCCATCCGCCCGGAAGATTTCGCGTTTCCGGGGCTGGCCCCAACCGCGGTGGACACGCTGGTGGAGCAGGGCCGCCGCGGGGGCGCGATTTTGGCCTTGCAGCGGGCCTTGCAGAGCCAGGCCAAAGCCATTCGCATGATCTTGGCCGTAGGGCGGGACGCGGAGCCCGAGGCCGCGTACTTGTTCAACTTGGTGGGGGCGTATCCGCGCATCCCGGCCCGGCCGCGGGCCGATTGGTTCTTCCTCAATTTGGCCCTGCGCTTGACCACCGTGGCCAGCACCTACGAGATCACCCAACATCAGGTGGTGGGAGAGCCGATCCCGCGCGCGGTGTGGGACCGTTTGACCACGCCCGCGGCCATGATTCGCGCGGGCCAGGCCTTTGGCAGCCGGGGGTTTTTCACCCGCATGGTGCGGGTGGGCGATTTGGTGCACGTGCCCGTGGTCGAGGCCAGCATTTCCAGCCAATACAGCGAGGGCTGTTTCGCCACGTGGGACCCGGACTTGGGGGCCTTGGTCGCCACCATTACCGGCAGTGCGCGGCCGGTGGACAAGGGCAATTTGACCGAAGACGAGTTGGCGGTGATCGTGGGGGTGCGGCCCGATTATCTGGGCGCGCGCGTCCGTCATGTGGAGGGCAAACGCAACGACCCGCCGTCTTCGGAGGCGGTCGAGATGTATGACATGGACACACCGTTGCCGCGCATTCGCTGGCAAGGCCGGCAGGTGCCGGTCGCGCGGTCCAAGTTGCACAGCCATCGGGGTGTGGCCGCGTACGATCCCCGGGTGGTGGAGTTCGCGCCTTTGGACCCCGCGTACTACTACTTCCCTGTCTCGTGTGCGACCCGAGCCCAAGCCGAGGGCATTCGCGCGGCCTTCGGCCGGGCCGAGAGTCTGCGCCATCCTGACGACCCGCGGCAGATCGTGTTCACCGTACTGCCCGGCCACGGCGTGGTGCTGGCCGAGAAGTGGGTGCCGGGCAAGGCGCCCTTCCAAGTGCTGTGGGAGGCGATGGATTCGGGCGCGTTGGTGATCGACCCGTATGTGCCCCAAGGCCCCTTTGGGTATGAGCCCGGGCCGGACGGGCGCATGGTGATGCGTGAAGGCCCACCGGTGCCCTGGGCCACCGACACCCAGGCGTAGGCCCTTGTTGGGCCGCCGCGGGGCCAAACAGCAGGCCCATGAAAAACGGGGCGCTTTGCACGCCCCGTTTTGGCTTCAGCCAAGGTGTTGGCCCACGGTCACTCGCCTTTGAGGAACGCCTCCAGCGCGGCCCGACTGATGCGATACGCGGAACCGATCTTGCGGGCCTTGAGATCGCCGGCTTGGATGGCCGCGATGACATCTTCGGGGCTGACCCGCAGCACTTGCGCGGCTTCTTCGGGCGTGAGCACCGGGGGCAACGACGCGGCCGCCCCACTGGGCCCCGCGGCGGAGGACTGCGCGGGCGGGTTCATTTGGCCCAGCGTTTGGGCCATCATTTGCCCCAAGCCCATGCCAGCGCCCAAACCCGCGGTCAGCCCCGCGCCGCCCGAGGGGTTCTGCGCGGCCTCGCGCATGGCGTCTGCGGCTTGCAGTTGGGCGTATGTTTGTGGATCCAGCAAGCCGCGGGCCCGCAATTCTTCAGCGCTGGTCTCAGAAGGCGTTAGGCTGGCGATGACGAAGGTCTTGAGGGCCAACCCAATCGCCGCGAACTCCTCGCTGGCCTTGGCCCGCACCGCGGCGCTGAGTTCGTCGAGCAGGCCCAAGATGTCTTGAATGGTGCGATATTGGCCCGCCATCTCGCCCAGGGTGTCGGTCAGGGCGCGCAACAAGCGGCTGCGCAGGTCGTTTTCGATGTCCGCGGTGCGGTAGATGCCCCGCGCGCCCACGATTTGGGTGACGAACTGCTGCGGGTCTTGGACCTGGTACGAATACACGCCAAAGCCCTTGAGCAGCAGCCAGCCCAAACCCACGCCCGGCGTCTGCACGGGAATCGGCTGGGGCGTACCCCACTTGCGATCACGGAACTCACGCAGGGCCACAAAATACACTTCCGCGGTGAAGGGGCTCTTGCCGTCGAACAGCCGGCCCAGTTGTTCGATAAGGAAGGGGATGTTGGCCGTGGTGATGGTATGCCGGCCGGGGCCGAACACATCCAACGCTTTGCCGTCGCGGAAGAACACGGCGGCTTGGGCTTCGCGCACGATGATCTGCGAACCCAGACGAAAGTAGCCCGGCCCAACTTCGGGGACGCGATGCACAATTTCATCGGGTCGAGCATCGGGCCATTCGATAATGTCAAACACGCGCGCCATTCGAAACCTCCTCACAAGTACGGGAAAGGCGTCGTGAGCGGGCCATCTCAAGCCGCGCTCAGCAGCGTCTCTTCACGGCGCTGGAACGCGATCAAGGCTTCGCGGGCCAAACGCATCAAATCCGCCAACGCGGGGCCGAAATCGTCGCGGCCCACCGCGGCCTGCAAGCGGTCAATGGCCGCAGCGAAGCCGTCCACCGCCGCGAGCAGTTGCTGGTCATACGCGTACAGGCGGGCCAGTTGGGGTTCGTCGATCTTGAGCGCGTCGAACACCCCCGCGTAGCCATACGACGCGGTGCGAATCTGGTCGGCCAGGGTCTGCAAACGCACCACCGCGGCTTCGACATCGTCCAGCCAACGCAACCCGCCACTGCGCAACAAAGCCCGTTGTACCTCAGAGAGACGTTGCACTTGCTCCATGATCCGCTGGGCGATGGTGGTGCGCAACAGTTTGTCGGCTTCTCGGCGGGTCTCACGCGCTTTGTAGCCCGCAAAGCCAGGAATGCGCGCGGCCAATCGTTCGACCGCATTGCGCATGTCCTCGATCGAGCCGAGAGGGTCTTGGATTGTCATAGGACCTCCCGCAAGAAACGCGAAAAGATAAGGTATTATTGATTGTACCAGAAAATCGCGCGGGAGACACCCCGCGTTGGGAGGCATTTTGGCGCGTTGCCCCAACCAGGGTTGGGCCGCGGCAAAACGAGGGGAAGGCCTGCCGGTTCGGCCCGGCCCCTGGTATAATAGCCGCCATGCTGACACGAGACGAAGTCCTCCACATTGCGCGGCTGGCCCGGCTGGAGTTGTCCCCCGATGAGATCGAACGCTATCGGGAGCAGTTGTCCGCGGTGCTGGAATATTTTGCGCGCTTGGCCGAGGTCGACACCACGGGCATCCCGCCCACGGCCAGCGTGCTGCCGCCGCGCAGCGTGTTGCGCAGCGACCAGCCACGGCCCGGCTTGAGCCGCGACGCGCTGCTGGCGAACGCGCCCGACGCGGAAGACGGCCAATTCAAAGTCCCGCCGGTGCTGGACTGAGCGCGCCGAGACGAAGCCCATGAGTTGGACGCCCTTTGCTTCGGTTGCCGAAACGTTGCGCGCGCTGGCCCACGGCCAGGTCTCCAGCGAAGAGATCACGCGCGCGTATTTGAACCGCATCGCGGCCCTGGAACGCGAGGTGCATGCGTTTCTGTCGGTGTATCCGGAAGAGGCCTTGGCCGCGGCGCGCGCGGCCGATGAACGCCGCGCGCGGGCACGGCGGCATCCCGACGAAGAGGTGCCGCCGCTGCTGGGGTTGCCCATTGCGGTCAAAGACGTGCTGGCCGTGCAGGGCATGACCCTGACTTGCGGTTCACGCATTCTGGAAGGCTTTGTGCCGCCTTATACCGCCACCGCGGTCCAACGCCTGCTGGACGCGGGGGTCATCATCGTGGGCAAGACCAACACCGACGAATTCGCGATGGGCTCGTCTACCGAGAACTCGGCCTATGGGGCCACCCACAACCCGTGGGACTCGACGCGCGTGCCCGGAGGCTCGTCGGGCGGCAGCGCGGCAGCGGTGGCAGCGCGCATGGTGCCCGTCGCGTTGGGCACCGACACCGGCGGCAGCGTGCGCCAACCCGCGGCTTATACGGGCGTGAGTGGGCTCAAGCCGACCTACGGCCGGGTCTCGCGCTTTGGGCTGGTGGCTTATGGCTCCTCGCTGGACACCATCGGCGCGCTGGCCCCTGCTGTGGCCGATATCCTACCCTTGTTCACCATCATGGCCGGGCACGACCCGCGCGACGCAACCAGTATGGACGTGCCCGTGCCACGCATCCATCTGGAGCGCGCGGTTGAGGACCTGCGAGGCCTGCGCGTGGGATTGCCCAAGGAGTACTTCTTGGCCGAAGGGATGCAGCCCGAAGTGGTGCAAGCCGTGCAGGCCGCGGTGCAACACCTGGCCGACCTGGGCGCGCACGTGGTCGAAGTATCGCTGCCCCACACCGAATACGCGCTGCCCGTGTATTACATCATCGCGCCTTCGGAGGCCTCGGCCAACCTGGCCCGCTACGATGGCATTCGCTACGGCCCCCGCGTCGAGGCCGACCGCATGTGGGATGTGTTCTACCGCACCCGCGGCCAATTGTTCGGCCCCGAAGTCAAGCGGCGCATCATGCTGGGCACCTACGCCTTGTCCGCGGGCTATTACGACGCCTACTACGCGCAGGCCCAAAAGGTGCGCACCTTGCTCAAGCAGGACTTCGAGCGCGCGTTCGAACAAGTCGACCTTTTGGCCGCGCCGGTCGCGCCGACCACGGCGTTCAAACTGGGGGAAAAGACGGAAGACCCGCTGGCCATGTATCTGGAGGATGTCTTCACCCTACCGGCCAACTTGGCCGGTGTGCCGGGGCTGGCCTTTCCGGTGGGCTTTGATAACCAGGGGCTGCCCATTGGGATGCAGATCATGGGGCCCCACTTCCGCGAAGATATGCTCTTCCGCGTGGCCCACGCGTATCAGCAGACCACCGACTGGCACACGCGCGTGCCCGCGCTGGCGCGCGCGGTGTAAAGCAGCCTACCCCGTCGCGGCCGCGGGGGCTTGATAGGGCTGGATGCGCTGCAAGACCGCGGCCTCGCGGCGATACGCGTGGTACAGATCCCATGCCTGCTGCAAATTCAGCCAAAACTGGGGCGTGGTGCCAAAAAAGCGCGCCAGCCGTAACGCGGTCGCGGGCGTGATGCCCCGCTTGCCGCGCACAATCTCATTGACCCGCTGGTATGGCATATGCAGCGCGTCGGCCAACGCCCGCTGGGTCAGGCCTAAGGGCTTGAGAAACTCCTCCAACAGCATCTCACCAGGGTGCGTCGGGGGACGGTGCGTTGGCAACCGAATCGTGGTCATAGAAAAAACTCCAATACCTTACGTGATTACCGTTACATGAATATAATTCCGCGAGAAAACAGATCATCGGTCTAAAGAATCGCAGGCATCAATGATAATCTACAATTTCGACCTGCTCCGGCCCTTGCGAAGTCCACACAAAACAGATGCGATAACGATTGTTGATTCGAATGCTGTATTGTCCTCTCCGATCCCCGACCAAGGCCTCTAAACGGTTTCCTGGAGGTGCTTTCAAGTCGCCCAAGTCCGCGGCTGCGTTTAGGGCGTCCAAACGCCGTTGTGCGATATGCCACAACTCCTTTGGGAGCGTCTTACGGGCCGCTCGGGTGTTTTGGCCGTTGAAGATGTCCTCGGTGCCTTGGTCTTTGAAATTTTGGATCATCGACACCTCCATATTGGGGCTGCGCATAGCATGATAGCACGGATATCATGCTATGTCAAGGCCGTTTTTCCAGCGTAGCCGCGAACCCCGGCGCGCCTCAGCCCCGCGGAGGCTCACCTTCGCGCGCGACCTCTACGTGCCGCCGCAAGCCATGGACCCGGCGACCGCGGCGGTAGACCGCGATGATCTCCGCCATGATGCTCACGGCAATTTCTTGGGGCGTCTCCGCGCCAATGTCCAGGCCAATGGGCGCGTGCACCCGAGCAATGGCCTCGTCGGATACCCCGCGCTCACGCAAGGCCTGCACCGTGGTCTGCCACCGCCGCCGTGAGCCGATGACGCCAATATACGCGACCGGACTCTCCAACAGCGCGGGCAGCGCGTCTACATCCACCGGGCTGCCGCGCGTGACCAACGCGACGTACGTTTGCGCGGTGAGAGGGAGATGCGCCGGCAGTTCGCGTGCGGGCACGGCCAGGCACACGTCTGCCTCGGGGATAGCCTCAGGAGTGCACAATTCGGCCCGATCATCGCTGACCACCACCCGAAAGCCCAGCCACTTGCCCAAGTGCGCCAACGCGCGGCCCACATGCCCCGCGCCCACGACCACCAACGTGGGCGGTGGCTGAATAGGTTCCACATAGATCTGCATCTCGCCACCACACACGCCAGGATCTCCCCGTTGGGGGTCGACCAAGCGATAAACCAGCAGCCGAGGCCGACCATCACGCAGGGCGTCCAAGGCCTCTTGCACAACTCGGTGCTCGGTCTCGCCCCCGCCCACCGTGCCTACCAAGCGCCCATCCTCGTAGACCAGCATCTTGCTGCCCACCCGCCGAGGGGTCGACCCGCGCGTCGCCACCACCACACACAACGCAACAGCCTGGCCCTGCTGCAATGCCTCGTTCAAAGCCGGGAACACACGCTGCTCTTCCATCGCGTGACCTCCTGCGCGCGTCCATTGTACCCTTGACGCGGGCCGGACGCCCCCGTCCATTCATTATAAAATGAGGAAAACATAAAGGCCAAGATTGGCTACCCAAATTGCGAGTTAGAGGTTGCCAAACTGGGGGTTCCTGTTATAATACCCGCACCCCTGGCGGCTTCGGCCGCGAGGATGGGGGTTTCGCCCCAGATTTTCGTATTCGGAGAGTATTAGCGATGATGATGCAAGCCCTTGAGCCCGCTTCCTTGGACCCTGAACCTCAGCCTTTGACCGAGGAAGAGGGGCAGCCTGAGCCTTCCATGGAGGAACTGTTGCAATCTGAGACTTTCTCCAGCGCCCCCATTGTGCGGGGGCGGGTGTACCGCGGGGTCATCACCACCGTGGGAGACCAAGGCATTTGGGTCAACCTCGGTTCCAAAGTGGATGGCCTAATTCCTGCCGAAGAATTGGAAAACTTATCCGAAGAAGAGCGGGCTGGCCTGGTCGAAGGCGCGGAAGTGTCTGTCTTTGTCGAAAAAATGGATGCCAACGGCACGCCACAATTGTCCTATCGGCAGGCGTTGGAACAGGAAGACTGGGAACGGGCCCGCGAATACATGGAAAGCGGCCGAATCTACCGGGCCACCATCGAATCTTACAACAAAGGCGGCGTGGTTGTGCGCTTTGGCCGTTTGCGGGGCTTTGTGCCCGTGTCGCACATCCTGCGCGCGCATCGGGTGATGTGGGGCAGCGTGACCCCTTCGCCCGCGTGGAAGAACGCGGTGGGCGACGAGATTGTGACCAAAATCGTCGAAGTAGAGCCCAACCGCCGGCGTTTGATTCTCTCTGAGCGGGCCGCGGCTCGTGAAGCCCGGGAGATTTTGAAGAACAAGTTGTTAGAGCGGGTCCAAGTGGGGGATGTGATCGAAGGCCGGGTCACGCGCTTGACCAACTTCGGTGCGTTCGTCGATTTGGGCGGCGCGGATGGGTTGGTCCACTTGTCGGAGATCTCGTGGGAGCACATTCGGCACCCGTCGGACGTGCTGGAAGAGGGGCAAAAAGTCACGGTCAAGGTCATCGAGGTCAACCCTGAGCGACGGCGCATTGGCCTGTCGATTCGCCAATTACAAGAGGACCCCTGGAAGGTCAAGGCCGGCAAATTGCGGGTGGGCCAACTGGTGCGTGGCACCATCACCCGCTTGGAGAAGTATGGCGCGTTTGCCCGCCTGGAGAACGGCCTGGAAGGCCTGATCCACATTTCAGAGATCAGCCATCGCCGCATCGAGCACCCCAAAGAGGTGCTGCACGAGGGCGAAGAGATCACCCTGCGCATCATCCGCATCGAACCCGAGCGGCGGCGCATCGGCTTGAGCGTCAAGAAGGTGGATTCGCTGGCGTACGCGGACCTGGATCTGCAGATGGCCCTGGAAGAGGCCGATGCTGAACTGGCTGCCGCGCGGGCCGAAGCCGAGGCCGAGGCCGAGAACGCGCAGCCCGCGGAGAGCGGCGACGCGCCCGAAGCCTGAAGTGGCTCGCGCGAGAAACCGGCCCCCCGCATCGCCCGCGGGGGGCTTTGTCTTTGCCAACGCGGGGGTGGCGAAGTCGCATCCTTTGCCCGCATCGCGGGTTATACCAAGTGCTTCGCTGCATGGCGCATTCGCACTTCAGGAGAGGTGCTCATGGCCCGTTACGCCCACATTACCGGCTGGGGGCACGCGGTGCCCGACCAAGTGCTCACCAACGACGACTTGGCCCAGCGCGTCGACACCAGCGACGAGTGGATCCGCACCCGCACAGGCATTCGGGAGCGCCGCATTGCCGCGCCCGGCGAATACACGTCCACCCTGGCCACGCGCGCCGCAACCGAGGCGTTGCAAATGGCCGGGGTGCACCCGCGCGCCGTGGACCTCATCATCGTGGCCACCAACACGCCCGACTACATCTTCCCCGCGACCGCAGCGTTGGTGCAAGACGCGTTGGGTGCCAGTCAAGCCGGTGCCTTTGACCTGCAAGCCGCGTGCACAGGCTTCGTCTACGCACTGACCATCGCCGCGGACATGATCAAAGCCGGGAGCATTCACACCGCGCTGGTCATCGGCGCGGAAACCCTCTCGCGCATCACCGACTGGGAGGATCGCAACACCTGTGTGCTGTTCGGCGACGCGGCCGGCGCGTTCGTGCTCGAAGCCGCGTCTGAGCCCGGCGGGGTTATCACGTCGGTGTTGCGCGCCGACGGCTCAGGGGCCGAATTGCTCATGCTGCCCACCTGCGGCACGCGCAACCCTGTCTCGCACGAGGCCCTCGACCAGCGCATGCAATATCTGCGTATGAACGGCCGCGAAGTTTTTCGCTTCGCCACCCGGGTCATGAACAGCGCCACGCGCGAGGTGGTCGAAAAAGCCGGCCTGACCTTGGACGACATCCATTGGATCGCACCGCACCAAGCCAACCGCCGCATTATCGAAGCCGCGGCCAAGGCCCTCAAGCGCCCTATGAGCGACTTCTTGCTCAACTTAGACCGCTACGGCAACACCTCTACCGCGTCCATCCCCTTGGCCATCTATGAGGCAGCCCAAAGCGGACGCATTCAGCCGGGCCAATATGGCGTGTTGGTGGCCTTCGGCGCGGGGCTGATTTGGGGCGCGACGCTGGTCCAATGGACGGGCCCGCGCCCCGCGCGCAAGCCCCCGCGCGTGCGCTGGCACCGGCGCATGGCCCACATGGGCTCGTGGCTGCGCCGCTTGCGGCGCCAAGTGGAGGGCTGGCTCGCGCGCTGACGAACCCAGGCCACCGCGCGCGACATGGCCTTTCGGTATAATACTCATGCCGCAGCCCTGCGGGGCAATCTCGCGGCCAGGCGCGAACGGTCCATGTCGCAACCCCAAGCCGTGCTCATCGCCATCAACGGCCCGCTCAAGGCCCGCCGCTGGACGGTGGACCGGCCTTTGCTCATTGGCCGCGACCCGGAACGCTGCGACGTGGTCATCCCCGAGCGGCAGGTCTCGCGCTGCCACGCGCGGCTGACCCCCTACGAGCACGGGGTGCTGCTGGAAGACCTGGGCAGCAAAAACGGCACGTTCGTCAACGGCGAGGCCGTTGAGCAACATTGGTTGCAAGACGGCGATATCATCTCCATCGCACTGGCCCAGCGCTTGGCCTTTTGGCGTTCAGAGGCTACGCTGACCCTGCCGCTGGACGAGGGGCCCACCCCGACCGCCGCGGCTGGCCTGCGCTTGAGCCTCGACCCAGCCACCCGGCAAGTGTGGGTGCGCGGGCGTGAGATCCAGCCCCCCTTGTCGGCCTCGCAATTCCGCCTGCTGGAGGCCTTGTACCGCCGCCTGGGCGAGGTGGTGCCGCGCGAGACGCTGATCGCGGCCGTGTGGGGCCCCCAAGCCTCGCCCGCGGTGTCAAACCAGGCTCTGGACGCACTCATCCATCGCTTGCGCGAGCGTTTGGCCGAAGCCGACCCCGAATTCCAATATCTGCACACGGTGCGCGGGCAGGGGTTGCGCCTGGAAAACGCGCCCTGGCCCCCCGCGGAGCGGTCCACCTAACAATATGACTCACTTTTTGACACCCACGCGGGTTCGTGCTATGGTTTAAGGTGCCGAGCCGCACCGTCAAGCCGAGGGACGCGTATGTTTCACGAACGAATCTCTGACAACGTGTACATGTTCCAGAGCGAGCAATACGCCCAAGTCAACGCGGGGGTGATCGTGGGGCCCGAGTGGGCCGTGGTGGTTGACACATTGGCGTTGCCCGACGAAACCCGTCAAATGCGGGACTTCATCCGCGAACGGCTGCGCGTCGAGGTGCGCTACGTGATCAACACCCACTATCATGCCGACCACTCGTGGGGCAACGCGTTCTTCCCGGAGGCCACGGTCATCGCCCACCGCCTCACCCGCGCGTTACAGCAGGAAAAAGGCGTTCCGGCTCTGGAAGAGGCCCGAGCCTATAACGCGGAGTTCCGCCAAGTGCGCTTGGTGCTGCCCCACATCACGGTGGACCAAGGCGGGTTGGTGCTCAAGTTGGGGCCGCGGCTCACCGTGCGCATGCTGTATTTGCCCGGCCATAGCCCCGACGGCATGGGCGTGTACGTGGACGAAGACAAAGTGCTCTTCACCGGCGACGCGTTCACCAGCCTGCCTGTGCTCATGCCCGACGAAAGCGACTACGACGCACTGGTGCAGTCGCTCAAACGCATTGCCCAAATGCCCGTCGAAGTCCTCATCCCCGGGCATGGCGACATCGTCTTCCGCGGGGAAATGGTTTCGGAAGTCGAGGCCAACCTACACTATCTGCGCGAAATTCGCCGGGCCGTGCGCCAGGCCGCCCGCCGCAAGTATTCCGGCGATGTGCTGGACCGCTACTCGGTGGAAGACTGTGGCAAATCGCGCGTGTTGCTGGACGGCGTTGCCGAACAATTGCACCGCCGCAACTTGGATGTGCTCTTTCGGCTGTGGTACGGCCGCGACCCGTTGCGTTCGGAAGAAGAAGAAATGGCTTGGTGAGTCGCCACAAGGAGGGAACCCATGACTTCTCCGGCCCTGAAACCCCTGTATTGGACCCCTGACCCCAAGGCCGGCTACAAAGTCGAACGCCGCGCCGATGGTGGGTTGACGGTCACCTTTTGGAAGGCCGACGAATACACTTTGCGGCATTGGCGCGATTTCGCGGCCACGCACGAGTTGTATTCCGACCGCCTCAACCGCAATCTGTACGACCTGCGCGCGCTGCAAACCTTGCCCGAATCGGCCATCCAATACGCGCTGGAGATCAACACCGACCCCGCGGCGCGGCGCGTGCGGGTCGCGGTGTTGGTGAGCAGCGAGGCCGTGCGCGCGGCCGTGGAGCGGGTGATCGCACTCACGCCAGGCGGCGGCGCGGAGATCGCGGTGTTCACCGACCCCGATGAAGCCGAGGCCTGGCTGGCGCGACCGCTGGAGGAATTGGCCTGAGGCAATGGACGGTACGGACGTACACCTGCCGCGAGGTCGGTGGCCCCGCCGCGGCTGGTTGGGCCTGGCCCTGGTCGCGGTCTTTTGGCCTGTGAACTGGTGGGCGCCAGGCTTGCGCACCCACTGGGCCTTCTTCCCGCTGTGGCTGGGCTACGCGCTGCTGGTGGACGCCATCGCGTATTATACCCGCGGCACGTCGCTATACGCGCGCAGCCCGCGAGCCTACGCGGCGCTGTTCGTGATCTCCGCGCCTGTGTGGTGGCTGTTCGAGGCCCTGAACGCGCGGCTGGGCAACTGGGAGTACGTGGGGGCGGACGCGTTCTCGCCCTGGGCGTATGGCTTTTGGGCCACCTTGAGTTTCTCCACCGTAATGCCCGCGGTCTTCGGCAGCGCGGAGATGATGACCGGCCTGTTTCGCGGTTTTCCGCGGCTGCGTGCAGGGCCCCGGCTGCGGCTGGGGCCGTGGGGGCTGCGGGCCGCGTTTGTCAGCGGTTGGCTGATGCTGACCGCGCTGTGGGCTTGGCCGCGCGTCTTCTTCCCCCTGTTGTGGGTGAGTCTCTATTTCATCGTCGAGCCCCTGAACGCCTGGCTGGGGCATCGCACGTTGCTGGAATGGCTGCGCCGCGGCGATTGGCGCCCCGTGGCCGCGCTGTGGTCAGGCGTGCTGTTCACGGCCTTTTTCTGGGAGATGTGGAACATCCGGTCCTACCCCAAGTGGATTTACCATGTGCCCTATCTGAACTTTTGGCACGTGTTCGAAATGCCGTTGCCGGGCTATGGCGGCTACCTGCCCTTTGCCCTGGAGTTGTTCGCACTCTACCATGGGATCGCCGGCCTATTCGGCCGCGGGCGCACCCCTTTTGTGGCCCGCGCGTTGGTGCCCCCTGACGAACCCCTGCCCTGACAACCCGCGAGGCAAGCCATGGCTGCATCCACCGACAAATTCGCCGCGCTGGGCGCGCCTTCGTTCGTCTGGCGCGCGGGGCAAGAACGCCGCTTGCGCATGATTTTGGCCGCGCTTGGCCCCCGTCTGCACGGCGTCGGCCTGGAAAACGGCTGCGGCGTAGGCATGTATTTGGCCCAACTGCGGGCCCGCAGCCGCGGGCGCATTGTGGGCCTGGAGTATGATTTCGCGTGGGCACGGCAAGCCGCGACCCACGGCCCTGTGGTCAATGCCGCGGGAGAAGCGTTGCCTTTCCCGGCCGCGACGTTCGACTTCGTACTCAGCCACGAAGTGCTGGAGCACGTGCAGGACGACCGCGCGGCCGTGCGCGAGATCGTGCGCGTGCTCAAGCCGCACGGCCGCTTAGTGCTGTTTGTGCCCAATCGAGGCTACCCCTTCGAAACCCACGGCATCTATTGGCGCGGGCGCTACCGCTTCGGCAACATCCCCCTTGTGAACTACCTGCCCCGGCCATGGCGGGACCGCTTGGCCCCCCATGTGCGCGTTTACACCCGCCGCGACCTGGAACGCCTGTTCGCGGGCCTGCCCGTACGCGTGGTACGGCGCACCATCATCTTTGGCGCGTATGACAACATCATCGCCCGTTGGCCGCGGCTGGGCCGCGCGCTGCGCGCCACGCTGCACGCGCTGGAGCGCACGCGGTTGCGCGTGCTGGGCTTGTCACACTTTTGGGTGGTGGAAAAAACGTCTTGAACGGCCCTGCCTGAGCCCCAGGGTTCCATCGATCTCGTGCAAAAGCACGCCAGCACCCGCCAACACGGGTGTGAGCGCCAAAAAGCATGCCCACGGGGCTGCAAAACCGAGTATCATAGAAACAAGGCTATCATCATTATCTCATCCTATGGCAGGAGGGAGCCCCATGGATTTCGCGCGCGCTTTCGTCTACATGTTTGAGGACCGGGACTGGATCACCAAGGTCCTCATTGGCTCGCTGGTTGCACTGGCCAGCGTGCTCATCCTGCCCGCGCCCATTTTGGGCGGCTACACGGTCGCCGTGGCCCGCAACGTCATGCGCGGAGACGAGACCCTGCCCGACTGGCGGGACCTACTCCGCTATTGGGTGGACGGCCTGGCCGTGTTGGCAGCCGTCGTGGTGTACACCCTGCCGTTCTGGCTGCTTCCCGTGCTCTTGGTGGTGCCCGCCGCGTTGGCAGGCGGCCTGGGTAGCCAGGAGATCGCGGACGCGCTGGGCATGGCCACCATGGCTGTGTCATGCCTGTTTACCGCGGCCGGGCTGGTGGTGCTCCTGCTGATTTCCCCCATCTTGGTGGTGGAATACGCCCGCTCGGGCGAATTCGGCGCGCTGTTCCGCGTGGGCCACATTCTGCGGCAGGTGCGGGACTGCTTAGGGCCCATCTTCATGGCCCTGCTCGTCTCGGTGTTGGTGGCCATTCTGGTGAGCGTGGTGGGCACGGTGTTGGGTCTCATCCCCTGCGTGGGCTGGCTGCTGAGCCTGCCCCTGGGCTTCTATCCTTCCTTGGTGACAGGGCACATCTACGGCCAAGTCGGCCGGACCTGCCCGGCCACCGCGTGAAGCACACAGCCGCCTGCGGCGGCAACGCGACCCGTCAGGGCCGGAGCCGCGCGGCTCCGGCCCTCGCGCGTCAGGCCACCGACTCCAAGGGCACCTGTTGCCAGCGGGGGTGCTCACACGCCCGCCGGCCCACCTTGGCCATGTCTACCCACGCATCGTGTATGCGCACCCGCACCACATCCGCGGTGAAGTCCGTGAGGGTCGGCCCCGCGTTGCGGAAGAACCACGACCCCACGCCGTAGAAATCCACCGGCACCTGCAAACGCTCGAAGCGGTCGATTTTCTCCGCGCTGAAGCCGCCCGAGACCACAATGCGAACTTGCCGCAAATAGGCCTGGGCCGCGGCCTGAGCCCGCGGGGGCAGATCCCATCGCTGCCAAGCGTGGTCCAGAGCCTGGCGCACGGCCACGACCAAGCGGGGCTGCACGCCAAAATCCAGCGCGGGGTCGCCCAGCATGGGGATGGATTCATCGCGCAGGCTTCCGGCGGTGTCCAAGCGCACGCCAAAGAGGACGAACTTACGGGCCTCGACCTCGTCGCCGGCCTCGAGCAGTTCCCAATAGCGGCGGAACATGACCTCAGCCACCGCGACGCTTTCCTCGGCCGTGCGGTTGTTGAAGTCCACCAACGCGATGCGTGGCACCTCAGGGGGCAGGTGCGCGGCGAACTGGAGCATGGCCTCGGGTGTATCGCCCAAGAAGCAGGCGATGAGCGCGTGGGCCGTGGTGCCGCCGCCGACGCCGCCCCACCACGCGCCTTGGGCGTCGGTGGAGATGAAGGGCCGCACTTGCGCGGCATAATCGTGGTTATAGCGCTGCACGCCGATCCAATACGCGTAGCCGTCCAAGGCCTGGGTGGCGGGCAGGTCGAAGCGCGCCGGGAAGAAAAGCACAGGCTTGCCCCGACTGGCCTTGAGAATCTCATAGGTGTTGGTCGCGATGCGGCTGCCGCGAGTCAGATAGCCCAAAAGGGTGGTTTCCAGGGCCGCGAAGTCCCGATAACGGCCGCGAATGCGCAGCACGGGCTGCACGTGCAGGGGATCGCCATGGTATTCGACCACCTCGCCGTCCTCAACGGCCCACACCTGCAAACGCTCTGCGGTGGGCACGAACGTCTCGTCCTGCCAATAACCCGTGGCCGCCCGCAACACGGCCAACGCGGCGTCGAGCCCCGCGACGACCGTGCGCCCCGGCCGACGGGTGAAGATTTGCATTTCTACGTGCACATCGCCCACGGCCAGCCCGCGTGGATCCAGGCGCGCGTGCTGCCCCTTGTGGCGATATCCCTCGCGGGCCAAGGTGGCCAGCAGATGGGCGATGTTGACGAAATACTTGTCCGCGTACGTGCCCTGGCGCAGGCCGGCGATGTCCAGCCCCAAGGCGTAGGGATCCCAGCGGCGTTGACCGTCGAACAGGCTCATGATCTCACCTCGCGAGCGCGTCGCCGCGCCCGAGGGCGCGGCGTGAGGTTCGTCCCGTTTGGCATTGTACCACCGCCCGCGTGAGCCGCGACAAAGGCAACCCTTGGTATAATCAACTCACTCTCGCGGGCTGGAACGCAAGCCCCGGCCTGGGCCGGTCGCCGGCCGCGTCGGCCCTGTGATGGGGCGCGAAGGCCGGCCTCGACTTGCGGCGAGCCGAGGGCTCGGCCGCCGTGCCCATCGTCGCCGTGTTCGCCAACTTTGCACCGAGGGAGCGAGAACCATGCTCACCTGGCCGGAAAAAATTTTGTTCGCCCTGGCCGTGCTGGTCACGGGCTGGATCGCGTATCGCGAAACGCAACGCCTCATTCGCATCATCACCAGTGGGCAAGGCAAGCCCGATTGGAGCGTGGCTCGGCGTCGGTTAGTGACCGCGGCCTTGGAATGGTTGACCCTGCGCCGTGTCTTTCGCCTGCGCGTGGGGGTGAGCCTGCTCCACGCGTTCGTGGCCTGGGCCTTTGCTTTCTACTTGCTGGTGAATGTGGGCGATGTGCTCGAGGCCTACATCCCCGGCTTTGCCTTTTTGGGCCACGGCCTGCTCGGCGGAATCTACCGCCTCATCGCGGACATCTTGAGCGTGTTGGCCCTCATTGGCATGGCTTCGCTGCTCATCCGGCGCTTTGTGTTCAAGTCGCCGGTGCTGCAAATCCGCGAGGATGTGTTGGTCCACCCCAAAGCCCGCCGGGGCATTCCGCGCGACTCGCTCATCGTGGGCCTGTTCATTCTGGGCCATGTGGGCGCGCGCTTCTTGGGTGAATCGTTCCAAATCGCCAAAGAAGGACCCGACCCCTGGCAACCCTTGGCCAGCGCGGTGGCCGGGCTGTGGGCCGGCTGGTCGCCAACCGCGCTGACCGTGGCCGAGCATATCGCATTCTGGCTGGCCTTGGGCCTCATTCTGCTGTTCATCCCCTACTTCCCCCGCTCCAAACATATCCACCTCATCTTTGCTTTCTTCAACTTCTTGCTCAAGCCCGAAAAGAAAACGCTGGTCGAACTGGAACCCTTGGACTTCGAAGACGAGAGCATCGAACAATTTGGCGCCAGCACGTTCCGAGATCTGAAGTGGACGCAATTGATGGACCCCTTCGCGTGCATCATGTGCATGCGCTGCCAACAAGTGTGCCCGGCTTACAACACGGGCAAGGTGCTCTCACCCGCGGCCATCGAGGTGAACAAACGCTACACGCTCAACGAAGTCAACGGCGAAGATCCGTTGGACAAACCCCTCTT
>Ga0256914_1001279_pt1 | contig 23316 bp, 17 predicted proteins | sample HulkmetaG_FD_191571 | JGI IMG/M metagenome (GOLD analysis project Ga0256914, IMG submission 191571) | Hydrothermal chimney microbial communities from Main Endeavour vent field at the Juan de Fuca Ridge, Pacific Ocean - Hulk | ecosystem: Environmental > Aquatic > Marine > Hydrothermal vents ... | reverse complement strand
CTCGCTTCCGAGCGGAGAAACGGCCCATTAGCAGCGGGACTGTTGAGAGTGCCATTCGGAATGTCGTGCAGTGGCGTATGAAGCGCGGGGGGCAACGGTGGAGCCGATCGGGAGCAGCGCGGATGTTGGCTGCCTTGGGGGAGGTGCATAGCCGCCGCTGGGATGCCATGCTGCAACGCCTGGCCCTGCCCCCTATGCGTCAAACTTACCCACAATTTTGAAATACACCCCAAAAGCGCAGCGCGATTGCTCCCGGTTGACAAATCGGCCGACCCGTGCTAAAGTATCCCTGCGAAACCGTGAAGGAGGTCGAGCCGATGTGGACCTTGCGTCCTCGTCCGCTCCTGGAAGCCGGTCTCTGATGCTGTAACCCACGCCGATCTCGGCGGCTGTCCTCACCCGGCCGCCGACCGTTCCCCGTGTGCAAAATCCGAGCCTACCGGAAAATTCCGGACCCACCGAGACGCCGAGAAGACGGCATGGCATCCTCCATCCCTCGGCGTGCTTGGTGGTGCAAAGAAAACGTTTAGGATGGGCCGATGCGCCTTTGCCCATCCGTGCATCTTGTTTCATGGGAGGAAGATCATGATTCGACCGAAACTGCAGCTCCTGTCGCCCGAAACCGTCAACCGGGCGATTGACGAAGCCTATGAATTGCTGTGGGACCCCGGCGTCCGCGTCCACTATGACGAAGGTCTGCAACTCTTGGCCGAAGGGGGGGCGACGGTGGATTTTGAATCCCGCGTTGCCCACATCCCCCGCGACCTGGCCGAAAAGTGCGTGGAAACCGCACCCAACGAATTCTACCTCTACGATTTTGACGGCAACCCGGTGGTCCACTACGGCGGTGACGACATCCACTACGACCCCGGCTCGGCGGCCATTGAGATCGCCGATTACAACGCCAAAGAGTCGCGCACGCCGGTCACCGCCGACCTGGAAAACTTTGTCCGGGTGGCCGAGATGCTGCCCCAAATCGACGCCGTGGCGACCTCCATCGTCTGCGGTGACGTACCGGAAGAGATGTCCGACTGGTATCGCCTTTACCTGCTCCTGCTTTATGCCCGCAAGCCCATCGTCACCGGGACCTTTGCCATTGAGTCTTTTGCCATCATGCACGAACTGCTGGTGACGGTAGCCGGCAGTGCGGAGGCCCTGGCGGCCAAACCCCGCGCCGTGTTTGATGTCTGCCCCTCTCCGCCCCTGCTGTGGAGCGACATCACCTGCGCCAACCTGATCGACTGCGCCCGCACCGGAACCCCTGCCGAACTGGTCTCCATGCCGCTGACGGGGGCCACCGGCCCGGCAACGGTCATCGGTTCCGCCGTACAGCACGCCGCCGAGTGCCTGAGCGGGATCACCATCCATCAACTGGCCAAGCCGGGCAGCCCCATCGTTTGGGGCGGTTCCCCCGCCTCCTTTGACATGCGCACCGGCACAACGCCCATGGGATCCATCGCGACCATGATGCTGGATTGCACCTACGCCCAGATCGGCAAGGCCATCAAGCCGGGCGGCCTGCCGACTCACGCCTATCTGGGCATGTCCGATACGAAGATCGTGGACGCCCAAACCGGCCTGGAATCGGCTTCCGGAGCCATCTTGGGTGCGCTGGCCGGGATCAACATGATGTCCGGGCCGGGCATGATGGATTTTGAGAGCTGCTTCAGTTTGGAGAAGCTGGTCATTGACGCCGAGATCGTGGGCATGGCCAAGCGGCTGGTACGCGGCGTGGACGATTCGGAAGAACCTTTGGCCCTGCACGTCATGCGTGAAGTGGGCCACGCGGGCAACTTTCTCAAGAGCAAGCACACCCGCCGCAACTTCCGCAAGGAGGATTACATCCCCAGCGAGGTCATTGACCGCGACTTTCGCCAGACCTGGTTCGACAAAGGCGCGTTGGACATCAACGCCCGCGCCCACCGCAGGGTCCAGGACCTGATCGCCGCTTGGGAACCGCTGGACCTTGACCCTGCCATCGTCCGCGAGTTGGAAGCCATCGCCACCCGCCACGCAGCAGCGGTGGGCCTGGATAAACTCCCCGAACGCACGATTCATCGGTAAACAGGAGGACAACGGTGAGCGAAGAACTGTTCAAAAATATGGCGCAGGCCGTAATCGACGGAGATGACGAAGCAGCGGCTGCCCTGGCGCAGCAGGCATTGGACCAGGGCATTGACCCGCTGGAAGCGATCAACAAAGGGTTCACCCCCGGCATGGATGTCGTGGGGGAGCTGTACTCAACCGGCGAGTACTTTTTGCCCGACCTGATCCTGGGTGGGGAGGCGATGAAGGCAGCTTTGGCCGTCTTGGAACCGGCCCTCAAAGCCGCCGGGCAGGCGCGGGAGGTGCTGGGCAAAGTGGTGCTGGGCACGGTCAAAGGCGACATCCACGAGATCGGCAAATCGTTGGTCGGCTCTATGCTCGCCGCCAACGGCTTTGAGGTTTACGACCTGGGCATTGACATTGAATCGAGCGAATTCGTCGCCAAAGTCCAGGAATACCAAGCCGACATTCTGGGCCTTTCCGCCTTGCTGACAACAACCATGCTCCACCAGCGCGAAGTCATCCAACTGCTGGAAGAGGCGGGCATCCGCGACCAGGTCAAAGTCATGGTCGGCGGCTGCCCGGTGACGCCCGGCTGGGCCGAAGAGATCGGGGCCGATGGCTTTGCCGAGGATGCCGCCGGGGCCGTCGCCATCGCCAAAAGGCTGGTGGGCAAAGCCTGAGCCGGCGGAAAACACCCTCCAACAACAAACGCCCGGTGCATCATGCGCCGGGCGTTTTTCCAATTGCAACTTTGCCCACCTTGAGGTAGAATGCCCCCATGGACAAGGGACGTGCGTTCTTTTGGCTCTGGGCAGTCCTGCTCATCGCCCTGGCAGGCTGCGGCCAACCCCAACCGATGCAGGTGACGCTCCGCGCCGATGGGCAGGAAACCCTGCTTCAGATCACCGCGCCCGCCATGACGGTCCGGGACCTGCTGGCGGCGGTGGGGATCACCCTCGGTCCCCGCGACCGCGTAGAGCCGGACCTGTACTATGAACTCGGCGACGGCATGACCATCACCGTCACCCGCGTCACCGAAACCTTTGAAACCGAACGCCGCCCCCTGCCCTTTGCCCACGAAACGGTGCGCAACGAAGCCATCCCGGAGGGCGAGCGACGGCTCCTCCAGCCGGGGGCCAACGGCGAAGTAGAGATCACCTACAAGATCACGCTGGAAGACGGCGTGGAGGTCGCCCGCGAGGAGGTCCGCCGCGAGGTCGTGGTTGAACCGGTCAACGAAGTGATCCTGGTCGGCGTGCGGGGCGAGCTGGCGGCAACGCCCATTTCGGGGACCATCGTCTACCTTTCGGGGGGCAACGCCTGGCTCATGCGCGAATCCTCCGACCTGCGGCGCAACGTCACCGGCTCCGGCGACTTGGACGGGCGGGTGTTTGCCCTCTCGCCCGACGGCGACCGCCTTCTTTTCACCCGCGCCATGCAAGGCGACGTAGATACCCCCCTCAACGCCCTGTGGATGGCCTGGACCTCGCTGGTAGGCGAGGACCCGGTCTACCTGGGCGTCACCGGCGTTATCTGGGCCGGTTGGTCGCCCGACGGTCGGCAAGTGGCCTACTCCACCGCCCGGCGGACCGGCGGCGTGCCCGGCTGGAAGGCCAACAACGACCTGTGGTTGATGACCCTGCCGGAGGAAGGCTCCAAAGCGGAGGTCAAAATCAGAATGCTGCTGTCGCCTTCCGCCGAGTTCGCCTATGCCTGGTGGGGGCGCACCTACGCCTGGTCACCCGACGGGCACTATATCGCCTACGGGCAGGCCGACCAGGTGGGCCTCATCTCCCTGGCCGACCGGCAGATCGTGCCCCTGGTCTCCTTCCCCGCCTACCGCACCCGCAGCCACTGGGCCTGGACGCCGACCGTCTCCTGGACGCCCGACGGCTACCTGCTGGCCACAACAATCCACGAGGGAGCGGTGGGTGCAGAGGCGGAGGATAGCCCCACCTTTGGCCTGTGGGCCGTAGGGACCACCGGCGACCTGCGGGTGCGGCTGGCGGAAGAGGTAGGTATGTGGGCCGGGCCGGTCTGGTCGCCCGCGGAAAACGACCTGCTGGCCTATGGGGTTGCGACCAGCCCCGACAACTCGCAGGACAGCCGCTACACCCTCTGGTTGATGGACCGGGACGGCAGCAACCGGCGCAAACTCTTTCCGCCGGAGGGGATGCTGGGCCTGATCGCCCCCGCGCCGGTCTGGTCACCCTGGGGGGATGCGCTGCTGATTGAGTATGAGGGCAACATCTACCGGCTGGGCATCGAAACGGGCCGCCTGGATCAGCTGACCGGCGACGGGCAAAGCTCCCACCCGCAGTGGGCGCGCTAGGAAAAAGCTTTTGCTCCCCTCGCACTTTGGAAATTTTGTGCATCTACCCTAGGCGGCTTGTCCGCCACGACCAAAACGACGGTTGTATCCCGCACCGGGCGCAATTCCTGGGTGATGGTCAACCCGGCCTGCTCCAGAGGACGGCACAGCCCGCTCACCGGCTCCCTCTGGCCGGTGATACGGTACAGCCACTCCAGCCAACTCCAGGGGGGCCTCCGGCGGTCAATGGTAGCCATCTCCAAGATGACGATGCGCCCGCCCGGCTTGAGGATGCGGACCGCACCCTCAACCCAAGCGGGGTTGTGGACAAAAGGAGGGGGAAAGGTCAGGAGCAAAGCGTCAAAGCAGGCAGGGGCAAAAGGCAGTGCTTCTGCCCTTCCCCGGCAAAGGGGGACCGACAGACCGCGCCGCGCCAACCGGCGCCGTGCCCGGCGGAGCATGGTCGGCGACAGGTCCAGGCCGACGGGACGATGCCCTCTTTGGAGCATCTCCGGCAACAGATGGCCCGGCCCGAAGCCGATCTCCAAAACCAGGCCGTCGGCAGGGAGGAAATCCAATGCCGTCATCTGCCAAGCGCGCCACAGCCCCGCGGAGACGATCCAGCTGACGGCGTCGTATAGGAAGGACAGCTCGTTATAGAGCAGGCGGAAACCCAGGGCAACCAGACGCATCCAGAGCCTCATGAGTGCCCCGCCCGCCCTTCGGAGCCTCACTCCCATAATCGGCAAAAAGCACACAGATCCCCGGCGGTGGTCGGCTGCCCGCAGCGGCGGCAAGGATGGAGCTCCACGGTGCGTTCGGCAAATATCACCTTCCCCTTCTCCCGCGCCCGCAGGAACTCCAGGTAGAACTGCTGCTTGGCCCCCGGCGAATTGCGCTCCAGCCGGTTCAGGAGCTCCTTGTAAAAGTTGGTGGTTGACCCCCTGGCAAAGGGGCATTCGTCGTAGATGTACCCGATCCCCTGGATCAACACATAGGCCGCCGTCTCGCGTTCGTAAAGCCGCACAAAAGGTTTGACTTTGCGGGCCAGACCGTCTCGCTCTTCCAACACGGGAGCCTGGCGGGCCAGATAGCCGGTTTGCCAGTGGAGGGTGTTTTGCATCAACACGGCGACTTCGTCGTCCAGGTTATGACCGGTGGCAATGGCCGCAAAACCGCCCTCCAACGCCACGCGGTTCATCACATGCCGCTTGACCAGACCGCAGACGGCACAGGGCTTGCCCCGGCCCCGCCGCTTCGTCCGGGCCAGGGTGGGGATGCCCTGACCGTATTCCTGGGCAATGTCCACCACATGAAGCACCGCCTGGGGATGCCGCTCCTCCACAAAGCGGCGGCAAAACTCCAGCGATTGGGCCGAATAGCCGATCCCTTCATCAATGCCCAGACCGATATACATCCCCTCGGCCCGGTAGCCCAGCCGGAGCAGGACATCCCACAGGGCCAGGCTGTCCTTGCCGCCGGAGACGGCAACCAAGACTTTATCCCGGCGGGAGAACATTTTGTATTTTTCAACGGTTCGCTGCGTCATGGCAACGAACCATTCGGTAAAGTGCTCGGCACACAGACGTAGCCTATGCTGGCGCATGTTGATCACGGCCAGCTCACCGCATTTGCTACATTTCATCATTTTATCCGCCGGAAACAACGGCAATGAGTTTGATGGTGTCGCCGTCGCGGGTCAGGGTGGCTTCGTTGATCAGCTGCCCATCACGCATGGCCAGGGTAGATTCCGGGTTCAACCCCGCCTGTTCAATGATGTGACGCACGGTGCTGCCCGGCTTGACCTCCCACTTTTTATCGCGGTAGATTACTTGGACCATCGTTCCCTCAAGGATTCTGCCCGGTATTGGGCCAAAGAACGCAACCCATTCCTCAGGATACCGGCCACAAAGATACCACAAAACCGCCGCTTTGTCCAACCCCTCTTTGCCGTTTTTGCCATACCGACCGGTCGGTTTGACAAAGGTTGCCAATTGTGGTACGATACCGACCGGTCGGTATGAAACCGCCCGTTGTGTACCATCAAAAACGCAGGAACGGAGGGAAAAGACCATGCGTAAACACACAACCATCGTTCTCGTCGCAATCCTGGCCGCCGCGCTCATCGCGCCGAGCGTGTTGGCCCAAGAGCCGTCGCCGACGGACACGGTGCAGAGCTACTACACCGCCCTGGGCGAGGCCGCCGCAAGCGGCGACCTGACCGCCCTGCTGGACCTTTTTGCCGACGACGCCACCATCACCGTCCCGGCCCTTTCGCCCGACCCGGTCGGCGGCAAGGAGGCCATCCAAACCACCATTGGCGGCATCCTGACCATGCTCCAGGGTTTGCAGATTGCCGTGGGCGATATAGCCGTCGAGGGCGATCAGGTGACCGTCACTTACACCGTCACCGTCGCCGGGATGGAGAACCCCATCCCCGCCACCGACACCTTTGTCATCCAGGGGGGCAAGATCCAATCCCTCACCATTGACATCTCCGCCGAGGCCATGACCGCCATGCCCTCCCCCGCCGAACTGCCCCAGACCGGCGGCCCTGCCTTACCCCTGTTGCCCGGTTTGCTGGTCGCGGGTGGCGCGGTGTTCGTCGCCCTGGGTCGTCGTCTCGGTCGGTGAGGGGAACGTCCATGTTTGAAAAGATCGGCTCTTTCGCAGCAAAATTCCGCTATCCCATCGTCGCCGCCTGGATCGCGCTGGTCGTGATCGTTCTGCTGTTCGCGCCCGACCTGGCCGACGTGGTGACATCGGACCAGAGCAGCTACCTGCCTGCCGATGAAGCCAGCGTCATCGCCGCCGAGGTTGCGGCAGAGTATTTCCCCGATCAGGCGTCGCCCTCCCAGGCCGTGCTCGTCATCCAGAGCACGAACGGCCCCGTGGCCCAAGGGGAAAACCTGGCCTATCTGGCCGACCTGACCGCCTGGTTGGAGGACGGTTTGCCGGATCAAGTGGTCGGTCTGGTCCTTTCACCCACCGATCCCGACCTGGCCGAGCGGCTCGTCAGCGACGACGGCCGGGTGGCCATGATCTTTGTCGGCCTGCTGGGGGCCGACGAGGACCCGGCGGTGCTGGCCGCCCTGGACGCCATGCGGGCCAAACTGGAAGAGGCCCCCGCCGGGCTGAAGGGTTATGTCACCGGCAGCGCGGCCATCGTCAACGATTACATGACCGGCGCCCTGGAAAGCGCGGATCGGACGACCATCATCACCATCTTTTTGGTGATCATCATCCTGCTCCTCATCTACCGCACCCCCGTCGCCCCCATCGTGCCCCTCATCACCATCGGCGTCGCCCTCCTCGTCACGCGGGGCGTGGTCGCCTGGCTGGGGCAGATGGGCATGGTCGTTTCCAGCATCACCGATGTCTTTTTGGTCGTCCTCCTCTTTGGGGCCGGGACCGACTATTGCCTCTTTCTGGTCAGCCGCTTCCGCGAATACACCGCCGACGACCTGCCCGGCCCGGAGAGCGCACGGCGCACCGTGGGCCGCGTGGGGGAGACCATCACCAGCAGCGCGGGGACGGTCATCGTCGGCATGATGGCCCTTTCCTTCGCCGATATGAAACTCTTTGCCAGCACCGGCCCCAGCCTGGCCCTGGGCGTGGGCATCGCCCTCATCGCCGGGCTGACCCTGACCCCGGCCCTGTTGGCCATCCTGGGCAAATGGGCCTTTTGGCCGGGCGGCGCCCACCACGCCAAGCACGGCGGCTGGTGGGGCAAGCTGGCCCATTGGGTGACGGCCCGCCCCTGGGTTCCCCTGATCCTGGGCCTGCTGATCCTCGTGCCCCTGACCCTCTACGGCCGGGGAGCGACCCGCAGCTTTGACCTTCTTTCCGACCTGCCCGACGACGTACCCTCCAAAGCCGGGTTCAACCTGCTTTCCGAAAAGTTCGGCGCGGGCGAAATGCAGCCCCTGGACGTGATCATCACCGACATCCCCGACCCCCGCAGCCCGGAGGGCATGGCCCACGTGGACGAGATCACCCAACGTCTGCTGGCCGTGGAGGGCGTCGCCGACGTGCGGAGCCTGACCCTGCCCGCCGGGCAGGACGAGCCGGAGTTGGCCGAGATGCTGCGCGTGGAGGAGCAGTTGCGCCTCATGGCCGAGCAGGTGGAGGAGGCCCGCGCCCGCTTGGACGATCCGGCGGCCCTGGCCGATGCGGCGGACGACGCCGGGGGCTTTGATCTGCTGCGCCGCTACCTGGACGACCTGGCCGCCGCCTTCCCCGACCTGGCCGACGATGCAAACTACCGGGCCGCCGTCGCCGCCCTGGACGACCTGGAAGGGGCGATGGCCGAGGGGCAGGAGCGGCTCCTGGTCCACAACCAGTTGGCCGAAGCCGCCCAGGGCGTCGCCCAGGGGCTGGACCTGGAGGCGCAGGCCCCCTCCGCCGAGGCGTTGGATGAAGCCGCCGCCGGGTTCGCCGCCCTGCGCGGCTACCTGACCGGCCTGGCCGAGGCCCAACCCACCGTGTCCGAGATGGAGGGCTACACGGCGGCCCTGGACGCCCTGGACCGCCTGGAAGCGACCCTGGCCGAAATCCAGGACGCTTTGCTGGTCTCCACCCAACTGGACCTGCTGGCCCAGGGGCTGAACCGGGCAGCCGCCCTCTTGCAGGACCCGGCGGCGTTGGAGGAGATGGCCGCCTCCCCCGACCAGACGGCCCTGCTCGGCAGCCTGGACGCCTACTTGCAGGAACTGACCGCCGCCTATCCCGCCCTGGCCGGGGACGCCCACTACCGGGCCGCCGTCGAGCACCTGGACGCCGTCAACGCCGCCGTGGATGAGCTGGCCCAGGCTGCGCTGGTCGGCAACCAGTTGGCCCTCATCGCCCAGGGGATGGACGACACCCTCCGGGCGTTGGAGGAAAACCCCCTGGCCCTGTTGCCCCAGCCCGGCGAGCCGGACGCCGCCGAGCAGATGTCCGCCCTGGCCGCCTACCTGGAGGAGATGGGCGAGGCCTATCCCTCCCTGGCCGCCACGGAGGACTATCAGACGGCCATGACCACCCTGCACGAAATGGCCCAGGGCATGGAGACCCTGGACCTGGCCCACGTCAACGAAATCATCGCCGCGACCAAAGAATCGCTGACCGTCCTGAGCGACGCCTTCCACGGCCTTTCGGCCACCGCCGCCGAGACCCTGCCCGACGCCACCTTCACCCCGGAGGAGCTGCCGCCTTCCCTGGCGGCCATGGCCCCCGACCTGACCCCCATCGCCCAAGAGACCGCCGCTGCCGGGGAGGAATTCGCAGCCCTGGCCGAGACCGTCCGCCGGGAGATGCCGGAGGCGATCTTGATCCCCGAAACCGAACTGCCCGCCGCCGACGCGACCGACCCCCTGCCCGCCCTGGAGGCCGCCGCCGACGACCTGGCCGCCGCCCTGGACCGGTTGGCCTCCACCGCCGCCGAGGAAATCCCCGACGCCGCCTACATCCCCGAAAGCGACCTGTTGGCCGGCGAGATGGACGCCGCCCTCGATTCGCTCCGCGCCGACCTGGACGCCTTCCATGCGGCCCTGATGGGCCTGGCCGACGGGTTCGCAGCGCGGGCCGACGGCTTTTTCATCCCGGAGGCGTTGGCCGCCCAGGCCGGGGAGGACCTGACCCCTCTGCTGGATACCTACAGCACCGCCGACGGCCGGGCCGCCCGTTTGCAAGTGGTCCTGGCCGATGACCCCTTTAGCCGGGAGGCCATGAACACGGTGGAAACGCTGCGCGAGGAGGTGCGCCACGCCAGCGCGGGCTATGTCAGCGGCAGCACCGCCACCAACCTGGACCTGCGGGAGGTGATGGACCGGGACTTTGTGCGGATCGTGGCCCTGGTCATCGGCGGCATCTTTATCGTCCTGATCCTGCTGCTGCGCAGCCTGGTGGCCCCGATCTACATGATGCTCACCATTTTGCTCAGCTACGGCGCGACCATGGGCCTTGCCCGCCTGGTGTTTGAGGGCATCTACGGCCGGCAGATCACTTGGTTCATGCCCTTCCTGCTGTTCGTCGTCCTGGTGGCCCTGGGGATGGATTACAACATCTTTCTCATGGGCCGCGTCAAGGAGGAAGTGGCAACCCACGATACGCGGACCGGCATTGAGCGGGCGGTGGAGCGCACCGGCGGCATCATCACCTCGGCGGGCATCATCATGGCCGGGACCTTTGCCGCCATGATGTCCTCTTCCCTGATGGGCCTGGTGCAGATCGCCTTTGCCGTGACCGTCGGCGTCTTGCTGGATACCTTTGTCATCCGCACGACGCTGATGCCCGCCATCGCCACCCTGCTGGGCCGCTGGAACTGGTGGCCGGGCAAAGGGCCGCACTGACCTTCCCCAAAACCGTGCGCCCGCGGGAGGGCGTGTCCTTCACCAACAGCCCCTCTGCCTTCGCAAAGGCAGAGGGGCAACTTTGTGATGCCCGGTGAACCGTGCCGCTCATTGCGAGCTCAAGATCCAGTGGTTGTAAAGGGCGTCTAGGTCCTGACCGGAAACCTCTTCGGCCACGGCCAAAAAATCATCAGGGGTGGCGATCTTCCAACGGTAACGGTCCACATAGGTCCGCAGGACGGCCTTGAAGGTCTCATCGCCCAGCTCCTCATGGAGGGCGTGGAAAAAGAGGGCGGCTTTGGCGTAAACGATGACCTCGTAATTCCAGCTAAACGCAGCCGCCGGTTGGTTGACGACGGCGTCATAGTTGTTCTCCACGGCGACCTGGTAAGGAACCAGCCAGCGTTGGTTGATCAGGGTGTTCTTTTTGGCTTCCCCCAACGCTTCCTGATAATAGATGGCCATGGAGTACTCGGCCAGCCCCTCATCCAGCCAGGGGGTGTTGATCTGGTCGTTGCCCACCTGGGCATACCACCACTGGTGGGCGACCTCGTGGACGACGCGGTCTTCCAGCTCATCCCGGTTCTGCCGATAGAGGTTCAGGCCGATGAGGTTCAGACCGGGGAACTCCATGCCGTAGTGGAGCAAAGGGGCCTCGGCGACGTTCATCTCAGGGTACGGATAGGGACCGAAGCTGTCCACATAGGCCCGCAGGGCGGCTGCGGCAATGGTCAAGGCCGCTTCACCCGCTGCTTCGTCGCCGGCCAAATAGTAGGAGCGCAGGAGGATGTCATAGGCCGTTGTCTCGGCGATGCGATAGTCGCCGCCGGCCAGGAAGGCGAACTCGCGCAGCGGCCCGCCGTTGATCTGATATGTGCGTTGTCCTTGCGCCTCCACCCGGCCGACGATGGGACCGGTCGTCACAACGGTCAGGCTGGCGGGCAAGGTCAAGGTTACGTCGTACATGGCCGCTTCGGCAAAGACGGGATCGCCGTGGGGCGGAGCGATATCCTCATGCCATCGCGTACCGTCATGGACCGCCAGCAAAGGGTAGGCATCGGGCACGCTCCAGATGCCCTGGCTGATGCCGAACAGAACATAGCCTTCCTCTTTGGCGGGGATCTCCACCGTGAAGCGCAAGTCCAGGGTGGCGGCTCTTTCCGGGGGAAGGGGGGCGGGCAAGGCGACGGCCAGGGCCGTGTCTTCGGCCCGCAGGGTGGCACGGGCCGGTTTCCCGTCAAGCAGTACCTGGGAGACGTCCATCCACCCGCCGTGCTGGGGCAGGTTGGGGTAGAGACGCAAGACGATCTCATCCAGGGCAACGCCGGTATGGTTGGGGAAAACGATCTGTTCCTGCCCGTCGACCTTTTTGGCCGCCGAATCCAGGTGCAGGGTCAGGCGGTAGAGGGGCATGGGCGGGACGGCCTCGGCAGTGGCCGTCGCTGCCGGTGTGGGGGATGGAGGCGGTGTCTCCTCTACCGGGCGACAAGCAATGAGCAAGACCAACGCCGCCATCCCCAAAGCGATCCGCTGCCAGATTGTGCCCTTCATCGATAAACAGCTCCGGTAGGGATGCTTCGCCGGGACCGGTCGGCCTACGGCCCGACAATGTCCACTTCCGTCACGCGGTTGACGTTGCAATCCTCCGTTTTGGTCACTTCCAAGATGTTTGACAGCTTCCGGCACTCCCTGGCCGTGTACAGACCGTTGATCTGGGGACAGGTCTCTATCTTGACCACGGCGACGAAATAGTGGTCGGGCGGCACGTTGTTCAGCGTGACCTCAAATTTGCCGTCATCCTGGGAGATGGCAACGGCTCCATCCCAGGTACGCGACCACACGCCGACGGCCACGCCGCCGTAAGGGGAGCCGTTGGCATGGCGGACATGCCCTGTCACCCCGGAATAGCCGCCGCAGTGGGGGTAGCCGCGCACGATGGAGGCGGAAAAAGGCGGTGGCGGGGTGTTGGTCGGTTTGGGAACGGGCGTCTTCGTCGGACGCCGGGTGGGACGGCGGGTCGGCTTGGCCGTGTTGGTGGGTGTCGGTGAAGGCGGTGGGGTGTTGGTAACGGTCGGTGTTGGGGTGGAGGTGGGTGTGTCGCTGGGAACGGGAGTAGGTGTGGGGGGCGAGGTGGGTGTAGCGGTGTTGGTGGGCCTCGGGGTGGCCGAAGGAATCGGTGTGGCCGTCGCCGTAACGGTGGCGGTAAAAGTAGGTTTGAGCGTGCGGGTCGGAGTCGCCGTGACCCGCGCTTCGCGCCGGGGCAGCAGGTCTGTAAGGGAACAGGCGACCAGTGTCCCGCTCAAAAGGATTGCGAACAAGACGATCAACCGAGATTTCATCATATCCCCCTGTGTGTGCCGGACCTCATTCCCCCACCCCCAACGGGTCCGGTTTAGGCATTATAGCCTGTTTGGGACGTTTTGGCAAAGGTGGAAAAGGTGTTTCGCCGTTGCGCCTTGACCGGATTCAGGAGGCAGATGTGTTTTCGTTCCGATGTCGGCTTTACCGCGGAAACGGCGAGGCGCGGGGAGAAACCGTGTAAAACCCACCGTTCCTCGGCGAACTCCACCTCTGCGGTGCGGAATTTTGAAATGCGCCTGCTTTGACCAAACTCACCTTCAGGCTTGCCTGCTCTGCCGCGCCGTGATATAATGTAGCCCACTCTGAAAGGCTCGCAAAGAGGCGGACGATCCGATGGAAGACCGGGCGGGACAGGATAACGCTGTTCTTCCGCAGAAACGAAGCGTGGATTTACCGTGAAAGCCAGCCATGCCGACCGACCCCAGGGGGGCCGGAGAGCGTGTCTGGCTTTGTGCTATCTGTAGGGAAAACGCAGGGGGAGGGAAAATTGAAACTGCACGAGTATCAATCAAAGCGGATCTTTGCCCAATACGGCGTGCCCATCCCACAGGGAGATGTGGCTACCACGCCCCAGGAAGCGCGGCGGATCGCAGCGCGGCTGGGCGGGCGCGTGGTCGTCAAGTCCCAGGTGCTGGTGGGCGGGCGGGGCAAAGCGGGCGGCATCCGGCTGGCCGAAGACCCCGACGAGGCGGAAGAGGTCGCAGCTCAGATCCTGGGCATGGAGATCAAGGGCCTGCCGGTGCGCAAAGTGCTGGTGGACGAAGCGGCGAGTATCGCCCAGGAGATCTACTTGGGCGTCGTCATTGACCGCGCCCGGCGGCGACCGGTGGTGATGGCTTCCTCCGAAGGCGGCGTTGAAATTGAGGAGGTGGCCCGCACCATGCCGGAGCGCATCATCAAGATCGTTGTGGACCCTTTCCTGGGGTTGCAGGACTATCAGGGGCGGGAGCTGGCCTTTGGCATCGGCCTGGATAAAAGCCTGGTGCGCGATTTCGTCAAGATCGCCAAAGGGTTGTACGACGCCTTTATCGGCAGCGACGCTTCTCTGGCCGAGATCAACCCCCTGGTCGTCACCGATGACGGCCGGCTCCTGGCCGTAGACGGCAAGATGCTGCTGGACGATAACGCCCTGTTCCGCCATTTTGATTTGGCCGAAATGCGCGACGCCGACGAAGAGACGCCCGAAGAGCAGGAAGCGCGGCGTTACGGCCTGAGCTACGTCAAGCTGGACGGCGAAATCGGTTGCATGGTCAACGGCGCGGGCCTGGCCATGGCGACTATGGACATCATCAAGCTCTACGGCGGCGAACCGGCCAACTTTTTGGACATCGGCGGCGGGGCTAAAGCGGACAAGGTGGCGGCGGCCCTGCGCATCATCCTTTCCGATCCCAACGTCAAGGCGGTGCTGTTCAACATCTTTGGCGGCATCACCCGCTGCGACGAGGTGGCCACGGGCATCCTGGAAGCCCTGCGGGAGGTTCCCACCGACGTGCCCATGGTCGCCCGGCTGGTGGGGACCAATGAAAAGGAGGGCCGCGAGATCCTGGCCCAGGCCCAGATGGCAACCGCCGCTTCCCTGGCCGAGGCCGCCCAAAAGGCGGTCGCCGCCGCGCAAGGATAAGACAAATGCACCTGTCGTTCCCGGCGCCGACTTTACCGCAGAGACGCCGGGGACGCGGAGGACAAAAGGAGATTTTTAGAGATGAGCATTTTGGTTGACAAAAACACACGCCTGGTTGTGCAGGGCATCACCGGGCGCGAAGGCGAATTCCACACCCGGCAGATGCTCGATTACGGGACCAACATCGTCGCCGGGGTGACGCCGGGCAAAGGCGGCGGCTGGGTAGCAGGGGTCCCGGTCTTTGACACGATGGCCGAAGCGGTCCGCGCCACGGAAGCCAATACCTCCATCATCTACGTCCCGGCCCGCTTTGCCCCCGACGCCATCCTGGAAGCTGCCGATGCGGGCATTCAGGTCATCGTCTGCATCACCGAAGGGATCCCGGTGCTGGACATGATCAAGGTCCGCGCCTACCTGGAATGCAAAGATACCCGCCTCATCGGCCCCAACTGCCCCGGCCTCATCACCCCCGGCCAGGCCAAAGTGGGCATCATGCCCGGCCACATCCACACGCCCGGCCCGGTGGGCGTCGTCTCGCGCAGCGGGACGCTGACCTACGAAGTGGTCTACGCCCTGACCGAAAAGGGGCTGGGGCAATCTACGGCCATCGGCATCGGCGGTGATCCCATCATCGGCACCGACTTTATTGACGTGCTGCGCCTGTTTGAGGCGGACCCCCAGACGGAGCAGGTAGTCCTCATCGGCGAGATCGGCGGCACGGATGAGCAACGGGCTGCCGAATTCATCGCGCAGCACATGAGCAAGCCGGTGACGGCTTTCATCGCCGGGCAAACGGCTCCGCCGGGCAAGCGGATGGGCCACGCCGGGGCCATTATCGAAGGCGGTGAGGGCACGGCGGCGGAAAAGATCGCCGCTTTTGAAGCGGTGGGCGTGCGCGTCGCCAAACACCCCGCCGAAATCGCGGAGATCGTGAGCAAGGGGTAAATAGAAGGAACAAGTGGCGACTCAAGTCGCTCCTTTCGGGCCTGGGGCCGGGCGTATTCGTGCATTCGTGTATTCGCGTCCGCTTCGTGGACGGCCCGCTTTGGCGGTTCCAAGAGTTGAACCGCAAAGGCGCAAAGGGCGCAAAGGAAAGGAGAAAGAGTAAGAAAACCTTCGCGCCCTTGTCTTGGCGGTTCCGAGATTCGAACCACAAAGGCGAAGAGAAGAAAAGGAGTTTATTTTCTGAGGAAGGATTATGGCGTACTGGAGGCAACCCCTGGATCGGGATCGCGCCCAGGTCCCCCACGGCATCGTTCACATTATAGAGGAACGGTGCAAAGGATGCGGTTTCTGCGTGGAATTTTGCCCCCAACATGTGTTGGTGATGTCCAAACGCACCAACAGCAAGGGGTATCACCCTCCGGAGTTGCGTGGCGACGCCCATTGTGTCAACTGCGGGCTGTGCACCTTACTTTGCCCTGACTTTGCCATCTACGTTGAGGACGGCGGGATGCGAACGCCGGACAAGATAGAGCCGATCCACAGAATTGAGGTGAAAGGATGAGCGAGCAACAAGGCTTGCTAACCGGCGAGCATTTCCTGTTAGGCGATTACGCCGCCGCCGAAGGGGCCATCCTGGCCGGTTGCCGCTTTTTCGCCGGGTATCCCATCACCCCCGCCACCGAGATCGCGGAGCGGATGTCGGTGCGGTTGCCCCAGGTAGGCGGCGTCTATATCCAGATGGAGGATGAGCTGGCCTCCATGAACGCCATCCTGGGCGCATCATGGGCCGGGGCCAAAGCCATGACGGCGACCAGCGGCCCCGGCTTTTCGCTGATGATGGAAAACCTGGGCCTGGGCATCATGTTGGAGACGCCCTGCGTCCTGGTCAACGTCCAGCGGGGCGGGCCGTCCACCGGGCTGCCGACGCTGGTGGGCCAGCAGGACATGATGCAGGCCCGCTGGGGGTCCCACGGCGATTACGCCATCATCGCCCTCTCGCCCACGTCGCCCCAGGAACTGTTCGATCTGACCATCCGCGCCTTCAACCTGGCGGAAAAGTACCGCACGCCGGTTTTGGTGATGACCGATGCCGAAGTGGGCCACATGACCGAAAAGGTGGTCATCCCCCCGCCGGAAGAGATCAAAATCATCAACCGACCGGAGGTGCAGCGGGGCGACGTAGAGCCGGACCATTTTCGCATCTATCGCGGCTTGGAACAGGGCGGCAACAACGGCTATGTCCCGCCTATGGCCGCCGCCGGGCAAGGCTATCGCATCCACGTCACCGGCCTGACCCACGACGAGCGGGGCTACCCGGCCATGAACGCCGAAGCCCAGGAAAAGAACATCCGCCACCTGCTGAACAAAATCTACCACAACCGCCATGACATCATCCGACTGGAAGAACGCTACCTGGACGATGCCGAAGTGGTGGTCGTCTCCTACGGCATCTCGGCCCGCACGTCGTTGTGGCCCATCGAGCAGGCACGGCGGGAGGGGATCCGCGTCGGCTACCTGCGGCTCATCACCGTCTGGCCCTTCCCGGAGGAGCGGATTCGCCAGCTGGCCAAAGGCATCCGCGCCTTTGTCGTGCCCGAAATCAACATGGGCCAGATCATCCGCGAGGTGGAGCGCTGTGCCTGCGGCCAGGCCCAGGTGTTCGGTGTCAACCGGCCCGGCGGGGATATTTTGGAGCCGCACCGCGTGTTGGATGTGATCCGCAAGGCGGCAGGGGTTTCGGGCGACGGCAAGGCCCGCCGTCGGGGGTGAGAATCCCGGTTGTCGCGCCGGGACCCCAAGTTGCACCTTACGGGCCTACGACCAAGCGCCCGCGAGGTGCGCGGTTTCAACCGCGGATGCATCTGAATACAGGAATGGCATCCAATTCGTAGACGGCCCGCTATTGGAGAGAGGGAAGCATGAGCGAAGAACCCATGCGACGCAGCGAGCGACTCAAGATTTTGGGGTATGAACCGCCCGACAAGAGCGATTGGGAGCCGGGGCTGCACCCGATGGACGTACTGCTCCGCGGGGAGCGGCTGCCCCACATCTGGTGTCAGGGTTGCGGGTTGGGCACGGCATTGACAACCTTTATCGCCGCCCTGCAATGGTTGGAGCGAGAGCGCGGCTGGGACCTGGATCGGGTGGCGGTGGTATCGGGCATCGGTTGCACGGGGCGGGTGGCGGGCTACATGCGGCTTGATTCTTTCCACACCACCCACGGGCGGGCCATCCCCTTTGCCACCGGCCTCAAACTGGCGAACCCGGAACTCAAGGTCATCGTCTTTTCCGGCGATGGGGACATTGCGGGCATCGGCGGCAACCATTTCATCCACGCCGCCCGGCGCAACCTGGATATTACCGTCGTGTGCGTCAACAATTTCAACTACGGCATGACCGGCGGGCAGGTCGGCCCGACGACGCCCCACGAGGCGCGGGCGGTGACAACGCAGTACGGCAACTTTGAGTACCCCTTCAACCTGCCCTATCTGGCGGCGGCCAGCGGCGCGTCCTTTGTCGCCCGCTGGACGGTGCTCCACGCCCGGCGGTTGGAATGGACATTGCGCAAAGCGTTGCAGCATCCCGGCTTCAGTTTTGTGGAGATCATCGCCCCTTGTTCCACGGCCTATGCCCGTTGGAACAAGGAAGGCGTCGGCTTGGACCCGGAACACCTGCGACGGCGCGGCCTAGAGGTCCTCAAATATTACCAACAAGTGGGCCGGATTGATCACAACGTCCATCCCAAAGATGCTGCCATTCGGGTGGACGAACGGGGCCTGCTGACCGAGATCGTTGAAGGCGAATTTCTGGAAGAACACCGCCCCGATCTCCAAGCGGCTCTGGATGAGCTGGCAACCAAAGGAAAAAAGTGGTGGGAAGCACAGAAAAAGGCCCTGGACGAACGCCCGCGCTTGCCCAAAAGGACCGATCATGTGCCGCGTACCGAAGTGCAGCTGGGCGGTTTCGGCGGCCAGGGGATCATCAGCGCAGGGCGGATCATCGGCCAGGCAGCGGCCATCTACGACGGCTTGGAAGCTTGTTTCACCCAAAGCTACGGCCCGGAGGCAAGAGGCGGCTCCGCCGGTTCCCAGGTAGTCATCTCCAGCGATCCCATCCATCACCCCCACATTCTATCGCCGACCAGCATGATCATCATGTCCCAGGGGGCCTATGCCAAATATATCCCCACCCTGGCCCCCGGCGGCGTTCTGCTGATTGACGATGGGTTGGTCTCCCTGCCCGCCGACCACCGCCGGGACATCACCACGTATGGTCTGCCCGCCACCCGCATCGCCGAGGAGCTGGGCAACAACCGGGCGGCCAATACGGTGATGCTCGGCTTTTGGACGGCCATCGTCGGCGCGGTCAGCAAGGAGGCCATGCGCCAGTCGGTGGCCGATTCGGTGCCGCCCAAGACGATTGAGGTGAATATGAAGGCATTCGATACGGGGTATGCGCGGGGGCTGGAGGTGGGGCGGTAGGAAGTGGTAGATTGGGAAAGTGGTGGGTTTTCTCGTTCCCCGCAAGGGGCAGACCTCAAGGGTCTCAGAGACCGCTATGTGCAGTGGATGGTCAACATGTTGCCCGACACGCCACAAAAAGGCATTTCCCACGATTGGGAGGAGGAAACGCCGGAAGCCAAAGCGCGGTGGTTCCAATCGCTGACCATGCAAGAGCGAATGGACCTTTTCTGCGCCTGGACCGACATGATCTTGCAGATCAATCCAGACATTGTGAATCAAAAAGATGCTGAACCGGTTGCGGGACGTATTCTCGTCCTTTCACGAGCATAACGTTCGCTACGTAGTCATCGGCGATGTGGCGGCCATCCTGTACGGCGTTCCCCGCACGACACTCGATCTGGACATCCTCATCGAGGCCACACCGGACAATGCTCAGCGTCTGCTTGACGCCTTGCTTGATGCCGGTCTGGGCACGGCGGCTTTGACCACAGCCGAAGAAATTCTCGCCCACGAGATCACGGTTTTTCGAGATTGGGTACGGATTGACGTACAGACTTTAACCCCCGGCATTGACTTTGAACAGGCATGGGCCGAACGGGAAGAGATGTATGCAGGCCAAAAGTTGTACCTGGTTTCCCGTAGGCATTTGATCGCTTCCAAGCGTGCTGCCGGTCGGGAAAAGGACCTGGCAGACATTCGCCTGTTGACTTTGGAATAGAGGAGTCCACCCGTGACCAAAGGTGCACTCATCATCGGCAGCAGCGCAGCCGGGCTGCAAGCGGCGTTGGACCTGGCCGATTCGGGCATCCCGGTCCACCTGGTCGAGCCGACGCCCTTTTTGGGCAACCGGGGGGCGACGACCCTGCCTGCCCACCTGCTGAACGCCCGCCTGCTTGAGATCGCCAAGCACCCCAACGTGACTACCTGGACCAACACCCACCTGGTCCGCGCCGAAGGGGGTGGGGGTCGCTTTCACGTCGCATTGCGCCGGCACCCCCGCTACGTGGACCTGAGCAAATGTACCGCCTGCGGCGATTGCATCGAAGCCTGCCCCGTCACCGTGCCCGGCACAGGGCGCAAGGCCATCTACCTGGATGCGGGCCAACCCCGGTGCGTGGTCATTGACAAGGTGGGCAAGCCGCCCTGCTCCAACGCCTGCCCCGGCGGTATCCACGTCCAGGGCTATGTGGCCCTCATCGCCCAGGGCCGCTTTCAAGAAGCCCTGGACCTGATCCGCGAGGCGATCCCCTTCCCCGGCATCTGCGGTCGCATCTGCACCCACCCTTGCGAGTTTAACTGCCGCCGCGCCGAGGTGGATGCCCCCGTCGCCATCCGCCTGCTCAAGCGTTTCGTCTCCGATTGGGAAGTTGAGGAAACGGCCAATCGGAAGAAGGATCGCCCCGCCCTCCCGGTCGCTCCGTCTACCGACTTGCCAAAAGTGGCGGTGGTGGGGGCAGGACCGGCAGGTATGACCGTCGCCGACCGGCTGGCCCGCCAAGGCTACCGGGTGACGGTGTTTGAGAAACTGCCGGTCATCGGCGGGATGATGGCCGTCGGCATCCCCGAATACCGCCTGCCCCGCGAGGTGATCGCCCGCGAATACCGCGACATCCAGGCCCTGGGCGTGGAGGTGCGGCTGAACACACCCATCGGCCCCGACGGAGCATACACGCTGGACGACCTGTTCGGGATGGGCTACCGGGCCGTCTGCCTGGCCGTCGGGGCGCACAAGAGCCGGTCGCTGCGCATCCCCGGCGAAGATCTGCCGGGCGTGGTCCACGGCATTGAGCTGCTGAAGGCCATCAGCCTTTCGCAGCAGGTGGACGACCCCCGCTACCGCGCCGACCTGGACCGCTGGCTCCGCCGGGGGGCCAAGACCCGCGCCGTCGTCCTGGGCGGCGGCAACACGGCCATGGATGTCGCCCGCTCGCTGCGGCGGCTGGGCCTGGACAAGGTGCGCATCCTCTACCGCCGCAGCCGGGCCGAGATGCCTGCCCTGCCCGAAGAGGTGGAGGACGCCGAGAAGGAAGGGGTGGAGATCGCGTTCCTGGTCTCCCCCGTCCGCGTTCTGGGCGATGCCGAAAGCGGTGTCACGGGGCTGGTGTGCCAGCGCATGAAGCTGGGCGAACCGGACGCCGGTGGGCGGCGCAGGCCCGTCCCCATCGCCGGCAGCGAGTTCACCCTGGACCTGGACCTGGTGGTGTTGGCCATCGGCCAATTGCCCGATCTGGATTTTCTGGGGCCGGACCACGGCCTGGCCGTCACCCGCGCCGAGCGGATCAATGTGGACGGCCTGACCTTTATGACCAACCGCCCCGGCGTCTTTGCCGTGGGCGACGCGGTGACGACCGACAAGATGGCCGTCATAGAGGCAATCGGCATGGGCAAGAAGGCGGCGGCGGCCATTGATGCCTTTTTGCGCGGCCTGCCGCCCCATGAAGTGGTGGTGGACGCCCGCGACGTGCCCATCGCCCGCCGGGAAATGACCGCCGAGGAGCTGGCTCCCAAGCCGCCTGTGCCCGTCCCGACCATTCCCCTGGACCGCCGGGTGCGCACCTTTGACGAGGTGGAGCGGGCCTTTAGCGCGGAACAGGCGGTGGCCGAGGCAAACCGCTGCCTTATCTGCGGCCCGTGCAGCGAATGTCTGGCCTGCGAACGGGCCTGCCGGGCGGGAGCCATCCTCCACGCCCAGGAGGAGACGTTGGCCGAGCTGGACGTGGGGGCCATCCTCACCGCCGACGGCGTGGACCTCGGCATCGGCCTTCCCGACGGCGAGGGGGTCTACCGCGTGGCGGGGGAGGACCCCGTGCAAGGTTCGGCGGCAGCGGCCCGGATGATGGCCCATCTCTTTGCCGAGCGGCAACCGTGGCGGCAAACGCCCCCGGCGGCGTCCGCTGCCCCATCCGCTGCTCCGGGGCGCATCGGCGTTTTCGTCTGCCAATGCGGCGGTGAAATTTCGGACGTGGTGGACACCGAGGAGGTTTGTCGCCGGGCGGCCCAATGGCCTGCTGTGGTCCACACCCAAACCCTGGCCTTTTCCTGCTCCCCGGAGGCAGCCCAAACGATCCGCGAGGCGGCTCAGGCCCACGCCCTGGACGGCATCGTGTTGGCCGCCTGCTCCTGCTGCACCCTGGACCAGGTATGCTACTCCTGCACCTACCAGCGCGTCCGCTGCAAGACCAATCTGGGCCTCCTCCCCAATTCCCAATCCCCAATTCCCAATTTCCCAATGGAACTGGTCAACATCCGCGAGCAATGCGCCTGGCCCCACGCCGACGATCCGGCTGCTGCCACGGCCACGGCGACGGCCCTGATCGCGGCAGCGGCGGCCAAAGTGCGGCGGATGGAAGTCCGTCCGGTGGAGGCGCGGCCCGTGGAGCCGTCGGCCCTCATCCTGGGCGGCGGGGCGGCGGCGGTTGCCTGTCGGCTGGCCCTGGGGCGGCAGGGGATCGCCGCCCGGCAGGTGGAGGACCCACCACAGCGGATCGGGCGCAGCGGCGGTCGCTATGTGGCGGCCCGCAACGGCGTCACCTGGCGGGCAGCGGCCCTGGTGCTGGCCCCCGCCGACGAGGCCGAAGCGGAGCGATTGCTGGCTGCCTTTGACCGCCATCGGCCCCGCCCCAACGGAAACGGCGTGGATACCCACCGACCGGGCGTGTTCCTCTGCGATCCGGCCCTGGAAGCCGAGACGGTCGGCGCGGCAGCGGCGGCGCGGGTGGCCGCCTGGCTGGGCCGCATCGCGGGCAAGGCCGAGCCGACGGTCGCCGTGGTGGACCCGGCCCTTTGCCGCGCTTGCGGAACCTGCGTCGAGGTCTGCGAATTCGGCGCGCCGGAGCTGATCGGGCAGGAGCCGCAGCGGGCGTCATGGATCGACCCGCTCATCTGCACCGGCTGCGGGACCTGTGCGGCCCATTGCCCGTCGGGGGCGATCACGGCGGGGTACGCGACGGATGCGCAAATTGAGCTGATGTTGGAGAGGGTTATAGGGGGCAGGTTGTAGGTGGTAGAGAGTAGGTTGTAGGGAGGGCGAATGCGCGAGTCGGTGAAGAGCATCAAGGCGTGGCAGCATGGGCATCGGTTGGTGATGGGGGTGTATCGGGCCACGCAAGAGTTCCCTAAATCCGAACTGTACGGGCTGACATCGCAGATTCGCCGGGCGGCGGTTTCCGTTCCGGCCAACATCGCGGAGGGGTCCAACGCTACACGCTCAAAGATTATCGTCAATTTTTGTAT
>Ga0256914_1001278_pt1 | contig 23332 bp, 16 predicted proteins | sample HulkmetaG_FD_191571 | JGI IMG/M metagenome (GOLD analysis project Ga0256914, IMG submission 191571) | Hydrothermal chimney microbial communities from Main Endeavour vent field at the Juan de Fuca Ridge, Pacific Ocean - Hulk | ecosystem: Environmental > Aquatic > Marine > Hydrothermal vents ... | reverse complement strand
GGGAACCCTCCCATGGCTTGAAAGACGTTTTCAACGATACGCCTTCCCCTGTCTTTTTCTTTTTTTATAGAGATGTTGCCGGTAGTTTTATCAGGTTGATTTGGGAGAATTATGTATGGTGTCCCCGGAATTTGCGGAATTTGGAGTTTGTTTTGTGAAACGGTAGGTCCGCTTGATGGTCTGGTCGGGGTAATCCGGGGAGAGTTGTTCCATGTGCCAGCATGGGGAAAAAAAGGCGGCCAGATAGCTGTTGAGGAAAAACCATTCGCCCTGGATATGTTCCGACCCGTAGAGGTGTTCGATCTGTTCTGGGGAGCAGCACAGGTTGCGGCGGATATGGTATTTCGGGCGGGCTGTCAGGATGATGCAACGGCCTGCATAGCCAGCCACCATGTCGAGCAGGGGACCAATGTTTTTGCCCAGGGAACGCTTGCCGATGAAGTTGATGAGGAGAACGATATCAAAAGACTCGCTGAGCGCAAGTTCGCTGAACTCACTGAGGAGGAACCTCATGTCCCTGTACTGCCAGAGCTGTTGCTGCAGAAGACAGCCCTGGATGGCCAGAGGGTCCACATCCACGCCCACCACGTGGCCAGCTCCCAGTTTCTTGGCTAAAAAACAATAATAGCCGAAATTGCACCCCAGGTCCAACACGCTCCGGTCCTGGAAATCGATGCCGGCCAGCACATCTGGCGAACCGTCCCGCATGTCCTCGTGGCCGGGCGCCAGAATCCGGCCGTCCGGATGCAGGACTGGACGCCAGATTCTGGCGGGCCCGGCCTGTTCAAGAAGACGGACGAGACGTCGTTCCTGAGTCGCCAGATCGCGGCCCTGACTGACCGGATCAGGTGACTCCCTGGGCATTGAGGAAAGGCCCATATTTTTTGTCCTCGATCTTGATGTGGTTGACCAGCCAGTCCCGCAGGAAGTTGAGCAGCTCCATGTCTACCATGGCTGTTCCCCGAGCAAAGTCCTCCCTGAAGGCGCTCACCTGTTCAACGAGTTTGCGGTGGATGCGGTTGTGCCGTTCACTGTCCGGGTAACCATACTTGGAAAAGAGCCTTTCTTCACGGCCAAAATGGTCGGCCGTGTACCGGATCAGGTCGTCCAGGATCGAACCTATCTCCTCTTTCCCCCGCTTACCTTTCATGGTGGCGTAAAGTCTGTTCACCAGTTCGACCAGGTGACGGTGGTCCTCGTCCAGTTCCGCTATTCCCACGGAGAGGTTCGTGCTCCAGGGGACCAGCTGATTTGCCGGGCTTGTTGGGAGCGTATCTGGTTGCCGCTTTTCTCCGCTCTCCAGCTGACCAGCCAGGGTAAAGTCGTTCAGGGCATCCTTGATACCGGTGGCCGCTGCCGCTACCTGATCCGCACTTTCCTTCACGCGGATGGAGGCAACATTGGTCTCTTTGGCGATCCTGCTCACTTCACTGATGTCCGATGCGATCTCGCCCGAGACAGCCGAGGCCTGGGAGACGTTCTCGTTCACCTCGCTGATACCTGCCGCCGCTTGGTTGACATAGTCGGCTATCTCGCCGGTGGCTGTCGTCTGCTCTTCGATGGACACGGCGATGGAGCCGACGATCTCGTTGACATTTTCGATCACCTCGGTGATCTGATAGATCTCGTCCGCGGTTTCGCTGGTAGAGCCGTGGATGGCTGCGATCTTGTCCTTTATTTCCTGGGTGGCCGCTGCAGTCTGCTGGGCCAGTTCCTTGATCTCGTTGGCTACAACGGCAAACCCCTTGCCAGCCTCTCCAGCTCTGGCCGCCTCGATGGTCGCGTTCAGGGCCAGGAGGTTGGTCTGTTCCGAGATCTCGGTGATCACCTCGGTGAACTTGCTGATCTCACCGGCAGCATGGTCCAGGCTGTTGACCTTCTGGGAAGAAGAGCGGGCAATGGAGACCGCCTCGGAAGTGATCTGCCTTGCCTCCTCCGTGTCCTGGGCGATTTTCCGTACCGTGCCGGTCAGCTCTTCCACTGCCGTGGCAACGATGTTGACGTTTCCGGCAGCCTGTTCGCTGGCCATGGCCATAGTCTGCATGTTGGCGCTCATCTCTTCGGTGGCAGCAGCGACCATATCGGCCCGGTCAGACGAGAGCTCAGCACCCCCTGACATTTCTTCAGCAGCCATGGTCAGCTCCGTGGAGATCACGGACAAGCCGACGATCTGTTCGACGATCTTGCCCAGGGAGCGGTTCAGGGTGGTTCGCATCTGCTCCATGGCCCTGGAGAGCTGGCCGATCTCGTCTCTGCGTATCACCTCCAGTTGGGCAGTGAAATCGCCGGCTGCCAGGCGGCGGGCAAATTGGATGTCCTTGCTGATCTGTTTTTTCAGTGAGCGGATGAAAAGCATTATGAACAGGCTGGCAAGAAGAGTGACAGCCAGGGCGATAATCCAGCCCCTGCGGCTGGAGGACCTGATGGTGGATTGCAACTTTTCCTGACCGGCAAGGACCCTTTGGTCGGCCAGGTTCCGGATGGTGGTAAAGGCTTCCTGGACCCGGGCAAGGCTCGGGAGAAGGCTTGAATTGTGGATGTCAAGCAGGCGGGACTGGACAGCCTCTCTCGATGGGCTTTCGAGCAGGGCATCCTGCATGGCCGCGATGGCCCGGTGGAGTTTCTCGTGGGCCTCTTCCAGATTTTTGAGGGGAATCAGCAGGCCTGGAAAAGTTTTTTCGGCAAGAAGTCGCTGATCACTGTACAGCCACTGGCCCAGTTTGCAATGACGGGGATCTGTCTTGGCCCTGAAGGTTGCTGCCGTGGGATCCAGCAGAAAGCTATGAATTTTTTCGATGCCGTTGAGATGTTCGATCTCCACGGTTTGGATCAGTTTGGAGATTTTGCCTGCCTCGGCGACCTCTCTGGTGTTGGTGTCCACCTGTCGCAATCCCAGGTAGCTCGCTCCGGCAAGCAGGCTGATCATCAGGATAACCGCCAGAAAACCGATAGTCAGTTGCGTAAAAAGCGACAGTCTATTCCAGAACATAATTCCTCCTTTCATTCCAGTTGAGCTCCTGTAATGATCAATATGGTACATAGATTGCCTGTCTTGCTCCTGTCTGTCCGGCATTGTTCCGGAGCAGCAGGTCCTCAACATGGAGTTCAGGCAGCCCGTCTAAGACCGCACGCTAGTTCCTGGTCGTCTGCTTCTGTTTCAAGTAGTATCCGGAAAAGGTCGTTGGTGTGTCAACATGGCAAAAGTGGAGGTAAAATACTGGTCGAAATACAGTGTTTTGTCAGCGCTGCGGAAGGGCAACTTGCTGAATCTGTGTGTATTCAGCACGATACAGGCTAGTGGAGGGAGATCAGGCTGGAGAGAAGTTTTTCCGCAGGTACGCTCGGAGGCCGAGTTTTTTTTGTTTCAGCCCCAGTTTTTTTCGCAGGCTGTTGCGATATGATTCCACTGTCCGGGGCGAAAGGCCGAGCAGCCAAGCGATTTCTTTCGATGTTTTTCCCTGTCTGACCAGGTCGGCCACCAGGATTTCCCTGGAGGTGAGCCGGAGAAGCGGGTTGCGGAGGTTACTGACCAGTTGGTCGCTAATCTGCTCCAGATTGGAATGAATAATGTCCAGGTAATCTTTCTGTCTGTTGTCGAGCTCTGTCCTGGCCAGAAGACCAAGATACGGAAAGACCAGGTCCTGCAGGTGGGCCGAGATCTGTTCCCTGATTTCTGCTTGACTCTGTTGTTGCTGTTTCAGCAACACTTGCAGGGCGATGTTTGCCTCCTCGATTTCCCTGTTTTTCTGCTCCACCTTGCTCAAGGCCTTGGCCCTGGCCTCGGTTTCCCGGCGCAGTGCTGTCTCGTTGTGCTTCTTATCTGAAATGTTGCGGATAAAACCTTCTATACCCAGCGGGGTGTCATCTGAGGCAAGAAAATAGTGTGAACTGACCGAAACCCAGACAGGGTGTCCATTTTTGTGGCGTAGCCGGGTCTCGAATCCTGAAATTTTTCCCGTGCGAGCAATCAGGCGGAGGAAGGTCTTCCGGTCGTTTTTGTCCCAGTAGAACTCTGTTACCTGCCTGTGAAGTATCTCGGAAGGCTCGTAACCGATGAGATCGGTGATCGACGGAGATAGATAGAGAAGTTTTCCTTTGAGATCAACGCGATAGTATGTGTCGACCATCCTGTCGAGTATGGCCTGAAGCTCGTCTTTTGACATGGATGGCAGGGGTTCATGCATGTAACGCTCTGGAAAATGTACCGGATATGGCAGTGTCAGATGTTTTGTCGATTAACGTCCACTATAGCACGCGAGAGTGGGGTGGAGAAAGGCAGGGCCGGGATTACACGGGAAAGATTTGGTAAGGTTTGTCTCGCCCTCGCTTCAAAGCACGGTGGCTTGTCGGCTCCCAACTGGTTGTATGTCCAATTCTCGTTCCAGGAGGAACAGGCGGCGCATCTTTTTTTGTCCGGAAAAGAGTAATGTTTTTTCGGTAAGTTGGATATGTGCTTTCTTTCTTGTCTCTTGCAACGGGAGAATATTCTCGGATTTTTTGTCAGGTTTTTGCGACAATATTCTTCGGTTTTCCCTGCTGGTTAGCCCTGTCAAACACGGTGTGTGTGAAATATGGACAGTGAATGGTGGCCGGCGTGATTATTTCTTCCGGTATTGGGTAAGAGCTAACAGGAAGGGGTCGCGGGACAACCTCCCGATAGAGGGTCGGTTTTGCCGACGTAAAGAAATTTTCGGCAGAGATGGGCGGCGGTCAACCAAGCACATTTTTACCGATTCTTTACTGTCTGGCACTGAAGTTGCTTGATTGTTGTTTGAGGAAACAGCTGTACCCATCAGGTTCCACGGGCGGGCGGTACTGAGTGGAAGGAAAGGTTCCCCGCAGGGCCTGAAAATGCAGAGCGCTGTCTGCCCGGGCGCTCATTCTGCTAGTCAAAGGAGTCTTTCTATGAAACTGGGAGCAGTGTATAGCGATCTGAAAAAGCGGGCCGTCACAATACCACCAGTTCAGGATGATAAAGAGTTTGAACAGGAGAGGTTCGAATTTAGCGGTCCGCAACTGAGGCGGATACGGAAAGAATTGAACATCTCCATCGAAGAGATAGCCAGTGATACAAAGATCAATATCAGGCACCTGAGAAATATCGAGGCCGAGCAGTACGACCTGCTGCCAGCCCTGGTTTACGTCCGCGGGTATGTGACCCTGTATGCCAGACATCTCGGTATCGACCGGCAGGAGGTAGTCCGCCAGTACATTCAGCGGTATAGGGAGTGGCAGCAATGCTCCTGATCTTTTAGCAGGTAGGCACAGCTCACTTGGGGACCGCCACAGCCCAGGTAACATACCGAAATTTGAACAAAGCCCTCCCTCTTTGTTCAGGAGGAGGGCTTTTTATACCGTTGTCTCTGGACCATCCATGCAGTAATCAAGTTGGACGTATAAGCTTTCCAGTTTGTTGTTAGTATGCTGCGGCAGCTCTTGCAGGCTAAGAGTCGGCCGGCGCAATTTGTTGCACCAGCTGAATTTCCGGTTTCGAAAACGATATTTCTCCATGCTTGCCCCTAGCGCCCTTCCTTGGGCTTGGATTTCCTGTCGCTATAAGGATACAGTCAGGGGCCGAGCCCAGCCTGAGTTTCTTCTTCTCCTTCTTTTCCTTTAACCTTGTGGAGCAATGCGGGGTTGTGGTATATTAGCGCCCCACGAATATGCGGGAATCCTGACTAGTGCTTTGTCAGGCCATTGCCGCCTGCGCGGATGCCCGGTAAACAGGAGGATGTCTGTCTGCCATACAGGTCGACGGGCCGGATCCATGCAGAAAGCCAGACCGTGGCGGAAAACGGAAGCTGAGTGTCTCGAGATTCCCATGCCCCGAACCTGCTGTCATGAGCAAGAACTCCAGTACGAACAAAACCGGATCCATAGAAATCCGTTCCAGAAGAGAAGGGGTTCTGATCGGTGGTTCAGGTCTGATCGGTGGAACGCTGGCCCACTATTTCAAGACAAGGACACCCGATGAGATCGAAATCCGGGCCCCGAGCTCGAAGAAACTCTCCATACGGAACTCCGTGGATATCAAGACCTACCTGCGGAGGGTAAAGCCGGATTTCGTTATCAACGCGGCCATGGCTGCCCTGGACAGTGACGCCCAACTCGCCTTTGAGGTGAACTACCTGGGCGCCGTCAACCTGGCCCGGGCCTGCACTGCCCTGAAGATACCTTACATCCATATCAGCTCGGCATCCACCCTGCCGTCTGGCGAGAACCTGACCGAGGAGGACAGGCTGCCTCTCTCGGAGGCGTTGAACAATTATGCCAAGTCCAAGCTGATGGCCGAGCACACCCTGCAGCACATGGGCGAGCGGTATGGGCTGGACTACACGGTGATCCGTCTGGCCATCGTCTACGGAGAGCATGATCACAAGATCCAGGGGTTCCATAGGCTGTTCTTCACCATTGCCGACGAATCGATGCCCTTTCTCTTCACCAAGAAAGGGGTGAAGCATTCGTATACCAATGCCAACAAACTGCCCTACTTTGTCCATCATGTCCTGGAAAACAGGGGGGAGTTCAGCAGGCAGACTTACCATTTCGTGGACCGGAAACCGGTGCCGCTGGACGAGTTGATCCTGACCATCCGGTCATATCTGGAGTTGAGCCGGCCCAAAGAAATCTATGTTCCCTATCCGGTGGTCCGCTCCGGAAAATATTTCCTCGAGCGGCTGGCCAGGGGGCTTAACTGGTTCGGTATCACGGTCCGGCTGCCTCCTGAGCTCATGTTCCTGGAGAATTTTTATAAATCCCAGACCCTTTCCTGTGCAAAGCTACTGCAGTCAAGTTTCCAGGATCCTTTTCCGGCCGAGACGATTTTCACCACCCTGCCCAGGCTGGTGATCTATTACCTGACCCGTTGGGGCCATCTTAATCTCATCACGACCTTCAACGAAGAGTATTTCGGTACCAACGAGCTGGAGGAGGATTTCCGTAACAGACCCATGGAACTGCTCAACTCGATTCATGAGGATTCCACCTCACCCTTTTACGATCTGCTGGATAGGAACTGACCGTGTCGCCCCTGCAATGCATGCGGAGCCTTCTGGCCCTGGTGCTCATTCCTCCCATGACCTTCGTGGTCTGTGTCCTGGCCATCATCGACCTGAAGGTCGGCCGGCGCTCCAAACCAAAGGCCCAGGTCTTTCCCAGGTACTGGGGAAGGATCATCTGCGCCATTGTCGGCGCCAAGGTGCGGGTGGAAGGAGTGGAACACCTTGATCCGGAACAGACCTACATCTTTGTCGGCAACCATTGCAGCCAGTTTGACATTTATGCCTTTCAGGGATATTTTCCTCATGATTTCAGGTGGATTGCCAAGAAGGAGCTCTTCAGGATCCCCCTTTTCGGCTGGGTCATGCGGGAGACCGATTATATCCCCATCGACCGGTCCCACGGCCGCAGGGCTCTGAAAAGTCTCAACGAGGCGGCCCAGCGGATCAGGGAAGGCATCTCGGTCCTGATCTTTCCGGAGGGCACCCGCAGTCCGGACGGCACGTTGCAGCCCTTCAAGAGTGGAGCCATCATGCTGGCCATCAAGGCCGGGGTTCCAGTTGTACCCCTGGGATTCAACGGTACCCACCAGGTACTGCCCAAGGGGAAACTGCTGGCCAGGGCTGGCGAGATCGTCATCCGGGTAGGTAGGCCGATCCCCACTGCCGAGTACAAGATGCGGGACAAGCAGGCGCTGGCAGCCCAGCTCCACGACAGGGTGGCGGAATTGCTCGATCCTGCCCATCTTCCGGCCGGGTTTTGACTTTGCAAATCTTCCCGAACATGGCATAATGGGCTGCAATTCGGGCCATATGCCCTGAAAGGCTTAATTTTTGGGAAGTTACCGTTCAACTTCAGAATCTACAGGGTGGATTGCATGCATCGCAAGTCAGGCAGGCCGGCCAAGTCAGCTGTCATTACTTATACTATCTGTTTCGCTGTAATGCTGTTTCTCTGTTTCAGTGCACAGCCCGGGGCCGCTCTTGAGCAGAACACGGCCTTTTTGCCGCTGAAGATCAACGCCGCCCAGCAAGACCTTGCCCTCCGGGTGGACGCGGCCATGGAGCAGGCCCTGGCCGCAAAAGGCTTGCAGATGATATCCAGGTCCGAGGCCGAGAAGCTGGTCAGCTATGACCGGGAATGGCCGCCAGGACCGTCGCGTTTGAGCGCGGTCGCCGAACAGAGCGGGTACGATTATGTGGCGGCCGGAAGTCTGACCGTGGCCGGTAAACAGTTTTCCATCGATCTGCAGGTCTTTGATGTCCTGAGTCCGGCAACACCCCACGCCGCCTTCCGTCAGGGACAGTTTCCCACCGATTTGGACCAGGCCGTGACCGATGCGGTCAGCGACGCCCTGGCATATGCCAACTCCTCCTTCATCATCGCCTCCATCGCTCCGGCAGGCAATGAACGGATCGATTCCGGGGCTATTCTCCGCCAGATCAAGACCAAACCCGGCGATCTCTACGATCCGGCAACACTCCGGCAGGACCTGAAGGCGGTCTTTGCCATGGGCTATTTCGACAACGTCGAGATCGAGGCCGAAGACACGGACAAGGGTAAGGTCATCATCTTCCGGGTCAAGGAGAAACCCCTCATCAGCAGGATCGTCATCAGCGGCACCGACGAGATCGAGGAAGAGGAGGTACGGGAGGCAGCCAATATCAAGGAAAACACCATTCTCAATCCGGCCCGGCTGAACAATGCGGTCCAGCGGATCCGGGAACTCTACAAATCCAAGGGCTATTATCGGACCAAGGTCAGCGCCAAACTGAGCTATCCCTCCGAGGAGCGGGTCGAGGTGCGCTTCGTCGTTCAAGAGGGTGAAAAGATGTCCATCAAGAAGATCACCTTTCAGGGCAACAAGAGTTTTGACAGCGACGACCTGGAAGATGTCATCCAGACCGGTACCTGGGGCCTGTTCTCCTGGCTCACCGAGTCTGGCCTGCTGAAGATGGATGTCCTCAGGCAGGACGCGGCCAGGCTTGGCGCCTTTTACCACAACCACGGCTTTATCGAGGCCAAGGTGGGCGAACCTGTTGTGGAAGAGAAAGGGGGAGACCTGTTCGTCACCTTTCCCATCGAGGAGGGTCCCCGGTACCGGGTCGGTACGGTGGATATCCAGGGTGACCTGATCGAGGACAAGGCAACCCTGCTGGCCAAGCTCAAGATCCGAAAGGAACCCTTCCTCAACCGCCAGGTACTGCGGGAAGACACCCTCCGCCTGTCTGATCTCTATTCCGAGCATGGATATGCCTTTGCCGAGATCACCCCGGATATCAAAAAGTCGGCCAGTGGGAAACGGGTGGATATCACCCTGCACGTGGACAAGGGATCGCTGGTCTACTTCAACAGGGTCGAGATCCGGGGCAACACCCGCACCAGGGACAATGTCATCCGCCGCGACTTGCTGGTCAAGGAGGGCGGACTCTTCGATTCCCGGGCCATCCGGCGTTCCACCCAGAAGCTGCAACGGCTCAACTATTTCGAGGAGGTCTCGATCACTCCCCAGCCCACTATGAACGAAGATCAGATGAACGTGATCGTCGAGGTCAAGGAGAAATCCACCGGACAGTTCTCCATCGGTGCCGGGTACTCGTCTTCGGACTATGTCATGGTCATGGGAGAGATCTCGGAGAACAACTTTCTCGGCATGGGGACCAGGCTGGCTCTCAAGGCCCATCTGAGCGGGGTGACCAGCCGGTTCAACCTCTCCTACACCGATCCCCGCATCTTTGATTCCGATGTCTCGGCCGGAATCGATCTCTTCAACTGGCGGCGGGTCTATGACGACTACACCAAGGACTCCTACGGCGGCGGAGTCCGGTTCGGCCATTATCTCTGGGAAAAATGGCGAATCTACTATGGATATACCTGGAGCGACACCACGCTGAGCGATGTTTCGGAAGACGCCTCCTGGGCCATCCGCAAGTCCATGGATATCAATATCACCAGTGCGGTCCGTTTCACCCTGGTTCGGGATACCAGGGACCGGCTGTTCGACGCCTCCAAGGGCTCCAAGCACAGTCTCAGCGTCAAGTACGCCGGCGGTCCTCTGGGCGGCGATGCCCAGTTTACCCGGGTGGAGGGATATACCAGCTGGTACTTTCCGCTGTTCCTGGATACGGTTTTCCATGTCAAGGCCGCAGCCGGCCAGGCCTTTGAGAATGAAGACGACAAGTTGCCGGTGTATGAACATTTCTACCTGGGTGGCATGAACTCCATCCGCGGATTCAAGTCCACCAGCATCAGCCCCATTGATCCCGAGACCGGTGACCGGGTCGGTGGCGACAAGATGTGGTACGCCAATATCGAATTCGTCTTTCCGTTGCTCAAGGAGGCCGGCCTGCGCGGGGTGATCTTCACCGACTTCGGCAATGTCTACGGGGTAGACGAGGACTGGGACTTCGGCGAGATCAAGAAATCCGCCGGTGTCGGAGTGCGCTGGCTGTCTCCCATGGGGCCCCTGCGGCTGGTCTGGGGATACAATCTGGACAAGCAGGAGGGAGATCAGGACGCCACCTGGGACTTTGCCATGGGCGGCTATTTCTAGGCGCAGCCCCGGCCGGACAGCCTGCGCAGGATATGCGCTCCCTGATCGAAAGGTTCCGCCAGGGGGAGGAGCGGCTTGATGTCTGCGGTCTGCGCGGCGGAAGCGGTGCCCTCTTCCTGGCCCGGCTGGTTGCCGGGCTGGAGCGGCCCGTGTGCTGTGTCCTGCCCACCGACGAGCAGCTCGCCCACCTGGGCCAGGACCTGGAGCTGTTTTCGGATGCAGAGATCCTTTCCTACCCGTCTTTCGAGATTCCGCCCTATACGCCGCTCTCGCCTGATCCGGCCACCGTGGCCACCCGCCTGGCAACCCTCTACCGTCTCGGCGAGGCAGACAGGGCGGTCATCGTCCTGACCTCGGCCGAGGCACTGCTCAGACGCATTTTGCCTGCACAGGTACTGGCGGACAGCTGCGAGCTGATCATGGCCGGTGAGGAGACAGACCGGGAGGAACTGATCGCCACCCTGGTCCGTCTCGGTTACCAGAGCTGCGATCTGGTCCGGCATCCCGGCGATTTCGCTGTCCGGGGCGGAATAGTCGATCTCTACGCCCCTCCAGCCAGCCCGGCCGTGCACGGGCCCATCAGGCTGGATTTTTTTGGTGACCTGGTCGAGTCCATTCGGGTATTTGATCCGGTCAGCCAGCGATCCCAGGCAGAGCTGGAAGAGGTCATCCTCCTCCCGGCAACAGATATCCTCTTTCCGGCAGGTGAAAGAGCCGGGCAATGGCCGGCCTGGCTGGAACAATGCCGGAACGAGCTCGCCGGTCCGGAGAGCGGAAAGGAGCACCTGCTCGAACAGCTCAGGGAGCAGGTCCGATTTCCGGGCATCGAGTTCTGTCTGCCCCTGCTCTATCAGCGACCAGGGGTAGAGACCCTGTTCAGCTATCTGCCTGCCGGGACGATCATGGCGGTCATGGACCCACCTTCGGTCCGGCAGCAGATGGATCTGGTGACGGAACGGATCAGGGTCAATCACCGCGAAGCCACGGCAGCCGACCTGGCTGTCCTGCCGCCGGAACGTCTCTTTCTCGATCCGGATGAAGTTGAACGGATCCTGGCCGGTGGGCCGCTGCTCAATCTCTGTCCCCTTCCTGATCCGGACAGCCGGCTTCCCAGGGTCACCGTTGCCAGCAGCGATCATGGCCTGCTCAGGCAGGAGATCGACCTGCAGCGGCGGAGGCGGGGCGTTCTAGCCCCCCTGGTGGATCGGCTGGTTGAGTGGTTGGAACGCAAGGAGACCATCGTTCTGGCCTGCCGTTCGGAAAAACAGGCCGGTCACTTTGCCGAAATGCTCAAACCATACCGGATTCCCACCACCCACATCCGGCCGCCGCTGCACCTGTCCGTTCTGGCCGGGAAGCAGGCTCTCCATCTGGTGGATCATCCCCTGTCCAGAGGGTTCGACCTTGACAGGGAAAAGTGTCATGTCCTGTCGGCCGCCGAACTGTTCGGGGAAAAGCGCATCGGGCCCCGGACAGGACGGAGGGGCAAACGACCCTCCGAGGCGGAGCCTGTCCGGCTGGACGACCTGCAGGTCAATGACGTGGTGGTCCACCGCGACCATGGCCTGGGCAGTTTTCAGGGACTGCTGAACATGGAGTTTGCCGGCCAGAGGGGTGATTTCATGCTCATCGAGTACCGGGACGGCGACAGGCTGTACGTCCCGGTCGACCGTCTCCATCTGGTGAGCCGTTACCAGGGGCTGAGCGAGGAGCGCCCCCGTCTGGATCGCCTGGGATCGGATCACTGGCGGTCCACCAAGAAAAAGGTCACCGACGCGGTGTGGGAGGTGGCCAACGAGCTCATCCAGATCTATGCCCGGCGCGCCATCCGGTCCGGGCACGCCTTTTCTCCGCCTGGTACCTTTTTTCGAGAGTTGGAAGAATCCTTTCCCTACGAGGAGACAAGGGGGCAGGCAACAGCCATTGAGGATGTGCTGGCCGATATGACCAGTGCGCGGCCCATGGACCGACTGGTGTGTGGTGATGTGGGCTACGGCAAGACCGAGGTGGCGGTCAGGGCAGCGTTCAAGGCCATCGAGGATGGTTTTCAGGTGGCTGTCCTGGTGCCGACCACGGTGCTGGCCGAGCAGCACGCGGCCACCTTTCGGGATCGGTTTGCTTCCTTTCCAGTGGAAGTGGGCTGCCTGACCCGGTTTCGAAGCAGCAGTGAACAGAAAAAGATCATCCGTCACCTCGCCGAAGGACGACTCGACCTGGTCGTCGGAACCCACCGCCTCCTTTCCCGGGATGTACGTTTCAGCCGTCTCGGTCTGCTCGTCGTGGACGAGGAGCACCGGTTCGGGGTGACCCACAAGGAGAAGATCAAGAAGCTGCGGGCAGCCGTTGATGTCCTCACCCTGACCGCTACCCCCATTCCCCGTACTCTGCAGATGTCCCTGCTCGGCATCCGTGACCTGTCGGTCATTTCCACGCCGCCACGGAAGCGGCAGGCCGTGAAGACATTTCTCGCCCGGTTCGACGACCTGGTCATTCGCGAGGCTGTCAGCCGGGAGCTGGCCAGAAACGGGCAGGTCTTTTTCGTTCACAACCGGGTGCGGACCATTTCCAGGATAGCGGAGCGGATTGCCCGCCTGGTGCCCGGGGCGCGGGTCGGCGTGGCCCACGGCCAGATGCCGGGCAGCCGGATCGAGGAGGTCATGGTCCGGTTCATCAATCACGAGATCGATGTCCTTGTCTGTACCACGATCATCGAATCAGGCCTCGATATCCCCAATGCCAATACCATTATCATCAACCGCGCCGATCATCTCGGCCTGGCCGATATCTACCAGCTGCGGGGACGGGTGGGCCGCTCGACCAGACAGGCCTATGCCTATCTCCTGGTCCCCTCGCTGGAGGGGCTCACCAGGGATGCCAAGCAGCGGTTGCGGGCTCTCATGGACTGCTCCGAGCTGGGCGGCGGGTTCAAGTTGGCCATGAACGACCTCCAGATCCGGGGGGGCGGCAACCTGTTGGGAGTCTCCCAGTCCGGCCATATCGCAGCGGTGGGCTATGACCTGTACCTGGAACTGCTCCAGGCCACGGTCAAGGAACTGAAAAACAGCGAGAGTGGGGAGGAACCCGACCGGCTGGCCGAGTTGGATCCGGAAATCAAGCTCAGGGTGGCTGCCTTCCTGCCGGACCAGTATGTACAGGAAACCGGGCAGCGGTACCAGCTCTATCGTCGTATTTCCGCTGCCGGCAACAGAGATCCCCAGGCGCTCGGCGATCTGGAGGAGGAACTCGTGGATCGGTATGGGCCGCTCCCCCCCGAGGCCCGCACCCTGTTCAGGATGATCGGCCTGAAATACCGGCTGCGGCGGCTGGGAATATCCAAGCTGGAACAGGGAGACAGGGTGGTGGTCTTCAGTTTTATCGACCGGGGGCCGGTTCGGCCCGAGAAGATCCTGGCACTGGTTACCCCTTCAGCCGGGAAAAAGAAGAAACACAGAAAGGCAGCCAGGCCCGAGGCCAGGTTGACCCCTGACAACCGGCTCGTTGTCTCCCTGCAGGGACAGGAAGACCCTTTCGGACTGATCGATACTGTGTTAGATTTTCTCGAATCGTAAGCGCAAGAGATCCTGCCTGCCGGTTATGCCATGAGAGACTATCCTGAAAAAATCCTGCCCCAGCTGGAATGGGAACGCATCGACACGGTGCTCCTCGACATGGACGGCACCCTGCTGGACAAGCACTTCGATGACTATTTCTGGGAACAGTACGTGCCCGAGCATTACAGTCTGCTCCATGACATCTCGGTGGAAGAGGCCAAGGAGGAACTTCTCAACCGCTACAGGCAGGTGGAAAACACCCTGGAATGGACCGATCTGGAGTACTGGTCCCATGAGCTTGGCCTGGACATCCCGGAGCTGAAGATCCGGGTCAATCACTTGATCGGCGTGCATCCCTATGTAATCGAGTTTCTGGAATACTGCCTGGGGGCGCGCAAGAAACTCTACCTGGTCACCAATGCCCATTTCCGGACCCTCTCCATCAAGCTGGACAAGACCGCCATCGGCCCCTGGTTCGACCGAATCGTCTGTGCAGCCGAGGTTGGCCTGGCCAAGGAGGAGGACCCGGCCTTCTGGGCCAGGCTCGAGGAGATGCTGGGGTTTGACAGGGAAAGGACCCTGCTGGCAGACGACACCGAAAAGGTCCTCAGATCGGCGGAGATCTACGGCATGGGCTGGCTGGTGTTCGTGGCCAGGCCGAGCAGCAGGAAACCGGTCCGATATTCGGCCCGCTATCCCTCCATCGAGTACTTCAAGGAGCTGATTCCCAGGCGTCCCTGAGGCCATCCACCGCATCTGCCATCAACCGTCGGCAGGGTGCCGCCTCCCGGTGTCGCCTGCCGTTTCCCGACCGGAGAACCGTCCCACCCGGACCAGGAATTTTCCGCTTCCATTGGAATTTGATTTTTCGAGGTGATAGAATACAGAAGAGTTGCGAGTGACCGGTTCTGAGATTATTCGGGGAGGTTAATGAAACCTGAGGAAAAGTCCCTCATCCTGGTGGTGGATGACGACAACATCGTCCGGATACTGCTGCGTCATGTGCTGGAGGATGCCGGCTATGAGGTCGTTGATTCGGATGATTCCCGGAAGACCCTCCAGATCGTCAGAAAACAGGCTGTCGACCTCATCCTGCTCGATATCGACCTGCCGGACCAGAACGGCCTGGTTCTCTGCCAGGAAATCCAGGAGGAGCTTGATGACTGTCCACCCATCCTGATGATCATCGGCCGGGACGATACAGAGCGCATCGACGAGCTGTTCGCTGCCGGTGCGGATGACTATATCGGCAAACCGTTCCAGTACAATGTGCTGCGGAACAAGATCAGGTACTTCCTCACCGAGTACCAGCACAGAAAAAGGCAGGCCCGGCTGATCAGGCGGTATGAGAAGATCATCAATGCCACGGCCAATGGCATCTGCGCGGTGGACCGGCGGGAACGGATCGTCTTTGTCAACACGACCGCCCTGAAGATCCTCGGTTACCGGGAAGAGGAGCTCTGGGGAGGGCTCTACCGCCAGTTTTTCCTCCTCTCCGAATCCTCCACCGGCAGGTTTGATATCGACTGCTGCCCCTATTTTCAGGCGGAACAGGTAACCTCGGAGACGGTTTCGTTCGAAGACGTTTTCCTGAAGAGAAAAAACGGGGCAGCCGTACCTGTGGACTGTCACAGCACCCCTACCTTCGAAAACGGCAGTGTCAGCGGCGGCGTGATCGTTTTCCAGGATATCTCGGGAAGAAAGCGGGAAGAGGAGGAGCACCGCCATCAGGCCCAGCACGACGCCCTGACCAAGCTGCCCAACCGCAACTACTTCAACGAGCGGCTGCCGGCCGCCGTGGCCCTTGCCCGCCGGGACAAGACCATGCTGGCCTGCCTGTTCATCGACCTGGACAAGTTCAAGCCCATCAATGACAATCATGGTCATGATGTGGGCGACAAGGTACTGCAGGAGCTTGCCCGCCGGATTTCGGTCACTCTCAGGCCGACCGACATGGCCTGCCGCCTGGGTGGAGACGAGTTCGTGGTCCTCCTGGAGAAGATCAAGTCCGTGCAGGGGGCGGTCAAGGTGGCAAAGAAAATCATTCAGCTGCTGTCCACGCCGCTGAAGATCAATGACATAACCTGCCAGTTGGGTTGCAGTATCGGCATCAGTATCTATCCCATGGACGGTGATGATCCGGATACCATCCTGCGGCATGGTGATGTTGCCATGTATGCGGCCAAGAAAAAGGGAGGCAACAGCTACAAGCTGTACATGCATTGCAAACAGCGGGCCTCGATCATCCCGCCCTGGCACAAGCTCGGCTATCATCGGCGTTCTTCCTGTATTGCCGAGCTGTTGCCGGCGAAACTCAAGCCGTCCATCCGCTGAAACAGGGTGGCCTGCGGACGGTAAGCAGCGGTCTGCAGGACAGATGAGGCGGTTCCGGCCGGGAACTGGCCGGCCGGATTTACATTGACAGAAATTTGGATGCACTGGTATCTTCCATAATTCGATGCAATGTTTTTATTGTGGTATCTGATAAATAGGAAGATGTTTCAGTCTGGAATGGCAGGCTGACAACCAGTGTGGAGAACAGAATGAGTATTCGTGAAGATGCCCTGGCTGGGAGGAAGACCAGCCTGTTCGAGGCCTGTGCCCGTAATGAGCACCTGGATGTGGATCTCCTCTGCGCAGGAGTGGCAAGGGGAACCATTGCCATTCCAAAGAACCGCCATCATGATTTCGACAAGATCATGGCTATCGGGACCGGCACCTCGACCAAGGTGAACGCCAATATCGGTTCCTCCAAGGATATCGCCAGTCTGGATGCTGAGCTGGAAAAACTGGAGGTGGCCGTCAAGGCCGGAACCGATACCGTAATGGACCTGAGCATGGGCGGTGACCTGGATGCGGTCCGGCGGGGAATCTTGGAACGGTGCCCGGTTCCCCTGGGTACGGTGCCTATCTACCAGGCCGTGGCCGAGACCGTGGAGCAGCAGAAAAAGGACATCGTGGACGTTACTGTCGACCACATGTTCAAGACCATTGAAAAGCAGGCCATGGACGGGGTGGATTTCATGACCATCCACTGCGGTATCAATCGGCACCTGCAACAGCGGCTGAGCCAGCAGAAGCGGATCATGGGCGTGGTGAGCCGGGGCGGCTCCTTCATCCTGGAGTGGATGAGCCATCACCGCAAGGAAAATCCGTTCTATGAGCATTTCGATGATCTGCTGGCCATCCTGAAGGAGCACGAGGTGACCCTGAGCCTGGGTGACGGCATTCGTCCCGGCTGTCTTGCCGATGCCACGGACCGGAATCAGGTCCAGGAGCTGATCCATCTGGGCGAATTGACCCAGCGGGCCTGGGATGCAGGGGTACAGGTGATCATCGAGGGGCCCGGCCATATGCCGCTGGACCAGATCCGGGCCAATGTCCTGCTGCAGAAGAAACTCTGTATGGGAGCGCCGTTCTACGTACTCGGGCCGCTGGTCACCGATATCGCACCCGGTTACGACCATATCACCGGGGCCATTGGCGGCGCCATCGCTGCTGCCGCAGGTGCCGATTATCTCTGCTACGTGACCCCGGCCGAGCACCTCAAACTGCCCAACGTGGATGATGTCCACGAAGGGGTCATCGCCTCGAAAATCGCCGCTCATGCCGCCGACCTGGTGAAAGGGATTCCCGGTGCCATGGAACTGGACAATGAGATGGCCAGGCGACGCAACAGGCTGGACTGGAAGGGACAGATCGAGCTCTCCCTTGATCCGGCCCGGGCTGCCAGATTTCGTGAGGAGGGACTGAGTGACAAGGGACCGACCTGTTCCATGTGCGGTTCCTATTGCGCCATTCAGGTGTTCAACCGGTCCCAGCACAATGTGGAAAAGGAGCTGAAGCATGCCGGATGTGGGAGCTCTTGCAGCTGAAGGCTGGACACAGGTCCAGTCCCTTTTTCTCTACCTGGGCGCACTGATCCGTTCCACCGGGGTTCCGGCCCAGATCGAGCAGGTTGATATCCATGGCTTGTTCACCAATCCCTGGTTCATTGTTCCCTTCGGCCTCCTGGTCGCCTATCAGGTCTTCAAGCTGCTTGTTCGCAGCCTGATCATGGAGGCACTGATCATTGCGGTGTGGTGGTTTTCAGGTACCGAGTATATGCAGACCCTGGTGATCGGCGATCAACTGCAGCTAGGCAAGGTGTTGCCGGTGCTCTTCGGGGGCTGTGTGGTGCTGGGAGTGTTAGCCTATCTCGTCTTCGGCCGCTCAAACTAAGCAAACAACAGGGCTATGGAGTTTCGTAACGCGATTTTCGTGGTCACCGAAGAGATCGCCTGTCCCATTTACAACGTGGGCGAGGAGTTTCGGGTGGCCGACATGGGATTGACCGTGCCTGAGGCCAAGCCGGCCTGCCTGAAGCTCGTTCAGGAGATCATCAGGGCGACCGGCGAGGAGCAGGTTCTGGCCCGGTACAGTCAGAGCGGCACGCAGAAATCCAAGTTCGAGTGTGGGGGCTGCGCCGGATTGATCCGCTTCGAGTACAAGAAGGAAAAGGAATTTGCCACCCTGCAGATGAAGTTGCTGGCGGCAGCCCAGAAGCGCGAGAAACTTTGCAAGATCGACAAGTTTTTCGATGTACTCCGCAGCCTGACCGTTTTCGAGCCGCTGAAAGACGATGACCTGCGGGAGCTTGGCATGCTCCTCAAGCTGCAGCCTTATGTGGCCGGCAGTGTGGTGCTGCAGAAGGGAGATCCTGGCAACAGCCTTTACATCGTTCTGGAGGGCGAGGTGGCGATCATCGGGGAAAACAACACGGTGCTGACAGAGCTGCGGGTAGGCGACATATTCGGTGAAATGAGCCTCCTCTCCGGTGAGCCGGTCACCACCTCGGTGCTCGCCCGGACAGATACCAGGCTGGCCATGCTGAGCAGCAAGGACTTCAAGCATGTTCTGAACCGTTACCCGGTGCTGCAGGTCTTTTTTTATCGGATGCTGGTCGAACGCGCCCAGGCCAATGCTCACAAGACTGGCACCATCAACTCGGGCATGTCCGGAAAACTGGAAGAAATCAATGCCGTGGAACTGTTTCAGCTGATCAACTCCAGCCAGAAAACCGGCCGGGTCGATCTGGAACTTGCCGACGGCCGGGCCGTGGTCCTGTTCAACGAGGGTGAAATCGTGCAGGCCCGTTACGGTCCCCTCGAGGGGAAAGAGGCCCTGTTTGCCATTCTCGCCAGGGGAACCGGCCGTTTCGTCTATACCTCCGGCCTGTCGGACGAGGCACTCGGCCTGCCGGTGATCGGTGGTTTCATGGGATTGATCATGGAAGGAATGCGGCGGATCGATGAACAGCAGGGAGACGCGGCTTGAGGCGGCCTTGAGATCGGGCTGCTTTCCAGGTCTCTGCCTGGACCGCTCAGAGTTTTCGGAAGATCAGGCAGCAGTTGGTGCCCCCAAATCCGTAGCTGTTGGAAAGAACCGTCTTTAGCCTCGCCTCCCTGACCTCCCGCACGATGTGCATGTCTTCGGCCTCGGGATCGAGTTCCTCGATATTTGCCGATGCGGCGATAAACTGTTTCTTGAGCATGAGCAGACAGTAGATGGCCTCGTGAACGCCGGCGGCTCCCAGAGAGTGGCCGGAAAGCGACTTGGTCGAGCTGATCGGTGGAATCCGGTCGCCGAAGACCTTGCGGATGGCCCGTAGTTCCACCAGGTCGCCGATGGGCGTTGAGGTGCCATGGGCATTGATATAGTCCACCGGGGATGCCGCCATGTCCAGGGCCATGGCCATGCAGCGGACGGCGCCCTCCCCAGACGGAGCCACCATCTCGTGTCCGTCGGCCGTGGCGCCGTAGCCCACCACTTCCGCATAGATGTTCGCTCCCCGTTTCCTGGCATGCTCCAGCTCTTCCAGGACCACCATGCCTGCCCCGTTGGCCACCACGAAACCGTCCCGGTTCAGGTCATAGGGACGCGAGGCGCGTTCCGGGATATCGTTGAACCGGGTCGACAGGGCACCCATGGCGTCGAACATGGATGTCTGGGTCCAGTGCTCCTCATCGCTGCCTCCGGCAAAGACGATATCCTGTTTTCCCAGCATGATCTGCTCCATTCCAGCACCGATACAGTGGGAGCCGGTTGCACAGGCAGAGGAAATGGAATAGCATACGCCCTTGATTTTGAAGGGTGCTGTCAGGCCGGCGGATACGGTGGAGCTCATGGTCCGGGGGACCATGAACGGGCTGAGGCGTTTGAGTCCCCGTTTGCGCATGATATCGGCGGTGGCCACAACGTTTTCGGCCGAGGTACCGCCCGAGCCAATGATCAGGCCGGTGCGCGGGTTCGAGACGTCCCGTTCCTCCAGGCCGGCATCCTCGATGGCCTGACGCATGGCAATGTAACCATAGGCGGCGGCATCGCCCATGAAGCGGAGAGTCTTCTTGTCGATATGTTCTTTGGGCCTGATCCGGGTGAAGCCGCCGACACGGGATCGGAGGCCGAGTTTTTCATATTCCGGTTGATAGGTTATGCCGGATCTGCAATGTTGAAGGGACTCGGTTACCTCCCTGGTGCTGTCACCCAGGGGTGAAACGATGCCGATTCCGGTGATGACAACTCGTCGCATGGCTGATCGTTGGTCTGTCTGCTGGTTGCTGATTAGCGGTCAAGGCTTTCACCAAAACAGGTTCCGAGCCAAAAAACAACAATTAATCAGGTAAGGAGAACAGGAACTCCCTGCTGAAAGTATAGCTGCTGAGCCGGCAAAACGCCAGCAAGGGCCGGCATGACCGCCTGTTTTCCGAAAAGGAGCGGAAGATGTTGAAAAAAAAGATGCTGAAGGCGCTGAACGGACAGATCAATGCTGAGCTGTACTCAAGTTATCTCTACCTGTCCATGGAATCCTATTTCCAGTCGGTGAGCCTGGCCGGCTTTGCCACCTGGATGCGGGGACAGGTCCAGGAGGAGCTGTACCACGCCATGAAGTTCTACGATTATGTCAACGAGCGGGGCGGTCGGGTCGTTTTGGACACCATCGAAAAACCGGCAGCCAGCTGGAAAAGCCCCCTGGCCGCCTTTGAACATATTCTGGAGCATGAACAGATGGTCACCAGCCTGATCAATGATCTCATGGAGGTGGCCACTGGCGAGAAAGACCATGCCACCAGGATTTTTCTCCAGTGGTTTGTCACCGAGCAGGTGGAAGAGGAGGCCAGCGTGGGAGAGATCGTGGACAAGCTGCGGCTTATTGGCAACGACTCGTCCGGGCTGTTCTTTCTGGATGCCGAGCTGGGCAAACGAACGTTCACCCCGCCCCGGGATCAGGATTAGGGTGAAAGGAGGAACCGGGCATGTCCGGACGCCGATTGAAAAGAGAGATCCTTGCCCTCCTGGCTGGTCCAGATCTGCCACTGATCCAGGAACGGCTGGCTGGGATGGAGGCCAAAGCGGTGATCAACGCGCTCTTTTCCGCCATCTGTCATGCCGATGAGTTGGTTCGCTGGCATGCGATCAGCTGTATGGGCAGCAGCGTGGCCCGGCTGGCTGCCCGGGATATGGAAGAGGCCAGAATCGTCATGCGCAGGCTACTGTGGAGCCTGAACGACGAATCCGGAGGTATAGGCTGGGGAGCACCAGAGTCCATGGCCGAGATCATGGCCTGTCATAAGAGGCTGGCCGGAGAGTACATCCACATGTTTCTTTCCTACATGCGTGAAGACGGGGAAGAGATCTGGCAGGACGGCAACTATCTCGAGCACGAGGTGCTCCAGCGGGGACTGCTCTGGGGAGCATGGCGGCTGAGCGTCAGGCGGCGGGAGCTTGTTCTCGCCCGGGGTATGGATGGGGACCTGGGACAGTATCTCCTCTCCCGGGACGGAACAGTGCGGGGCCTTGCGGCCCTTGCTGTCGGAGAACTGCGGCTGGCCCGGTGGCGGGAGGCTATGGTCTCGCTGCTTGCTGACACGAGCCCGGTACGGGTCTACGTGGATGGTCACCTGGAAACCCGTAGCGTGGCAGAACTGGCCGCCAACGGCCTGAAACGGATCGATGGGACCTGAACTCTTTCCCCGGGCCGCCTGTCTCCAGTTCGCGGTCCGGCCTGCCGATGGAGAGGCCAACCTGGCCACTGTGCGAAAGTTGCTGTCCCTGTTGCAGCCCAGGGAAAATACCCTGGTCCTGCTTCCGGAACTGTGGGGGTCCGGCTTCGCCTACCCGCACCTGGAACGGCTGGCACGGCAGACCGACTGGCTGCTGGCCGAGCTGCAGGCGATGGCAGGAGAACTGAAGATCTGGATCGGCGGCTCTCTGCTCGGCCCTGTTCACGGCGGGAGACCGGAGAATACCTTTTATCTCGTCGGACCGGCCGGTCTTGCCGGCAGGTATAGCAAGCACCATCTTTTTGCCTACTGGAAGGAAGACCACTACTTTGTGCCGGGCCGCAGTCCCAGCCCCATGGAAACCGATTTCGGGCCCGTGGGCCCCCTGATCTGTTATGATCTCCGGTTTCCGACCGGGGCAGCAGATCTGGCCTTTGCAGGCTGCCGTGTCCTGACGGTCTCAGCCCAGTGGCCCCGGATCCGCCTCGACCATTGGCGTGTCCTCCTTCGGGCCCGGGCCATCGAAAACCAGGTCTTTGTGGTGGCCTGCAACAGTTGCGGCATCAGTGGAAGTATCGAATTCGGCGGCCATTCCATGATCGTGGCTCCGGATGGAAAGATCCTTGCCGAAGGTGGGGACAAGGACGAGGCCATCGTCGCCGGTCTAGACTCCGCTTTGCTTGAAAGACTGCGGACCCGGTTCTGTACGGCAGGTGAACGTCCATATGGCAGGGATGACGGCGCCAAGGTCTGCACACTGCCGGAGCTGCTGCCCAGGCTGGCAGCCATCCGTGGTCAGGGCAGCCGGGTGGTTTTCACCAACGGCTGTTTCGATATCCTCCATGCGGGGCATGTCCACTACCTGCAGGAAGCCCGCCGATGCGGGGACTGCCTGGTGGTCGGTTTGAATGCAGACTCCTCGGTGCGCAGCCTGAAGGGGCCTGGGCGGCCGGTCAACAGCGAGGAGGAGCGGGCTCGGGTCCTGGCGGCGCTCGGATGCGTGGATTTTGTCACCCTGTTCTCTGGGCACACTCCCCTGGATCTCATCAGGGCCATCCGGCCAGATGTCCTGGTGAAGGGAGCCGACTGGCCGGAAGAGGAGATCGTCGGCGCGGCCGAGGTGAAACAGGCGGGCGGCCGGGTGGTCAGGATCGATTTCAGCCACCAGGTTTCCACCTCAGCCATCA
>Ga0256914_1001277_pt1 | contig 23334 bp, 16 predicted proteins | sample HulkmetaG_FD_191571 | JGI IMG/M metagenome (GOLD analysis project Ga0256914, IMG submission 191571) | Hydrothermal chimney microbial communities from Main Endeavour vent field at the Juan de Fuca Ridge, Pacific Ocean - Hulk | ecosystem: Environmental > Aquatic > Marine > Hydrothermal vents ... | reverse complement strand
GGGGAACAGGAGGAGGACCCTCTCCCCGGGGGGGAGGGGGAAGAGGAATAGCTCTTCCCCCGAGGCTCCGTTGCTCTTGGACCGTAAGAAGACCGGGCTCCAGGAGGGGAGGGCCCCCCTCCTGGGCGTGTTCAGGGGACGGGCGTGACGGAGAATCCCTCTTCCGAGGGCAATCCCGTGGGGATCAGGGTCAGGCCCGATGGGCTCCTGGTGAAGAGTCTCTTGTCCTCCTGGGCGTCGAAACCGATGGCCGCACCCGAGGGAATCTGTACGCCCGCATCCACGATGCAACGCCTCAACCTGGCCCCTTCGCCCACCCCCACCCCGTGTAGGAGGATGGAGTCCTCCACCGAGGCGCCGGGGCCGATCCGGACTCCCGGACCGAGGACGGAACCCCGGACGGCGGCCTTCTCGATCCGCACTCCCGGGGAGAGGATGGTGGATTCGCAATCCGACCCGGCGCCGACCCTGGGAGGAAGGGCGGATTCAGGGTGGCAGAGGAAGGGCCAATCGGGATCCCAGAGGTCCAAGGGGGAGGGATCCTGGAGGAGGTCGCGGGAGGCCTGGTAGTAGGCGTCCACCGTCCCGATGTCCCTCCAGTAGGGGTTCTTCTCGTGGGAGGAGAAATCGTAGGCCAGGAGGCGGGCTCCTTCCTCGAGGAGGGTGGGGAGGATGTCCTTGCCGAAGTCGTGGGAACTCTCGGGGTTCCTGGCGTCCTTCGTGAGGCTCCTCACAAGAATTTCCGTCTTGAAGATATAGATCCCCATGGAGGCCAGGCAGTGTCCCGGGTCGTCCGGCAGGGGGCTCGGGGCGGAGGGCTTCTCCTGGAAGCTGGTGATCCAGCCCCGGGCGTCCCGCTCCAGGAGACCGAACCGGGACCCTTCCTCGATGGGCACCTTGACCCCGGCAAGGGTCACGTCGGCCCGGGAGTCCTCGTGGGCCTCCAGGAAGGCCCGGTAGTTCATCCTGTAGACGTGGTCGCCCGAGAGGATCAGGACGTTTCTCGGCCTGAGGCCTTGAAGGAGGTCCAGGTTGTGGAAGACCGCGTCGGCCGTGCCCCTGTACCAGAGGTCGGCGAGCTTGTGCTGGGGAGGCACCACTTCCAGGTTGCCGCTGGTGGAGGGGTGGAAGACGTTCCAACCCCGGAAGAGGTGCCGGATCAAGGGCGCCGAGAGGTGCTGGACCAGGACGAAGATCTTCCTGCATCCCGAATGCAGGCAGTTGCTCAGGGGAAAGTCGATGATCCTGTAGACCCCCCCGAAGGGAACGGCAGGCTTGGTTCGGTTCTTCGTCAGGGGGTAGAGCCGTTCCCCCTTCCCTCCCGCCAGGATCAGGGTGATCGTATCGCTGGGCACCTGGAGCATCGGGGCCCTACTCGCCCACTTCGGCGGGCCTGGTGCCTTTCTGGGCCCGCTTGGCCGCCTGTTCGTCCAGGAGGCGCCGGACCGTGGAGAAGAGTTCCTCCCTGTCGGAAGACTTGACCACGTATGCGTGGGCCGACCAGGACATGAAGTTGTCCCTGTAGGAAGAATAGGCCGTGTGAAGAACCACGGGCAGGTCGGGGTAGCGGGCCAGGATGCCCGAGAGGGCTTCCATGCCGTCCATTCCGGGCATGCTGATGTCCAGGATCACCAGGTGGGGGAGGAATTCGTCCACCATCCTGAGGGCTTCCAGCCCGTTCTCGGCGGTTCGAACCTCGTAGCCTTGTTCTTCGAAGTCCTCCCTGTAGAGGAGGCGCTGATTCTTCTCGTCGTCAACGATCAAGATCCTTGCCATGGTACCCCTCCAATGCGTGGGATCATTGTGCACAGGTTTCGTTCTCTTGTCTCCCCCCTTCCTTTTCTTCCTCACGAAAGGCAGGGAGGGAGACCTTGAAAATGGTCCCTTCCCCGGGCCGGCTCTCGACGTGGATCTTCCCCTTGTTGGCCTCCACCAGGGCCCGGGTGATGGGAAGACCCAGGCCGGTTCCGGTGATCTTCGTCGTGAAGAAGGGTTCGAAGAGACGCTTCAGGTTTTCCTTGGGGATCCCGGGGCCGTCGTCCTTCACGGCGAGGCTGAGTCTCTCCCCTTCTTCTCTCAGGAGGATCCTGACGGTTCCTTCGCGGCCCACCGCTTCGAGGGCGTTCTTCACGAGGTTGATCAGGATCTGGCGGACGTGGGCCGGATCGGCGTAGCCCTTCTTCCCCCGGGTCAGGTCCAGGATCTCCATGCGGACCCTTTCCTGGGTCTGGCCCGAGAAGGTCTCCACCACGTCCTGGGCGATCGGGGTGAGGTCCACCGGGCCAGGGCGGACCTGGGAGGGCCTGGAGAAGTCCAGGATTCCCTGGAGGAGGGTCTCCAGGCGGTCCACCTCCTCCACGATGATGCCGGCGTTCCTTCGGATCTTGGTGCCCTGGGGGGCCTCCTTGAGGATGCGCCTGGCGAATCCGCCGATGGTGGTGAGAGGGTTTCGGATCTCGTGGGTGATGCGGGCCGCCACCGAACCTACGGCGGCCATCTTCTCGCTCAGGATGAGCTTGGAGCGGGCCTCGGTGAGGCTCTTGTTCATCCTGGCCAGGCGCTTCACCTGGCTGTGCAGGGTGGCCTGGGCGAAGGCGTTCTCCAGGGCCAGGGCGGCCTGGCCCGCCAGGATGAGGAGGAACTCGATGTCGTTGGAGGCGATGGGCCTGTCCAGGTAGAGGTTGTCCGCCGTGATCACTCCCATGTTCTTGCCGGCGGCGATCATGGGGACGGCCACGAACTCCTTGGCCCGGAAGATCCTGACGAAGGCCGGGTCCTCCCTGGGGTCCTCCCAGGCGTTCTTGGTCCAGGTGGGGGCCTTCTCCCGGAAGGTCCGGGCCACGAGGCTCTTCTGGGAGTTCACGGGGATGGAGTGGCGCATGAGCTCGGGAAAGGCCCGGAAGGCCTCGGACCGCACCCGCTTTTCGCTGTAGCGGATGAGAAGGGTGTCCAGGTCTGGGTCCTCCCGGGCCAGCCTGGCCCAGATGGCGCCGGCCTCTTCGGGACTCCCCGGCCCCACGGCCATCCGGCAGCGCAATTCCTTGCCTCCCCGGCAGGGAAGGAAGATGAAGGCCCGGCTGAAGGAGAGTGCCCTGCCGGCGGTAACGCAGGTAAGGATGGTGAAGAGTAGGCGGTTCAGATCGGGCGTGGACCGGATGTGCTTGGCCAGCATCTGGAGCAGGCGGATCTTCTGCTCCATCTTCTGGGCCTGGGTCTCTTCCTCCAGGGTGAGGAGGATCCGGCGGCCTTCTCCGGAGGAGAGGGCCTTGAGAGTCAGCCGGAAGGTCCTTCCCCGGGCAGGAGCCTGGGTGGTCACCAGGATGGAGATCCTCTCCCTGGAGTCCTCGTTTCGAACCAGGGCCTCCAGGTCGACGGGCTTCTCCTGGGGATCCCTCTCGAAGGCGTGCCAGCGCCGGAAGATCTCTCCCAGGCTCTTTCCCAGGATCTCCCCGGTGGAGCGTTCCAAGGTCCGGAAGAAGAGGTCGTTGCCTGCGAGGAAGCGCCCGTCTCCGTCCAGGATCCCCACTCCCACGGGGAGGTCGTGGAATAGGTGGGAGGCCTTCTGGAAGAACCGGTCCACCTGGTCCGCCCCGTCTGTCATGGTTCGTCTCCCGAGGCCTTTCCGACTTCCCCCGGGGCCCCGGGACTTTCAGAGGGGTGCTCCGCCCCGGGCGGATCAACCCCAGGGAAAGACCTGGAGTTCGAGGGAGAAGACTTGCTCCTTTTCTACGGCTTTCAGAGGGAAGAGGAGAACTACTCTCGTTCCCTGGAGGTTCTTCTTGATCCCCTCCTCGTCCCGGGAGAGGGACCAGATCGGTCCTGTCAGGACCTTCTCGGCCCCTTCCTGGAGGATCTCCAGGTCCCCCCGGGTGATCCCTTCCACGCGAAGCTTCTCCGGCGCGGGTTTGAGGGCCGCCTCTCCGACGGTCCACTCCTTGCCGCCACCGGACAGGCGGGAGGAGGCCCCCTGGTTTCCAGGGCCGAAATGGAGGGCCACGGCCAGGTATTTCTTTCCCGCCGGATTTCCACGCCTGGCCGTCTTGTAGGTCACGGCCAAGCCCTGGTCGCCGATCTCCAGGACCTTCTCCAGGTAGAGCCTCTCCCCTCCCCTGCCAAGGGGGACCTCTCCCGGAGAGAGAACGGCCAGGTCGCCCCGCCAGGTCTCCTCGTAGGGAAGGGTGGAAAGGTCCGCTTCCAGGGGGATCCTCCCGCGGAACCAGTCCAGGGCTCCGGGGATGGCCGAGAGGATCCGGTCCTCCAGGCAGTCCAGGGGATGGGGGTCTTCCCCCAGGAAGGCCTCTTCCCGGTCTTCCTGGGGGATCTCCTCGTGGTAGGCCTCGATCCGGCGGGAGAGGCAGAGGAGGGGATTCCAGGCGGCTTCCAGGTGGGAGAGCTCGAAGAGCCTTCCTCCCAGGCCGGGTTTGAGGAAGGCCTGGAAGGGTGGGCGGACCATGGCGGTCTCTTCCTCCCCGTCCAGGTCGAAGTCCCCTTCCACCCTGGAGGTGGACTTCTGCCTCTCCTCTGTGCCGGCGCCGGAGAGGAAGGCCTGCTCCGCCAGGAGGAGGTGCCTGTAGAGGGCGTCCCTCAAGTGGGTCAGGTAGATCCCTCCGAAGACGCCGTGCCAGTAGCCGCAATTGCACTGGGCCCGGAAGATCTCCCTCAGGGCTTCTCCCTGGAAGGGGGTGTCCTCTCTGCGGATCCGGCCGGCGGCGGAGGCGATCCTCCCGTGGAGCCTCCTGGATTCGGGGTAGCGTGTGAAGAACCTGCGCCACGATCCCCCCCGGAGGAAGATCGCCGCCGCCCGGGCGCCCTCTTCGTCCGTGGAGAGCCGCTTCCGGACTTCCTCCAGGGTCGGGCGCACCCTGGGGGCGGCCCACTCTTCCATCTCCCTGTAGGAGCCCGAAGGGATCTCGGCGGGCACGGGCTTGGGTCCCCGGCGGAGGGCTTCCCAGGCCGTGGAGAGGCGGACCACCTCGGGAGAGGAGGCCAGGAGGCGCAGGGCCTCCTTGAGCCAACCTTTCTCGTAGACCAACTCGTACGTCCCGGGCCAGATGCCGAACTTCTCCGCGTCGTCGGCGTAGACCAGGATCTTTCCGCCCTTCTCCCGGGAGCGGTCCAGTTCCTCCAGGAGGTCTTCCGGAGACTGGAAGGGAATCAGGTAGCGGAGTTTCTCCGAGATGGGGAGGATCCGCACCAGGGAGCCGCCTTCCTCGGCGAGGAAGGGGCGCATGGCCCGGGGGCCCTGGAAGCCGGCTCCTTCCACGAGGTGGTCGTCCAGGAAGGTGTAGAGGACCCCGGCCCTCTCCAGGTCCGGCACCAGGCCGGGTTCCCAGACTCTCTCGGCGAGCCAGCATCCCCTGGGAGAGAGGCCGAACCGGTCCTCGATGTGCCTTCGCATGAGCTCCAACTGGCCCCGGCGGTCCTCCCGGGAGAGGGCCGGGAGGATGGGCTCGTAGAACCCGCCCGAGAGGATCTCCATGCGGCCCGTGGCGGCCAGGTCCCTAAGGCGGTCCACGAAGGCGGGCCTCTTGGCCTCCAGCCATTCCAGTAGGGGACCCGAGACGTGGAGGGTGAAGGGAACCCCTTCCACCTCCTCCAGGGTGGTGAGGAAAGGGTCGTAACACCGCTCGAAGGCCTCCAGGAAGACCTCCTCGAAGTTCCCCACGGGCTGGTGGAGATGGAAGACCAGGGCCAGGCGGATGGGTTCCATGGAGATTACCTCAAGGGGTTGCCGGGGCCTCGGCCCGGGGACCTTCTCCCGCCGGGGGAGGAAGGTCATCCCAGGGGGCCTTCTCTCCTCCCCTGGCGAGGAGGCGGGGCAGATCGCCCTCCTGGAGGGCCTGGAAGACTTTCAGATACTCCCCGGCGCTCCGGTCCCAGGACCAGTCCTCGGACATGCACTGGGCGCGAAGGGCGGCCCAGAGGGTCTTCTTGCCCTTCTTCTTCTTGCTGCGGAAGACCGCCAGGGCCCGGTCCAGGGCTTCCTGGAAGGCCCGGGGCGTGGGCTCGGCGAAGAGGAACCCGTTGGCCCGGCGCCGGGAGTCTCCCTCCTCCCAGTCCACCACGGTGTCCTTCAGGCCGCCCACGGCCCGGCCCACGGGAATGACGCCGTATCGCATCCCGTAGAGGTGGGCCAGCCCGCAGGGCTCGTACCGCGAGGGGGCCAGGAAGATGTCCGCCGCCCCCAGGATCTTGTGACTCAAGGGGACGTCGAAGTCGATCTTCACGCCGACCCGGCCGGGGAAGCGTTCCTGCAGGCCCCGGGCCCGTTCCTCCAGGTCGGGATCGCCCGTGCCGAGGACCACCAGTTGGGCCCCCTTGCCGACGATGTGCTCCACCGAGTCCAGGAGGATGTCCGTCCCCTTCTGGGGGGTCAGGCGGGAGACGGCCGCCAGGATGGGCGTCTCCTTGGCGTTCTCCAGGCCGAAGATCTTCCGGAGTTCCTGGCGGTTGGTATTCCTTCCGATCAGCTTGGAAGGATCGTAGTTGCGTTTCAGGTGGGGGTCGGTGGCCGGGTTCCACTCGTCGTAGTCCACGCCGTTCAGGATCCCCACGAGGCGGTCCGCCCGGGAGCGGAGCAGGCCGTCCAGGCCGAAGCCGAATTCCTCCCGCTGGATTTCCTCGGCGTAGGAGGGGCTCACCGTGGTGACCAGGTCCGAGAAGAGGATCCCTCCCTTGAGGAGGTTGAGTTTTCCCCAGTATTCCAGGCCCTCCCAGTGGAAGAGGGAAGGTTCGATTCCGAGCCTGGGGATCCAGGAGGGATCGCAGACCCCCTGGTAGCCCAGGTTGTGGATGGTGAAGACGATCTTGACCTCCTCCAGGATGCCTCCCGTCCGGTTGCCTGTGCGCAGGTAGACCGGGATGAGGGCCGTAGTCCAGTCGTGGAGGTGAAGGACCTGGGGATCGCACCACCTGTGGGCCGCCAGGATGGCCGCCTGGGAGAAGAGGGCGAATCTCAGGGGATTGTCCGGGTAGTCCCGGCCCTTCTCCCCGTAGATGCCGGGCCTCTCGAAGTCTTCGGGGGAGCGGACGAAGATGACCTTCACTTCGCTCTCGGGAAGGCGGCCCTGGAGGAACTCCACCCTCTTCTCCTTCCCGTCCATCACGAAGGGCGCTTCCCCCAGGCTGGTGGTGTCCCCGATGCGGGTGACGCCGTAGAAGGGGGTGATCACCGTGACCTCGACCCCTTTGCGGGCCAGCGCCTTGGGCAGGGAGCCCGAGACGTCTCCCAGCCCTCCCGTCTTGGAGAAGGGATGCACCTCGGGGGAGACCAAGGCGATCCCGGGCTTCTTGGTCGATTTCCTGCTCATTCCGTGTCTCTCCTCAAAGTCACCGCCGCGTCCTCGGGGGCCACGCTGTTGATGAAGAACCCCGTTCCGAATTCGAAGCCCGCCAGGCGCTGGACGCGGGGAAGGATCTCAATGTGCCAGTGGTAGTGAGGTGTCTCGCCCTCGGAGAAGGGCGCCGTGTGGATCACGTAGTTGAAGGGAGGATTCTCCAGGGAGCGGTCCAGGTTTTGCAATACTTGATAGAGAATTTCGGAGAGCTCCTTGGTCTCCTCCTGGGTGATGGAGGAAAAGTGGGCTCTGTGGGTCTTGGGCAGGATCCAGGACTCGAAGGCGAAGCGGGAGGCGAAGGGGGCCAGGGCCAGGAAGTTGGAAGTCTCCCGGATCACCCTCCTGCCGTCCTGGAGCTCCTGGCGGAGGATGTCGCAGTAGATGCACCGGCCCCGGTAGTGGTGGAACCGCTGGGCTCCGGCCATCTCTTCGGCCACGGTGTGTGGGATCACGGGGGTGGCGATGAGCTGGGAGTGGTTGTGCTCCAGGCTCGCCCCCGCCTCGGTGCCCACGTTCTTGAAGACCAGTCCGTACCGGAACCGGGCGTCCTTGGCCGCCGCCAGGAGGCGCAGGCGGTAGACCTCCAAGATGTCCGGGAAGAGGTCCCAGGGGAGCTGGGTGGGCCTGGTGGTGTGGGTGGGGCCTTCGATCATGATTTCGTGGGTCCCCACGCCGTTCATGATGTCGTAGACCCCCTCGCCCCGGGGATCGAGGTCTCCTTCCCTGGAGAGGGCGGGATACTTGTTGGGCACGACCCGGATCCTCCAGCCCGGACCGTCGGGCTCGGAATTCCCCCGGCGCAGGGCGAAGACCTCTGGTGGGGTCTTCTCCTCGTGGCCCTGGCAGAAGGGGCAGAAGGAGGGCCGGGGGATGGTGGTCTCCCGGGAGAAGTCGGGCGGCCTGGGCCGGAGACCCCTTTCGGCCGCCAGCACCACCCAGCACCCGGTGATGGGGTCTTTTCTCAGTTCGGACAAAGGCCTGCTCCTCCTTGGCCTCCCGGCGGGGACGCCGGGGAAGGGGGGAAAGGAGGTCCGCCCGGGCGGACCGGCCCTACCCGGTGTTCTGCCTGGAATGCCGGTCCCATCATACGTCCCAGGTTGGGCCGGTGCGAGGAAAGTGTTGTCTCCCGGGGGTAAGGCGGAACCTGGGGACCCGGGAAGGGGGAGACCTGGTTGGGGCTTTACCTCCGGGCTTGTTGCGAGTGAAGTATCCTTTCTTGTCTTTCCGGGGGGTCCTCCTTCCGCTTTTTTGAGAGGGATCGCCCCTTTTCCCACCGGAAGCTGGAGGAACGTGGGATGCACACGCCGGTAAAAGGAATCCTGGTCCTTGGCCTGGGACTTCTCGTCTCCTGCGGGGGAGGCGGCGGCGGAGGGGGGGCGGCACCCGGGGCGGGGGCCGGCGGACCTCTCCGGCTCCTTTCCTCCAGCCTGGGTTGCGACTTGACCGCCCAGGGCGCACGGTGCCGGGTGGCCCCCAACCTTCCCCTGGAGTTCACCTTCGACAAGGATGTGGACCCGGCCTCGGTGGATTCCCGGGCTCTTTCGGTCACCAGGACCGGGAGCGGCGAGGCGGCCCGGGGGGTCCTCCAGGTGAAGGGCCGGTCGGTGCGTTTCCTTCCCGAGGTTGGATGGAACGGGAAGGCCCTGGCCTTCGGCCTGGAGCCGGGGGCCCAATACGAATTGCGGATCCGGGCGGGGGGGATCCGGTCGGCGGCCGGGGCGGCCCTGGCCTCCGACCTGGGAGCCCTCCTGGAAGTGGGGAAGGCCCCGGCCGATCCCGACGGCAAGGCTCCTTCGGCCCGGCTTCTCTCCCCCGAGAAGAGGCCCGTCCCCTTGGATTCCCTCCTGGTGGTGGCCTTCAGCGAATTCGTGGAGCCCCAGGCACTCCTGGACGGGTCGGGCTGGACCCTGGAGGGGCGGCGCGCCTCGGGGGACTGGGTCCGTCTTCCCGCCAGGGCCGAAGTGCGCTTCGACCTGGAGAGGCAGGCCACCTTGCTGGCCCTGACCCCCGATGGCCTGCTTCCTTCCCGGGGGCAGGTACGGCTCAGCGTGTCGGGGAACGTCCGGGACCTTTCGGGAAAGGCCCTGGATCCTTCCTTCTCCATCGAACTCGCCACGGAGTCCTACGGCGGAGAGCCCTTGGTCCTGGAAGAGACTTTCCGGGACTCCTCCATGGAGGACGAGGAGGCTTCCGGGGCGAGCTGGGCCTACGGAGGGAATCCTGGGCTCCGGCCCGGTCGGCTGGGCGGACCGGGGATCCTGGGGGAGTTCGTGGCGCCCCGGGGGAAGACTCTTTTGATCCGGACGGAGAATTCTCTATGGCCCGGAGAGAGGACCCACTCGGGTCAAGCCATCCGGGTCCGGAACGGGGACTTCTTCTTTCAGCGTTTCGAGATTCCCCTGGGAGCCCGGGTGGTCTTCTTGGGGACCAATCCGGTGCGGATCTTCGTGGCAGGCGACGTGGTGATCCGGGGGGAGCTGGTCTGTGACGGCCTGGATGCCCTTCCCTACGACGGCCACCCCTATGTCCCCCGGGGCCAGGAGGGTGCCGAGGGCGGGCCTGGCGCCGGATGGGGCGGCCAAGGGGGAGGCCAGCCTTTCTTCAGCCAGGTGGCGGGCTTCCCCGGCCGGGACGCCTGGGTGCCCCAAGGGCATCCCCGGTGGAAGGAGGCCAAGGGGACCGGGGGGGCGGGGGCGCCTGGATGCCCTCCCAGCGGAGAGGCCAAGGATGTGCGCTACGAGAAGGTGGGGAGCAGGATGCTCTCCCGCCAGATCGCCGCCGGCGGCGGGGGAGGATCCCTCTATCTTCCCGGGACGGCTGGGAAGGTCCTCTCGGTCCTCAATCCTTCCTTGAACGCCGGGGCGCCGGGGAAACCGGGAAAGACCTTCCCCGTCCTTCCCCTGGTCCAGGGTATGACCTCCCAGGACTTGTTCCTTCTGGGCGGAGCCGGCGGGGGCGGTGGCGGAGCCCATCCCTACGACAACGAGAAGAACCTCTGGGGCATGGTGGACTGGCGTTCCGCCGGCGGAGGCGGAGGCGGAGGCGGAGCCTTGCTGATCCGGGCGGGCGGAGACATCTGGATCGGCGGGAAGGGCCTGGTCTCCTCCCGGGGCGGCTCGGGCGCTGTGGGGAACAAGCATTTCTCCGCTCCAGGCGGGGGAGGATCGGGCGGAGGGATCCTTTTCCAGTGTGCCGGCGCCTTCTTCTTGGGAGGAAAGGTGGATGTCTCGGGCGGCAAGGGCGGGATCCTGAAGGACTCCGCCTCGGGCCTGGAGGTCCGGGGCGGGGACGGGGGAGCCGGCTTCTTCCGGCTCGAGACCGATCCGGTCTTCCCTGTGAAGCTCCTGGAGTCGGGGGTCTTTCCCAAGGAGGTACAGGTGCCCCAGATGGCGGGGAAACTGGAGACCTCCGATCCGGTCACGGCGGCCCGTTCCAAGGTCTACCGGGCCAAGGCGGTACTGCCCAGGTTCCGGGCCTTCGTGCTCAAGGTCCGGGAGGGAAAGTCCGTGCGGGTCTATTCCGACGATCCTTCCCGGGGGATTCTCCCTGTCCCCGGGGTGACGCCGGTCTTCCTGGTCTTCCAGGGGGTGGAAGTGCGTCCCGGCAAGGCGCCCCGGTACCTCCCTTGGAGTCCCACTACGGCGGGACTCGCGCCTGCCGGGGGGATCGTTCCCAACGGGGTGCGTTTCGTGATCTCCCTGGACAAGGGTCTCCTCCCCAAGGGGACGGAGTTGGTGGTGGAAGACCTGAAGATCTTCTACGAACCCTAGGCTTTCTTGGGGGTGCGGTTCATTCCAGGCCGGGGGAAAGGGGGGGTCGCTTGCCGGTGGGGAGATGGGGGGGTAATTTTCTAAGGTAGAAATCTGCGCCCGGACTGTGTCCTTTGGAGACACTCCTTCGAAGAAACGGAACCTATTTCCGAGAGGCTCCTATGCATCGTCTTTTCCGGTTCCTGCCGCTTGGTGTGCTTTTCCTGGCCCTTCCTTTCACCCAGTCCTGTTCTTCCGACAGCGGCGGGGGAGGGAGCGCGCCGGCTTTGAAGGCTCCAGGTGCCCCCCAGATCCTGGAGGTCCTTCCCAACAAGGGCCCCATCGAGGGGGGAACCACGGTGATCATCACGGGGAAGGACTTCCGGGACGACCCCAACGACCCGGACAACCTGCAGGTCTTCTTCGGGTTGAACAAGTCGGAGAACGTCCTCCTCCTCTCCACGACGGCCCTCAAGGTCCTCACCCCTCCCGGGAAGGCGGGAAGGGTGGACGTGAAGGTGGTGAACGACGACGGCAAGACGGCCGTCCTCCCGGGGGGGTTCACCTACGAAGAGACCACGGCGCCGTTCCTGGAGTCCATCCATCCCACGGAGGGGCCCAATTACGGGATGACGAAGGTCACTTTGAAGGGGAGGAACTTCCAGCCGGGAGCGACGGTCCGGTTCGGCGGATCCCCCTGCTGGGAGGTGACCGTGAAAGACGAGAGGACCATCGTGGCCGTCACCCCCTACGGGCGGGCCGGCACGGTGAACGTCCAGGTGGAGAACCCCGATCACCAGGTGGCGACCCTCCCCTCGGCCTTCACCTTCCAGGATTTCTTCCGCATCGAGGGAACGAGCTTCGAGAGCCAGCTCGACAGGCCCAACCCGGGCAGGACCAGCCATCCCATCAACGTGCCGGTTACGGTCCGTTTCAATCGGACCCTGGAGCCTTCTTCCGTCACATCCCGGACCTTCAGTCTGAAAACCAGGGAGGGGAAGCTCGCGTCCGGGAAGGTGGTGGTCCAGGGGGAGAAGATCGTCTTCTACCCGGACGTGAAGTTCGTCAACGGGAAGGTCCAGTTCGGGTTCATCAAGGGGGCGACCTACCTTCTCTCCATCCCCGGGGCCGGACAGGGCGCCACGGTCCGGGCCGTGGGCGGCGAGCCTCTCCACAGGGGCTTCGTCTGGGAGCTCAACACGAACCTGGATCCGGTGGACTTCAACAACGCCCCCCCCAGGATGAGCCTCAAGGTGCCCGTGATCCACGACCCCAAGAAGGACAAGGCCAGGCTGGACACGGTGATCGTCCTCCAGTTCGACGAGGTGGTCATGCCCAACGAGGTCCTCGACCCGGCGAACATCAAGTTCGAAGTGGAGGTAACGGGTTACAGCAACAGGCTTTCCCTCGACGGGAAGCGGGAGGCCGGCGTGGATTCCCAGACGGGCGGAACCTATCTCAAATTTACGCCGAGCCGGCTCCTGCCGAGTAATTCCAAGGTCTGGATCACGGCGAACCCTTCGAAGATCCACGACGTGGTCGGCAAACCCCTGGATCCCTCCACGGCGATCGTTTCCTTCCTCACCGAGGACGGGGCCGGATATACAGCCTGGATCTCGGAGAAGTTCGCCGATGCGACCCACTTGGACAAGGAGGCCTCCGGCGCGTCCTGGGGCAACGGTGCCCTTTCGCCCGGGAAGCTGGGCGGGTCGGGGATCCTGGGAGAGCTGGTGGTCTCCTCCGGGACGGTGACCCTGAACACGGACAACCAGGTTTTCGACGCATCCAAGACCCTGACCGGCAAGGCCGTCACCGTGACGGACGGGGTGTTCCAGTTCTCAAGGCTGATCGTGGCCGCCGGGGCGACCCTGAAGTTCACCGGTTCCCACCCGGCGAAGATCCTGGTGAGAGGGGTCTGCAAGATCGACGGCACCCTGGATCTGTCGGGTCAGGCCGGGCCCATCACCGACGGATCGGCGACGGTCCGCACCGGCGGGGTCGGCGGAAAGGGCGGGCCCGGGGGCGCTTCGGGCGGAAAGGGCGGAAGCCAGCCCAACTTCGGATCCGTGGATGGAGGGAACGGGGGGGACCTGGCGGTTCCCCCGGGCCACCCCAGGGCTTCCCAGGCGGCCGGAACGGGCGGAAAGGGGAGCCCGGCCAATCCGGCCGGGGCCGATCCCAAGAAGGTGACCTACAACTGGTATTCGACCTACAGCCAACAGGTCGCCGGAGGCGGTGGCGGGGCCGGATACACGACGGCCGGGACTCCCGGGAGTTCCAAGGTCTCTTTCAACCCTCCCTCCGAGGCTGGGCCCGGCGGCGCGGCGGGAAAGGCCTTCCCCCTCCTTCCCCTCTCTTCGACGGTGGCCTCGAGTCTCCAGCTCCTTGTGGGAGGGGCCGGAGGGGGCGGAGCAGGGATCCATCCCTCGGGCTCCTACACGGGCGGCACGGTCCAATGGCACGTAGGTGCAGGCGGCGGCGGCGGAGGCGGGGCTCTCCTGCTCCAGGCCGGCGGGGACTTCTCCCTTGGAGCCACCGGCTCCATCTATTCCAAGGGCGGGGCCGGCGGAATCCCCAAGAGCGGAACCGATGCCTCTCCCGGCGGCGGGGGTTCGGGCGGAACGGTCCTGCTCCAGGTCCAGGGGAAGGCCCAGGTCCAGGGGAAGGTGGACGTCTCCGGCGGAAAGGGGAGCACGGTGAAGACCGCCTTCCTGGGATGGACCTCCACGGGAGGGTCGGGCGGGCCGGGGTTCATCCGGATCGAGCACGACCCAGTGATCCCTTATACCTCTCTTACCGGATTCGTTCCTGCGGCGACGAAGGACAATTCCGGCCTTCTTTTGGAGAAGGGGCCCGTCTCGGGCGCCAGGTCCACCTGGTACAACACCATGCAGGTGAAGGTCCGGTGGTTGCGCTTCGAGGTGACGGTCAAGCAGGGGAACAAGACGGTCGTCTATTCCGACGATTCCTCCAAGGGAATCCTGCCCGTCCTGGGAAGCACTCCCGTGGCGGTCTTCCTCCAGGGGACCAGGCTGGACCAGAGCGGGAAGCCCGGGACCTTGAGCAAGTGGGTCTCCAAGGCGGCGGACCTGAACGATTTCTCCCCCTCCCCGCTGGCCGTGCGGTTCGTCCTGATCCTGGACACCTCCAAGTTGCCTTCGGGGCAGGACCTCGAGGTCCGGGAGATGAGGGTGGTCTTCAGCCTTTGATCTCAAGGGCGGGACGGGGCGCCGGGGCCCGGGATTCCCGCCTTCCGGAGTAGAGTGGACAAGAGGGGGGAACCCGCCGCTGCGGGTTCCCCCCTCTCTTTGGCCGGGACCGCCTTCTGCGCGGTCACCCGTCGGGCCGGATCAGTATCGGCCGATGTCGTCCTTGCCGGTGGTGATCATGGGTTCACCGGGTTTCCAGCCGGCGGGACAGGCCTTGCCCGGGTTGGCCCGGACGGCCTGGAAGGCCTGGATCTGGCGGATCAACTCGTTCACATTGCGGCCAACCGGATCGGTCATGACCTCCACGGCCTGGATGATCCCGTCGGGATCGATGATGAATCTTCCCCGGCGCATGAGACCGGTGGCGGGGTTCCATACCCCGTAGGCCCGGCCTACGGCGCCGCTGGGGTCGGAGGCCATGGCGTAGGGAACCTTGGCGATGGTTGGGGAGGTCTTCTTCCACATCCAGTGGGAGAAGTGGGTGTCCGTGCTGATGGCGATGACCTCGACGCCGAGTTTCTGGAGGACGTCGTACTTGGACGCGACCGCGCCCAGTTCGGTGGGTCAGACGAAGGTGAAGTCCGCCGGGTAGAAGCAGAGGACCCTCCACTTTCCCTTGTAGTCGGAGAGCTTGACCATACGGATCTGGTCTCCCACCACGGCGGGAAGCTGGAAGTCCAGGGCCCTCTCGCCGGGAAGGAGGAGCCTTCCCGGGCCGAGGGCCGGCGCGGGGGAGGGGGCGGCGGCCCGGGCGGCGGCCGGCGCGGCCTTGGCCTTGGCGGCGGGTTTCCCGCAGGGAGCCAGGACCTGGGTCACGGCGGCGTTCCAGCCCAGGATCCCCGCTACGGCCCCCAGGAAAAGGAAGGAAGCGGTCTTTCGATTCATAGGCACATTCTCCTCTCGGTCGTCGTGGTCCGGAATGATCCTTGGGTTCCGAGAGATTAGGTCAGGGTTTCTTGAGGTTCCAGTGCCGCTCTAGGTTTTGGTACATGAATGATGATTCGTGATCGGAATTCACCGGGGAAGGGGAGCCCGGGCCCGCGGCCCGGGCTCCCCTTCCTTTCGTGGGGCTACTGGATCCTTAGGGCTCCACCCTCCGTGAGGACCAGGCCCATGGTATTCGCCTTTGGGGCGGAGACCAGGAACTGGCTGTAGATCAGGGCGCCGTGGAGGGCGGAATTGTTGGGGATCGGGATGTGGAAGACGGCCGATCCCGAGGAGTCGGCCCGGCCCGGGAAGAAGAGGACCGGTGCCACCCTGAGGTAGCAGCCCGGTGCCCCCAACGGGGCCAGGGAGAAGGGGAGGATGGGCTTTCCCGCAAGGTGGGACCGGCTGATCCCCAGGTTCAGGAAGAAAGAGGCTTTCCCGGGGGCGTCCTTGAGGGTCCAGGCGGAGTTGGTGGAGCCCACGGCTGGGGATCCGCGGAAACCTTGCCTCGGGCTCCTGGGAAGGGCGCCGGAACAGGCCTCTCCGAAGGTCCGGAAGCCCGTATGCTCGTTGTGGAAGACTATGATCCCCTGGGCGTAGAAGGCCGCCGCCAGGTCGGGCCACCCGTCACCGTCCATGTCTCCCGCTTCGAGGCCCTCGATGTAACGGTAGGCACCGCTCGGGAAGAGGCCCGTGGGGTTCCACTTGGTGAAGTGGCCCTTCCCGTCGCCCCTGTAGGCCAGGATTCCGTTGAAGAGGGTCCGGTTCAGGTAGGCCGAGAAGATGATGTCCAGGTTTCCGTCGCCGTCGAAGTCCGCGGCCGCCACGTCCAGGGTGTCCAGGTTCTTGGTGGGAAGACCCGTGCCGGTGACCTCCACCAGGGCGTTCCTGGAAGAATCCCACCGGTAGATCCGAACCCCTCCCCCGAGCTGGCCCGTGGCCTGCTGGTAGGAGCCGAAGATGATCTCCATCTTTCCGTCGTTGTCGATGTCTCCGGTGGTCACGCCCCAGAACTGGGCCTTGGGGAGGCCGGCTCCGAGGGCCTTCCAGTTGCCCTTGCCGTCGCCGGCCCAGACGTCGGGGGCCATGAACTTGGTCCACACCAGGTCCAGGTTCCCGTCGCCGTTTACGTCGAAGAGCATGCACTTGTGCCCCCCGGCGGACATTCCGCCCGAGGAATTTGGGAGGCCTTTGCTGGATTCCTTCCAGCCGCGCTTGCCGTCGGAGAGGAAGCACTGCACGTGGTCGTTGAGGTGACCCGTGAAGATCACGTCGTCGTAACCGTCGTGGTTCACGTCGCCCACGGCGACACCTTCCATGGCGCCGCGGAGCCGGATTCCCGTCGTCGACTTGACCCAGCCGCCCTTGCCGTCACCGAACCAGCATTCACCGTTGGCGCAGGCCAGGTCGGGGTTTCCGTCGGCGTCGAAATCGCCGAAGGCCACGTCGGACCGGCCGCTTCCGCCGTTGGGGTTCAGGGCGCCGCCGCGGAAGGAGTCGCCCTTGGAGAGATACACGTGGGGGCCGTTTCCGAGGCGCGCGACGCAGCCCAGGTCTTCCTTGCCGTCGTGGTCCACGTCGGCCCAGGCCACGCCGGACCAGTTGCTTCCGTCCAGGGCGGGCAGGCCCTCGTAGACGGCCCGGAAGTCAGTATACGGAAGCCTGGGTGTGGCCACCACGGGGGCGGCATAGGGGGGCTTGGTGATCTTGGCGAAGCTGGTTACGCCCTTGGGATCCTGGGCCTGCCAGCCGGATTTCTCCTGGCCTGCAAGGGCTGTCTTCAAGATCCAGGTCCCGGTGGCCTTTGGTGCCCTGAGGAGAACCCGGAGCGTAATGGGGTTACGCATACTCTGGGTTCCGGTTCCGGAGAAGGAAGCCAGGAAGTGTCCTGGCTCGGCCCGGTAGAGGCCCAGGATGGCGGGGTCGTCCCTGGTGATCTTTCCGCTGTCGGTCCACCAGGAGATGATCTGGAAGTTGCGGGGGAGTTGAAGGACCGCGCCGGCATGGTTGCCGCCCGTTCCTTTCTGCCACCGCGCCCGGATGGTCACCATGAAGGGGTGACCCGGGAGGACCGCCGGGGGAACCTGGAAGGAAACCAGGTTCACCACGCAGGAGGCCGGAAGGAGGAGGAGAAAGAGAAGGGTCCAACGAAGAGGCATGAAGAAGCGTTTCATCTAGGGACCTCCTTTCCCTGGGGTGGGGAGAAAAGAACCAAAGACAACGATCCTAGGCAATCCCGGGCTTGACGGAAAGGGGGGGTGGGAGATAGAAAGCCGGACCTTTTCGAAAAGAATCCAACCCTCCAGGAGGGCGATCATGCAGGTGAACGTCAGGAACTCCAAGGCGAAGCGGAAGAAGATGGTGGGCTTCCGGACCAGGTCCAAGACCAAGGGCGGAAAGAAGGTGATCCGACGTAAGATGCGTAAATCCGGGAAGTTCCGCGTGGGATAAGACCTATCTCCATGAAGCCCGGCCGGGACCATCTCCCCGCCGGTCCGGAGGAGGTCCGGGCCCGGGGATGGCGGGACGTGGACGTGGTCCTGGTGTCGGGCGACGCCTTCGTGGACCACCCTTCTTTCGGGGCGGCCGCCGTGGCCCGGGCCTTGGAATCGGAGGGGTTCCGGGTGGCCGTGCTTCCCCGGCCCGATTGGCGGGATCCGGAGGCCTTTCGCCGTTTCGGCCGGCCCCGGCTCTTTTTCGGGGTGACGGGGGGAAATCTCGACTCCTTGGTGGCCAATCGCAACGCCTGGAAGGCCAGGCGGCCCCGTGATGCATATGCGCCAGGAGGGAAACCAGGGGGGAGGCCGGACCGGGCCTGCCTGGTTTACGCACAGGCATGCCGTGCGGCCTGGCCCGGGGTCCCGGTGGTCCTGGGGGGGATCGAGGCGAGCCTGAGAAGGCTGGCTCATTACGACTGGTGGTCGGGCAAGGTGCGGCGGAGTCTCCTCCTCGACGCCCGGGCCGACCTCCTAGTATACGGAATGGGGGAAGCTGCGATCCTGGAGGCGGCCCGCAGGCTCGCCGGCGGCGGAGATCTCGGGGGCATCCCCGGGACGGCCAGGTCCGTGGCACTCGATGAGATTCCCCGTGGAGAGGGGGTCCGGGAGTTGCCTTCCTTCGAGGATGTCAGGGACGACGACGATGCCTTCCTGGAGGCCCAGGCGGTCTTCGAGAAGGAACTCCGGGCGGGGGGTGCCAGGCTTGTTCAGCGGGGAGGGGCGCCCGGCAGGGCGGTCCTGGTGGAACCCCCGGCGCCGCCTGAGACTCCGGAAGAGTTGGACCGCTGGTTCGACCTTCCCTTCACAAGGGAGGTCCATCCCGTCCACAGGGATGAGGGGCACGTTCCGGCCCTCGACGTGGTGAAGGATTCTGTCACGGCCCACAGGGGGTGCGCCGGGGATTGTTCCTTTTGCGCCTTGACACTGCACCAGGGGCGTTGGATCGTCTCCAGGACCGCGGAATCCATCGAGCGGGAGATCCTGAGAATCGTAAACACTCCGTCGTCCAAAGGGCGTGTTTCCGACATCGGGGGGCCGTCGGCCAACATGTACGGCCTTTCCTGCCCCAACCTCGAGAAGGGGGATCCTTGCAGGGACAAGGCCTGCCTCGGCGAGACCCCTTGCCCTGCCTTGCGTCCCCGGGGAAGCCGGGCGTGGGTGGAGCTCTTGGAAAGGCTTTCCCGTCTCCAAGGTGTGGTTTCGATAGGTGTCGGTTCCGGCCCGCGTTTCGATCTCCTGGACGGGAAGTCCCTGGAGAGGATTTGCGCCCGGTTCGTAAAGGGCCAGCTCAAGGTGGCCCCCGAACATTGCGGCCCGAAGACCTTGACCGCCATGAACAAGCCATCCTGGCGGCGTTACGAAGAGTTCGAGAAGAGGTTCAGGGCGGTCGTTCGTTCCATGGGGTTGGATGTCCACCTTTCCAACTACTTCCTGGTCGCCCACCCGGGGACGGACCTGGTCGAGGCGGTGGAACTCTTCGACGAGTTGAGCAGGCGGAACTACAGTCCCGAGCAGGTCCAGGTCTTCCTTCCCCTGCCTATGACGAGGTCGGCCGCCATGTATTGGACGGGAAGAGATCCCCGGGACGGGCGGCCCCTCTACGTGGCCCGGGGGGACCACGAGAGGCGCCTCCACCTGGCCCTGGCCCAATGGAGAGTTCCGAGGAACAGGAAGTACGTCCTGGAAGCCCTGGAGAAGACCGGGCGGAAGGACCTGGCGAGCCGACTTCGCAGAAAGCCCTTTTCGTTATAAAACTCCTCCCGGCAGGATCCGGCAGGATCTTCGTTATAAAACTCTTCCCGGCAGGATGTGGCAGGATGGGTAGGCGAAGGATGGTTGCGGCTTTTTCCCGGGGGCTTACGCCGGGCCAGGCGGGTTCGGGCCGGGTGCCGGCGGGAATCCGGGAGTTCGCCTCCCGAGTGGAGGCCCGGGGGGGGCGGGTGCTCTCGGTCTTCCGGGATCCTTTGGGGGGAAAGTGGCAGGTCCTGGCGGTGCTTCCTGTCGACAAGGTGGAGCCTACGCCTTTCCAGAGGGACCTATCGGCCCCCCACGTGGAGCGCCTGGCCAAGGTGATGGACCGGCTGGACCGGTTCCTCGACCCCATCGTGACCGTGATGGGAGAGGAGGGCCGGTTCTGGACGCCCAACGGAAACCACAGGCTGGCTGCATTGAAGAGTCTGGGCGGTAAGTCGATCACGGCCCTGGTGCTTCCCGAGAAGGAGATGGCCTACCGCATCCTGGCTCTCAACACCGAGAGGGCCCACAACTTGAGGGAGCGCTCACTCGAGGTGATCCGCATGGCCCGGGACCTGGCCGAGCTGGATCCCAGGCCGGAACGGGCCTTCCAGGACCAGTTCGAGGAGCCTTCCTTCCTTACCCTGGGGTGTTGCTACGAGAAGAAGGCCCGCTTCGCAGGGAGCGCCTACCAGCCGGTGCTGAAGAGGGTGGACTCCTTCCTGGGATCCCCTCTTCCCAAGGCCCTGGCGACGCGGGAAAAGAGGGCCGAGTCCCTCTTCGAGCTGGACCAGGCCGTCTCGGAGGCCGTGGCGGCCCTCAAGGAAAAGGGCTTCGAGAGCCCCTACCTGAAAGTCTTCGTCGTGGCCAGGGTGAATCCCCTGCGTTTCAAGCGGGGAGCGAAGGCCTCCTTCGACGAGACCTTGCAGAAGATGATCCGCTCGGCCCGGCGGTTCGATCCCTCCAAGGTGAACCCGGCCCAGCTCGCCCGGGGAGGGGGCCCGCCGCCCGCGGCCGGGGAGGAGTAGGGAGGAACCGGACCATGGGACGGCCCTGGATCCACGTAGGAACCTCGGGGTGGACCTACGACGAGTGGACCGGCCCTTTCTACCCGCCGGAGGTCCAGGGGGCGGACCGCCTGGTCTTCTATGCGGAACGTTTCGATACGGTGGAAGTGAATTCCACCTTCTACCGCCTTCCCTTCCGGGGGATGATCCTGGGATGGAACCGGAGGCTCCCCCCCTCCTTCCACCTCGTGGTGAAGGGGCCCAGGCGGGTGACCCACCTGAAGAAACTGGTGGATTGCGCCGAGCCGCTCCGGGCCTTCCTGGACCGGGTGGGGGGACTTCGGACCTTGAAGGTGATCCTCTGGCAACTGCCCCCCTCCCTGCACGAGGACATTCCCAGGCTCGAGGATTTCCTCGCCTCCCTTCCGGGCGGGGTGCGCCACGCCGTCGAGTTCCGTCACAAGAGCTGGTGGGAGGGGAAGGCCGTGGATGTCCTGGCCCGGTTCAAGGCGGCCTTCGTCGCCGTGAGCCACCCTCGCCTCCCGGGAGAGGTGATCCCCACGGGGGACTTCCTCTATCTGCGGTTTCACGGCGAGGGAAAGAGGCTCTACGACTACGACTATTCCAGGAAGGAACTGGAGGCCTGGGCGGAAAGGGTGAAACCCCACATGAAGGGCCGGACCCTCTACGCCTTCTTCAACAACGACGTGAAGTGCCGGGCCCCGGCGAACGCCCTCCTGTTCCGGGAGATTCTGGGGGGGTGAAGGCCGTCCCGGGGCGGTCCGCCGGCCGGTCACCCCTTCCGGCGGACCCTGGGGGGCCTGGGACCTCTCCTCCCCGGGCCTCTGCGGCGGGGAGATCTCAAGGAGGTCAGGTCCAGGGTGAGCGTTACCTTCTTTCCTTTGCGGAGGACCAGGACTTCCGCCTTCCCGCCGTTCGTGAATATGGCCATGAGCAGGTCCATCCTGGACTCGACCTTCTTGCCCGCCGCTTCGAGGAACCGGTCCCCTGGTTGGAGGCCCGATTTCGCGGCGGCGCTTCCCGGTGTTACGGACTTGACGGTAAGTCCGTCCATTCGGAACCCCAGGCTCCTTCTCCGCCCGGACCTGGGGGCCCGCAGTTTCTCCCGGGAAAGGAGATGGTCCAGGTCGGCCAGGCCCAGGGCGCCCAGGGCCACGACGATGGAGGAATGAACCTGGTAGCCGGGAATGGCCTGCTCGTAATTGTCGTTCTGGGTGTGCCAGATGTAGTTGTAGTTGAACCCTCCCGACTGGCGCCAGTAGAAACCCGGCACCCCTGCGGCCAGGAAGGCCCCGTGGTCGCTGCCGCCGCCGCTGAGGCCGTTCCGGACCCCCACCTGGAAAGGCTTCTTCGGATCCAGGAGGGAGGCGAAGGCGAAGACTTTCTCCAGGTCGGCCTTCATGGCGGGAGTGCCTGTGATCCCGGAGATGTAATTGGTCCCTCCGTCGTGGACCAGCACGGCCGAGATCTTCTTCAGGATGTCCTTGTGGGCCTTCACGTAGGCCCGGGAACCGAGAAGGCCCTGCTCCTCGCCGCCGAAGAGGATGAACCGGATGGTCCGCCCGGGCCGGGCCCCGGCCTTCACGAGGAGGCGGGCCGCCTCCATGGTGGTGGACACGCCGCAACCGTTGTCCACCGAGCCGGTGGCGCCGTCCCAGGAGTCGATGTGGGCGCCGACGATCACGTATTCGCCGGGCTTTTCGGTTCCCGGGATGTCGGCCACTACGTTGTAGACGTCCAGGGGCCCCTTGCGGAACCGGTTCTGGATGTGGAAGCGGAGCTTCACGGGCACGCCGGCTTCGAGGAGTTTCCAGATCCTCCGGTGGGAGGAACGGGCGGCCTTCACCAGGGGGACGGTGGGCCGGGTCTCCCAGGTGATCTTGTCCCACCGGATACCCGGAAGGGAACTCATCCGGAGGAGTTCGCTTCCTCCGTCGATCACCACCCCCAGGACCTTCTTGGAAAGGAGGCGCCGGGCCAGGACGCCCCCGAATCCCCAGCCGCCTCCCCTCCTGCCCCGGGAGCGTGCCGGGGGCATGACCACCCACTTTCCGAGGTAGGAGGAAAGGTGCTTCTCCAACTCTTCGGAAGAGGCAGGCCCTTTCACGGCCTGCCCTTCGGAGACGCCCTTGGTCCCGGCGGACCAGGCGGGGGTGGTGAAGTCCAGGCAGGCCCGCCTCTCCTGTCCCTTCTCCTTCCAGATCATCTTGCCCCACCAGGGGCCCCGGTCGAAGACCACCTGGACGGTCTTCCATTTCTCCAGGTGGCAGTTCTTCAGCCCCATCTTCCGGAACTCCCCCAGGGCCCACTGCTGGGCCAGGTAGAGGTTGTCCGAGCCTGTGAGCCTGGGCCCGATGGAATTGGCCAGGTAGTCCAGGTATTCCATCACCCTGCTGTGGCTCCGGGCCTCCCGGATCACCGCCCTGGCCGTGGGGGAGAGGCGAATCGCCCGGCCGGCTTCGGCCTCGGGCGGTGCGGCGGGCGCCTGGCCGGGGAGGAGACCCGCCGGCAACAGGAAGAGGGCGGGAAGGGCGAAGGAGAGGGATGCGAGGATCTTCATGGTTCTGGACGCCTCCGGAGGAAGGAAATCTTTTCACCTGGTAGGGGAAGGTTAAGGCAGGAGGCGGGAGGATTGGGAGGTCCTGGCAGAAAACTAACCAGCCTGGGACAAGGGAAAAAAGGAAAGGGCCCGGGGGATTCGGGTTTTTCCGGGAAATCGATCGGTCGAGAAAACGAAATGAGGGAAAGCCTCTCCTCCTGGATGTCGATTTTTCCGGAAAGACGGGGAAGAAGCCCTTGCACCGGATACTCTACTACGCAATCTCCGGGTGGACCGGAAACCTACTTGAAGT
>Ga0256914_1001276_pt1 | contig 23341 bp, 21 predicted proteins | sample HulkmetaG_FD_191571 | JGI IMG/M metagenome (GOLD analysis project Ga0256914, IMG submission 191571) | Hydrothermal chimney microbial communities from Main Endeavour vent field at the Juan de Fuca Ridge, Pacific Ocean - Hulk | ecosystem: Environmental > Aquatic > Marine > Hydrothermal vents ... | reverse complement strand
GGCCGCCGGGTTTGTCCTCGACGAGCTGGAAAAGCGTGGGTACAGCGCCGAAAATGTAAAGGGGTTCTTGCGGAAACACGGGCTGCGGCCACGCCGGGTCGGGAGCCCGTCGCCAGGGTTGAGCAACGCCCTGAAGCTTTTTGGCTCCCCGGCTGAAATTTTGAGAAGGGGCGACGAATACACCTTCCACTACAAGCTCAAAAAGGGAGTAATCGAATACATGCTCATCGAAGAGCTCGCCAGGGCCGGGTGGACGCCGACAGAAATCTGGCGAGCGACCGGCTTCGGGCGGCGAAGAATCCAGCGCATTGCGAAGAAAGTGAGGGAATCCAATGGCGAATAAGAAACAGACACAGATTTTGACGCTCATCGACGAGGCAAAGAAGGGGTTTGACCGCTATCGTGGCGATTTTGTCACGCTCGAAAACATCTACCTCAACCTTTTGCCCGAAGAGCTCATTACAGACCTCAAAAAGAGAAAGAAGAGCCACATCACCCCGCAGCTCGTCCGCGCGAAGGTGCGGAAGGTCGTCATTTCCGTTCTCAAGACCTACTTCGAGAACGAGCGTTTCGCGGCGGTGACTCCCGAGTTCCCGACACGCAACGGGTTCGAGGACGTGGAAAAAATTCAGAAGGCGCTCGACATCTGGACGACGAAACGGCTCAATCTCTACTACATCTTCAAGCCCATCGTAACTGATGCGCTCGTTTATGGAACCCCGTTTGTGAAAATCTATTGGGGGAGCGACGGGCTCCGGGTGCAGCGGGTGAAAATCCGCGACATCTACATCGACCCGAACGCCGCGAGCATCTTCGACATCCAATATGTCGTGCATCGCGTCACGACGACGGTCGGCAGGCTGAAAAAGCAGTATGGCCGGAAGTTCAAGTGGAAAAACTATATCGGGCAGCATGAGAACGGGAAGGTCGTCACCGTGGACATCGGGGATGCCAGCCGGGTCGAAGTGCTCGACGTGTACCGCTTCGAGGGCGGGAAGTGGCTCGTTTCCACCGTGCTGCCGGACCAGTCGTTCATCCGAACCGACGTTCCGCTCAAAGACGGCCTTCCTTTCATCATCGGTGGCGTGGAGCCACAGTTCACCAGAGTCAACGACCACCACGCGGTCGAAGCATACGGCAGCAGCTTCATCGAGCCGATGGGGGCGTTACAGGATGAATACACCGTAACGAGGAACCAGCAAATCGACGCGGTGGACTCCATCTTTCACCAGCGCTTTCTCGCCACGAAGCAGTCCGGCCTCAATGAGAAAGACCTTTCCGGGAACCGGAAAAAAATCACTGTATCCGACCTAAACGAAATCAAGGAGCTCCCCATCCCGCGCTTCGACCCGAGCATCTTCAACATCGACCGGCTCGACAGCGAAATGCAGGAAGTCAGTGGGATTACCAAATACAACCAGGGACTCAACGACTCCAAAAACCTCAACCAGACGGCCACCGGGGTCAGCATCCTCACCGAGGAAGGGAACGCGGTCATTTCCGACATCATCCGGGCGCTCAATGAAAGCCTGTTCGAGCCCGCCATCCGGCGGATGGTGCGCCTCATCTGGAAATACGATGTCAACCCGGTGCTCATGGGCATCGACCGGGCGAAGGTTCCCGGCCTCCATGTCACCATCAATGCGGGTATCGGAGCGGTAAACAACGAAATGCTGCTCAACAATATCGCGGCAGCGGAGGGCGCGGCCATCCAGCTCGTCAACCTCCACGCGAACCTCCAGGATATGAACGGCGCGGCACGATACCTCAACGTGCTCCAGGAGCTCTATATCGAAAAACTCAAGGCTCTCAAGCTGAGAAACCTCATCCCAACACTGAAAGGAGAAGCAGATGAGCGAACAGAACCAACCACCCCCGAAGGAGGCACTATCCCTCCTGGAGGAAACCCGAAACTCCCAGGGGTTCCAACTCTACCTGATGGAGCTGGAGGCGGTGTTCAACCGTCTTTACCGGGAGGCGATGAACCCCAACTTCAACAGTGAGGAACGGGTGCATCGACTCGAACAGCAACGCGGCGTAGCCCTGGCTATCAACCTGATGGACGACCTTATCCGAAGTTTCCAGGATGAGGTCGATACCGAAGAAGAGGAATAGCGTGCCACTTTGTTCCTATGACAACGCGGTAAATCAAAAATTCAACATAAGGAGTAACGACATGGCAGCTACAGCAAACAAGCGAAAGATGGCAGTACAAGAAGCAGCGGAAGAGCAGGTAGAGCAGCAGGCAGTTGAGGCCCCCGAAGCCACCGATGAGCAGACAGACGAGGCCACCGAGAGCAAAGGAGTTTCTCTTTGTGAGGCCCTCGCAAACATGGAGCGCGGGGAGAAGTACCGGCGGGCCGGGTGGCCGAAGGAGCTGAAAAACCACTATGTCACCGTACGGCGCGGAGAAACAATCCCCGTGTTCTGCAACGCCCGCTACACCTCTCCCTATACCCCGTCGCTCGAAGATGTGATGAGCACCGACTGGGAAAAAATCGAAGAAGGAGTCACCAATGCCTAACCCCACAATCGACCCGGCACTCTATGAGCAGCTGATGCAGGAGGGCGGACAGCCCCAGCCCGGTGGAGAGCCCCAGCCCGGTATGGCCCCCCAGGGCGGCCAGCCCCAGCCCGGCATGCAGCCTCCGGCGGCGAACCCCGAAGCGGAAATCGAAGAGGCGAAAAAGCTTCTCGGGCTCGATGCCTACGAAAGCAAAATCGCCGAAATGCAGAACCAGCTCGAAGCCATCGAAAGCCAGCGAGTCCAAGCGGCAATGGCGTCGAAATACCCCGACGTCCCCCAGGAGGCCGTCGAAGAGAAAATCAAGCAGATCGAGCAGGTGAACCCCGAGCTCGCAAAGACAATGCGCGTGACGGAAGCGGGCCTCGAAATGGCGTACAAGGCGGCGATGGCCGACATTCTCCCCAGGGAGAAGCCCGACAAGCTGACCGATGAGGGCGGCGGCGGAGGCGGCGGCGAAAGCAACCTCGAAGAGCTCGTCAAGGAAGGGAAAGCCGACGATTTCGCCCTCGGAAACTATATCCTTGGCAATAATTCGTAATTTTTTTGCTGAGGCGACACTTTTGTATGGCAAAGGTGGCGTGAAAGAAGCAAAATAGGCATTATCAAAAAACAAGGAGTTGATGATGCCTCTGCTTTCTTACGGCAATGCCGTCAATCAAAAGCCGTCGATTCTCGACGCAATCATTCTGCAAGGCGTCCACAAGACCCCGTTCCTCGATTGGATGAGCCGGGGGAGTGTCGCCGCCCCAAAACATTCCTGGATTCTCGACCGCTACCGCGACCCCGAGGCCAACGCCCAGCTCGAAGTGACCGGCCTGGATGAGAACACTACCGACAGCAAATACATGAAAGACAACGTGGTGCAAATCATCAAAAACGACTTCGGCCTCTCCAAAGAGGAGCTGAAAAACGCAAAGTATGGGCAGCAGGAGTGGCCCTATCGCGTCGCAAAGGAAGGAAAGGAGCACGCGAAGGACATCGAGTTCGCCATTCTCGGACTCCATAATTCCAGCGTGTTCGATGGCTACACCGCCGGAACCCCCACCACTGCCGCGAAAATGGCCGGAATTTTCAACTACATCGAAGCGTCCAATCGGCAGGACTTCCACGACAACGGCAACCTCACCGACCTCACCTACGACAAGCTTTCCGAAACGCTGCAACCGGTGTGGGAAAAAGGCGGCCTCGAAGATGAAAGCTTCATGCTCGTCTGCGGCCCGACCCTGAAAAAAGCCATCAACCGCTTTGCCGGAGACCAGTATTTCCGGCGCGTCAAAGAGGACAAGAAGTTCGACCCCACCCTCTACGAGCTCGAAACCGACTTCGGAACCGTCCGGGTAAAAATCCACCGCCTCTTCGCCAACCCGAAGCTGGCGGACAAGCTGCTCATCGGACAGCTCAACGAGGCCCGTATCATGTTCAAATACATGACGGAGTTCGAGGAGGTTCCCACCGACAAGACCGCCAAGTTCGGTCGGTACTACACCTCCCTGACCCTGGAGATGAAAAAGCCCGACTATTTCGCTTGCGCCGAAGGGCTGAAGTAAGGTGGCGGCATGACCTTCGGTGAAGCAAAAAGCTTTATCGCTGAATTTCTCAGGGGCGATAACAGCAATGCAGACCCCCAGCCCATCCACTTCCGAATGGCCGTGATGGAGATTTCCGCAGCGTGTGAACCGAAGGCCCTCACCGCTCCATATACGGGAAACGAAACCGACGTGTTCCGCATCCTCCCGAAGCGTGAGGATGAAAACGGGAATATCATCGAGGAGTACGTCAAGACTCCGAATATCCCTGACGACATCGAGGACACCGATGAAGTGCCTCTCGACGATCTTCTCGATCTCGCTGTCGTCTATCACATCTGCGCGTATCTGACAAACAAGAGTAGCGACAAATATCTCGCTCGCGCAAAGAGCGTGATCGCAACCTACGTTTCAGACACGACCGCATAAGTCCCGCAACTCGGGTTGCGGTGCCCCGGCGATCCTCCGACAGTGAGCCGACAGCCATCCCAGTCTATTCAACGAACCGGGGCACCGGAGCCCGACGCTCCAAAAAATCTCAAAGGAACTACATGAGCGAAGTACAAACATTGATCGAGGAGATTGGAAAGCACTGGGGATGGGAAATCGGGGACAAAGTTCGGCAGGAAATCCAAGTCCTGATCGACGCGGGCAATATTGAGCTGAATAAGCTCAAGGGTGCTATCGCCACCATACAGGGGATTCTCGATGCCGACCCGGATACGGAAGAGTTTGATGTTGCCCAGAACATCATCACTCAGCTCTCCGGCCACCTGACAAGGATCACCAACCTGGAGACAGACGTCACACGCCTGAAGGGCGATGAGACCACCGTCGGCTCCGTCGCCTACGCCGTCAAGCAGGAGCACGACCGCGCCATTGCCGCCGAGGCCGAACTGCAAAGCGCTATCGAAACCCTGAACGCCGACGAGAACACCGAGGGCTCCGTCGATTACAAGGTCAAGACTGCCATCGACGCTGAGGTACAGCGTGCAAACGATACCTACGTGAGCAAAAGGCAGCTCGCAGAGATCAGTGCTTCTGCACTCGCAAGCATCTTTCGCCATGCGCTGGAATGTGGGTTCAATGGAGCATCGAGGGAGCATACAGTGGATGAAACGAACGAATGTATGTCTGCTGGGGGAGGTGGGAACCCCCCTAGCGGCGGACCGCAAGGTGGAGATGGCGCTGTACTCTAGGACCAGCTCCCGCCAGAGGGCTCCATCTGGGAGCCTTCGAGCGGCTGCTGCCGACAAAAAATACAGAAGGAACGTCAATGGCTCTCTATAAAAAAGAGGTGCTTGTCCGCCCCAATTCTACCGCCGACTTCGATGACGCGATGAATTGGACAAAAAACTGGCTGATGAACACCTTCCAGGACAACCAGGAAAACATCGACGATGATGGGAACTACATCAACTACTTTTTCGCTGATGTGACATTTGCCCCGGGACACTCGACAAACAGCGGCCAGGTGTGGAGAATCTTTACGCCGCCGTGCGAGCAGAAGTACAATATGCCCCCTGCAAGTACCGGGCGCATCGAGTACCCGATTGCCGACCTCGTTGGCACGCGGGCAAGGATTGATGCCCTTGATGCTGTGACAGACAACCATGAAACGCGCATAGCAGCGCTCGAAAGTTCGGCTAATGAAATCGAAGCAACAGTAATTTAAGGAGGATTATATGTCAAAGTTTTTTACCGGTAGCACGCTTGAAAAAATGGGAATCATCACCCGTGAGTACAAGGGGGAGCCGCTTACCCACGAAGAAATGGATCACACAATACTGTCCGTTCTCGATGCTGTAGCGTTCAATTTTATGGGGGTTGCGCAGGACCAGTTCCCTGCATTTCTCGCTTCTATTGAGCCAGAAATAAACTCCGGAGACCTCGAAAACGGAGACAAGAGCTATACAGCGAAAGTCCTGTTTGGATATGCGGTCGTAGACCTCAGAAGCGTCAGTGAGGATTTCACAATTTCAGCCAACGCGCACAAGATCACCGTCCTGGACAGCAACTTTTCTCTCGTCGAAAACAGCGAAAACGGTTCCGTAACGTGTTCGCACGTTGAGCAAAATGATTACAGGTGGGTAGTGATGGAAATTCAGGGTGGGGGAGATGAAATCACTGTAACGTTCAAAAAATATGTAGAACAACTCTACTGAGGCAGACAAAATGAGCAAAGAATATGTAGGAGCAGGGTACTGGAACCCAGGCTACACGGAGGGTGATTTTGTCTCGATTGTCCCAGACGCTCCCGACACAAAGATTGTCGTTTTTGTGTCGAGGGGGTCCAATGATTTCGCGCACGCAGCAAATAGTGCATCCAATCAAATCAGAGAGAATGAGGTGGCGGTCCTGCTCATGCCAGATACCGGACAGATCGGGTTCGTCTCGAAACTCGGGTCGGCTTTGCTTGGCGGAGATCCGGCAAAGATCGCAGAACGGATATCCGTAGAGCTTTCTGCAAAATTTGTCGCTCAGGATGGAACGATATTTGCAACACCAAACGTAAAAAAGAACGGGTCAGAATTTCTGATTTCTGTTCCTGAAAATCTTTCCGGAGGGGAATACAATATCGTGCTTGACGTAGATGTGAATGCTCCGTGTGAGGTGAAATAAAATGGTTGGAAATCAACAACGAGCTGTTCGCATAAAAATAAAAGAGGACGGCACGTTTGACGTGCTTGGGATGGAAGAGGATGTATTCAGAAGTCTTTTTCCTAATTTCGCTGTAGAGAAAAATGATGATGGGAGCGTTTCGGTAAAAAACCTTTATCGTGCCGTGATTGATGGTGTGGAGCATACAACAAGCGGAGAGGAGGGATTTGACGATGAATCGCTAATTTTTTTTCCGCACTCTGGGGGGAGGATTCGATGTTCTGACCCGAGCGTTCCCGTTTCTGACACACCGCAAGAGAGCGTGCATGTCATGTTTTCCGGTAGGGGTATCGTGACCCCATCGCCTGTATCTTCCGATCAGCCTACCACCTGGCTGTTCTTCGAGTGGAGCTGGACAGGGAAAGATGACGTGCTCGCACCAGCCTACCATCAAAATGTTGGGCAAGAAGACAAGCCACCATCACTCAAAGATGTTGCAAATGCGATGGGGGACGACGAGAGGGATAGCGTGAAAACCATCATTGCAGACATCACATCCGTCGAGGTCTGCGTAGACGACATTCTTTCCGCATCCAATATGTTCCCGAACCTCGAAAGTATCGAGATTACGGTACCCAACGGAGACTGTTTTTCGGAAGCGGATTTCTCGAAACTCTCCGGGGCATCTTTTTCCGTTGATATTCGCATGACGGAACGCGTAAGCGTAGTGATCCGGGACGGCGAAAAGGCGCGGGTCATCATAAGGAGCCTGTTGCCTGAAGATGAGAAACAGTTCGTATCATCCGCATTTTCTGCAAGCGCCAACCATTCGTTCCCAGGGGTCGGTGCCGTAAAATACGATTTCGTTCCTGAGTATTGGGAGCGAAATATATGCCCGTACCTTCCTGCAACAAAAATGCTTTTCGATATGGGACTTCCGCTGAACAATGTAGTCGTGGATATCGGAATCGGAGTGTTCAACCCATCCTCCAGAGTTTTCACATTTCACGAATGTCATTCGGATGCCGGGGATGGAATCTGTCATTCAGTTCCCGGAGCGACGAATCAGGAGATCGGCGCGGCAATAGGTCTCCTGGCAATGGCAGTAAACGGGCTCACCATCCCTGGAGATGAATTTCTTGGGTGCAGAAGGGCATACTCCGGGTATGCGTTCTGCGCCGGAGGAGGATACGCTGAGATAGGTATTCCGACAGACGATGCAGCTTTTTGGGCCATTGATCGTGGGAATGGACTCGAAATAGGACTACCAAGAGATGAGGATGTCAACGCATTTTCTGACGTTCTTAGAAACAGTGTCGAGATCGAATACTCGAACAAGGTTTACACCGTATGGCTTATCCGATCGAACGGGAAAACCATCCCGGTTTTTGCATACAGACCGAAGCCCGCCCGTGTGGTGTCCGATCAATTTACCCCGATCACACCATACTTTTTTGGCGCAGAAGTGTATGAAGTCAAAAAGCGTGTAGACCCACAGTCTGATGGGTATTCAAGATTTTCAATTGGGGAAGCGGCTGTGCTTGCATCTCCTATGGTCGACGAGCTGAGAGTAACGATTATTGACTCGGATACGGCAGCGGATATTCTCAATACAATCAGCATAACCAGAACAACATTTGCATCGGATATCCCTGGATGGGAAATGGCAACATGGGGGCGCTTCAGGGAAATTGTCGATACCCCGACATTTTATTACAACGCATCCACAAAAAGGTTGGCTCCAAAATATGGAGGAGATATTAAACTGGCGGTACTGCGATCCCCCGGGGTTGAGCATCTTGACCTCTCTGGGATAGGAGTCGAAGCATATGAACACTCGTCCATACCACCCATCAGAAACATCCACATCACCAACGATTTCCTGAACAGCGCGATATTGCGCGATTGGGCTACAGAAAAAATCGCTAGGTCTATGTGGGTCGATGGAGCTGCGTTTTATGTAGACGGGATGCGCACTGACGGGCACGGCATTTGGGCTGCGCACAGGAAGCTCCTGAAAAGGTTTGGCGCGAAACTCTACTTCATCGACAAGGATACTGCCGTATGCGACCACCAGTACATTAGTGGAACCCCTCCGGCCGTGTTTCTTGATAGCGTTAGGATGCTTGTAGAGGGGATGAGTGGACGATATCCAAATCTTTCGGAATATGTGAATACCCTAAACGGCGACGCCGGTGACTTCTGTTCGAATGATGTGGATATGCACATAGAAATCTATACAAAATTCCGTGCTGCGTATTACTCGGTGTCTGAAACAGATGGGCAAGTGATTGTGACGACGTATTGGACGACGGGCGTCGTTAATCCGAACGACTCCACACCAAAATTTGAAACGATCCCAGAAATGGCTGAGTATATCTGCAAAAACGGAGAAAATGACGTATGGCTCAGGACGGCAACGCTCAATATCTCAATGCCGGACAACGTGGAGATCACGTATGCCCCGGATGCGGAGATGTCCGTCGGGAAGGGGTATTCCGTAAAGATGACGAAATGCGGGATAGGGGAAACCCCACCGGTGATTCCTGCCCCCGAACCCGATGTGGTAGATGCAAGGGTTGAATATTCTATTTCAGAGGGGCAGAATGGAGAGATTATTGTCGAGTATGTTGCACTCGACAAGGACGGGAACGACATCACAGATCAAATCAAGACCTTTACGGTCGGTGACAGCTTTTTCCTGACAGAGGAGTGACAAATGGCCCAAAGACCCAAAAGAGTAAATTACAGCGAGCATGAAGTGAGCTATGACTCAGCGAATAGAAGGTTCGTTATCAAACCCCGTCGCGTCCACGCGACGGCTACACCGGCGTTCGGGCTTGGCAACGCGCTGATACGTATCAATCTCGCCTACATCCCGGAAAAGATCGTGAAGCCGATTACTGGGGAAACAACCGGGAGTGGGATTATCCCACCTGACGGAAAAAAGTTGACCGAGTGGAAGGTCTATCCCTCCGGTCTTTCGGACAGGAGCACGACAGTAACAGGGTTTAATGGCGACCAGGTAACAATCACCTATCCCGAGGCAGCAAAAACAGAAAGCATTGCCGCAAAGATCGACTCAGATATCGGGGCAAGTGGAGCGGCGGTTGTTCATGCCCAGAAAAGCTCAAGAATTGAATGGTGAGGAGTGATGATGAAAAACATTGAAGGAATCGTTGTGTCTCCGCCGGACGGCTTCCCAAAAATATCCGGGGTATCTGTATGCGTAGTTTCCAAGTACGATGTAGCTCCGAGGCCGGCAGGCGGTGATATTTTGTTCGTCCTCGACTCATCTGGAGCGATGTTCTCATATTCTTTTTCGTGGAGGGATTCGATTCTCGCTGTAACAGACCACGCTAAACAAGCAATCAATTCGATGACTCGTGAGTTTTCGGCTGGGGCGCTCCCAAAAGTTGTTGAAATTGCATCAAGAGGCGGGAGCTTGCTTGTTCGGTTCGAAACCGGGGACTTTTTTGAGGTTATCTTCCACGGGATAGGAGAGGCAAAGGTGATCTCTTCCGACACCGATATAGTCCGCATAACAAAGCATAAAGCCTACAAGGACAAGCGAAAATATTTTAGGAGCGGCCCAGGAGGCTCGGCGCTCATTCCATTCATCGAGGACAATATCCTGATGGTGTGTGAAGAGCCTGGGGGCGACGCGACGGTATTCTACGAAAATTCAAAAGTGAAGGTTTCTACGGCGGGAACTATCGTAGATGCCGACATCTCCAGGACGGTCGCAGGGGCAATCGGAGGAGCTATAGCGTACAGAACCGTGTCCGGGTATTCTCTTGAGGGTGTCGGCCTTAATGAGGATGTAGTTGATTTCGGAAAAGTAAAGATTGAAATTGGCCCGTTCGGTCCGCTTGGGAGTTCGTGCTGCTATGCCGCGCCAGGAACCGTAAAAAACAAAATCTACTCCGAATTGCCTGAGACGATGGCCCAGTATGTGATCGACAATGGCGAGATTCATGGGTGCTCATGGCATGGTGTCGGTAAATTGGGCCATATCATTGCCACATGCCTGGATGGTGAGGGGTTCGATTTTGTTCCGAACTCTGTGATGGGTAGCTTTATTGCAGAAGTTGGGTACTACGTTGATGACAAAGGTGTTCATTTTTTTCCCGGTGGTCCTGGGATCATGCAAAAGAGTGGTGTACGGCTGCTTGATGAATTGTTCAGCTCTGGTTCAGCCCCTAAACTCAATCTTAGCTCAAGCAATACAATGATGTTTCTTGGAGAGAGCTTTCACGGCCTAACGCTCAACTTCAAGTCGTCAAGGTTTACACCGATGAGCGACGCTGATTGGCAAGCCCTCTATGAATAGCGACACTTTTGGCTTGCCGCCGCTATAGATTTTCTATACCCTCGCATTAAAAAGGAGTACCCAATGATTATCAGAAATATCGGCGAAAATTTCAAGGTGGTCGTTTCCACCAAAAAGACGCTTTTCGGGGCTCCGGCAAGCGACTTTTCCGTTTACTACGCCCCGGTGGACGACCTGACCGACCGTACTATCGTATCCGGTGGATTGACCGAGGCGGTCGAAACCATCGCCTCCGGCAGCGAGCATACGGCGACAACGACCACCCCAGCATCCTATGGCTCCCGCCTTCTCTATGTGGACGGGGCGAACAGCACTATCGAGGAGGGCGATACCATCGAATATTCTTCCGGGAAGTATGCCTACGTGATGAAGGTGGTCGGGGACAAGCTCTACCTCAAGACCCCCATCAAGGCGAGCGTGGCTTCCGGCGCGACGCTCACCCAGGTCGGGAACCTCGGGGAGTACACAACCCCGGATATTTCCATCGGGAACGCCGGAGAGTACATCGTCGCAATCGAGGGAACCGACTACGGGTTGCTCGTCGAGCAGCGGGTCAAGGTCGTTGACCCCACTGCGGGCCAGAGCAATGACCCGGATGCTCCGGACGAAACCGTAGCGGTCGCCTACTGATTTATGCGGGGGAACCCCGCAGCGACACTTTCTTCTTCCTTCTCCTCCCCTCTTCCCTTATCATCGCCACATGATAGTCAGAATAGACACCACCTTCATTTCGCGCGGACAGGAATTTTCACTGTATGGCCGCAACCCTTCCGGGAAACCTGTGCTCATCCGGGCAATCGAAATTGCGACCGGAAACGTGGAGCAGCTACAGTTTTCTCATTCCGTTTCAGGTGAAATGGACGTCTATTCTACGACGGCACCGGCCATTGACGGCTATCTAATGGCAAGCGTTGGCAGCCAGAAAGTGACGAAAAAAATCGGGAACCCTATTCCCTCGTTTGTCATCGGCTACCGCGACGGCTACACGGTCGGTTACGAGGAGATTTCAGCCTCCGGCGAGGTGATAAACTCCGGGAGTCTGAACGACGCTGGGGAGGGGTGGTATTGGACGACGCTATCCCAGGGGACGGCGATTGTCAAGGCGCTCGGTCGGAGGTTCATCGTCAATAAAAATCTTCTGAAGATGAACTATGAAATCACGATGGAGGGCGGGACGCTCGGCTCCGACTACCAATCGGCAGGGCTGAATGACATCGGGCTCCCGGATATGGCGCTCGACGATGTAGGGCTGGAGGACGCAACGCTCGACTCCACGATGCCAACCGTAACGATAAAGGAGCTTTGAACATGGATATTCAGGTTTACAAAGACGCGATAAAAGCCGCCCTCGACGTGGTGAACTTCGATACAGACGCCATTATGAAAAATGCCGAGGAGCAGGTCAAACAGTTCCTCGACAACAACACCTCAATCACCGACGACCAAAAAGCGACTATCTACGCCCAATTTCTCACCCAGACGACGACATCGGTCGTAACGGAAGCGGTACGCGCCGCCGTGCAAATTGCGCTTCAGGGGCCGGTCAACGATGCGGAGGTCGTGAAAATCCAGACCGAGACATCAATCGCCCAGGCACAAAGTGACAAAGACCTCGCCGTGAAGGATAGCGAGATTTCCGTCAACACCCAGAAGATTACCTCGATGCAAAATGAGGACGTAGCGAGAAAGAACGAGGTGGCCGCAAAAGTAGCCAAAGCGAAAATCGAAGTGGAAGAGCTCATCCCGTCCCAGGTGGCCCTCAATCAAAAGGAGCTCTCCATCAAGGACAAAGAGCTCCAAATCAAAGACAAGCAGCTTGAGGTAGAAACGAAGCGCATAGACCTCATGCAGTCCGACATCGACATCAAGACTCAGCAGATTTCCGTCGAACAGAAGCGCGTTGAGCTGATGGGGAAACAGGTGGAGGTTGAAGAGGCGAAGGTTCCTCTTATGCAGGCTCAGGCCCAGGTAGAAGCCAAAAAGCTCGACGTGATGGAAAAGGACATCGCCATCAAAGGGCAGCAGGTGAACGTCGAACAGCAGCGCGTAGAGCTGATGGCGCAGCAGGCAGCCGTAGAGGGCAAGCGCGTCGATGTGATGGAAAAGGACATGGCGCTGAAAGAAAAGCAAATAGCGGTAGAGGGGCAGAAGCTCCCCCTCATGCAAGCGCAGACCGACGTGGAGGCCAAAAAGCTTGACGTGATGGAAAAGGATATTGCCATCAAGGATAAGCAGGCAGGGGTAGAGGAGCAAAGAGTCCTCCTGATGGAGAAGCAGGTTTCCGTCGAAGAACAGAAAGTCCCCCTTATGCAGGCCCAAACCGACGTGGAGCGCAAAAAGCTCGGCGTAATGGAGAAAGACATCGCGCTGAAAGGGAAGCAAGTAGAAGTGGAGGGGCAGCGAGTATCCGTCGAACGGGAGCGCGTCAATGTGATGCGGGCGCAGGCGTCCGTAGAGCAGGCAAAGCTTCCGCTGATGCAGGCCCAGACAGATGTGGAGCGCAAGCGCGTCGATGTGATGGAAAAGCAGGTGGCCGTAGAGGAGAAAAAAATTCCACTCATGGAGGCCCAGGCAGAACTCGAACGCGAAAAAATCCGACTCACCGACGAAGAAATCCGGCTCCGCCAGGCAGACATTTCCTACCGGATGCAGCAGGCGAGAACCGTTGGCCGGAGCCTTGCGGTCAACGAGCGCATCGAGAAATGCAAATGCGAAACTCAGCTCAAGATTGCCGCGCTCCAGGCGGCAGCACTTTAACAAGGAGATACCATGACCGTAAACGACGCACTTTCGATTATGACCCGCACTATCAACAACACGCTCGAAGAGTACAACCAGTCGCCGGACTCCAAAGACTCTGATGGGCAGCCTATTCCTCACCCTCTCAACATCATCGACGGGGACGACAAGCTCTTTTTTCTCGATATGGCAATCAAGGATGTGGCGCTGAAAACCGTTCCAGTTTCGCTCATCGAGGGTGAGGGGAGCACCGCCCCGGAGCTTCGCCGCGTCTCGGCGAGCTTTTACGTTCGCACCCCGGCAACCCCGGTAGAGGGGGAAGTCCTCGACATCGACGACGGCCTTTCCTACGCCGTAGTGTTCAAGGCGCTTTCCTTCGCGTGGCAGGGATACAGTGATTTCGAGCAGCGCTCGGACATGATTGTTTCGACCTACGACGCGGCATATCGGGACTACATCAAGGCACTTATCTCCGGGACGGTTTCGAGCGGGAACGAGGCGTATATTCGCTTCAGCGCCGATGGGGACTCCTGGCATGACAGCTATCAGCAGGGCGACATTTACATCAGCTTCAAGCGCATAGACCTTGACGCGTGGACCCCGGCGATCAAGTTTGTTGGTCAGGATGGAGCTCCGGGGCGGGACGGACAGGATTGCGCCGACACCAGCTTCACCGCGCTCCAGGATACCCCGGCGGACTATGCCGATGCCGGAGGGAAAGTTGTGGCCGTGAAGAGTGACGAGAGCGGGTTGGAGTTCGTTGACCCACCGTCCGGCGGAGGGGCTTCTACATTTATCGGGTTGAGCGACACCCCGTCCTCTTTTGTCGCCGGGAGGTATGTCAAAGTCAATGAGGATGGCGACGCTTTGGAGTTCGTCGATGAGCCTTCAGGTGGGGCGGTTTCCCAATTCGGGGACAAGCCCTTCTATGACGACCAGGCTTCCGGGTCAATATCCCTTGATACCAGGCAATACAATAGCTTCTACCTCTATCCGTCCGGTGACACCACAATCGAGTTTGCAAAATTCGATGATGGGTCAAACACCGAGGCATCCGCGCTGTGGGGCTCCGTCTATACCTTTGCAGTCGTCAACAGTGGAAACCATACAATCTCGTTCGACCCGAACGAGACAATCTACGGGGACGCCAGCATCGCGGCGGACACGGACACAACAAAATACCCGCTTACAATGCTCAGAATGTACTATGATGGGTTCAAGTGGGTTGTGATTGACAGGGTGGTGGTCGCAGACTATGAGCCCTAATGAGCGTGTCGCTCCATACCCCAACCCGGACTATTCCGACCCCGACCTCCTCACTAAGGAGGTGACGACCGGGGCCTTTATCCCCGCAATTTTCCAGGAACTCGCATCTTTTCGTCCCCCTATGGAGCGCTATGAGGCGTCACTTGAGGACATCTCTGATGCAATGAAGCTCAAGGGGAACTTCAACCTCCAGGCTGTAGAAATCGAGCTTCACAACGAGGGAATGGGATGGGTAAAACAATTCGCATGGCTCCCATATTTCGAGAGCGATGCGGAACCGGAGCCGGAAATCGTGTATATGCCGAGGGAGCATTACGGGTTTGTGGAGTATCGTGGGTGGAGCAGTGAAGAGCTGAATATCCCTATCGTTGAAAATTTCTATGCCTCAACCCCATACTACGACAAGGGAAATGCCGGGCTGTTCGGGACAAAGGTGGTGAAGAACGAGGACGGAAATATTGTCGAGCGGTATTGCGCCTTCTATAGCCTTGTCAATGGGAGTATTTCCATTCTTGGAAAGTGGCCGGACGACATCGCTTTCGATTCGAGAGTCTATATAGGGTTCGTGAAGGGCGCTGCAATTTTTTCGTGCTATGTGAGCGATACCGTGAGGGAGTTGATTTCTTTCGACTTCGAGGGGGGCGTGCATCGGCTGATTGGGGCCGGAACGATTAGCAGGCCGCTTGGCGAAAGCGGGCTTCTTGCGACTACTATCGGCGGGGATACCGCGTTCCTCGATACCAGACTCAATGAGGTTTCGAGGGTCAATGGAGATTTCTGCTCATCGACCGTTGGTGAGGCGACGCCGAACACTCCCTATCCGTTCGGGGCGAAAATCGGGAGGGCAATCTACTACCCGAAGGACGACGAAGCCGGGTACAAATTCGTTGTCACGCGCGGCGGCCCAATAGCTTCCGAAACAACGCGGCCCATCTGGACGTACCGTAAGGCGGTGAAATACGACTACTCGACCGACGGCTGGAACTATGCACCTAGGAAATATCTCGGCTACAACCTCATACGCAACGGACTTTTCCCGATTACAAAAATGCCTTGTCGCAAAACGGAAGGGGAAGTCTGTGTGTTTAAGGGCGGAGATATGTATGGGGATTTTGTCGAGGTCGAGTACCCGGACGGAAAAAAGAGCCTATGGCACACGCTTGATTTTGAATGGTGGCATACGATAGATGATGAAAGGGCGCTCGATAGGTTTTATGGTTTTTGGGGGCGACTTTGGGTCGCCGGTCGCCCCGATGGAATTGTCGGATTTATGCCGTACACAATGGCAGTAATGGACGTGGACGACAAAATGGTGATGATTTTTGACGGATTTGTGTTTAGGATTTAAGAAGAAGGAGTGATTATGAGCTATATCGAAATTCTTGACCCCACTACAGGCAGAAAGACCAGGAAAGAGTTGCAGCCGTCCGACAAGTGGAAAATGGGAAAGAGCCGTGAACAGGGGGTGCATGGCGTCACTCAAGGGCCGACAGGGTACACCGCCCAAAATCCAATGATTTCCTCGCTTGTCAACCGGGTGAACCAGCCCGGGCAGATGCAGCTCAAGCCAATTACCAGCTCGTTGCTGACAAGCGAGGGGTTCAATCAGGCGATGCACAACGTCCAGGTTCGGAACCTCGCCAAAATGAGAGAGTGGCAACGCAGAAGCCAGGTTAGGGCGCTCGGGAGTCTCCTCAATGCGCAAAGCCAAGACATGGCTACGGATGCACGGCTGAAAATAGGCGCGATGGACAATGCGACCAGGCGATACCGGATCGACAGAAACTACGATCTCGGGTTGAAGGGCCTTAACGAGACGCGGCGATACCACGACTTGCAGGGCCAATGGAAGGATAAAAGCCTCGACGTGCAAAAGAGGGGGCAGGACCTAAGCTACGACGCAGCGCTCGCTCGACAGCAAGCGAAGCAAAAGAAGGACCCGATCAAAGCGGCCTATGAGCGGGCCAGGCTGCTAAAAAATGGGGAGCTCGACCTGACGCAATTCTACGACGAGAACGTCCTGAGCGAGCTCGGGGACGCCGAGAAAAAGAGGATCGCCCAGCAGTTTATCGCAACAGGGACGATCCCGCGGTACAAGTTCAAAGATGGTGGGTGGCTCAATGACACCATCGAGGAAACCGGCGCGTTCAATCCGTTTGCGCAGCAGAAGGTGGCACAGCAGCAGGTTGCCAAACCGCAGGCAGCGCAGCCACAGGTGCAGGCCCCGAAAATCACCCCAGAGCACATCCAGGGGATCGCAAACGAGATCGCAAAGGACAAGGGAATCAACCCTGGCCAGATCGAGGTTGACTACAACCGTGGCCTCTTTGTCTTGCCGACCGGCAAGGCAATCCCGATCAGTGACGCATACCAGCTTGTTTATGGCGGGCAGTGATGGGACGCTTCGATGCAATAGAGATCGACCCCGGCAAGCAGCGGGACCGGTTCGCCAGCATCGAGATTGACCCTGGAAAGAAGCGGGGCAAATTCGATTCGATCATGGTGGACGCTCCGAAAGGCGGAGACCGCGTTTCGTTGCAGGACTATACCCAGGCCATAGGTGACAAGTCCGGGACGCTAGGAAGTATGCTCAAGGGCTTCACACATAACTATGACGAGTACGCATCGGCGTTTACGAAGCTCATCGGAGATGAGCAGGCACACAAATACTGGGAGCGGCAGCGAAAGCTCAACGAGATTCAAACACATGGGCATGACACGGCGAAGCTCGTTGGCGAGGTGGCGCTCGATCCGGTGAACCTCCTCCCGGCCGGGATATTCACCAAGGGGGCCAAGGCAGCGAGGGTGGCAAAGTCCGCGCTCGGCGGGGCGGCGCTCGGAGGCGGAATGACCGTCGTCCATGACTACGGACGGGATACGCTGTCAACAGATGAGAAGGCGGAGCGCGGGGCGCTCGGTTCCGGGGTCGGTGCAGGGGTGAACGCACTCGTTGCCGCCCTGACCCGCGGGCATGTTCGTGAGCTGCCAACGGAGCGGATCGTCAACAGGAACAGGCCGCGGGGTACGACGGATCGTGCGAGGTCGCGGCAGATCGCCGAAGCGCTGCTCAACAACCCGGAGGAGGTCGGCCTCGTCCCGAACGTCCCGCGCGAGGAATACGCGCCGAACTTCATTATGAAGGACGCGCCAAGGCCGGAGCTCGTCAAGAAGGGGATGAAGAACGTATCCGATGCGATGCGGCAGCTTCACGTCTTGCAGAAAGAGGGGAAATACAACCCGAACCCGATCCAGGAAAAGAGGCTCCCGGCTCCAGCGGACAGGTGGGACGAGATCACAATACCAGCTTCCGCTGAGGCGGATCGGTGGGACAAGATCGCCATCGAACACCAGCCCGACGAACGAGGGTTCTACAACCCGGAAGGGAACCTACTTGCCAAAGACGGAGAGCCGGCGGCGAACGTACCGGACGACTACACGCTCGCGGAGCGCTATGCGATAGAGAATGAGGACACACTCCCACTCGATGAAGGAGCGCTCGACTTCGACTTTGGCGAACCAAAGAACGACATCGGTGAGAGCGTCTCGATCATTCACGGGAAGGGGACGAAGGGCTCCGGCAAGATTGCACTCAAAGATGAGGAAACCGGGATAACCACGAACCTCCACAGCAGCATCGAGGACGCGAAGGCGGAGCTCGACGCCATGCGGGCAGACAAGGAGCGGTTTCGGCAAAACGGGGAGAAGCGTGCAGCCGACACGCTCAAACACCTGGACATGCTGCGGGCGACCGGCGAGGTCCCCCTTGAGCTGAAAAGCATCCACGGCATCGACCCTGAAAAGCGGCACATCCCCAGGAGCGAAGCACTCCCAGCGCTATCGGAAATATTTGGGATACCAAGCCGTGAGGTCGGGAAGCTCATCAAGGATCACAGCAGCACCACGCTCACCGACACGGGGGCGAAGCGCCAATGGGTTGACATCGACGGAGCGATCAAGGAGCTTGCAGGCGCGATTGAGCCCAAGGCAGAGAAGGCAGCGGGGCGCTACGATAACGGAATCTATTCCCGCGCATACGACGCGCTCGAACGCAACGAGGTCACGACCCAGGCGGAGCAGCAGGCGCTTCCACTCGAAGGGGTCGGGATACAGAACCCGCTATTCAGCACCGGGCCGGTGACGAACCTTGAAACGCCGAAGTGGGCAAAGCCAATCGTATCTGATACAACGAGGTATGAGGACATCATAAGCGCACTACGAGAGGCGAAGGGGGGCAGGCCGAACGAGCTTGCAGACCGGGCGATAGACGCCATGCAGAAAGACAGTTCGATGGCGGAGCGGATTATGCCCAGGGAGGAGGCTGGGCCAACACTGTTCGATGAGAACATGGCCGGGGCGCCGATGGACGAGATACCGGACTACTCGTCCATGTCTCTCGAAGAACTTCAAAACGACCCGCTGTTCAACTACGTCGTCGAAAGGGCGAGGGGCAGGAAGGCGACCGATATACGGTACGGGAAAAAGCTGCTCTCCCCGGCGACCATTAGGCATACGGCGAAGAACGGTGAGGGGTGGACTACAGACTACACCAAAGCCATCTATGAGCCAAACTACGAGGCGGATTTCACACTCACAAAGAGCGACGTGAAGAAGATTGAGAAGGGCAACATCACGCCTGAGATCGAGGCGAAAATCCGCCAGGACATGGAAACGATGGTGAATCATCCTGACTGGAACGACGAGGGGCTAAAAATCCTCGCGGAAGCCGACAAGGTATTCGCCAACGGTACCAGGAACCTGGCAGCCGGGGCCGGGCTGGGGACACTCAATGCCGTCTCGGGAGAGTACGACCCAAACCGCGACATGATGGAGCAGATTTCGGAAAAGTTCTGGGAGGGGATGCTCGCAGGGACCGTCGGCTCCAAGGGTATCGAAATGCTCGCAAAGAAATACCCGCAGGCGTTCGAACGGCTGAAGCAGCACATCGTAGAAAACGACATCAAGCCAGGGGAGCCGGTGCCGGACAACGCTGTGAGGCTGGGGATGTTCGGCGGGTCGGCTCCCCGTGGCGGCCAGGGTGGTAGCGACCGGTTCGATCACGTCCGACGACTTGTCGAGAAAAACTTTTCAAGGGAATGGGGCAGCATCGAGGGAGGATTCAAGAACGAGATCAAATCTTTGTTTACCAACACGCTTTCCGGTGAGTACATGGCGAAGCGCGAGGCTGTGCAGGCCGGGAGAGCGAAGGCGGCCAGGGAGGCGAAGAAGCTCCACCACTTCCTCAAGGATATGCCGGAGCAGGACAGAAAGATGCTCCATGAATACATCGTTGGCGACATCGACGACGCCCCGGATCACATCAAGCAGTTGGGCGAGAGGGTTCGCCAGACCGTCCACGGCATACAGCGGGAGCTCCTGGACGCCGGGGTGATGACTGAAGATGCGATCAACGCCTGGGGTGAAAACTACCTGAGACGGATTTACGAGCCCCACCTTCTGAAAGATGGGGTCGGGTCGCTTCGAAAGTCGCTTACACAGGACCCGATCCTGCGACGCGGTAAGGTTGAAACCATGACGGTCGATGAGTTCAAGGATAAATTGCAATCCGGCGAGATCGACCCGAACAAAGTCCGGTTCATGGAGGACCAGACCGGATCACCTGGCGATGAGCTTATCCCTGGGTTCTATGGAAACGACAATATCACGCTAAAGGACGGAGGCTACGAAGTTCGCCAGCTCCCCGGAAAAAGGGTGGAGGTTCGGCGCGACTGGACGAAGCAGGAGCGCGAGGCAATGGGTGAAGTCACCGATGCAGCCGTGACGATCCCGGAAACGATCCTGAAGATGAGGCAGCTTGTCGAGCACGCGAAATTCCTAAAGGAAATTTCCGAGGTAGATGGTGCGGTTGTGCTCCCTGATGAAGCCGGAAGTCTTGGCGAGGATGCGCTAAAGTCATCTGGGTTTGTGAAGCTTGGCAGCGATCCAAAATATGGGCCGCTAGCGGGGCAATGGGTCCGAAGGGACGTTGCAGACGACATCAAGGGGCTAAACGACAGAATTTTCAACACCTTCCTTGGGAGCGAATCAGAGGTTGGCCGCGCCTGGATGCAATACTTGAGCTGGTGGAAAAAGAGCAAGACCGTATGGAACGCGCCGACCCACTTCAACAACCTAACGTCAAACTTTTTCCTGATGAACCTGGCGGGCCTGATGCCGCACGAAATCGCCTACCGCGTCGGGAAGGCCGGGAAGATGATGTATCACGGGAAGCGGCTGCTTGAGCTCGAAAAGAAGCAGATGCTTGGAACCGCGACGCCGGAGGAGCTGCGGGAGATTGCCGGGCTTCAGCAGGATTTGAGATACCTGGAAGAGGCCCAGGACATGGGGCTCCTGAATATGAGCCACTTGGAGGACATCAATATCGGGAACCAGCGCTCATTCTACACTGAGCGCAGTAAGCTCGGCAAGCTCGACGACAAGCTGTCGAACATTTACCAGGCGGAGGATGGTGTCAATAAGTTGGCGATGTACTCACTGCTTAGGGACAAGGGATGGTCGAAAACCCAGGCGCGTCGCGCCGTGGAAACGATCATGCCGGACTACTCGGCCCCGATGCCTCGGGGGTGGCAGGCTCTACGCGATACTGGCGTGACACCATTCATATCGTGGACCTACTACACATTCCCAAAGATCGTGCAAATGCTCGACCCGCGAAACTCCCCGCGAGGGTTTGCAAATTCTGCGGCGACGCTCGCTGGCCTCTACGCACTGAGCTATGCGGCGACCGGAATTTGGAACCCTTACGACGAGGATATGCCGGAGGACTTCCAGGCGAAACGGCTCCCGATCATGCGTAACGGAAACGACGTGATGACGATGAAAATCGACCGGATGATCCCGTACTTGCAGCTCGCAAACCCATTCCAGACCGGGCGAGAGATAGCTACCCAGGGAGTCCCGCAGTCGCTTCTCGGGCTGCTCGCCGGGGTCCGCCTATACAATGGCCGCCCGATCACCGGCAAGAGCAAGCCTCTTTCGCAGCAATACTACGACGTCGGTAAGTACGCGGTGCAGCAGTTGACCCCGATCCCCGGTCAGCTATCTACAGGGTGGGACTTCGTGGAATCTATGGTGCGCAGCAAAAAGAACCGGAAGCGTTCGAGCGAGATCGTTCCCAGGGAGACCTGGCAGGAAATTCTTCGGATGTTCCCAGGGATCAATACGCTCACCTACGACGAGGAGAAGGTGCGAAGAGGGAAGCGATACATCGAGAAAGCCAGGGAGGAGTGGCACTGATGCGACAAAATATGCTTCCTATCTTTCCCAGGATTTTATATCGTTCCCATAAAAAAGGAGCTACAAATGGGAATGATGGACTTTAACCTCGGAGACATCGGCGATGTGCTGGTGAAAGCCAGGGAAGCGATTACCGGCGAGAGCATTGACGACCCGATCAAGCGTGCCGAGATCAGCCTGAAGCTGCAACAGCTCGAACAGGCGATCAACCTTGGCCAAATCGAAATCAACAAGGCGGAGGCCGCAAGTGACAAACTGTTCGTGGCCGGGTGGAGGCCGTTCATCGGGTGGGTCGGCGGCGTTGCTATCGCGTACTCGTTCATCGTGGCCCCGACCGCAGTGTGGATTGCGGAGCTCAATGGGGCCACAGCCAATCTCCCAACTATCGACATGGGTGTTCTCTTCAATCTCGTTCTCGCAATGCTTGGCTTTGGCGGCCTCCGAACCTATGAAAAGCTCAAAGGCGTGGAGGGGCGGCACTGATGATTTATGGCAAGAGGATTGAAGTGCTTGAAGAGTGCTGCAACGAGTACCGAAGGAAGGTTGAGAAAATGTCACTAAAGGACGGAGAGCTTGTCGCCGAGTTGAAGCTATTGAGGCTCAACCTTGAAAAGCATCAGGAGGTTTTTGAGAACCACGACATCAAGGAAATGGAAAAATATGACGATATAAAACACAGTATCGTCGAGATGTCAAAGGAAATCGGCAAATTCAATCGGGTGTTTTGGATTGTCATAGGCGCGGTAGCCGTGATGAATTTTCTCGGGATCACAGATTCGATAAAGCACATCATCAGAAGCGGGGTCGAGCAGAACTACGAGCTCGGCAGCGGTCATAGGCGGTGAGCAGCCGTCTGAAAACTGTCACCAAAATTGACACCTGAAATCACCTATTTTCGCCCGGTTTCCGGTGTCACTTTGATTTTTTATCTTCTCAAAAAGTCCATTTTATGGGGGGTTTGTGGCTAGTGGCTCCGGATGCTGGAGCAATGACACCACGCCATAAAATGGGCCATCACATAGCACTGTATCCAGAAATTGCGTCACGTGATGCAAACGGATCGATGCTCCGACGAATCTTCAAATGCTGTCCGTT
>Ga0256914_1001275_pt1 | contig 23345 bp, 17 predicted proteins | sample HulkmetaG_FD_191571 | JGI IMG/M metagenome (GOLD analysis project Ga0256914, IMG submission 191571) | Hydrothermal chimney microbial communities from Main Endeavour vent field at the Juan de Fuca Ridge, Pacific Ocean - Hulk | ecosystem: Environmental > Aquatic > Marine > Hydrothermal vents ... | reverse complement strand
CTCCGTCGACCGTCTCTGGTTGGTGAAGGGACGGCGTAGGCCGTCCGTTGGCCAGAGGCCTATAGAGACCGACTTCAGTCGGCCTGTCGGGCCGGCCGTCGCCTTCTTCCCTCAAAGCAGACTTGACTTAGTACTAGCCCAATATGCAATTTTTTATGGCGCATCAACAGTCGGAGCAATCAATCTCTGCTAAGCAAGCCGACGAACATGGATGAACATAGACCAAGGTGGACGAAATCAGCATCCTTCTTTATCCATTTTCGTCCTGTCGCCCCTTTGTCTGTTTGTGAGATGGTAGTTCCAGGCATCAACGCCCGCTTCTCAAAACAAAAAAGTCGAACAGCAGGTGCATCAGGTCATTGGTTGGTTGCAACCGACAAAGTCTATGCGCTGCTGTTCCACAAACCGATTGCCAAGACGACAAAGCGAGATGACACGAGAGGTGAAGTGCCAGGCGGCCTCATCTTCTTATGTGTTCATCAGTTGAGACCGGAAGCGTAAGTAATCACGACGAAATTGCGTCTGTATGCCAAACTCGATTGCAAAAAAATTTCCCCCTAACTACTGGAGCTGGCTACAAGAACATCCAGACGATGTCGTATCCGCCATTGTCCGCGTTGACACGCTATCTTCAGAGGTCGAAGTGGCCATTACCGAGGCTGGATGTCGTGTGATGCGGCGATTGCAGTTGTTGCCCGCTTTTGCTGTCGAAGTGACGGCAAAGACATTATTAGAGCTGGCTAAGCATCCCTGGGTGCAACGCATTGAGCCAGACAAGCCTGTTCAAATGCTTTGAGAGGTCTTTCCCCCATGTCAAGTGCAAAAATCCATTCATCGTTGCGAGAAGTTCTTTCGCTTGCCAAAGCCACTGCAAAAGAAACTGGCCCTGAACCGATTCCTGTTATCGTGCGGTATCGGGCCTTGCGGGAACAGCCATTGGCAGCCATGACCGCCGCCAACATCCAACCCCGGCGCACGTTCGAGCTCGTTCCCTGTATCGCGACTGAGGCCACGCCTGAAATGATTGAACGCTTGGCCGAAAGTCCAGCAGTGGAACGGATTTGGTATGATATGCCGGTTCATGCTTTGTTGGATGTCTCGACACCGCATATTGGGGCGAATAAAGTGTGGGCAAAGGGGGATGAAGGCGCAGGCGTTCGCGTGGCGATTCTTGATACAGGATGTGATTTGAATCATCCGGATCTCAAAGATCATATTCGTGCAAGCACAGATTATTCGGGCAAGGGAACGGCGCAGGATGGCAACGGTCACGGTTCGCACGTGGCAGGCATTATTGCTGGTTCGGGGGCGGCCAGCCATGGCAAATATCGGGGTGTTGCTCCTAAAGCTGATTTGTATATCGCCAAGGTGCTGGATGATCGCGGCAGCGGACGTATGAGCAATGTGATGGCGGGCCTAGATTGGGCTGTTTCGCAGAAGGCCCAGGTGGTTAATTTGAGTTTGGGTAGTGATGGCAATTGTGATGGCACTGACGCTCTTTCTGAGGCTTGTGATGCTGCGGTGGGTAAAGGGGTGGTTGTGGTTGTGGCAGCCGGCAACAGTGGCCCGATGTCGCGCACTGTGGGCGCGCCAGGATGCGCTCGTGAGGTCATCACCATTGGAGCCAGCACGGATGACGATGAGGTGGCAAGCTTCTCCTCTCGCGGTCCTACATCCGATGGCAGAGTGAAGCCGGATGTGGTCCTACCCGGCGTGAATATCATCTCCGTTCGAGCTGCTGGCACCACATTGGGCAGTGGACAGGTGGACGAATACTACACGTCGCTCTCTGGAACCAGCATGGCGACGCCGCACGCTGCAGGCGTGGCCGCCTTGCTGCTGGCGGCCAACCCATCATTGACACCGCGTCAGGTCAAAGAGATATTCAAATCTACAGCAGTGGACCTGGGATTGAGTCTCAATACCCAGGGGTCGGGCCGGGTGGACGCCTTTGCCGCCTGGAAAATGGCCAGCTCTGGTGAGATTCCCGAGCCTGATCCCGAACCTCCCTCACCTGAACCTGAGCCCGAACCAGAGCCAACGCCCGAACCCCCTCCTCTTCCCATTCCCCCTCCTCCCGAAGAGCCTCCTTCCGGCTGCCTGCCAGCTCTCCTCACCTTTCTTTTGGGGCTCTTTAAGCGATCTTAACCCGGACAAACCGAAACCAGAACGACCACCCGCGCAAGGATATCAAGCCGCAAAGAAGAAATGGATCTCCTGGAATGTGCGGGACTACCTCCCGGCGGTATGGTAGATACTGTAAAATCCAGTTGAGCCGAAAGAAGGAAAGCGACAATGGTCGCGACAAACTTAATGGCGCGCAGAAAGGCAGAAGAAGAATCTGGTTACCTGACATAAATTCAGTAGATCACGATTTGCTATGATGCGCAGAACCGGATCCGTGATCCGGCGGTGATTCGAGCGTCAAACCCGCCGGATTGCGAATCCGGCTGGACACATACTCTCGCAATCGTGATCTGCTGAAATTAGCTTTGTTTGCTATCACAGGGCGAATGAATTCGGTTATGGGGTTACTACTAAGGTAGCCCGGCTAGAAACCACGAAGACACGAAGCCACAAAGGCACGAAGAAAAGAAAAAGCTTTGAAATTCTTGGTGTTCTTAGTGTCTTTGCGCCTTTGTGGTGATTGAAGTCGGGTACGTTAGTAGTTACGTTATGGGCCTTTATTTCTTCCTCCGCTCCAAGATGGGCGGGGGTAGGAGATTTGGAAAGGAATAGCCTGCGCCGTTCGTCCCCCTGCGGGGACGCTTTTTCGTCCGATTTGTGTCGCCATCTGGCCTCCAAGATGCTGTCGACGCCGGTCGTCAGGCGGCCGCAGGTCCTCAGTCCTGATTTCAATCGGCAGGAAGCATGAACATGAAATTTGTGTCAGGTTGCCAGTTTGATTTTCATTGACTTATTTTGTAACGATGTCAAGACGAATCTGGACGAAGAAAATCATCTACGCTCGTCTACATTCGTTATGTGGGGGGGCTCCAGACTTCTATCAGGAGTCAAAGCATTTTCTGGAGTCTATTTGACATCGTTCTTGTCGGACGGGAAATCCGCTTCTTCAAACTACCCCGACGTTTTCGATTGCTTGTCGTTACCATAACGCAGAGATCGGTTCTATTCCTATCATTGTATTGAGGCTGCCCGGATTACATGCATCTTCACCCATACACTTGTTTGATCCAACCATATTCTGCGTGCAAGCCTTCTTCCAGACCGATCATCGGTTGATAGCCCAATACACGTTTAGCTCGTGAAATATCGGCCCAGGTGTGCCGCACATCGCCCGCTTGTCGCCCCAGTCGCTGGATGGCGACGCGCTTGCCCACCACCCCCGAAAGCATCTCTAGCAAGTCCAGCAGGATGATGCGGCTGCCGCCTCCCAGATTGAACACGCGGCCCACCGCGTCGGGCGCTTCGGCTGCGGCCAGGACCCCGGCCACGATGTCCGAGATGTAGGTGAAATCCCGGGTTTGCTGGCCATTGCCGTAAAGGGGGATGGGCTCATCGAACAACGCGGCTTTCAGGAATTTGTGAAAGGCCATGTCGGGGCGCTGCCGCGGGCCATAGACGGTGAAGAAACGCACCACAACAGTGGGAACGCCGAAATCGAGATGGTAGCTGCGGCACAGATGCTCGGCCGCCAGCTTGGTGATGGCGTAGGGGCTGCGGGGCTGCGGGCGCACCTCCTCGCTCCAGGGCATAGCTGGCGAATCGCCGTAGACCGATGACGATCCCGCGAAGAGGAAGCGTTTCAGATCGACATCCACACTGGCGTTGAGCAGGCGTTCGGTGGCCAGCACATTGTTGCGGGCGTAGCCAGCGAATTTCTCGCCCCAGCTATCGCGTACGCCCGGCTGCCCCGCGATGTGAAAAACCATCTCGACGCCATCCAGCAGAGGATGCAAATCCGCGTCCGCCAGATCCGCCTCGACGAAACGGAATCGGGGATGCGGCAGCAGCAGAGCCAGATTTTGACGCTTGAGAGAGAGATCGTAAAAGGGGACGAGGTTATCGACGCCAATGACTTCGTCTCCTCGGGCCAGCAAAGCTTCGGTGAGATGCGAGCCCACAAAGCCCGCGCATCCGGTTACCAGAGATTTCATGTCGCAATCCTACCACAGAAGCTGCTCAGAACGTAGTCCAAAGCCGATGTCGGAGTCGTCACGGGCGTGAAACGTGATGTCATCATGTTTCACGCCTCTCACTTCACGGCTTTGCCCCTGCGCCCACGTAGTAGGCCATGTGTTGCAACCGGGCCACCGGATCGATGTACTGCACTTTCACTTCGGGCGAGGTCTTGAGGGTGACCGGCGCGTAGCAGAGGATGCCTCGCACGCCTGAGGCCACCAACCGGTCGGCCACGGTTTGGGCTGCGCCTGCGGGCACTGCCAGAATTGCGATCTTTACGCCGCCCTCCCCGATGACTTCCTCCAGCCGGGCGACATCCTGCACCTCGTGGCTTCCGATGAGCGTCCCCACCTTCTGCGGATCATTATCGAAGATGCCCACGATCTCGAAACCGTTGGCCGCGAATCCGTGATAATTGGCCAGGGCATGCCCCAGATCGCCCGCGCCCACCAGCACTACGGGCCAGGTTTGCTGCAAATGCAAAATACGCCGCAACTGATCTCGCAGATACACGACGTCATATCCTGAGCCATACTTGCCAAAGCCGCCGAAATAAGAGAGGTCCTTGCGAATTTGAGCGGCGCTGATGCCCAATCTATCACCCAGCTCCTGGGAATTCGTTGTACTGCGCCCCTCCTCCACGAGTTGATTCAACATACGCAGATAGAGCGGCAGCCGTCCGACCACAATGTCGGGAGCTTTGCGTTTGGTCATAAGATGAAAACTCCGGTGCGTCAAGGATCCACAGTTCAATCCTGCCGTATCAGCTTAGCATAAAACCTGGCGTGATGGCAACATACCCAGAGATGGCGTTATGCCGATCGCTCCACGTCCTCCGCCGGAGTCAGCAGCAGCAACCGATAGCCGTCGGGATCGGTCGTCTCGATGTAGCGGGCCCAGCCCTCATCCTGAGGCGGAGCGACATCCACACCATGTTCCAGCAGCCGCTGGTAGAGCTGATCGATATCGGGCGCTGCGATGGCCAGATACATGCTGGCGAACTGAGGTCGCCCGGGAGCCAGATAGAGGGTTGTCTTCCCCAGCCCCACGGCGACAAACTCGTCGCCAGACTCCCGAAGGGGCAATTGCAGCACTTCCACATAGAAGTCGCGGGAGCGGGTCAGGTCATCCACTTCCAGCCAGACGAAATGCAGTGCAGGTTCTGTGTTCCGTTGCGTCATAAAATCCTCTCATGCTTGCCACCCGAGGCGAAATGTGGCATAATAATTAGCACTCTCAGTGAGCGTCTGCTAATTTACGTCGAAGACACGGCGATTGCAGGCTCAATAATGGCTCATTGTACGTCAAAACAGGCAGGGTTTCAAACAAGAAGTCTGTAACGTTTGCCCCGCCTGCCAGCATCTAAAAATGAGCCAGCGACCCCAGCGCCGCTGGTTTACTATGTCATCTCATCAAAGCACACGAGAAAGGTGAATCGAAATATGACGGTTCAAGTCAAAGAAAAGAGCGCAGAAAAGAAAAAGAAACAACCCAAAGTCATCATCTTCACCACGCCCACGTGCAGTTGGTGCAAGCGGGCCATGAAGTATTTCCGGGCCCACAACATCAAATTCAAGCAGATTGACGTCTCGCGAGACCCCGTCGCCGCCCGCGACATGCAGAAGATGAGCGGCCAGATGGGCGTGCCTGTCATCAAGATCGGCAAGAACGTCATCGTCGGCTTCGACAAACCCAAGATCGACAAACTTCTGGGCATCCGAGGCTAGTTTTCTCCATCCCGCTGGCAAGATGCCGGTCGGGAGTTTTTCCATAGTCAATCCAAAATTTCACCATAATCCCAAACCACAACGGAGTGAACATCATGAAGATCGAACCTCTTGGCGAACGCGTACTGATCAAGATTCTCAAGCAGGCCTCTCAGACCGAAAGCGGCATTTATCTGCCCGAGACCGCCAAAGAAAAACCGCAAGAAGGCGAAGTCGTGGCCCTGGGGCCCGAGATCGACGAGGACGATGTGCCTCTGGAGATCGGTGACATCGTGCTGTACCCCAAGTACACCGGCACCGAGATCAAGATCGACGGCGAAGACCACCTGATCATGGATGCCGGCGACATTCTGGCCAAAATCCATCGCTAAACGTCACAATTGCTGCAACCCTCTCCCAAAATGCCCGCGTTATCACACGTGGGCGTTTTTTTTGTGTTATAATCGTAGCTGAAATTACCTTCTTCCCGTCGCCTATGCCACAACGAACCGACATTACTTTCGAAGACTTTCAGACGTACGTCGCCCAGGCGCTGGAAACGTTGCCCGATGAGATCAAGGCGATGATGTCGAATGTGGCGGTGACAGTGGCGGCGTATCCGACCGAGGCCCAGAGGCAATCTGTTGGGCTTGGGCCGGGGCAGGCGCTCTATGGTCTTTATCAGGGTGTGCCGTTGACGCAACGCACATCCTACTACGGCATGGTAGCGCCCGACCGCATCACCATCTTCATGTATCCCATGGTCTACCACCACCCCACGCCCGAGGCCATCCGCCGCCAGGTGCAAAAGACCGTCCTGCACGAGATCGGCCATCATTTCGGCATGAGTGAGAAGCAATTGCGCGACCTGGGGTACTGAATTGCGGAAAGTCCTTCCGGGTCTTTTTCGGGACTCGCCCGTCAGAAAAACCAACATCAAACCCATCCCTTTATCACAAGGAAGTGTATTATGTTAGGAAAAATTGCTACCATTGATGGCAATGAGGCTGCCGCGTATGTAGCCCACAAGACCAACGAGGTCATTGCCATCTATCCCATCACGCCATCTTCACCCATGGGCGAATGGGCGGATCAGTGGAGTGCGGAGCACAAGCCCAACATCTGGGGCACCATTCCGGTCATCATGGAGATGCAATCGGAAGGCGGCGCTTCGGGCGCGGTGCATGGCGCGCTGCAGACCGGCTCGCTGACCACCACCTTCACCGCCAGCCAGGGCCTGCTGCTGATGATCCCCAATATGTACAAGATCGCGGGCGAGCTCACCAGCACGGTGTTCCACATCGCGGCCCGCTCGGTCGCGGCTCAGGCCCTCTCCATCTTCGGCGATCACAGCGACGTGATGGCCACCCGCGCCACCGGCTTCGCCATGCTCTTCGCCAATTCGGTGCAAGAGGTGATGGACTTCGCGCTCATCGCCCAGGCCTCCACCCTCAAGGCCCGGGTGCCCTTCCTGCATGTGATGGACGGCTTCCGCACCTCCCACGAGATCAACAAGGTCGAGGTGCTCAGCGATGACGTGATGAAAGCCATGATCGACCCCGAGCTGATCCGGGCGCATCGCAGCCGGGCGCTGAACCCGGAAAAGCCCTTCATCCGCGGCACCGCGCAGAACCCCGACGTCTTCTTCCAGGCCCGGGAGACGGTGAACCCCTACTACCTGGCCACGCCTGACATCGTGCAGGAGACCATGGATGAGTTCGCCAAGCTCACCGGCCGCGAATACAAGCTCTTCCAGTACGTGGGCGCTCCTGACGCGGAGCGGGTCATCCTGATGATGGGCTCGGGCGCAGAAGCTGCTGAGGAAGCCGTGAATTACCTGGTGGCCCAGGGAGAAAAGGTCGGGTTGATCAAAGTGCGGCTCTATCGCCCCTTCTCCACCAAACATCTGATGCAGGCCCTGCCCGCCACCGTCAAGAAGGTGGCCACCCTGGATCGCACCAAGGAGCCGGGCGGCTCGGGCGAACCGCTGTATCTGGATGTGGGCAACGCCATCAGCGAGGCCATGCGCGATCACACCGCCCCCTTCAAGCACGCTCCTCTGGTGGTGGGCGGCCGCTACGGCCTTTCTTCCAAGGAATTCACCCCGGCCATGGTCAAGGGCGTGTTCGACGAACTGGCCAAAGATCATCCCAAGAACCACTTCACCGTGGGCATCGTGGACGATGTGACCAACAGCAGCATCGACTACGACCCCGAGTTCGATATCGAACCGGAGGAGACCTTCCGCGGCATGTTCTGGGGGCTGGGCTCCGATGGCACAGTGGGCGCAAACAAAAACTCCATCAAGATCATCGGTGAGGAGACCGATAATTACGCCCAGGGCTACTTCGTCTACGACTCCCGCAAGGCGGGCGCCAAGACCATCTCCCACCTGCGTTTTGGTCCCAAGCCCATCCACAGCACCTACCTCATCCGCAAAGCCAAGTTCGTGGCCGTGCATCAGTTCGAGTTCCTGCGCCACTACAAGGTGCTGGATAACGCCATGGAGGGCGCGACCTTCCTGCTGAACGCGCCTTATCCCCCGGAAGAGGTGTGGGATAAGCTGCCGCGCGAGGTGCAGGAAGCCATCATCGCCAAGAATCTGAAGTTCTACGCCATCGACGCCTACGATGTGGCCAAGAAGACGGGCATGGGGCGCCGCATCAACACCATCATGCAGACCTGCTTCTTCGCCATCAGCGGCATCCTGCCCCAGGATGAGGCCATCGGCAAGATCAAGGAAGCCATCGTCAAGACTTACAGCAAGAAGGGCGAAGACATCGTGCAGAAGAACTTCGAGGCCGTGGACATGACCCTGGCCAACCTGTACGAGATCGAGGCGCCGGGCGAGGTCACCAGCGAGATCACCATGAAGCCGCCCGTGCCCGAAGATGCGCCCGACTTCGTGAAGAATGTGTTGGGCAAGATGATCGAGGGCTACGGCGATGAGCTGCCTGTCAGCGCCCTGCCCGCAGATGGCACTTATCCTAGCGGCACCACCCGGTGGGAGAAGCGCAATCTGGCTCTGGAAGTGCCGGTGTGGGAGCCGGATATCTGCATCCAGTGCGGCAAGTGCGTCATGGTTTGCCCCCACGCCACCATCCGGGCCAAGGTTTTCGACCCGGCCCTGCTGGAGAATGCGCCCGAGGGCTTCGAGGCTGTGGACGCCCGCTGGAAGGAATTCAAGGGCATGAAGTACACCCTGCAGGTGGCCGTCGAGGACTGCACCGGCTGCACCCTGTGCGTGGAATCCTGCCCGGTCACCGACAAGAAAGACCCCAACCGCAAGGCCATCAACATGCGGCCGCAGCTGCCGCTGCGCGAGAAAGGCCGCCGCGACTGGGATTTCTTCCTGGAGCTGCCCGAGCCGCCTCGCTACGGCGTCATCAAATACAACAATGTCAAGAACATCCAGCTGCTGGACCCCCTGTTCGAGTTCTCCAGCGCCTGCCCCGGCTGCGGCGAAACGCCTTACATCCGCCTGATGACCCAACTCTTCGGTGATCGGGTGGTCGTGGCCAACGCCACCGGCTGCTCCAGCATCTACGGCGGCAACCTGCCCACCACCCCCTGGTCCGTCAACAAGGATGGCCGCGGCCCCGCCTGGAGCAATTCCCTGTTCGAGGATAACGCCGAGTTCGGTCTGGGCATGGCCCTGACCCGAGATAAGCAGACCGAGTACGCCCGGGAGCTGGTGAACCGCCTGCGCGACGTCATCGGCGACGACCTGGCCGACCGCCTGCTCACCACCGACCAGAGCAATGAGGAAGGCATCGCCAAGCAGCGTGAGAACGTGGCCGAGCTCAAGGCCAAGCTGGCGGGCCTGGATAGCTTCGAGGCCAAGGACCTGCTGAGCCTGGCCGATATGCTGGTGCGCCGCGGCGTGTGGATTTTGGGCGGCGACGGCTGGGCCTACGACATCGGCTACGGCGGTCTGGATCACGTGCTGGCCTCGGGCCGGGATGTGAACGTGCTGGTCATGGACACCGAGGTGTACTCCAACACCGGCGGTCAGGCCTCCAAGGCCACGCCCATGGCCGCGGCGGCCAAATTCGCCATCGCGGGCAAGCCTATGCCCAAGAAGGACCTGGCCATGATGGCCATCAGCTACGGCTACGTGTATGTGGCTCAGGTCGCGTTCGGAGCCAAGGACAGCCAGACGGTGAAGGCCTTCATCGAGGCCGAGTCCTACCCGGGCCCCAGCATCATCATCGCCTACAGCCACTGCATCGCCCACGGCTATGGCCTGGAAGAGGCGCTGGATCATCAGCAACTGGCGGTGGACACCGGCTTCTGGCCCCTGTTCCGCTACGATCCGCGTCGCCGCCAGCAGGGCAAAGCGCCCCTGACGCTGGATTCCAAGCCGCCCAAGAAGCCATTCAGCGATTACGCCATGCGCGAGGCCCGCTTCCGCATGCTCTTCAAGACCAACCCCGATCACGCCGAAGAGCTGCTGGACGCGGCCCAGAAGGACATCGAGGCCCGCTGGGAGAAGCTGAAGGCTCTCTCTCAGGTGACCAGCCTGTAATCAACCCGGACGATGGACGGGGGACGATAGACGATGGCGTTTACGCCAGGTCCTTGTCCCCATCCCTTTCGACCCGTTCCCAATCCCCCCGAGGCCGCGCTTCGGGGGGCGTTTTTATGGAATCGATTTGGCGTGCGGGCCTTCAGCAAGTTCAAACTTTCGGGCGCTTCGCGCCCATGGTCGCCCTGCGGCGACCTGGACGGCGGAGGCCGTCCCCAGGCCGCAGGCGCGAAGCGCCCGCGTTCACCCGCCAGTGCGCTGCGCGCGTTTCAGTTTGGGGGCGCTTTTATTGGTCGGGCGGATTGCGAATCCGCCCTGGAGCGCCCGCCGGATTACGAATCCGCCCTGGGGAGCCCCGCTTCGGAGCCGGATTCGCAATCCGGCGGGTTTTGCAATGCCTGCCCCAATTTCGAAACGAACCTCAGCGCACTGCATACACGGGTGCGCCGAATGGCATGACGCCAAAACAACTATTCACATCGCCTTCAATCGCTACAAAAACCGCGAAGGACACGACGGTGCGAAAAATGAAAAATCTTCGTTTCTTCATCCCCTTCGAGCCTTCGCGGCAAAGAGTTGGATCAGCAATTCCAAATTTAGGGAAAACCGGCCAGGAAGCGTTTATCTGAGGCTTCCCCGTCTCTTTTTTGCCCCCTCTTCGGCCCTTATATGATAAGGCTGGGAGGGGGGCTTGGAGCAACGACAAATTTGAAACTGCACTTACCGCAGCGTTCCGTTTGGCAGAGAAGGATAGAGATGATAGACTGAGATGTTTCAGCCGGATAATCCGTCGTTGTCACTGCGCTGTGGTTGAGCGCGTGTCAGCCCGGGCCAGTGCTGTATAGGATTGTCCCCTAAATTCCCAATCACGCCATGGGAGATTGACAGGAGACTCAACAACCATTTCCCACACCACAAGGATGAAGCCAGTTATGAAACACAAGAGCATCGTTACGGCTTACATACTGTTCCTTCTTGCGATCGCTACAGCGATTTCCGGTGGAAAAACAGTCATTGCACAGGGAGGTCCCCCCGGAGACCCCTGGAGCTGCAATGGCAACATGTACATTATTCAGGGATCCCCAAATGCAATAACACTCTCGAAAGTGCACACCACGACCGACCCCTGGACTTTGGAAACGCTGTTGTCATTCAATTTTGAGTTCAACGCTCTGGGATTTAACCCAGTCGACAATTACATGTATGGGATGCACCCCAGCAACGGCAATGTTTATAAGATCGGACAAGCTGGCGCGGTCGATCTGGGCGTGCCAACAAATTACCCGAGCGGAAATCCTTATTATTGGGGGGCTGGCACCATCGTTTTCACTCCCGGAACCCCTCCCAGTAATCCCCGTTACATCGTAGCACAGGACCGTCAACCTTTTTCATTACTCGAGATCGACCTTTCCACCAATCCCATATCCGTGGTGCGAAGTCATAGCCTATTGGGCAGATATACTGACATTGCCTTTAATCCCGCAGACGGTTATATCTACGGCGTTCGCCAACGAAACGGGGACGACACAACCTACAAGATCGATCCATCCCCCTCGAACTTTGGCGCCGAAACGCGTGTCGGCTCTGATGGATCTGCCGGACAGAACGGCATTTGGGCAGCAGCATTTGGAGACTCTCAGGGGAATATGTACTTTTACCAGCTCGCGAATAATTCCGCATATGACCCTGTTGGATTCTATTCAGCGGACCTCAGCACGGGGGCGTTAACCTTCAAATACTCGGCCGACACATGGCAACGATCTGACGGTGCGAACTGCCCGGCTACCCCCATACAGAGAGATACAGATTTTGGCGATCTGCCCAATGACCCCAATGATGCTTATTATGACTATCCTTCGGCCCAACATATCATACTGGATTCAGCCCCCAGATTGGGCTCTAAAGTCGATTATGAAGATGCAGAGCAGCCGACCGCTGACGCCGATGGTGATGACTCACATGGAGACTCCGACGAAGATGGCGTAAAGCGAGCAGATGCCGGTGGTCCCAATCATGGATGGAAGAATGGATCGCGGGGCGGCGCACTTACAATCGATGTGCAAAACAAACAGGGCTATGTCCAGGTGTGGATGGATTTCGACGGTAGTGGTTTGGTCCCGGTCACCCTGAAAGACAGCTCAGGCGCAACCATCTCTCAGCCCATGGCAGTGGGCTCCCACACAGTTTATGTTGACATTCCCGCAAACACTTTTAACGGCAGCAATCCAAGAACCATCTTTACAAGGGTGCGTATCAGTTCTGCCGGCGGCTTGAGCGTCGATGGCGCAGCCGACGATGGCGAAGTGGAGGACTATAAACTTGATTTTGGCCCTAATGCCGTGTCACTTCTAGACTTCTCACCCCGCGAGACAGCGCTGCCCAGGTCCGCAGGATTGATTTTGTTGGCAGGAATCCTGTTGGCGCTGGGAGCCGGTGGCGTTTTTCTGTCGAGACGGATCTGGCTCTAACATCATGCACCTGGTGACGTTTTCTCCCGCGCTCAGGCCCGGCTGGGGCGACTTTCTCATGGCAGAGCTGATGATTTTCATCCTTTTTCTGCTGCCCCCACTGGTTTTGCTCTGGCGCCGCCAACGCGTCCTCGACCAGACTTGAGTCACTCCCCTCTCGCGATAACGTCTCACAAGTTAGCGACGGGCAGGCGCAGGCGGGCCTGCGGCGCGTAGCGCCCAAAAGTTCTGACTTCAGTCGGTCGGCGCATCCGAGCCGCCGATTCGAAGTCGGACTATCGAGCCCTACGGGCGAAGGAGAAGGTTGGGCTGAGGCGGCTGACAGGTTGACGATGGACGTTCGGCGAGGCCATTGGCGCCCAGCCGGGGCTTCATCGCACATCGCTCCACGGGCGACTCTCCACGCTCCGAGGAGTGTTTTGCCGCCACCCGAATTACAGATGCGCTTTGCTTTCTGGTATAATGCCATCTCGCGGCCGTCCACGGGCATCCCGGCTGTTGTGTGAATGCCATTTTCAACCAGGAAAGCAGATTTTCTGTGTTCGTCCGTGCCCCTTTTATTTTTCTGAACAGGCGAATGACTGGGCGGTTTTTCATCAAAACTGGTAAAATGACCGGAGATGTGGCCGAAAGAGGGGAGCTACCCACCCTTTGCAGCCTCATCTCTCCGTTCTCTTCAATAAGCGAAGTGAGGAGAAAACTATTTTCTATGCTAGCAACCTGACACAAATTTCATGCCCAGTTGCCCACCGATTGAAATCAGGGCTGAGGGCCTGCGGCCGCCCGTCAGCCTGCGCTGACAGCCCTTCTTTCAAAAATTAGATTGCAAAATCGCGACTGAGAACCCTCCCCGCAGGAGGACGGGCGGCACAGGCAATTCCTCCCCGCATCTCCTCCCCCGCCCATCTCGGAGTGGGGGAGGAGGCAAAGGAGGGGGCTGCGCCCCAAGAACCGAATTCATTCGGCCAATGACGGCGGTCAAAGCTAATTTGTGTCAGGTAACTAGTACTCAGTCAAATGTGGTTTGATGGAAATCCTCTTGTGGCCGTGGCCTTTACCATCGAGTAAACTCAGACTCTCCAGGCGCTTTGCGCCAGCGGTCGACCTCCGTCGACCGTCTCTGGTTGGTGAAGGGACGGCGTAGGCCGTCCGTTGGCCAGAGGCCAATAGAGACCGACTTCAGTCGGCCTGTCGGGCCGGCCGTCGCCTTCTTCCCTCAAAGCAGACTTGACTTAGTGCTAGTTTTCTTTCTATGGAGCTTGACTTATGAGCGAAAGTTTTGCCCATCAAAAACATGATCACTTCGGCGTGCCCGATGAACCCCGTCCGGTGGTCATGATTCTTTCTGGGCCTTCGGGTGTGGGCAAAGATTCAGCGCTGGATGCTCTGGAAAAATTAGGCGTTAAATTCCATCGCGTTGTCACCGCCACCACCCGCCCGCCCCGTCCCGGGGAGGTCGATGGCGTCGATTATCATTTTGTGAGCATGACTCGTTTTGCGGAGATGATCGAAAATGACGAACTCATCGAGTATGCCATCGTCTATGGCGATTACAAAGGCGTGCCCAAAAGTGAGATCGTCGGGCCGCTGAAAGACGGCATTGACGTGGTGATGCGTGTGGATGTCCAGGGCGCCGAAACTATGGCCCGCAAACTGCCCGGAGCCATTACTGTCTTTCTTACCACTTCCACCGAAGAAGAGTTGATTCGTCGTCTGAAAGAGCGCAAAACAGATTCCGACGAACAGATCGCCATTCGCATCGCCTATGCCCGCAAAGAATTGGAAATGTTGCCCCAGTTCCAATACGCTGTGGTCAATCGGCACGACCGGCTGGAGGAGACCGCTCGCGTCCTTTGGGCTATTCTTACTGCCACCCGCGCTCGCACCGATTACAAACGGGTGGAGTTGGACAATGGTTGAATGAATGTCGTAATTCGTCCCGGGTGCATGGGAGCGCAACCCCACCTTTTTGTTTCGCTTCAGATCGCATGCCATTCGAGCTGAAATGCTCATGACCTCATCTCGTTTTGCCCGAGTTGTCGTGCTCGTCCCCATCGACCGGCGTCCGCCTAAGCCTGACGTGCAACGTCGACCAACGGCTCTGGTGGACTTCGATCCACATCGCCAGATTTACACCTATGGCATCCCGCGGGAGCTGCGCGGGCTAATTGCACCCGGTCAAGTAGTGCAGGTTCCTTTCGGACGGGGGATGCAGTTGGGCGTGGTGATGGCGTTGGTGGAGACAGCGCCTTCGGACATCAGTGTCAAACCCTTGGGCGAGCCCATGACCGAGGGCCCGGCCCTGACCCCCGAACAACTTGAGTTGGCGCTCTGGATGAGTCGGTATTACCTGGCGCCCCTAAGCGAGTGCGTGCGATTGATCCTGCCCCCTGGATTTACCGCCAAAAGTGATCTTTGGGTCGAGTACACACCAGGCGCTCCCATCTATCCTGATGATTTGACGCCTGCACAACAGGCATTGTTACTGCGGCTAAAAAAGGAGCCCATGCGCCTGAAGGCGCTACGAGAACTCGACCGGCGTTTGGTCTCGGAAAACGTATTGGGAGAATTACGACGACATGGCCTAGTGCGGGTGGTGGATAGAGGCAGGCTCAAACATCCTAAACCCAAATTGGAAACTCTGCTCACCTTGAGTATTCCCCCGCACGATGTGGACGCCGCCTTGATGCGCGCAGGACGGGCCAGCAAGCAGGCGGAGATTCTGATGGCGCTGGCGCACCAGGGAGGCGAGATGTCGCTGCATGCGCTCAAGAAGATGTTGGGGGTGTCGAGCCAACCCATCAAGGCGCTGCTCGAGAAGGGGCTAATAGTTCGGAATGGCGACACGCTGAAGTTGGACGTGACGCCAGAAGCCCTGCCCGAGGCGGTGATGGCGCTGCGGGCCACCATTAAATATCGGGCGGGATTGCAAGCCCTGGCCGCTGCTGCCAAGCAAGCCATGCTGCTGAGCGAGTGGCGACAGACCACGGGCCTGGGGCTGCCCGCGGCCCGCAAGCTGGCCGATTGGGGAGTCATTGAATTGACGGAGATCGACGTGTGGCGAGATCCATTGGCGGGCCGCGTATTTCACTCTCCCCGCCCGGCGATGCTGACCGAAGACCAAAGGCGGGCCTGGGAGCAAATCGAAACGGCGCTGGAATTCAGAGGCCAGAGGCCGGAGGTCGGAGGTCCACAATCGGACAGCCCAATCTTCCTTCTTCATGGCGTCACTGGCAGCGGTAAAACCGAGCTTTATCTGCGTGCGCTGGAGAAGGTGGTGGCTAAGGGGCTTCAGGGCATTGTGTTGGTGCCTGAGATCAGTCTCACACCCCAAACCATCCGTCGGTTTGCCGGGCGTTTTCCGGGACGCGTGGCGGTGGTGCATTCCAGGCTGACCGCGGGCGAACGTTACGATGCCTGGCGCCGAGCCCGCGAGGGCGAGGTCGATGTGGTGGTGGGCTCTCGCTCCGCACTGTTCGCGCCCTTGCCGCGCATCGGAGTTATCGTTGTGGATGAAGAGCATGATCCAGCGTACAAACAAGTGCGCACACCCCGCTATCATGCCCGCGATGCCGCCACGACCCTGGCCCGGCTTCATGGCGCAATTACGTTGCTCGGATCGGCCACGCCCTCGCTTGAAAGCGCATTCCGAGCGCGTCGTGGGCTCTATACCTTGCTGAGCCTACCGCGACGGGTGATGGGACATCGCGAGAAAGGTGAGATTAAAATGTTAGAGTTGCCGCCAGTGAACATCGTGGATATGCGCGCAGAACTGCGTGCGGGCAACCGGTCCATGTTTTCGCGCACCTTGCGCGATGCGCTGAATGCCACCCTGGACCGAGGTGAACAGGCCATTCTTTTTCTCAATCGCCGGGGATCCTCCACGTTTGTCATGTGTCGCGACTGCGGCGAAGTCATCCGCTGCCCCCGCTGCAAGATTCCTCTCACACATCATCGCGGCGATGTGCTGGTGTGCCATCATTGCAATTATCGGCAACCATTGCCCCGAGTTTGCCCCAAGTGCGGCAGCCATCGTATCAAGACTTTTGGCGCGGGCACCGAACGGGTGATGGATGCTCTACGGGCCGAATTCCCTCAGGCCCGACCATTGCGCTGGGATCGGGATGCCACCGGCGGCAAAGATAGCCACGAAGAAATCTTGCAGGATTTTATCGATCACAAAGCCGATGTGCTGGTGGGAACCCAGATGATCGCCAAGGGGCTGGATCTACCCATGGTGACGCTGGTGGGGGTGCTCAGCGCTGATACGGGCTTGTTTTTGCCCGACTTTCGAGCGGCAGAACGTTCGTTTCAGATTCTGATGCAGGTGGCTGGACGAGCTGGACGCTCTGAACGGGGGGGGCAGGTCATTTTTCAGACCTATCATCCCCGCCACTATGCCATTGTTGCGGCCAGCCGACATGATTATGATGCGTTTTATCACACCGAAATGCGTTTTCGTCAGGAAAATGGCTATCCTCCCTACCGTCGTCTTATCCGATTACTCTATCTTGACGCCTCACGTGAGCGTTGCCAGCAAGAGACCGCACGAGTGGCGCAGGCGCTCAAAGATCGGGCTGCGCGCCTGAACCTGGAAGCATTTGGACTCATTGGGCCTGCGCCCGCGTATTTCAGCCGTGAACGCGGCAAATTTCGCTGGCACATCCTCTTTCGGGCTGAGGACCCGGCAGCGCTTCTAGCGGGCGTCTTTTTGGACCCTCATTGGCGCATCGATGTGGATCCAGTAGATGTGTTGTGATGGTAGGCATGCATCCAACGTTCTGAGCGAGCGCGATGATTTGTTGCATGACGCGTCCCTCATCCTGCTCAGGTGTTTGGAATATAGAGCTTTTATCCGTTGCTTTGTCGTTGACGAAGCGCCCACTCCAAAAGGAAGGAACCCATGCGAAATCGACTTCTCATTGTGTCGGCGCTTGTATTGACATTGGTCATTGCGAGTGTGATTATTGTCTCGGCAAGTCCTCCCGTTCAGGCCCGGGGGCCAGCATTCAAACATCTGGCTGGCCCTGCTTCCGAAGTTTACTCTGGGATGATGGCCTTACCTAATCCTGCCCAGTTGGGCGTTCGTTCGCATAGCGCCATGTTGCCCGTGCATCTGCAACAGCAGGAGGGGGCTTTTCAGTGGCAGGCGCTGGTTCCGGTGGACACTGCCGACGGGGTGAGTTTTGTGCTGTTATCGCCTCAGGCGGAGAATTGGCGTATCGACGTCAAGACGCCGGGAGAGCGTAGCCGATGGTCTCCGTTGGAGAAAACGCCAGGGGTAAACGTGGAAAAACGCGTCGAATCCTTTGGTTATGATGGACTTGCCTATCCATCCATCGTCTATCACATCGCCTCTCGGGCGCCACAAGGTCAGTGGCTTGTGCAAATAACTTCTTCGCAAGCTGGTGATGGTTACCTCATTGTGGGGGCGGAGAGCTCATATCGACTCTACGCTCATCTTGCCGACTACAACCTTGCAGTTGGCGAGCGCGTCGGGTTGGTGGCTTACATCTACGACGCGAACGCTGCATCCAGTGGGGAGCCCACGCCTTTGTCTGGCGTGGCCCATCAGATGGCGCTGCGCGTGATGCTGCCTGCCGGCGACGAAGTCATGGTGGAAATGTTCGATGATGGCAAACATCGAGATGGCGCCGCGGGCGATGGCGTTTTTGGCGGCGATTTCGTCGCTCGCAGTGCGGGTTTATATAAGGCGCAAATCGTTGCTCGCGGCATTACGCCTCATGGCCAGGCTTTTCTGCGTACCAGCCAACACATTTTTCCTGTGATTTCGAAACGGGCTATGTTGGGCGAAAATGTCACCGTGGCCCGCGCGGATGATGTGCGGTTGACCATCGGTCTCCCCGTTCGCGGTCTGGATGAGGGCGCGTTGGTGAGGGTGTACGCCGAAGTGTGGGGCGTTGATGACGCGGGCAAGGCGGCGCCAGCCGCATGGATCGGCGGTTTGAGCCAGGTGCAGCAAGGACGATTATCAATCCTGTTCGATTCCCGTTGGTTGAGTTATGCACATATCCAACCTCCATTGGAACTACGTCATGTGCGCCTGCAAGATAACGCCACCAGCATACCTCTGGCCATGCGATCGCAGCTGAGCCTGTCACTGAAGTCACTACCAAAGGCTGCTGTTCAGCCCATTTCGCAGATTACCCCAGAGATGTTGGTGGGGCCACGTCCAGCACAGGCGGATGTTGCCCCGTTGACCGCTACCGCCTCTGGTGGAAAATTGATGCTGGTGCATGGCTATTGTTCTGAAGGAGTGTGGCCCACCAGCGATTTTACCGATGTTGCAGTCTTCCAAGACTACAATCAGAATCGCAGCCATGACGAATTTGCACGGCTTATTCGTGATTTTGGCGCTCAGTTCCCCTCCTTTGGCGTGGTCGCCCATAGCCAGGGGGGCGCGGCATCGTTGCATCTTTACACCTATTATTGGAGCGGCCTGGATTACTCCTCGGGAGATCGGCTGATCCAGTCGGTGGGAACGCCATATCAGGGCACCGCGCTGGCGGGCAATTTAGCCTTGTTAGGCGAAATATTTGGCGCTGGATGTGGTCCTAATTGGGATCTTACCTATGACGGCTCCGCGCTGTGGCTCGCTGGCATCCCCTCTTGGGCGCGTTCTCGCGTTCATTATTGGACGACTTCCGATGAAGATGTCTGGTGGCGTTGGGATTACTGTAGTGCAGCCACCGACATCGTTCTGGACGATCCTGAGGATGGTGTTGTGGAACGTTGGGCCGGACAGCTTTCCGGCGCTTACAATCACGGACACAAAGAAGGCTGGTGTCATACCAATGACATGCGTGATCCCGCCCAGTTTTTGGATCATGACCGCAATCATGAGATGAACACCTACGCTAATCGTTAACGCCACCCATGTCCTTCCTCTCCATAGCGCACATCGACAAAACATTCGATGAGACGCCCGTGCTGCACGATATCAACCTTGTTGTGGATCGCGGCGAAATCGTGTGTTTGCTGGGGCCGAGCGGCTGCGGCAAGACAACGCTTTTGCGCATCATTGCCGGGCTTGAATCTCCGGATGCCGGTCATGTGTTGCTGGAGGGGAAGGACATTACCTCGTTACCCAGCCACCGACGTGATTTCGGGCTGATGTTTCAGGATTATGTACTCTTCCCCCACATGACGGTGAAAGAGAACATTGCTTTTGGGTTGAAGATGCACAATTGGTCGGTGGAAGCGACGGATGCTCGTGTGGATGAACTGTTGGGAGTGGTTGATTTGCTGGGGTATGAAGACAGGCGCGTGTATGAGTTAAGTGGGGGGCAGCAGCAGCGGGTGGCGCTGGCCAGAAGTCTTGCTCCTAATCCACGATTGCTCATGTTAGATGAACCCTTGGGCGCGTTGGATCGAACGTTGCGAGATCAGTTACTGGGAGAGCTGCGGGCGATTCTCAAACAGGTGATGCAAACAGCGATTTATGTAACGCATGATCAACTGGAAGCGTTCGCGGTGGCGGATCGAGTGGCGCTGATGCAAAATGGGCGTATCCATCAACTCGATAAGCCCGAGGCGTTATACCGGCGTCCTATTTCGCCCTTTGCCGCTCGTTTTTTGGGGATGCAGAACATTCTGGAGGGGCGCGTCATTGCTCTGCAACCTGTTTTCATTGAAACCAAAGTTGGCGTGCTGCAACTCCGGACAGCGCCTTCGGGAATGCGCGTGGGGGAAGCTGTGATGTTGGTGGTGAGGCCTGAAGGCGCCCGCGTAACATCTAAGGTGGTGCATGCCCCCAACCACCTGACATTGATCTTGGTGAATCGTTCTTTTCGCGGCGCACACAGTCTCATCCAACTCACCACCAAGGATGAAACAGTGTTGCTTTCATTCGAGGTTCCCGGGATAGGTTGTAGCGCTCAACCGGGCGCACAGGTTCATCTCACCATTGATCCTGAATCGATTGTCATTTTTGAGGCATCTGTTGCTCACGGCTAACGTTTGCAAACTCAGGCGCCTCCTTTACGTCAGCTTACGCTTCAGTAACTGTTGCACCACGTTCGGGTTGGCCTTGCCCCGGGTCTCGCGCATGATTTGGCCCACAAACCAGCCAAAAAGCTGGGTCTTGCCTTCGCGATAGCGGGCCACTTCGTCGGGATGCTCGGCCAGCAGGCGATCCACCAGGCCTTCCAGCGCGGCCGCGTCGCTGACCTGGGCCAGTCCCTCCCGATCCACGATGGTCTGGGCGTCCTCGCCTGTCTTGAACATCGTCTTCAGCACCTGGCTGGCGGTGTTGGCGTTGATGGTTCTGGCGGCCACCAGCGTTAGCAGACCCGCGAATTTAGCCGGAGTGACCGGGATGTCGGAGATGGGCAGGCTGCTTTCGTTCACCAGCCGGAAGAGATCGCCCATGACCCAATTGGCGATCTTCTTGGGCGGCATGGCGTCGCCCACCGCGGCCACCAACGCGTCGAAGTAATCGGCCACCGGACGCTCTGCAGTGAGGACGTCTGCATCCTTCTGGCTGAGGCCGTACTGCTCCACAAAGCGCTGACGCCGGGCCAGGGGCAGTTCGGGCAGGGCCGCGGCCAGCTCTTCCACCCATTCCCGCTCGATGTGCAGGGGCGGGAGATCGGGCTCGGGGAAGTAGCGGTAGTCGTGCGCGTCTTCCTTGCTGCGTTGCACATAGGTGCGGCCTTCGTGCTCCAGCCAGCCCAGGGTGACCTGCTCTACCTGGCCGCCCGCGCGCAGCACCTTTTCCTGCCGGGCGATCTCATAGGCAATGGCGTTGCGCACCGCCCGAAAGCTATTCAAATTTTTGATCTCCACCTTGGTTCCCAGCTCCTGGCTGCCCGCGGGCCGCAAGGAGATGTTGGCCTCCATGCGCATCGCGCCCTTTTCCAGGTCGCCCGTGCTGGCCCCGATGTAGATGAGGATCTGGCGCAGGCGGGTGAGATACTCGTTCACCTCGTCGATGGAGCGCATATCGGGCTCGGATACGATTTCCAGCAGGGGCACGCCCGCGCGGTTATAATCCACCAGGCTGACGCCGTTTTCGTGCACCAGCTTGCCCGTGTCCTCCTCCAGATGGGCGCGGGTGATGCCGATGCGCTTGACGCCCTCGGGCGTGTCGATATCCAGCCAGCCGTTCACGGCCTGGGGTAGCTCGTACTGGGTGACCTGATAGCCCTTGGGCAGGTCAGGATAGGTGTAGTTCTTGCGCTCGAAGCGCACATCCTCGGCGATGGTGCAGTTCAGGGCCAGGCCCGCGCGGATGGTCTGGGCCACGGCCTCGCGATTGATGACGGGCAGCGCGCCGGGCATGGCCAGGCAGACGGGGCAGACGTGGGTGTTGGGCGCTGCGCCGAAGAAATCCGCACTGCACGAACAGAACATCTTGGATTGGGTGATAAGTTCGGCATGGACTTCCAGGCCGATGACGACTTCGTAGGGGGTGGTGTTGGGCATGATGATGGTGTGGGGGTGATGGTGTTGCACTGCAAGAAATGATGGGGCGGTTGTGCCACGACCGAAGACCGGGGACGGAGGACGGGGAAATCGCGTCAATCAAATGGGGTGGCAAAATCAGCGTTGACCTGGTATACCACATCAGGCTCTTTCAGCCAGGAACCTTCCGGGGCAAGGCTTCGGCGCATGGCGATAAGCTTTCTGGTCAGGATTTCAGCATCACGGTAAGCTTGTCGCAGGTCGGTGCGATCCTCCACAAAATTCATCCGGTGGATGATATGAAGGCAAGCGACGGTTTCAAGCAAAGATCGCAAAGCCATTCCCAAAAAGCGAATTTGCTCGGCATCCGATTGGCCGGTTGATCCTTCCGCGATGTTTAGATTGACCGATGTCGCGGCTCGGATGATTTGAGAACGAAGATTGTAGCGTTCATCTTCTGGCAGATCCTCTGCGATACGATAGATCAAAGTCAAATAATCCAGCGAATTCTGCCAGACGTCCAATCGTTCGAATTTGAAAGTCATAGGAGAGGGAACAATAATCGATGCAGAGGAAGGCAAACCGAAGCTGTTTAGGGGCGGATCTCTCGGTCCTCGGTCCCCGGTCTTCGGTCTATTTCGAACGCGTAGCCCATGCGGAGGAGGGTGGCTTCGTCCAGGGGGCGACCGATAAACTGGATGCCCACGGGGAGCTGCGCCCCGTCCTCCTCGATGAAGCCCGCGGGCAGGGCCAGCGCGGGCACGCCCGCCAGGGCCGAGGGCAGGGTCATCACATCCAGCAGGTAGAGCGAGACCGGGTCGGTGGGGGCTTCGCCGATGCGATAGGGCGGAATGGGCGCCACCGGCGCAATCAGCGCGTCATACTGCTGGAACGCGGCGTCGAAATCGGCCCGGATCAGAGTGCGCACTTTTTGCGCTTTCAAATAATAGGCGTCGTAGTAGCCCGCGGAGAGGGCGTAAGTGCCCAGCAGGATGCGACGCTTGACCTCGGGCCCGAAGCCGCGGCCCCGGGTGAGTTTGTAGTTCTCTTGCAGGTCGGGAGCCTGGGCGCTAT
>Ga0256914_1001274_pt1 | contig 23356 bp, 18 predicted proteins | sample HulkmetaG_FD_191571 | JGI IMG/M metagenome (GOLD analysis project Ga0256914, IMG submission 191571) | Hydrothermal chimney microbial communities from Main Endeavour vent field at the Juan de Fuca Ridge, Pacific Ocean - Hulk | ecosystem: Environmental > Aquatic > Marine > Hydrothermal vents ... | reverse complement strand
CAAGCTGCTCAGGTACTACGGGGTGAGGGGGGAGAAACTTCCCTTTCACAAGGAGTTTGGGATACGCGCGCTGATATCCTTCACTGCAAGGGTGGCCGCCAGACTCGATCTAGTCGTCAAGCCCCTACTCTCATATGGAAGGGAGCATTATGTTAGAGTGTTCTTCTCAGTGGACAGGGGACCCTCGGCCTCCAGCCTCCTACTTAAGAACTCACTTGGCTGGGTGGAGGTCTGCGGTGGAGAGCACATAATCCATAAGGGGATCGACTTACCCGATGCTGAATGCGGTAAGCCGTTAGGTCCTCTATGGATCGATGAACTAAACGACCTAAATTTCTTAGATGGTGTAATAGCGATCAACGAAGACGTTCAACATCTCTTAAATGCTCTGAGAGGAGAATCTGGAGGTCCTCCCTTCTACTACATGCTTGATGACGTCTGCTCGCGTTTAAGAGTTAGAATGCCCAAAATAAATGATGTTATCACCGCTTTGAGAGAGCGAGGCTACTTCGCCACCAGAACACACTTGGAACCCCTTGGAATAAAGACCACGGCGAGCAGAGCTGAGGTAGAGGAGATAGTGAGGGAGATCACAGTTTCTTGAAGACCATCATCGCGTGCTTAGGATCGTAAGGCGAGAGATCCACGGTTTCTAGCAGCCTATACCTTCCGGTGGAGGTGACCTCCTTCTCGACCAGCCTGTAGACCTTCTTGGGCGGGAGGGTCACATCTATGCTGCTAGCCTTGACTGCTATCATGGCCACACCGCCCTTTTTAAGGAAAATATCCGCGTTCTTCACGAGTATGTTGGCCTGATCGGGCTGTGCTACGTCCTCATACACTACATCGACTTCAGAGACGATCCAAGAGTAGCTTTGAGGCCTTCTAGCGCTTTCCATGATAGGCACGATGTTCTTCCTCACTTCAGCCACCCCTAGAAGATCCCTGATAACTCTGTGGGCTATTTCCACGCCGAATATGACACCACCATCCTCGATCACGTCACTCACGTGGGAAGCAGTCGTTCCAGACGCTATACCCAAGTACAAAACCTTGGTCCCTCTCCTGAATGGGAAATTCTTCAAGCCCTTGTAAATGGCGGCCGCCAGCTTCGACCTGTAGGGATTCCATATCCTGTACTCCTCCCCCTTGATCTGCCTCACGATCTCGTCATAGACCCTATAACCCGGGGCTATGCTCTTAGTAGCCAGCTGCTTCTTACCATCGAGTATCCAAAACAGGTTACGGAACCTCTGATCCTCCCTCACCTTCATTTCCTACCACCCTTACCTAGGATCTCCCTTAGTTTCTCATCTATCTCCTTCCTCAGCTCATCTCCGATGTACCTACCATCTCCAAACGCATCCACCCTAGCAGCTATAGCTATCTTGGTTGCCAACAGCCTGGCAACCTTTCCCCTCAGCTTCTTAGGTGCAGTTCTCACCTCCTTAGCTTGGAAGAGTATGCCATGCTTCGGAGGCTTGGCTCCTTTAACTAAGTGCATGAAAATGGCCTTGTGGGCACCTAAAATTTGAATGGAGCTAGCTGGTAGGCTTGCAAGCCTGCTCAATCCTCCAGCTACAGCTATGAGCCTAGCCCCTACCAATGGATGGACAACAGCTGTTAGATTGGGCGCCGCGCGCTTCATAAGATCCTCTATGAAGGCTTCCACCATCTTCCTAGACTCATAGAGGGATATCCAATTCTCAGCGACCTTTCTCAGTATCTCCAAATCGCTTTCCTCGAAATCAGCCCCTATAGAATTTTTAGCGGCCTCTATCACCTGTTTGGCCTTATTATCGCTTAACCCAGCCTCCTTCAATGTTTCTAAGGTCATTTTACTTCTGTCAGGCTGTAGAGAAACTACCCTCATGAACAGAGGGTGATCTTCCACTAAATCGCTCAGCTCAGGGAAGTGAATTGAGTACCACTCTCTTATGGCTGGGGCCAGAACATTCAATGCTTTATTCGCATGATCAATGTAGTCTATGGCCTTTATGACCTGCTGATCCAAGGAACTCAGTTGCTTCTTTATCCTGACCTTCGTGAGCTCTATACCAATCTCGTTGAGTATCCTGAAGTATTCTTTTTGCTTCATCCCTCCCCATATCTGAGAAGCATAGCGATGAGGCGCTCTCCTCAATTGAAGGAAGACCTCTTCGGCAGGTGAGAGCACCGATCTGATGTTCTTCTTATCCAGCAGGTCCTTCAGCATCTGATCGCTTACCACTAGTTCGTCTGCCTTTAAACCAGCAAGCAGCTTTCTAAGGGGGTCCTCCAGCAGGCTTCCATCGCTTAATATGCTGGCGATCCTCTCGGGATCCTTGGGGAACCCCCAAGACTTGAGGACCTTGCCCTTGTGATCAAGCAGTAAGATTCCATAGGGCTGGAGGGCTAAGAATGCTCGCAAGATATCTCCCTTCGAAATGGGACTGGAGTTCTAAAAAATCTCTTATATAGGGTGCTGCCCTGGCTTCCTTCCCAGTATGAACCTCTTGCGGTAGATGCTCTTTATCCTCACTCTGGGGACAGGGCTCCTTCTAGGCCTAGCTTCGACCTTCGGGGTGAGAGACCTAACCTTCCCAGCCTTATTCAATGCACCGTGCGTACCTCTCGGCATATTTTACCACCGGTGTGATATTGATCCGTCCGATTAATATACCTTACTCTAGACTGCCCTTAATCTGGCTCCTCCACACCATTCACTGCCTTGAGTAGAGCCATCCTGTAATCCCTTATTATGTTCATAACATCGAGCTCACTCCTGCTCGAGATCTCCCCTGACTCACGCTGAATACTTAGGGTGGATAATAGCCTGAGTGCCTCTTTTGATGGAAGGACAGGATCCAGTCCCCTCCAAGAGATCCTGAACTCATCCAAGGAGGCTACGGCGATGCCCTCGAGCATAGCTTTCTCTGTGAACTCTTTGGGCGGAGGATTTCCCCTGTACAGAACGGCCTTGATGCCAATTTCCTTCAACCTCCTCAGGATACTGGTACTGGCTCCCGTGGCATCGAGAGCCAGCAGCACACCTTCAGGGACCTCATCCCCGAGCTCATCAATCTTCTCCTTGGAGAGAGATGGTAAAACAACCAATTTAACACCTTCAACTGCTTTGGGTGAGCTAGCGAGTTGCCTCATCTGGGACTTGAGAAGCTCGTTCCTCCACCTCTCCCTCTCAAGCTCCTGTTCGAGCTCCTTTATTCTGGCATCCCTGATGGAAATCCTTCTATCTATCTCCAGCTCCTTGGACCTCTTGTCCTCTAGATCCTCTATTCTCCTCCTTAACTCGCCTATCTCCCTTTCTTTCTCAATCAGTAGCGCATCCTTCCTCTCGAGTTCTCTTTTCAGCTCATCGATTCTTTCGTTGAGGCTCCTCACGTATTTGTTGAGTCTCCTGAGCTCTCTCTTCAATTCCGCATATGTGAGCTCCCTTACCTCTCTCTCCTCCTCTCTTTCCGCAAGTATCTCGTCTATGGCCACGGAGACGGGAGTTCCTTTGAGCACCTTGGTCAGAATGCGATCCACCTCGCTGGACAGTCCCTCCTCCTTAGCCCTCAATCTCGCCTTGGAAACCAGATTCTTCACCTTGTAGTAGACCTTGAGAGCGGCGGCCAAGGAATCCCTCTCATGGGAGCTTTCCACCCTTATACCTTTATTCTCCTCATATTCGGCCACAATCCTCTTCTTCTCATCGGCTTTCATATCATACTTAGCTACCATCAGTTTAGAATCGAACATACTCGCTATTCTCACGACGCTCTTGGGAGGAGGGCTCACATCCGTCGTTATAATCACAGGATAGCCATGATTAAGTATCTCCTCCACTATCTCAGATCGGGACGCCCTTCTCATGGTTTTTAAGGCCAATAAGTTACCATCCAAGTCAATCACAGCGAGACCAACGGACATGCCTGGGTCAATACCTACTATTATCGGCCTCGACCTAGGCAAGGGTGAGAGGCGACTCGAGGGGAACTTTATCTTACTCCTCCATGATTGCCTTACAACCACCCTCAGGGGAGTCCACTCGCTACTTTCCCTGACTATCCTCTTAACATCATCGATCCCCGCGTAGACTATGAACTCCGCCCTCTTCAGCCCTCCAGACGCTCTCTCCACGTACAGGTCGTAATCCAGATTGGCGGCATCCAGCTCCGTGGCAATCTTGTTGGCCTCGCTGAGTATGCTCGCCTCTATAGATCTCCTCCACCTGTCACTCCCTGAGCCTCCCTGTCTTATACTCCTGTTCTTAGTTATGAGGACCCTAGTCTCTGGATACATTGCGATGACCTCTATTCCGATCCCTCTTTGCGCCAGCCTCGCGATTATTCTGGCCGTCCCGAGTGGGTCCCTGTGGGAGGGGGACGGAAGACCTGCCTCCTTGGCTATGGATGAGAGGGACCTTATCCCTTGGGGGGATCCAGTGACTTGGACTAGCTTGCTTCCGGGAGGCATCCTCTCCATGACGGATCTAAGTCCCCTTATGTCCTCGGCAAGCTCGTAGATGTTGTCCGTGGCGAGTATCTTGACCCCGTATCTCCTCATGAGGGAGAAGACCTCATCCAAAGTGACTTCCTCGTCCTCGAATAAAGTACTCTCCCCTCTTATTATAGATACCGAGTAGGTGGGTCTCCTCTTGGATCTGGGCGATCCCGATCTGATGTCTATCCCGGCTATCACTAAATCGTCCATTCGATATGACTCTCATGCGACTAGGTTAATAAAGCTTAGCTCCCCTTAAGAGCTGATGAAAGCAACCCCTGCCTTCCTTTTCATCATGGCGACGCTTCTAATCATGAGCCTCACAGCACCGATCTTAACCCGATCTCAAGAGGCGGATTTGAGCGTCGCAGTTGAACCTAGAGATCCCTGTGTCGCGGGCTATCCCTGCACGGTCAACGTGTCAGTGGCGAACATGAACGGGATGATCCTCGTCGATTATGTGAAACTGATAACCCCTTGGGGGGCCTTCACGAGGAACCTAGGTCTGAGGGAATTGAGACCTAACACCACGATCTTAGTCCCTATAATAGTCGACGTCGATAGGAACTCCCTTGAGGGCCCCAACTTCGTGAGACCCGTAGTCAGGTTCTTCAAGAAGGGAGAGGTGGGTTTGAAGCTGGTGGAGGGTAATGCCTCGTCTATTATGGTAGTCAAGCCTCACATAAACGCTACCTTAGTTGTGGTCCCGGAATCTCGCGAGATCACCGTGGGTCAGCCCCTCCCAATCCAGGTCAACTATAAAGTAGAGGGAACTCCAAGAGATTATCACCCGACCATTTCGGTGTATGTAGATGGTCGACTCACTATGGAAAGGGAAGTCAATGGGACATCCGGTGAGATCGGCCTATCCCTACCGATAGAGGGAGAGGGAAATCACACGGTTATTGTGAGCCTGTGCTACGGGGTTGGATGCACCGACAGGAGCTTCGAGGTTTATGTGAAGAAGGCCGTGAGGGTTATCTCCGGATATAATAAGGAGGAGCTTAAAGCAGCACTGGAAAAGGTGAAGGACAGGAGGGAATTACTTCAGATTATTTACGAGAAGTCCGTAGAAAGGGGCCTTCCAATCCCGGAGGATGTGTTGGTAAACATTTCCGTTGTCGACTCCAAGATAAGGGAAGCGGAGGCACTCCTCAACCAGGAGAATATGTCCTACGCAGGGATCCTTAGGATAAAGATGCTCCTGAATCAGTCTTCCACCATGATATCCAGCTTGGAGGAGGATCTCCTCCTAACTTACAAGGACAGGATAGTTGAAATGATCAGTAGAGCTGCGAGAGAGGTGGAGGAAGTGAAAAACATAAATCAAACGGAGTACAGGAAGATGAAAGACTCACTCGCCAATCTATCCTCTCGCGTGAACGAACTGAACCTGACGAGCGCGCCGGACTTCTATTCAAATGTGACACAGGAGATAGCGACTTTGGAGGGGAGGATAAAGGCAATTAAGGAGAGAGCCGCTGAGGAAGCTAGGCTCCTATCAGGGGTCACCGTATCGTTGATATTCATTGCGATGATTTCAGGTGCAACCATTATCTTGAGGAAGTGGAAGTCACAGCTGATGAAAGAATGAGGTGCTTCTGACGTGTGCGGAATAGTGGGTATAGTGAGGAGACGCTTAGGAGTGGCTGAAGACCTAGTAAAATCCCTAAAAAAGTTGGAATACAGAGGTTATGACTCGGCCGGGATAGCGGTGATGTCCAACGGGAAGATAGAGGTGATAAAGGGAGTAGGAACGATAGACGCGGTAATCGGGGATATTAAGATCAGGGACGGGTATGTAGGCATAGGTCATACAAGGTGGGCCACCCACGGAGGTGTAAGTCCTGAAAACGCGCATCCCCACACATCCTGCAATGGTGAGGTAGCCGTGGTCCACAACGGAACTCTTGACGATTTTGAGGGGATGAGAAGGGAACTAGCGGCAAAGGGGCATGTTCTTCGATCAGAGACAGATACTGAGGTAGTAGCCCACTTAGTGGAGGAGAACCTCAAGACTGGCGATGACCCCCTTTCAGCTTTCACGAAGGCCATCAGGAGGTTGAAGGGAAGCTACGCAATCGTGTCTATGATATCTGGAGAGAAAGCGCTATTTCTAGCCAGAAATAAGAGCCCCTTAGTAATAGGTCTCGGAGAAGACGGTAATTATTGCGCCTCCGATGTTGCCGCTCTGCTCCACCTAACTAACAGGTTCATCTTCATGGAAGATGGCGAGATAGCCCTTCTAACTCCATCAAAGGTCGAAATTTGGAGAATGAAAGAAGATAGTATGGAGAAAATCCATAAAGAGGCCGAGAAAGTGGAATGGACTCCCCAGCTATTGGATAAGGGAGAATTCGAGCACTTCATGCTCAAGGAGATATACGAGCAACCTCATATCCTCCACAAGATCGCTGAGAGCATTGACTACTACACTAGGTTCTCGAAGAGACTCAATTCTCTACTTGAAAGCGGTTCTCTGACAATAGTAGCTGCCGGAACTTCCTATCACGCTGGTTTGATCGGCAAGTACCTGCTCTCCAAACTAGCTGGCGTCAGATCAGAGGTGATAATAGCCTCAGAGTTCCCTGAATGGTCCACCCATCTCAAGGAAGGTGATGTAGTCTTGGCGATAAGCCAATCCGGCGAGACAGCCGATGTGTTGGAAGCCGTCCGGATAGCGAAGTCCAAGGGCTCCAAGGTAGTTTCCATAGTCAATGTCCCTGGGAGCACGCTCACTAGGATGTCAGATGAATCTGTTTTTATACAAGCGGGTCCTGAGGTGGGAGTGGCGGCTACCAAGACGTTCACCGCTCAGGTAGCCGTCCTGTATGTCGTCTCCTCCCTCATAAGCGGCAGAGAGGGATTGTATAGAGAACTCATCGAGGTGTCAGATCTCCTTAAGGGATATATGGGGACTGTCGAGGAATTTTCTAAGAAAACAAGTGACTTCCTCAAGGATAAGGAGCACGCGTTCTTCTTGGGGAGGGGGATAAACTACCCAACGGCATTGGAAGGAGCGCTCAAGCTCAAGGAGATAAGCTACATACATGCAGAGGGCTATCCCGCTGGAGAGTATAAGCACGGACCACTCGCTCTGATAGAGGAGGGCACGCCTGCAGTAGTACTGGTTCCGGTGGACGGAGAACTACGGAAGAAGACCATCTACAACATAATGGAAGTTAGATCTAGGGGAGCCTTCACGATAACGATACAGCCTAGAGATGTCGAGGTTCCGACCGATTCTAGCTTAGAGGTGGATGTAAGGGACGAACTCACATCCCCCCTAATCTACACAGTTCCACTACAGCTGATAGCTTATCATACAGCGGTGATCCTCGGAAGAGATCCAGATAAGCCCAGAAATTTGGCCAAAAGCGTAACTGTGGAGTGAGGATCACTCCAGCGTTATGAAGAGCACATTATTTCCCCTTATGAAGAGGGTGCCCATGTTCCTCCTCACTTCTTTCGTGTCAGGGTCTATCTCCCTAGCCGAATCTAAGACGAGATTCATCATCTCATCGTAGACCAGCAACTTTCCCCTTATCTCGCTTCCATTCTTCAGCCTGACGGTTATCTCAGCACCATGGGCCTTCCTCAGATGCGATATCGGCAGTTCCCTACTCATACCTCATCACCAAACCCTGAGCTCTCATATTATAAATGGGATGGAAATGGATCACCTGCTGCTAAGGGCGATCCTCTCTATCTCCTCCTTCCTCCTTATGGCGAAGCTCTTGTTCCTGTCGTACTCGGCAGCCGCGATTATCTCATCCGCTAGGGCCTCGGCTAGACTCCTCGGACTTCTAAACGCTTTCATGGCAGCTCCTTGGGCTATATGCCTGATCGCGAGGTCGACCATCCTACTGGGAGAGGTGTCAACGGCGTGGAAGTAGCTGACCCCTCCGTACATGATCCTAGTGACCTCCTCCCTTATTATGGAGTTCTCGATGGCATCTATGAAGACCTGAATGGGATTCCTACCTGTCCTCAGCTCGATGATTTGGAACGCGTATTTAACGGTCCTCAGGGCCTTGAGCTTCTTCCCGGGGTTCTTGCTATTAACATGGTCCTTCTTGCTACCGGCGTTGATCGCCTGACTCATGAGTCTGTTGACCAGTCTCTCTACGATAGGAAGCTCGAGCTTTCCGAACCTTTTATGCTCATGCCTCCCACCGGTGTGGGGGAGATAAACGGGCTTGAGAGAGATCACCCTCTTCAGGGCGACGTTCTTTACCTCAACTCCCTCGTAACTCCACTTACCAAACAGCTTTATCTCGGGACCAGGGGATCCGGAACCTTCTTCGGTCTTCGTCTCCACTTCCTCACTCATGTGATCACCTGCTAGGCTTCTCCTTCTTACCCTGCAATATGGCCTGCAGGGACACCCCGTTGACCTTTATCACCTTGTACCTGACCCCGGGGATGTCTCCCATGGACCTGCCCCTAGAACCTCCGATACCCTCTATTATCACCTCATCATGCTCATTGATTACGTTCAGTGCACCATCCCCTGGCGCGAACGCCGTGACTATAACCCCATTCTTAGCTAGCTGAACCTTTACGGCCTTTCTCAGTCCAGAGTGGGGTTGCCTCGCCTCCAGACCGACCTTCTCCAGCACTATACCTCTGGCCATTGGAGCTCCCTCAAGGGGATCGAATCTCTCCTTCAGCCTGTACAGTCTTCTCCTAACCTTCCAGCTATGAAGCCTCTTCTCCTTGTACTTCTCCGCTAGCCCTCGAGCGGCGTACAGTCCTAGCGGTGATTTCTTACCCATGCAACCACCTCACGAGGTAGGGGTAGTCCATGTTGCTATTTTAATGTTGTCTATGTCGTACCATCTCTTGGCTAGAATCCTAGCCCGCTTTATCCTCCTGCCATTCTTCCCTATGGCTATACTCTTATCCTGCTCGACTACATATGCAATAGCGACGGTCTCATCGCCTTGCTTTACTATCCTAACCCTAGGCACTCTGGCAGGGCTCAGCAGATTGATCACGAATCCCTCAGGCGTATCATCGAACTCGACGACCTCAATGGACATATCTAGATCCCCCTTCAGGAGGCGCCTCATGGTCTTCAGCTTCCTCCCTCCCCTGCCCACCGCCCTCCCAAGGTCGCCCTTCTCCACCACGAAGATCAGCCTGTTCTCCTCTTTATCCTCCACCACATCCTTTGGCCTAACCCCGAGCATATTGTGGAAGAGCTGAATGTAACGGAACTGCTCAGGCGTTATGATGACTTTCCTACCTGGAATCCCCCTACACCTCCAAAGATCACTCCACTCCCAAGACCTCCAAGATCCTAGACTCACCCTCCTCCATCACGGCCGCCACTGAAACGAAGAAGGGCTTCTTGAAGGCCCTTCCTAGGTCAATAGATTTGCCGGGATACTGATAGACGGGTACGTTAGCCAATTTAGCCAAGTACTCAACCTCCATCTTTACGTCTGGCGGCGCATTACTGGCGACTATCACCAACTTAGGGCTTTCCCCTGATTTCAGCTGCTTAATCACTCTCCTAGCACCTAGTATCACATTTCCGGACTTGAGGGCTAGGTAAAGTTCAGGTTCGACCTCGCTGCTCATTCACCATCACCTCTACTGCTACCGGGCGGGCTGAGATCCCACCTGACCGAAACCCTTCCCGTCCCTATTGGCGGGGTCTGTCCCATTATTAAAGCGTCTAGTGGCCCCACTATCGGGTTATCCTCACCGCGTCTAGCGGTGTTCAGGATGACATGAGTGGTCCACTCAAATGCCATCTTGCTGAGAGGAGTCTTCATCTCGCTGAAGAATCCTGAAGCGACACCGGCAGCCTGCAGCCTTATGGCCTCTATGGTGCCCGAGTAGGTCATCGTATCAGCAACTAGGGAGATGTACCTCTTATCCACCTCTAAACCCTGCTCCTCCAGTATACGGGCCAGCTCCTTGAATATGCAGTTCCTAGCGGCTTCTATCCCTAGGACCTTCTCAATTTCTTTACAGTCGTTGGTTATCGTTTTAGACACATCGACGCAGCTCAGGTTGAGTACCTCAGCTAAGTTAGACCCGGTCGTCCTTATTACATATTCCTTCTTACCATCCACCTCTATGGTCTCGACCCATGCCCTCTTTATACCCTTTATACCGGAGACGAGCTTGTCTAACACCCTGTACGACCAAGATCTGAGGGTTTGAAGTGGCTTATCTTTTTTGGCGGCCTCGAAGAGTTCTACTATGACCCTATCGCCTTCAAGGGAAACCTCCCCCTTCATGTTCTTAACGGCACTCCTTATGTAGCCCACGAACTTATCGAGCGTGATAAGGTTGCTCTCCAGAGCTCTCATGTCAGGCTTCAGTATGAGCCTGTAGCCGAAGTTGTCTATGGCGTACTCCTCTATCAGATCCCTTATCCTCAACTCCCTGATGCTCCTTATCACCTTCCTTATCTTCACCTCATCGTCTTGACACTCGGGCTTGAGATGTATCTCCATGGTAGGAGTGCTCGTGGATGCATAGAACACGAGCTCCTTGAATCTCTCCACTCCATGGGTCACATCCATGGCCAGCAATCCGGGCGCGTGGAAGGTCCTCAGTACCATCTGGGTGGTGGGCTCCGCTATGCTCTGGGCACTGATGAGGCCGATTGGGGTCAGGACCTCCACCTTAGCGCCCTCGAAGCCCTCCTTTAGCTCCTCTATTATGGCCTTAAGCTCAGACTCCTTCGGCCTAGCCTCGTGTATCTTCTCCGCCAAGGATATCGGGAGACCGGCTTCCCTCAACGCCTCCTCTATTTTACTCCTCGAGACGCCTCTCTTCCTCTTACCCTTTACATGTCTCTCTATTATCCTCTTAATATTGACAGGCTCGTTCCTGAAGAGTTTGGTCGGGTCGTACCCATCCCCACCGAACCTGAATTGGAGGATGTGTCCCAACGAGTCCCTGACCGTCTCATCGTAGGATACATAAACGTCCTTGAGAGAGTTAGCCACTCTCCTGTAGAAGTATCCACTGTCCTCGGTCCTTCTACCCTTATCTATTAGGGACTCCCTGCTGGACATCGCGTGGAATATGAACTCAACCGGATTCAACCCTTTGACGTAACTGTTCCTCACGAATCCCCTCGCCTCGGGGCTTAGATCGCCTCTCTCGAAGTAGGAGAGTACCCTATCCCTGTATCCCTTCCTAGGCCTGCCGCTAGTTAGCACGAATCCGATCCTCGTCTTGATCTTCTGCTGTCCGACTTGGCCCATTATCTGTGACAGGTTCGCTATCGAACCCCTAGCTCCCGTCTTGGCCATGATGGCTACATTGGATTTGGGATCAACGTACTTGGCGACCACGTCGCTGACCTTGCTCCAGAAGCTATCTATCGTCTGGACTATATCGAATTCTAGCATCTGCTCCTCTCTCATAAGTCTGAGGAGCTCCTCTTTTGTCCTGTAGATGGCTGCCTTCCTGACTATGGGCCTGCTCCTTATGAGCTCCATCACCTCCTCTTTGAGCTGCGAGTAGATACCGTCTATCTCCCTGTAGGCTTCCTCCGGCATCATCAGCTCCTTCGGAGATGTGGTTATCCCGTAGAGCATGACCTCCTTGGCGGCTATCTTAAGCAGCTTATTGAGGAAGTCAGCAGCCATATCATTACCGTAATCCCTTATGAGGACATCTATTATCGTGAGCTTCCCTTTAACGAGAGTACCGACGATATCATCGTCTAGGACTCCAGACAGGAGTTGGCCCTTCCTTATTAGCACGTACCCATCCCCGGGACAGGAGGGATCATTGCATTCCACACCCTTAGCGGACTTGGCTACGGACTCGAAATCCAGATCTTTGGGGAGGAGCACCGATATGAGCTGCTTCCCGGTCCATAATTCCTTAGGTTTCTTTATAGCTGGTTCAGGGAGTTCCGTTATTCCAGCCCTAGCCAGGATCCTCGTAGCTTCCGACTTATCGAAGAGCGAGTCCTTCTTCGTAATCATGTACAGGACCGTTATGAGATCCTGCCTCGCTCCCACTATGGAGCCTCCTGTTCTCGGGGAGAGCATGTTATTCTTCACGCCCATAAGCTCCTTGGCCTCAATTGCCCCATCGAGGAGTTGGGGAGCGTGCAAGTTCATCTCGTCTCCATCGAAGTCTGCATTGTAGGGAACGCAGACGGCCGGGTGAAGTCTGAATGTCGCACCGGGTAGCACCTTCACCCTGTGGCCGAGCATGGAGAGCTTGTGAAGTGACGGCTGTCTGTTGAATATGACGTAGTCACCATCCATAAGGTGTCTCTCCACCACATCGCCGGGTTCCAGCTGCTCAGCTACCTCCTTTAACGCCTCTTTACCCTTTCTCTGTATTATCTTCAGGCTTAACGGTGTGGCCCCTCCCTTCCTTACTGTGTTAGCTCCGGGATACTCATCTGGCCCCCTCATGACGAGTTCTTTGAGCTTCTCGATGTTGTTCTCATTGACGTACTCCGGGACGGTGAGGACCATGGCTATCTCCACGGGTACCCCGACCTCATCTATGTCTATCATCGGGTCGGGGGAGATCACCGTCCTGCTGGAGAAATTGACCCTCTTACCTATGAGATTCTTCCTGAGTCTCCCCTCCTTACCACTTAGCCTCTGGAAGAGGGATTTGAGGGGTCTTCTAGTCCCCTTCTGCGTGGCTACGGGCATGTTAGCAGCCGCATTGTTGAAGAACACGCTCACCCAGTACTGTAGGAGGTCCCACTCGCTCTCAACCATGCTGCTGGGAGCGCCTAGCCTCTTGGAGTTATGAAGCTTCCTGTTCACCTTGAGTATCTCCACTAGGATGTGAGTGAGATCATCCTCGGACCTCTCACCTGTCTCTAGGTAGATTGACGGTCTCACCGGGAGAGGAGGTACGAGCAATACGGTTAAGACGGTCCACTCCGGCCTGGCCCTCTCCGGGTTGAACCCTATCAAGAGGGAATCATCATCGCTCACTCTCTCGAGAATATCTCTGATCTCTGTTGGCCATAGCCTCCTAGGTTCAGGCTCCTTTACTATGAACTTGTATACCTCCTCCAACTCCACCCTCTGAACATCAGCCCCGCAGTGAGGACACTTCTTGTGCTTCTTCGTGTATTTCTTCACCTCTTCCCTCACCTGCCTGACTAGCTCATCGTCTATCTTCTTCTCAGGATTCTTCTCAGCAACCTCCTTAGCCTTGGATATGAAATGCGCTCTCTCTTCCTCCGGAAGCAGCACCTTACCGCATTTATGACAGACCGTGTTCAGAGCATCCTTTATCCTCTTAACATATCCTATGTGGACCACGGGCATGGCCAGCTCTATCCTGCCGAAGTGCCCGGGGCAGTTCTTCGGATAGTTCCCGCAGATGGGGCATCTCTTCCTGGGATTTATCGTCCCGAGTCTGGGATCAAGCACACCCCCTTGCACCGGCAGACCGCCCTCATCATAGGCGGTCGGCTCGGTTATCTCAATGAAACCTATCCTCCGCGCATCCGACGGGGAGATAAGGCCGAACATTACCTTTCTGAGGCTGTAAGGAATGGCCTCCTCATCTACCACTGGTTCCCATATCAGCGCCATGGGATCACCCCCTCAGACCTCCTCCCTCACATCGAGTCTCACATCTATGTGCCCACTCATCAGCTCGTCAATGAACAGCTTCGAGGCGTGGCTGGTGATCAGCGGCTTTACCTCCACGGAGGACTGGCATCTCGGGCAGAAGAACTCGTTGGTTCTCTGGTTGAAGAACGCCACCGTGCCGCAGTTCTTACAGACATATATTATCGTCTTGTCCGACTGCTCAACATACCTATCCCTTATCACGGATGCAGCTCCATGCGAGATGAGCACCTCTCCCTCCATTTCACCGAGCCTGAGCCCGCCACCTCTGGCCCTTCCCTCGACCGGCTGCCTCGTCAGGAGCTGCATCTGTCCCCTAGCCCTAGCGTGTATCTTGTCCCTGACCATGTGCTTTAGCCTCTGGTAGTAGCTGATACCGATGAATATGGGGGCCTTTATCATCCGACCGGTCCTACCGTCGTACATTATCTCCTCACCACTATACTCGAAACCGAGCTTCTTCAGAGCTTCCATGAGATCTTCCACCGGTTCTGACATGAACGGAGTACCGTCAACGAACCTGCCCTCAAGAGCGCCGACTTTACCGGCTAATATCTCGTAAAGCTGGCCTATAGTCATCCTAGAGGGTATAGCGTGAGGGTCGAGCACTATATCAGGCACTATGCCCTCGGAGGTAAAGGGCATGTCCTCCTGCCTGTATATCATGCCGAGCACTCCCTTCTGACCGTGCCTCGTAGCGAACTTGTCCCCCAATTCGGGAGGCCTGGTGTCCCTAACCTTGACCCTGACCAGCTTCTCACCACCGGTCTTGGTTGCTAGCAAGACGTCCGTGACTACACCCTTCTCCCAAGCCCTCATGGCTATGGAGGTATCCCTCCTCTCGAAGGTGTATTGATAGCCTCCACCGATGGACAGCTCCGGGGAGAACCTCGGAGGACTCGTCTTGCCTATGAGGACATCTCCACCCTCGACGTAGGTCTCGGGATCCACTATACCATCCTCCCCGAGCTTCTGATAGTACTGCTCCTCCTTCTTTCCGGATACCTTCTTGAGCGGCAAGGGATTCTCGAACCTATCACCCTCGATTATGGCCTGCCTCCTAGCCTCGGCCTCATAGGTTCTGAAGAAGACAGCCCTAGCCGCCCCCCTGTCTATGGAACCCTTGGACATGACTAGGGCATCGTCCATGTTGTACCCATCCATGGGTATGAGGGCGACGACGAGGTTCTGTCCTGATGGCCTGTAATCGTAACCAGTGATCTCGGACCCCCGGGTCTTCACTATGGGCCTCTGCGGGTAGAACATGAGGAATGCTCTAGAGTCGAATCGGAGCCTCCAATTGGCGACATACTCGCCCAAGCCCTGCCTAACCATGTTAGCGCCGATTATGTCTCTAGGTATGTTGTTGTGCTCAGCGTAGGGTATCTGAGAGGCGGCAACACCGAACATCGCGTAGGGGGCGAAATCCAGATGGGTGTGCTTCTCGTTCAGCTCCTTGAGACTGTAGGCAATGACCGCGGACTCCTCCTCGTCGACATCCAGTAGCTCTACGATCCCCATCTTCACGAGGTCGGAGAAGCTCACATTCCCAGCCTCCACCTCGGGCAGGAGCTTTATGGCCTCCTCTATCTTGTCGACGGGTATGAGGGGTCTCCTCATTCTACCAGCGTCGGCGTTTATGTAGACAGCGTTTTCCTCTCTGTTGTAAGTGAAGTTTATCTCCGAACTCATTTCAGGCCTTTTCTCCCTAAGGAAAGCTATCAGGTCATCGGGCTTATCTGTAAACGCTATGAGTCTGCCATCCACATATATGGGGGTTAACCTCCCTACCTCCTTGGGCGTGGCTTGGGCCGCGGGCTTGGCTCCCCAGTCCAAAACCATCTCTATCACGGGCTCTGGATCGGTCCCGAAGGTCACATCGCTGAACACAGCGAGACTCCTAACCAGCCCGACGTTAGTCCCCTCTGGGGTCTCTAGAGGGCATAACCTACCTATGGAGGTACCGTGGATCTGTCTTGCCTCATGAAGGGGCAGCCCGGCCGGTAGAGGTGAGTTGACCCTCCTCAAGTGATGGAGAGTAGCTATGTAGTTGGTCCTCTCCAAGTTCTGACTGACGCCCAGATCGCCTCCCGGCCAAGCTCCGGTTGCTACCGCCCTCAGAATCCGCTGAGTGATCATCTTCTGGCTCATCAGAATCCTTCTAACGTCCAGATCGTACACACCACTGCTGAGTTGCTCATCAGCCTTCTCCTTCAGTCTCCTCACCAGCTGGTAGAACGCATCCCTGAAGACCTCCTGCATCAAGGTCCCCGCGAGCCTCAGCCTCTTATTAGAGAAGTGATCCTTGTCATCGGGAGCGATCTTACCCCTGACAACCTTAAGCAGCTTCTCTATCATCTTAGCAAGGAAGTAGGCCTTCACTATATTGTCCTCCTCGCTATTCCCGATGTGAGGAAGCAGGTTGTTCTTCAAATACTCCTTCGCATACCTCACCCTGTCCGCCTTGGGAACCGCCTGCACGAGCCTCCTGCCTATGTAGTCCAAAGCCTCCTCCTGAGTGAGCATCCCTACAGTGCCCTCCTCCTCAGCCCTTCTCTGAACATCGTCGAGGCTGTAGAGGAATTCGTTCCTTATCTCCTCATCACTGGATATTGCGTCGACGATATCCTCATCCCTCTCAAGTCCGAGAGCCTTCAGCAGCATGGCGACTGGAACTCCCCTTATGGCTCCGGTAGAGGCCTTTATAGTCCCATCTCGGGTGTAATACTCTAGGTAGAGCCTGGTCCTCAGACCTGCCTTCGCCGACACTATCTGAGCTACATGAGAATAGGGCTTATTCTCCGCCGTGGTCTGCTCAACTATCACCTTGTTAGGTGCCAGATCATCTCTGATGACCAGTACTCTCTCCGATCCGTTTATGATGAAGTACCCTCCGGGATCCCTAGGATCCTCTCCCTTCTCTATGAGTCTCTTCTCATCCAGCCCGTACAGGTAGCAGCCCTTCGACCTTACCATTATAGGTATATGGCCTATTCTCACCCTCTCGCTCTTGAGCTCCATTCCTCCTGAATATACCTTTATCTCCAGCTCTATCGGAGCTAGATAGTTTGCGTTCCTCAGTCTTATCTCGTTGGGCATGGCGGGAAGTGAGGAACCATCGTACTCCTCTACCTCAGGCCTCCCCACATAGACCCTGCTCAACACCAGCTTGTAGTTCTCCACAAGCTCTAACTCCTTGAACGCGTCTATGACCTCCTGTATCCCCCTCTCCAAGAATCTGTTGAAGGACTCTATTTGGACGTCAGAGAGCTTCCGCTCCCGGAAGTAGGCCTTCACTATAGGGTAGAAATCGATATTCACATCCCCAACACTCACGGTCGATGACACGGAAACAACCCCCACAACATAATCGTAAAATCAACTCCTACTAACCACGTACCTATAATAGAAGCCCTCCTCACGATGTATCCGGATTAAATCTCCCTCCTTAGCCCCTAACTTCATTACTACGGGATCCGTCACCAATATCTTGGGAAACATGTCCAAAGACCCGTACATCCTCTCCAGCTCTCTTTTCTCATCCTCGCTGACAATCTCATGCTTAGGCACCATGAAGTTCTCCGTGGGATCGTACTTGATCGCCTTCTTTGCCTTCTTGGATCTAGTGGCCTTGGGTCTCTTCTGGGCCTTCTTCTCCTTCTTAGTCCTTGAAGCCTTCTTAGCCTTGGAGGACGACTTTCCCGAGGGCTTCTTCCCAGATTTAGCCTCCTTACTAGGGTTAGGGGAATTTGATCCCTCCCCTAGGTCGATATCGACTGGAACATTCTCAGACTCTACCAAATAAGCACCCCCTTGGAGGGAACACTGGCATCAGGGTGAGTTGCAATACGGTTTTAAAAAGTTTACACCCGTAGAATCCGGGGAACGGATTTGGGGGATGACCTCATCGAGATCAGGTGGCACGGTAGGGGAGGTCAAGGTGCTGTTCTCGCCTCTAGAATCGTGGCTAAGGCTGCCTTCTTGGAGGGAAAGTGGTCTCAGGCATTTCCATTCTTCGGAGCCGAGAGGAGGGGCGCTCCGGTGATGGCGTTCACCAGAGTGTCCAGTTCTCCTATAAGGCTGAGGAGCCAGATATACGAGCCGGATATCTTGGTCCTGCTTGACCCCATGTTCCTCAACTTGGAGATAGCTTGGAGGGGTGTGAAACCAGACACGATAGTCGTGATGAATGTACCCGAAGACCCTGCCGAGATATTCCTTCCCAAGAGGGTGAAGAGACTAGCTACTGTGGATGCCACTTCCATCTCCATGAGCTTGGGATTGAAGGTGGCGGGACTTCCCGTCCCCAACTCAGCCATGGTCGGGGCCTTGGTGAGGGCCACGGGCATAGTTGGACTGGAGAGTGCCGAGAACGCGGTAAAGGCGATGATGAAGAGGCTCACCGATGTGAATTTAGAGGCCCTAAGGAGAGCTCACACGGAGACTAAGGTTCTGGATAGTCCTAAATTCGTTCCTGAGGTAATAGGGGAGGGATGAGTTCAGGCCCCCTCCGCCCTCTCGATGTAAGAATCGAAGAACCTGGTATAGACATCCACCTTAGTCTCCCCAGGCTTCATTTCAATTTCCTCGACCAGTCCGCAGTTGAAGCACTTGATGACAGCCTTACCCTCCTTCTCGTGAAGCTCTACCATTATCGAATTGTGCTGACAGACAGGACACCTGAAGAAGGAAGATTTTCTCCTCCTTCTGACTGGTAGAGTGGTTCTCCTCTTCCTCCTTCCCATTTCAAAACACCCGAATGTTACCGAAGTTCACTTCTAAATTAAGTAACCGGGTGGACCTGACATGGTGGGCCATCCTTTATACCCTCAGTAGGGGCCTTAAACTGGATATGTCAGCAGACGAGGAATACTTCATTTCGCTCGAGGAGGACCTAAAGAGGGTACTTGAGGTCGCCAGAAGGGCTAGAGCCGCTGGTTACGATCCGAAGGAAGATGTGGAGATAAAAATAGCCAACAAGCTTCACGAGAGAATAGTCGCGCTCTTTAATGTGAACTCCCTAGGAGAGAGAGTTAAATACTGGCTTGAAAAGACCAATAATAAGGTAGAAACCGCTTTCAGGGTTATAGCCGAGATTATACCTAGGGGGGATGAGGCCTCTAAGATAGAGGTTGAAGGTAGCGACGAATACAAGGCCGAGCTGGCGCTGAGAGTGGGTATGGCCATAATAACCGATGCTACGGTCTCCGCTCCGATCGAAGGGATAAGTAAGGTGGCCATAAAGGGGGCGGGCCGGGATGCCTACCTCTCTGTTTACTACAACGGTCCGATAAGAACGGCAGGAGGTACTGAGGGAGCTATCAGCGTCCTGATGGCAGACTACATAAGGCAGCGGCTGGGACTGGGCAGGTACGTCCCCACCCACGAGGAGGTCGAGAGATACACTGAGGAGGTCTTCCTGTATAAGAGAGTGGTTCACCTCCAGTATAACTCCGAGCCTGATGAAGTGAGGAGGGCTGTCCTAAACATACCCGTGGAGGTAACGGGCCCTCCAACTGAGAAGGAGGAAGTTTCCTCCTTCAGAAATCTCCCTAGGGTGGAGACCAACAGGATAAGGGGAGGAGCCGTCCTAGTCATTAATGACTGCGTGATACAGAAGGCCAAGAAACTGAAGAAGATCATAAGTCAGCTAAAGGAATCCATAGAAGATTTTGACGATTCAGCCTGGAAATGGTTGGGGGAGGACAGCGGGCAGGAGGAGAGGGGTGGTGAGGGTACCCAAGGTGAGGGCTGCCCGGTAGTGGAACCATCCTACAAATACCTGAAGGACGCCGTCATGGGCAGGCCCATACTGGCTCACCCCTCTAGAATCGGGGGATTCAGGTTGAGGTACGGGAGGTCCAGAAATACAGGGCTCGCGAGCATAGGGATGAACCCCGCGACCATGTACGTGCTTGACAGCTTCGTAGCCGTGGGAACCCAGGTCAGGATCGAGAGACCCGGGAAAAGCGCGGTGGTAATGCCAGTAGATTGGATAGAGGGACCCATCGTCAGGCTTAAGGATGGAAGCGTAGTCAGGGTCGATGATCCTGATCAGGCAAGGGAGCTTGCCGGTTCTGTGGAGAAGATACTCCATCTGGGGGATGTACTGATAGGCTTCGGGGAGTTTCTGGAGAACAACCATAGACTCCTCCCATCAGCATGGGTGGAGGAGTGGTGGTACTCTCTCCTGAAGGAGAGAGCCGAAAAGCTGGGAATCAATCCTCCTGTAGAGAAATGGCAGAAAATCTCCTTCTTAGAAGCCCTAGAGATATCAAAGAAGTTTGGAGTACCCCTACATCCCCGATACACCTATTTCTGGGAACATGTGAGGGTTAGAGAGCTGCTGACTTTGCTTGAGGCTGTAAGGGAGGGAACTAGATCCGATGGAGCGATCTCCCTGAGGGCGAGCGATAATGTCAAGGACATTTTGGAGAGGCTGGGGATCCCCCATAGGGTAGCGATGAACATGCTATGGGTGGAAGGGGAGGACGCAGCCCTCCTAGACTACTTGGCATCCAAAATCCCAGCAGAACTCGATATAAGTGGGGCCTCGGATTACGAGACCCTCAGATTCCTCAACGATCACTTAGACATAAGAATAATGCCTAAGGGACCCACGAAAATCGGTATGAGGGTCGGCAGACCGGAGAAGGCCAAGCCTAGGAAGATGAAACCCCCAGTGAACTTGCTCTTCCCAGTGGGGGGACTCAAGGGAATGACTCGTTCCATGGAAGCGGCGTATAACCAAGGCAAGGTGGAGGTCGAGGTTGCTCTGAGGATATGTCCTGGCTGTGGGACTAAAACGACAAGATATAAATGTCCCAAGTGCGGAGCGAGGACGATTCCACTGCAGTTCTGCCCTGTTTGCGGTAAGAGAGTGAACGGTAGATGCAGAGACCACCCCAACGCGGATCCAGTTCCCTTCACTAAGATCACCCTCGACATAAGGGAGGAGGTGAATAGAGCCCTCTCCAACTTGAGAGAACCTATAGAAGTCCTGAAGAGGGTTAAAGGAGTTAAAGGACTGACTAGCGGATCTAAATCGCCTGAAATAGTTGAAAAAGGTATCTTGAGAGGTAAGTACGACCTCTACGTCTTCAAGGATGGGACGATAAGGTTCGATGCGGTCAACGCAGCGCTCACCCACTTCAAGCCCAGGGAGGCAGGTGTTTCCATCTCAAAGCTGAGGGAACTGGGCTATACTCACGATATCCATGGGGAAGAGCTGGTGAGCGAGGATCAGATCCTAGAGTTGAAAGTTCAGGACATGATAATACCTAGAGAGGCGGCTAAATACCTGTTCAGAGTCTCCAAATACGTGGACGAACTTCTAGAAAAGGTATACGGCTTGGAACCCTTCTACAACCTGAGTAGCGAGGAGGACTTGGTGGGGCACCTAGTCCTAACGATCTCGCCTCATACGTTTGTAGCGAATGTGGCGCGAATAATCGGGTTCACTGACGCGGATGTCCTCTATGCCCACCCCTTCCTTCATGCGGCCAAGAGAAGGAATATCGACGGAGACGAAGACTCCATAATGCTCGCTTTGGATGGTCTCATAAACTTCTCCCAAGATTTCTTGCCCTCCACCCCCGGGGGGAGGGAGGACGCGCCCCTTCTGATGGTGACTAGGGTAGATCCGGAGTACATAGACGACGAGGTGTACAACATGGAGGTGGTCACCTCCCTACCTCCTGCGTTCTATGAGGCAACTTACAGGTATGAGGACCCCGGCAAGCTGAGGGAACTGGTGCCAACTGTGGAGACTGAGCTCTCCAAGGGCGTCAAGTACCCCGAGATAGGTTACTCTATACCAACCTCCCACGCCTACGGGGGGCCCCTTCAGACCATGTACAGGAAGCTGAAGAAAATGGAAGACAAGATGAGGGCTCACTTCTCCTTGGAGGGAAGGATTAAGGCAGTAGATAAGATGGATGCCCTCTCGAGGGCCATATCCTCCCACTTCATCAGGGATATCGTTGGGAACCTGAGGAAGTTCGGCCAGCAGACATTCAGATGCACCAAGTGCAACGCCAAGTATAGGAGACCTCCCCTGTCAGGTAAATGCCTCGTGTGCGGCGGGCCCATTCAATTGACCGTCCACAAGGGTACGGTACTGAAGTACTTGGAGCCAACGCTCTCCCTCATGCGCGAATATGGGATTGAGGGATACCTCTCCCAGAGGATAAGGATCTTGGAGGCGGAAGCGAGGTCTCTCTTCAGAGAGGACGAGGAGAATGGATCATCGAGTACTTTAGAGACTATTCTGGGGGAAAAGCCTTCTGGGGTGAATGTTAAGCCTTTGAGGAGTGAGGGGAAGGGGAAGGAGAGGAAGGAGGAAGGTAAGGCCAGACCCATCGCCAGAAAATTGGTGGATTTCTTGTAGGGAGGATATTCAACTTGAAGTGGATCAGGATAGGAGAGGTGAGGGAAGGCGAGGTGGCAATAATAGGGGTCGTCATAAACGTGATCGAGAACTACTTGGTCTTGGACGACGGCACATCTCGAGCTAGAGTGTATTATGACAGGGCATCTGAATTCAAGCCCAAGGACATCGTGCTGGTGGTCGGTTCGGTGATCACATCCTCGGAGGATTTCAAGGAGCTACAAGGATACGCAATTGCCGACATATCAGGAATAGATATAAGTTTGCTCAGGGATGTGGATGAGGTAAGGCGAGAAGTGGAGAGAAAACTGAAAGGTGGTAGAGATGGTGAATAGGGTGGTCTTCGAGGAGGCTAGCACCCTCAAGGCAATAGTTGATGCGGTCGAATCCTTGGTGGGCGAGGCCTCCATTAAGCTGGACCCGGAAGAGGGCATGGGCCTTCAAGCCTTGGATCCCTCGAAAACGGCTATGATCCAGTTACTGCTTCCCAGAACCTACTTCATCGACTTCGAGGTGGAACAGTCGAACTTCTACGGAATAAACTTCACAGACCTCTCGAAGATACTCAAGAGGGTGAAGGCTAAGGAGAGAGTGGAACTTGAATTCACCGAGTCTTTGATGAAGGTGACCGCTATGGATGGTTATAGGAAGACCTTCGAGCTGCCCCTACTGGCTGGAACACCCTTCGAGTTCAAGACGATAAAGGTAGACTACAAGGCCAAGGCTAGGCTCGATAGCGATGTCATACCCAACGCCATAAAGGACCTGAAGATTATAGGCTCCGATGTCGAGATCTATATAGACAGCGAGAAGGTCGAATTCAAGGCTGAAAGCGACAAGGGAAAGGCCACGATATCAATCACGAAGGAGGACAGAGCCTTGATAG
>Ga0256914_1001273_pt1 | contig 23366 bp, 18 predicted proteins | sample HulkmetaG_FD_191571 | JGI IMG/M metagenome (GOLD analysis project Ga0256914, IMG submission 191571) | Hydrothermal chimney microbial communities from Main Endeavour vent field at the Juan de Fuca Ridge, Pacific Ocean - Hulk | ecosystem: Environmental > Aquatic > Marine > Hydrothermal vents ... | reverse complement strand
TTTTCCGCCTGACGGGCGCGCTTTCTGGCTTGCGGTGAATTGGCCATGTTTCTCCTCGATATTTCTCAAACTGAGCTTGGTGAATCGATCAGTATGATAGCGATATCAGGCTCTGTCAATATGAGCTATCGGCGTGGAGGAATTGCGGAACGGGAGAGAATGACATTGGTGACATCCTCATGGCAAGGTCCTGTGGCAAATATGCCGAATCTGATTTGGATGGGTGGTCCGGGCGGTCTCGGCGTTCTACGCTTTCGATTAACCTATTGAAAATGAATATAAATTCGTGGTTTGGCAAGATTTTTCAAAGCGTTTGGCAGTAGACTGGAACATATGGGGAGGAAAAGGAGGTTTCCCGATCAGGCTTGAATCCTCGGCGATTTTGTATGAAACGCGCAACAAATGGAAGGGAACATTTGAAAATGTCGTTAGTCTCAATGGGTGCCTGTTGATTGATGTAGGTCAATTTGACATCAAACGACAGAGTGCTGTACCATCGCCGGTGTTTTTTGCTTTGAAATGCAGCAGAAAAATACTGGACAAGCTTGCCCACCTGCAGGGTGTGGCAATTTGAATAGAGCGCCGTTTTCAGAAAAATGGCGGAAAGCAATTAAGGAGAGGTTTACCATGAAGAGAACTGCTATCGCTTTGGCGGGTTTTGCCATGTTTGGTGTGGGGGTTGCCCAGGCTGCGGATGCGGCAAAGGGAGAAGAGATCTACAAGCAGGTCTGCTTTGCTTGTCATGATGCCGGTGTAGCTGGTGCTCCAAAGCTGGGTGACAAAGCCGCGTGGAAAGACCGCATTGCCAAAGGAGAGGCAACTCTCGACAAGCATGCCATCGAGGGTTTCACTGGTGAAGCAGGTTCCATGCCTCCGAAGGGTGGACGTACCGACCTGAGCGACGAGGCTGTGAAGGATGCCGTTGCCTACATGTTGAGTACTGTAAAATAGTCCTTGAATAGTGAAGGGCGCTCGACAATAACTTGAACCTATTTTCTCGGGAAACAGCTATCCATGAAAAAGTTAGCGATTGTCGCGTTGCTGGCGGTTGGCTTTGTAAGCGGTGCCCATGGTGCGGGTAGCGCTGACGCGGGGAAAGGAAAGGCGGCAGCTTGCGGTGCCTGTCATGGTGCCGATGGTAACAGCCTGGTGCCAAATTTCCCCAAGCTGGCGGGGCAACATGCAGCTTATTTGTCCAAGCAGTTGAAGGATTTCAAATCTGGTGCGCGGAAGGATCCGACCATGGCGCCCATGGCCGCTCCCTTGAGCGAACAAGATATCGAGGACCTGGCAGCCTTTTTTGCCGGCCAGCCATTGAGTCCCGGAAAGGGGAATCCTGAGCTCGTTGCACTGGGCGAAAAGCTGTATCGTGGCGGCAACGTGGATACCGGTGTGGCAGCATGTATCGCATGTCATGGGCCTGCCGGGGCCGGAAATCCGGCAGCAAACTACCCGAAAATAGGGGGTCAGCAGGCGGCTTATGTGGTAAAAGCGCTTAATGACTTCAAGTCCGGTGCTCGCAGCAATGATGCCAACAAGATGATGCGCAGCATTGCCAGCAAGATGAGCGCCGATGAGATCAAGGCAGTGGCGGAGTATGTTGCCGGGCTACATTGATCTCTCAATGGTAGAGCCATATAGAAAGGGACGGCTGAAAGCCGTCCCTTTTTGTTTGCCAGAAGGCGTGGCTACTTCTTGCCGGGAGCGTAAAAATATCGATTGAACGTGGCGACGTCGCTACTGACGCGCCGAATCAAATGGTCGAGACTAATAATTGCGTGCTCCAAGAGATTGACTGCGATAAAGGGGTGTTCCACTCGGAGTCGTTTGTACATGGTGCGTGTCAATTTCAGCAAGCGGGTATCGGGCGACATGGCAACCATACGCACGGAGCGGGGTTGACGATCGAAAAAGGACATTTCTCCCATCAGCTCTCCTTCTTTCATGCGGCCGATCTCCACCTGTTGGTTTCCATCGTCGTAAACCAGGGCTGCCTCTCCCTTCACCACAAAATAGAGTGCTTCTCCGACCTCACCAATATCAGCAATGATTTCTTTCTTTTTGAAGGTTATCAGCTCGGTGTATTCAAGCAGGGTTTTGACCTCTTTGATAGTCAGAGATTCGCATAGATATTGTTGGTTGAGGAATTCGGTAAGGTCGATCGTGGCGCTCTCCATCTTTTGTCTCCGTGTTGATTATCCAGGTCGGGAAACCGCCCTGTCGTGAAATAGAATAAAGCATCCCGCGTTTTTCGCAAATCGCCGGTGGAACTTTCTGCATTAGTTCGGCACTATATAGTTTTATTGGGCAGTTTGGACCAGTCAATGAACACACAGGGGGTTGTATGGTGCAAGGCTTGAAAAAGGGATGGATTGTTTTCCTGCTCGTATCGTTGAGCAGTTTTGCCGGGATTGCAGCAGCGGAATATAAGGAAGGGGTTCATTATCAGCGTATTGAGCCATCGGTGCCGACTACTACCGGTGACAAGATTGAAGTGGTAGAGCTGTTCTGGTATGGGTGTCCGCACTGTTATGATTTTGATCCCTATATAAAGCGGTGGTTGATGCGCAAACCGGCCAATGTGGAGTTTGTGCATATTCCGGCGGTGTTCAACAAGTTATGGGAGTTGCACGCGCAGGCCTTTTACACCGCCAAGGCGCTGGGAATCAGCGGCAAGATCCATGATGCCCTGTTTGATGCCATGCACCAGGGTGGGCGCAAGTTTCCCACTCCGGCCAGTCTGCAGCTGCTTTTTGCTGAGAATGGTGTGAGCAAAGAGGATTTCTACAAGGCATTCAATTCTTTCACCGTGAAGAGCCAGGTGAAGCGGGCTATCCAGCTGACCAAACGCTATGGTATTGATGGAGTTCCTGCGCTGATTGTAAATGGCAAATATCGAATTAACAGCCGCAATGCCAGGACCTATTCCGAGATGCTCAAGGTAGTCGATTATCTGGTTCGCAAAGAGACAGCTGCTGCCAAGAAATAGATTGTCGTCAATTTTTCATTCAAGCGGGGTAAGTGCTGCCTTTGGAAAATTGCTCCCTCGTTGGTGAAAAAATCTGGTGGCTGGCCGATAGAGATAGGCGAAAGAGAGCAAGGGAGGGGGAATGAAGGCAGCGGAACTGTTCATTAAATGCCTTGAGAACGAGGGTGTCGAATGCATCTACGGGATTCCGGGGGAAGAGAATCTGGAATTCATGGACGCCCTGCTCGATTCTTCCATCCGTTTTGTTACGGTGCGCCATGAGCAGGGAGCCGCGTTTATGGCCGATGTCCATGGCCGGCTGACGGGGAAAGCGGGAGTTTGCCTTGCGACATTGGGACCCGGGGCAACCAACCTCATCACCGGCGTGGCTGATGCCAACATGGATCATGCGCCGGTAGTGGCAATCGCCGGGCAGGCCGCCACCAACCGTTTGCACAAGGAGTCGCACCAGGTTCTGGATCTGGAACGCATATTTCACCCGGTTACCAAATACTCTTCCCGTCTGTTGACGCCAAACATCATCAGCGAGGTGGTACGCAAGGCGTTTAAGGTGGCACAGACCGAGAAATCCGGGGCCTGTTTCATCGAGTTCCCGGAAAATATTGCCGAGATGCCCATCGATGACGAGCCGTTGCCGGTCAAGCATGCCACTGTTCCCGAGCCGCCGCGAGAGCGTGTGGAATATGCGGCAAAGGTGATCTCCGAAGCGAAAAACCCCATCATTCTGGCAGGAAATGGAGTGATCCGCGGCAAGGCATGGCAGCAGTTGGCTGATTTTTCCCATCGGCTGAACATTCCAGTTACCAATACCTTTATGGCCAAGGGTGTGGTGCCGTTTGCTGGTAATCCGCTTGCACTGGGAAGTGCTGGCTTGCAATCAAAGGATTATGTTACCTGCGGCTTTGACCGAGCCGATGTGATTATCTGTATTGGTTATGATCTGGTGGAGTATCATCCCTATCTCTGGCACCCCACCAAGGATCGAGCTATTGTTCATATTGACATGTCACCGGCGGAAGTAGATGCCTATTACCCGGTCAAAGTCGGCGTAGTAGGGGATCTGAAGCACAGCTTGCTGCGGATCGCCGAGCTGGCCACGCCGCACACCGGCCATGCCATGCGGGCGTTGCGGGAGATCCTGGTGGAAGATATGAACCAGCACCGAGAGGATCTCAGTTTTCCGGTGAAACCACAGAAAATAATCTGGGACCTGCGTACGGCGATGGATCTCCCGGATATTGCTGTCTGTGACGTAGGTGCACACAAGATGTGGATGGCACGCATGTTCCGCTGTGAGCGGCCCAACACCTGCATTATCTCCAATGGGTTTGCCAGTATGGGGATTGCGGTGCCGGGTGCCATAGCCGCTGCGTTGGCCATGCCCGATCGCAGGGTGGTGGCAGTGACTGGTGATGCCGGGTTTTTAATGAACTCCCAGGAGATCGAGACAGCGGTCCGGTTGAAGGTGCCGTTGGTAGTATTGATCTGGAATGACGGGGGCTATGGGTTGATCGAATGGAAACAGATGAACCGGTTCGGTCGGAAGTCGAACGTTGATTTCAGTAATCCCGATTTTGTTAAGTATGCGGAATCCTTTGGTGCCCGGGGGATTCGTATCGAAGAGACTGCCCAGCTGCTGCCGGTTTTGCGGGATGCGCTGCAGAGTAACACAGTGACTATTATCGATTGTCCCGTGGATTACAGTGAGAATCTTAAACTGACAAAAAGGATGGGGGAGATGGTATGTCCCATCTGAACAGCCTTGAGCTGGCGGAGAAGCAACCGGGTGTGCCGTTTCAAACAGCTTCGGGGACGCGTTTGAAACTTCTCAGCTACAATATTCAGGTAGGGATAGCGACCCATCGGCCACGTCACTACCTCACCAAGAGCTGGCGTCACATTCTTCCCCATTCAGAACGGTTCAGTAATCTGGATCATATCGCCAACCAGCTGCGAGACTACGATATTGTAGGATTGCAGGAGGTGGATGCCGGCAGTCTCCGCAGTAATTTCATCAACTTGACCGAATATCTGGCGGAGAAGGCCGGATTTCCCTTCTGGCATCATCGGATCAATCGTCGCCTGGGAAAGTTTGCCCAGCATGCCACTGGGATCCTGAGCCGGATTCGCCCGGCAAAGGTGGCTGAGCAACGTCTGCCGGGGTTGATCCCTGGCCGAGGTTTTACTGCAGCACTGTATGGTCATGGCGACGAATCACTGGTGGTTTTCAACATTCATTTGGCTTTGAGCCGACGGGTACGGTTTGAGCAGCTCAGCTATCTTGCAGATCTGATTAACCAGTATCCTCATGTAGTCTTGATGGGTGACATGAATTGTCAGCCTGACAGTCCAGAGTTGCGCTATCTGTTTCGTCGAACCCGCTTGAACGAGCCCCTCGATCAGTTTCACACTTTTCCCAGCTGGCAGCCCAATCGTAATATCGATCACATTCTGGTGACTCCAGAGCTGGAGGTCCATCGGGCACAGGTGCTTAAGCACTCATTTTCCGATCACCTTCCCATTAGTATGGAGCTCTCGGTGCCAGACACGGTGTTCCTTCTGTGATATGAGCCGGGAGCAGGGAAGTTTTATAGGGGGTTCAGATTGGTGTTGTATTTTAGGGGCCGGCGGAATGCCTTCTCTTTTGAGTGCGTTCCTTGCGGCGGTGCTCGAGTTCGCAAACCTGCTCCACGAGAAGCACTCTGTTTTCGGCATCTTCGGGCAGAAACTGGACGCCTATCTCGGTATCTTGTTCTCGTTGTCGGCACCAGGAGACCTTGCCTCGGACTTCGAGTTCACGACTGGGGGACGAATGCGGTAGGCGGACAGCAACCTTGGTACCCGTCTCGACCGGTCGGTCTGCCCGGTAACATAGACCACCAAAGCTGATATTTTTGAGCAGGCGGTTTTCGACTGCCGATGCATCCACGATATCGATCTCGACAGCTATTTCAGCAGGCTGTCGGATGAAGGTTCTCATGCTGCTGTGCCCCTGGTGGTGCGGTGCTTTTAATGGAGAGAAAGTCGGTTTATCATACGACAGTAATATATATAGACCATATCGGGCGGGATTGCCCATGTCTGTCGGCGATTGACCAGGGGGGTCAGCGATGTACAAATGCTGAGAGGCCGGCTACAGCAAATAAAAAGGGACGAGTAATCGCTTTATGTCATCAAATCTTAGCGTCATTATTCTTGCCGCGGGGCAGGGAACGCGCATGCGTTCCGCTTTGCCCAAGGTGTTGCATGCCATTGGTGGTAAGCCGATGTTGCAGCACGTGATTGATGCAGCCCGCGGGCTTTTGGCAGACGATATCTATGTGGTTTATGGCCATGGGGGAGAGCGCGTGCGCAGTGCTCTTGCCTCCCAGCCGGTGCGGTGGGTGGAGCAGGCGGAGCAGCTGGGTACCGGTCACGCGGTCAATCAGGCGATGCCGGCCATTCCCGATCACCATACGGTGATGGTGCTTTATGGCGATGTGCCTCTAATCACCTCCGATACTCTCCACCGATTGGCGGAGGTAGCACAACAGGGGTTGGGTTTGTTAACTACCCGGTTGCCGGATCCCCGGGGTTACGGTCGTATCGTCCGTGATGATAGCGGGCGGGTGCTTTCCATCGTGGAAGAGAAGGATGCGTCAGAGCAGCAGCGTGGAATCCGGGAGGTGAACACCGGGATGCTGGCTACTGGTGCTGCAAATCTGCGGCGTTGGTTGGATGGCCTGGATAATAACAATGCCCAAGGGGAGTATTATCTGACCGATGTTATCGCCAAGGCGGTGCAAGAGGGTGTTCCGGTGGAGACCACAAACCCTGCAACCATTGCTGAAGTCATGGGTGTCAACAACCGAGTCCAGTTGGCGGCGTTGGAGCGGGACTATCAGCGGCGCCGTTGTGAAGAGTTGATGCTGTCCGGAGTAACCCTGCTGGATCCGGAACGGTTTGATCTTCGGGGTGGATTGCAAGTCGGCCGGGACGTGATCATTGATGTAAATGTAGTCATCGAAGGCGAGGTTACGCTGGGTGAAGGGGTCTATGTGGGGCCGTATTGCTATCTGCGCGATGTCTCCATAGGTTCCGGGACGCGGATCAACAGTCACTGTGTGCTGGAACAGGCTGATATCGGTGCGGAATGTCGCATTGGACCTTTCGCGCGCATCCGGCCGGAGACTCGGTTGGCGGATGGGGTTCATATCGGTAATTTCGTGGAGATAAAGAAGAGTCAGGTAGCCAGTGGCTCGAAGATTAACCATCTGAGTTATGTGGGGGATAGCGTGGTGGGCCGTGAGGTCAATATTGGCGCCGGGGTGATTACCTGCAACTACGATGGCGCGAACAAGCACCGTACGGTGATCGGTGACAACGCCTTTATTGGCTCGGATAGTCAGTTGGTTGCACCGGTGGAGGTTGGTGCGGGGGCAACCATCGGTGCAGGCTCTACCATCACCCGCGATACCCCGGCAGGAGAGTTGACGCTGGCCCGGGCCGAGCAAAAGACGGTTCGCGGGTGGAGCCGGCCGGTCAAAAAAGGGGATTGAGCCGACGGGCATTGCCGTTGGAGCAAGAATAGCCATTCCAAAAAATCAGCCCGACAATCTGTTAGGAGAGCAATCGTATGTGTGGAATCGTTGGCGCCGTTGCTGAGCGAGATGTGACACCGATCCTTCTGGAGGGCCTGAAGCGCCTGGAGTACCGGGGTTATGACTCTGCGGGTATTGCGGTACTGGATTCAGAAGGCCGGCTGGAGCGGCAGCGTGCCGTGGGCAAGGTGAGTGTGCTGGAGAAGGGTATGGAGCAGAACCCACTTCATGGACATGCCGGTATCGCCCATACCCGTTGGGCGACCCATGGGAAGCCCAGTGAGTCTAACGCCCATCCTCACATCTGCAATGAGAATGTGGCGGTGGTGCACAACGGCATTATCGAAAATCATGAACAACTGCGAGAGCAGCAGGGGGCAGCCGGTTATCGTTTCACTTCGGATACGGATACCGAAACTGTGGTTCATCAGGTGCACCGCTATCTTGATCAAGGGAAGGACCTGCTGGAGGCGGTACGCGCCACCACTGCAGATCTGGAAGGGGCCTATGCTCTTGGAGTGATCAGTCGTACAGAGCCGGGGCGGCTAGTGGCTGCGCGCCTGGGGAGTCCTCTGGTGATTGGGATCGGGATCGGGGAGCATTTCATTGCCTCCGATGTGGCAGCTCTCCTTCCGGTGACCCAGCGTTTTATCTTTCTGGAAGAGGGGGACATTGCCGATTTGCGCCGAGATCGATTGACCATCTACGATGCGCGGGGCCGGCAAGTGGAACGGCCGATCCGAGAGAGTGAGTTGACGGCAGATGCGGCGGAGCGAGGTAACTATCGCCACTACATGCAGAAAGAGATCTTCGAGCAGGCGCAGGCGGTTGCCAATACTCTGGAGGGTCGGATCAGTAGTGACCGGGTATTGGAGGGGGCCTTCGGTCCCACTGCCGGTGAGATCTTTGATGCCGTTCAGGGGGTGCATATCATTGCCTGTGGTACCAGTTATCACGCGGGGTTGATCGGGCGCTATTGGCTGGAATCCTTGGCTGGGATTCCCTGTAGTGTTGAGGTGGCCAGCGAGTTCCGCTATCGCAAGCAGGTGGTGCGACGTAACTCGCTGGTGGTGACTATCTCCCAGTCGGGGGAGACGGCTGATACGCTCGCCGGACTCAAAGAGGCCAAGCGGCTTGGATTCGGCAAGGCGTTGACCATTTGCAACGTACCGGAGAGCTCACTGGTGCGGGAATCTGATCTTGCACTGATGACCCGAGCCGGGCCGGAGATTGGTGTGGCCTCCACCAAGGCTTTCACCACTCAGCTGGTGGCGCTGATGTTGCTGGTGATCGTGCTCGGCCGCCGCCATGGGATGTCAGAGCGGGAGGAGGCGCGGTTGGTGGCACAGCTGCAAAGCTTGCCACGCCGCATCGAGGAGGTTCTGCGGCTTGATCCCGTTATTGAGCGTCTGGCCGAGCAGTTTGCCGACAAGCACCATGCCTTGTTCCTGGGCCGAGGTGCGCAATATCCGGTGGCTATGGAAGGGGCTCTCAAGCTGAAAGAGATATCTTATATTCACGCAGAGGCCTATCCGGCGGGTGAGCTGAAACATGGTCCTTTGGCGCTTGTGGATGCTGATATGCCGGTTATTGTGGTGGCGCCCAATAACGAGTTGCTGGAAAAACTGAAATCCAACCTTCAGGAGGTGCGGGCGAGGGGCGGTGAATTGATAGTCTTTGCCGATACTCGTGCAGAGATGGAGAGTGGTGACGGGATCCAGATCTTCGATATTTCTCCGGTTGAAGACGAGATTGCCCCGATCATCTTTACCATTCCCCTTCAACTACTCTCCTATCACGTGGCACTGATAAAGGGCACTGATGTGGATCAGCCAAGAAATCTGGCCAAATCGGTGACAGTGGAGTAGTGGCTCAGGGTGGGGGTTCTGCTGCCATGCGGAGAGCATGGAGGGATTTCTCTACCTTTTCTTGCAGTTCCGGAGGGAGCTGGGAAGTACTTTGGATTTCGGCAAGTACCGGTTCCAGTTGGCCGGCCAGCTCGCTGATTCGGGGATGGCCGTAGATGGAACCCGAGCCGGTCAAGTTGTGTACCGCGTGCAGTAGCTGTTCGAGCGCTTGCTGCTTCTCTTCTCCCTGAATAACCTGCTGCCAGTACCCCTCTATCTTTTGGATCCTTTCCGGGAGCGACCGCGTGTATCGTTGCTGCAGGATTCGCAGGCGTTGCTTCAGCCTTTCCCTTTCTTGATTCATGAAAACAATCCCCCATGTCGGTTTTTTCGCTGGGTTGCGTGCACCCATGAGTGGCTTTCTTGTCGGCATCCAGCATATGAGGGTTTATCCGTGTACGGTTTTATTACAGCAGACCATAACGCCGAGAGCTACCCTTGAGTATGGGTGTGCCAGGCGTTCTGGATTTCGTCGCAAAGGGTAAGGGGATCGAACGGTTTCGTGATCACTGCAATGGCACCTTCTGCCTTAAGGCGAGCGATCTCTTCAGGACTGTTCTTTGCGGTCATGAAGATTACCGGGGTTGCGGCCAGTTCCGGCAGTTGGCGAAGTGCCTTGAGCGTTGTTGGTCCATCCATCCCGGGCATCATCACATCCAGCAGGATCAGATCCGGCATGAAATCGGCCCCGGTCGCTATGGCCTCACTCCCTGAGGTGCAGCCGTGAACAGTGAATCGGCCGATATCTTCGAGGGTTAGTTTGACGATGGCCTGAATGGAGGGTTCGTCTTCAATGTAGAGGAGGCGCTGCAAGGTGGGGACGGCGTTTTGTGCGTGGTTGATACGAACCGTTTGTGGCATGATGCTATTTCTCCGGCAAGCAAGAGCATGTAGATACCGTCGAATCCAACTATGGGGAAGCAATGATTCTTCCTATGCATCCCTGCCATGACTTCATAGTTTCGGGAAAAACGAAACAGATGGCAATACCTATTCTAGATGTTTTTAGTTAAAAATTCTCTGAATTGCTGAATATCTAATAATGGATCTCACCTATCTCCTTGAACCACTTAACGAAGCGCAAAGAGAGGCAGTTTCTGCCTCCCCGGGACATGTCTTGGTGATTGCGGGTGCGGGTAGCGGAAAGACCCGGGTTCTCGTTCATCGCATTGCCTGGCTGTTGCAGGTGGAACGGCTCTCCCCTTTCAGCCTGTTCGCTGTCACGTTTACCAACAAGGCGGCGACGGAGATGCGTGGGCGGATCGAGGCACTCATAGGTCAGGCCGTCGGGGGTATGTGGGTGGGGACCTTTCACGGTATCGCTCATCGTCTGCTTCGTTTTCACCACAAGGAGGCAGGGTTGCCTGAAAACTTTCAGATCCTTGATAGTGATGATCAATTACGCCTCATCAAGCGGGTGATTCGTGAACTCGGTCTGGATGAAGAGAAGTGGCCGGCGAGGCAGGTACAATGGAGCATCAATGGTTATAAGGACGAAGGATTGCGCTCAGCACACATCGATGATGGGGGGGATTTGAACAACGCAGCTCTGCTGAGCATCTATCGGGCCTATGAAGCGGCTTGTGCACGAGGCGGTTTGGTGGATTTTGCTGAACTGTTGTTACGCACAGTGGAGCTGTTGCGTGATAACCCGGCGTTGCTGACCCACTACCGACAGCGGTTTCGGCATCTGCTGGTGGATGAGTTTCAGGACACCAACACCATCCAGTATGCATGGCTGCGCCTGCTGGCGGGCGGTAAAGAGGGGGAACCCCCCTGGTTGTTCGTGGTGGGGGACGATGACCAGTCCATCTATGGCTGGCGAGGCGCTCGCATCGAGAATATCCAGCAGTTCAATCGTCATTTCCCCGAAGCCAGGATTGTTCGTCTGGAGCAGAATTATCGTTCCACCGGGACCATTCTTGCGGCATCCAACGCAGTCATTGCATGTAATGATGGACGACTGGGCAAGGAACTCTGGACCCATGGAGCACAAGGGGAGCCCATCTATCTCTACCAGGCGATCAACGATCTGGATGAGGCCAATTTTGTGGTAGAGCGTATCGCTCGCTGGGTGGAGGAAGGAGGGTTACGCAAACAATGCGCCGTTCTCTATCGCTCCAATGCCCAGTCCCGGGTTCTGGAAGAGGCGCTGTTGGCCCGGGGGATGCCTTACCGGGTGTATGGGGGACTGCGCTTCTTTGAACGGGCGGAGATCCGTGATGCCATGGCCTACTTGCGGTTGATCAACAATCGTACTGATGATGCCGCCTTTGAACGAGTGGTTAATCATCCTCCCAGGGGGATCGGTATCCGGACACTGGAGATCGTTCGGGAGTTTGCCCGGCAACAGGAAATCTCTCTCTGGCAGGCGGCAGTCCAGTTATTGGAACTGCAGCGTTTGAAGGGGCGGGCGTCTAACGCATTGGGCGGGTTTCTGCGGCTCATTGATCAGTTGGAAGAGCACACCCAATCGCTCGATCTAGCGGCCTTGGTGGATCATGTGCGATTGCACAGCGGGCTGGTTGCCCATTTTGGTAGAGAAAAAGGTGAGCGGGCTCAGGCACGCCTGGATAATCTGGAGGAGTTGGTCAATGCAGCACGTAATTTTGTGGATGATGAGGAGGAGCTGACTCCCCTGGCGGCCTTCCTGGCACATGCTGCACTGGAGGCGGGAGAAGGCCAGGGAGATACCTGGGAGGATTGTGTTCAGCTGATGACGCTGCATGCGGCCAAAGGGCTGGAGTTTCCGCTGGTGTTTCTAGTGGGGGTGGAGGAAGGACTGTTTCCTCATCGGATGTCGGCGGAGGATCCCGTGCGCCTGGAGGAGGAGCGTCGTCTTTGTTACGTAGGAATGACGCGGGCCATGCAGGTGCTCTATCTGACCTTTACTGAGCGGCGCCGATTGCATGGCAAAGAGATCTATCCGCGGCCCTCACGGTTCATTGGGGAAATACCTCGCCAACTGGTGCAGGAGATAAGGATGGGAGGGGATGTAAGCGTCCCCCTCGACGTTGAAGCGGCTCCTGCAATGAGTAGTAGTAGCGGAGCTCTAAGGCTTGGCCAGCCAGTGCGGCACCCTGTATTCGGTCTCGGCGTGGTTCTTAATCTGGAAGGGGACGGGGAGCATACACGGGTGCAGGTCAATTTTGAAAGGGAAGGGCCAAAATGGTTGATGCTCTCCCTGGCGGGTTTACAGGTATTGTAAAGCAGAAAAGATGAAGACAAAGAGGAATGTGGTCATGAAAAGGCGTAATTTTGTCAAACAGTTGGGAGCAGGTGCCTTGGTTGCTGGTGCCCTTGCTTCAGGTTGTTCCACCCAAAAACCGTCGAGCAAGGGGGGAGAGCATACTTCGGCAGAGACCTACCATTGGAAGATGGTGACCACATGGCCCAAGAATTTTCCTGGCATGGGTACGGCGGTCAACAAACTGGTTGCCCTAATCGATGATATGAGTGCCGGCCGTCTCAAGATCAAAATATATGGAGCGGGTGAGCTGGTGCCCGCCTTCGAGGTATTCGATGCGGTATCTGCAGGGACTGCGGAAATGGGGCACGGTGCCGCTTATTACTGGAAGGGAAAGAGTGAGGTGGCCCAGTTCTTTTCCACGGTTCCCTTCGGCTTGACTGCCCAGGAAATGAACGCCTGGCTTTATTACGGAGAAGGAATGGCGTTGTGGCAAGAGCTTTATGAACCCTTTGGCCTGCTTCCCATCGCGGCCGGGAACACAGGTGTCCAGATGGGGGGGTGGTTTAACAAGGAGATCAACTCTCCGGCGGATCTCAAAGGATTGAAGATGCGCATCCCAGGGCTGGGAGGAGAGGTACTGCGGCGTTTGGGAGGGACGCCGGTCAATCTGCCAGGTGGAGAGATTTTCACCGCCTTGCAATCTGGCACCATTGATGCCACGGAGTGGGTTGGACCATATAACGATCTCGCTTTTGGGCTGTACAAGGCGGCCAGATATTATTACTACCCTGGTTGGCATGAGCCTGGTACCACCCTGGAATGCATCATTAATCTGAAGGCCTTTTCTGGATTGCCACCGGATTTGCAGGCTATCGTCAGAACTGCCTGCAAGGCGATCAATTTGGATCTGCTTTCGGAGTTTACCGCACGAAACAACGCTGCCCTCCATCAGCTGGTGACTGAGCACAAGGTAGAGCTGCGCAGCTTCCCGGATGCGGTTCTTAAGGAATTGCGGGGAGTAGCCGATAAGGTGGTTGCAGAGCTTGCCGGCAGGGACTCGATGGCCCAAAGGATTTTTGCTTCTTTCCGGGAGTTCCGTGAACAGGTGACGGCTTGGGAAAACATCTCCGAACGAGCCTATCTGAATACCCGGGCATGATATCCGGGTGGACAGGGAGTGATACGAGGGAGGGACCGGGATGCTGGGACATGGCGATAACCGAATAGAGAGATATGACGAATATAAGACTCAAGCTCCGGATTATTTTGCCTTTTGTTTTGGGTGGAGTTGTGTTGTTCGCCATGTTTCTGTTCGGTGCCTACCGGGAGCAGAATGATAATATCGACAGGCAGGTAGCCGACAATCTGCAGGTTATCGAACAAATCTATCAGGCATTGCTCCAGGAGCAGACGGAACAGCTGGAGAGCGCACTCGAGCTGATTGCTGCTGACCGGCAGATCAGCCGAGCGTTGCGTCGGCAGGATCGAAAGGGATTGTTGAAGGCCGCGACCCCTTTGTTCGAACGTCTGCAGTCCCGTCATTACATTACCCGTCTGGCATTTCACGATACCCGGCGAATTAATTTGGTACGGCTGCATGATCCGGATCGATTCGGGGATCAGGTAACCACTCTCAATGTACTGGATGCCATGGAGAGTGGTAAGGCTGCCCATGGTGTAGAGGTGGATGGCGCTGGTAATCTGGTGTTGCGCGCAGTGCTTCCCATCCGCCTGAATCGACGGCTGCGCGGTTATGTGGAAGTGGGCCAGGATATTGAGCAGTTGTTTCGGCAGGTTGCATCTATCGGCCAGGTGGAGCTCTATGCCGGGTTGGTCAAGCAAAAACTGGATCGAACACTCTGGGAAAGACGGTATCGAGGGGGCGAGGAGCTTTCTCGTTGGGAACAGTATCCTGGTGTAGTGTTGGCCTTTCAGACCCGCTCCTTGTTTTCCGGACAGCAACTCGACAAAGTGATCCGCCAGCTACAGCATGATCCCCTGAAGATTCTCGCCCTTTCTGCGGAAGAAGGGCATTACCGGATCGGGCAGCTTCCGCTGCAAGACAAGCGACACCACATCATCGGTAGCCTGTATGTGGTGCAGGATGTAACCACTCAGGTCAATGAGTCGATTCGGGCGATCAAGATTATGTCCCTGGTTGCCTTGTTGGTCGGAATCGGTTTGACCGGGATGTTCTATATCACCCTTGGCAGAGCTGAGAAGCAGATGGCCAAGTGGCGTGAGCGTGTGGCGGAAGAGGGGCAGGCACGGGCCGCGATTCAAGAACGCCATATCAAGGAGCTGGAGTATCTTGCCACCCACGATAGTCTGACCGGTTTGCCCAATCGAAAGCGGTTGGACAGCCGGATCAATCAGGCAATCGTGCAGGCGAACCGGGACAAGGAACCTTTCGTATTGATGTTGCTCGACCTGGATCGTTTGGGAGAGATCAACGATACGCTGGGGCATGAAGTGGGTGATGCAGTACTGCGGGAGGTGGCGGACCGGTTACGTGCTGCCTTGTGCGAATCCTGTTTCATCAGCCATCCGGGAGGGGGAGAATTTGTCATCCTGATGCCGTCTGCGGGAGCGCGACGGGCAATGGCGGCGGTACGCCAGGTGCAAAAGATTTTCGAGAATCCAGTGGAGATCGATGAGGTCAAGATCGATATCGGGGTCAGTATCGGCGTGGTGGCCTTCCCGGACCATGGGACCGATACCTCCTTGCTGATGCGTCGTGCCGACGTGGCCATGCGCCAGGCCAAACAGCGCAAGAGCGGGTTTGCAGTCTACAAGAGTGAGCGTGATCCCTACAGCGTTCGCCGTTTGAAGCTGGTTGGCGATCTGCGCCGGGCCATTTCCGCCGGCGAACTGGTTCTCCATTACCAACCCCAGATTCATATCGCCAGGCGGGATATCGTCGGGGTGGAAGCATTGGTCCGTTGGCAGCATCCGCAGCAAGGTCTGCTGCCTCCTTTTGAATTCATTCCCTTGGCGGAGCAAACGGGGCTGATCCGGCCGCTGACCGTGTGGGCGCTCAACCAGGCACTTCAGCAGGCCAGCATCTGGGGATTGCAAGGGCGCAATATCACGGTTTCGGTCAATCTGTCCGTCCACAATCTGCTCGACAAGGATCTTCCGGGTCAGGTTCAGCGGTTGCTCAAGAAATGGAAGGTGCCGCCTGAGCGGCTGATATTGGAGATCACTGAAAGCAATCTGATGCTCGATCCGGAGGTGGCGTTGGCTACCCTGAGGAAATTGCAGGACATGGATGTGGCTCTTTCAGTGGACGACTTTGGCACGGGTTATTCATCACTTGCCTATCTCAAGACCCTGCCAGTGAGTGAGCTGAAGATTGATCGCAGCTTCGTCCAGGAGATGATGCAAGGAGAGAGTGATGCCAAGATCGTGCACCTGATCGCCAATCTCTCCCATAATCTTGGATTGACCGTGGTGGCCGAGGGTGTCGAAGATGAGGCCACCTGGAACAAGATTGCCGATCTGGGATGTGACGTTGTACAGGGATACTATATTTGCAAGCCTTTGCCGGCCAAGGAGTTCTCCGCCTGGATGCTGACCACGCCCTGGAACGCGGCGAACAACAAGGATCGGACCGCTCCGCGAGCTTCCTGAGTTGCCATTTAACGGTGCGCCGTTACTCCCCGTCTGCTGCCACGGAAAAAGTCCAAGATGGTCTCCACCTCCGGTGAATCCGCCTCCCGCGCCGCCTGTTCCAGCGCCTGTCCGGGAGGCATTCCCGAACGGAACAATCGTTGGTAGGTGCGCTTGATTGCCTGACGTTGGGTGGTGGAGAAACCGTTGCGCCGCAACCCCACTACATTGGTGCCGATGAGGGTGGCGGGGTTGCCATCCGCGGTACAATATGGGGGAACGTCCTTCACGATCTTGGCCAGCCCCGCCACCATGGCGAATGCACCGATACGGCAGAACTGGTGGATGGCCACCAGTCCGGAGATGAACACATGGTGACTCACCTCCACGTGTCCACCGATCACCGTGCCATTGACCACGATGTTGTGGTCGCCGAACCGGCAATCGTGGCCGATATGGACGTTTCCCATCAGGTAGTTGTGCGAGCCGATACGGGTGGGGCGGTCGGGGTCGGTGGCGCGGGAGATGTTCACGCCCTCCCGCAGGCGGTTGTGATCGCCGATCTCCAGCCAGGTTTCCAGGCTTTCGTCGAAGGCGAGATCCTGCGGCGGACACCCCAGCACGCAGCCGTGAAAGATGTGGTTGTCCTCGCCGATCCGTGTGCCCCGGTAGAGGCGTACGTTGCTGTCGATGACGGTATCCTTGTCGATAACGACCCCTTTCTCCACTACGCTGTACGGGCCGATGCGAACCGAGGGGTGGATTTCGGTGTCGGGATCCACGATGGCGGTGGGATGAATCTGCATGGTGAGGTTTCCTGTGCTGGCTCCTGCGTGGTAGATTAGCCGTTTTCGATCGAACCGAGCATGTCTGAGACCATGTCCAATCCGTTGTTGGAGATGGAGGGGCTGCCCCCCTTCCGCCATATTCTACCCGAACATGTGGAGCCGGCTATCGACACGGTGCTGGCACGCAATCGTACCCGGCTGGAAGCGTTGCTGGCCCAGGATGGCCCCTATTCATGGCAGAATTTGGTCCAGCCGCTGGAAGAGATGGAGGATCGGCTGGAGCGGGTCTGGTCGCCGGTGAGCCACATGAACGCCGTGGTCAACAGCGAGCCGTTGCGGGAAGCCTACAATGCCTGCCTGCCCAAGCTGAGTGAATACGCCACCGAGATGGGCCAGAACCGGCGTCTCTATCGGGCGTTTCGCAATATCGCGGAGAGTGAGGATTTTGCGCGGCTGGAGCCGGCGCAGCAAAAGGTGATCGACAACGCGTTGCGGGATTTCCGGCTTGCGGGGGTGGATCTTCCCCCGGAAAAGCAACAGCGTTATCGGGAGATTCAGCAGCGTTTGGCCCGCCTCACTAGTAAGTTCGAGGAGAATTTGCTGGATGCCACCCAGGCATGGACGAAGCACATCACCGATGAACGGCGGCTGGCCGGGCTTCCCGAATCGGCCAGGGCGCAGGCGCGTCAGGCGGCGGCGCAACGGGATCTGGAGGGATGGCTGTTCACTCTGGAGTTTCCCTCCTACTATGCGGTGATGACCTATGCCGACGACAGGGAGCTGCGGCGGGAGACCTATGAGGCCTATGTTACCCGCGCGTCGGATCAGGGGCCCCATGCCGGTAAATGGGACAACGGTCCCATCATGGAGGAGATCCTCGCCCTGCGCCACGAGCTGGCCCGTTTGCTGGGGTACACCAATTTTGCCGAGCGTTCGCTTGCTACCAAGATGGCGCCGTCGCCGGAAAAGGTGATGGCGTTCCTGCGCGATCTTGCCGATCGCTCCTTGGGACAGGCCCGAGAGGAGCTGGAAGCGCTGCGCCGCTTCGCCCGGGAGCATCATGGCGTCGAGACGTTGGAGGCCTGGGACATCAGCTACTATTCTGAAAAACAGCGCCAGCATCTTTACGCCCTGAGCGATGAGGATCTACGCCCCTACTTCCCCGAGAATCGGGTGATTCCGGGGCTGTTCGAGGTGGTGAAGCGGCTATACGGCTTGGATATCCGGCGCCTGGAGGGGATCGAGACCTGGCACGAAGACGTTCGTTTTTATGAGATCCGGGACGGTGAAGGCCGTCTGCGGGGACAGTTCTATCTGGATCTCTATGCCCGCCCCAAGAAACGGGGAGGGGCGTGGATGGATGTCTGTATCTCCCGGATGCGGCGGACGGACGGCACCGTGCAGACGCCGGTGGCGTATCTCACCTGTAATCTGACCCCTCCGGTGGGGGACGAGCCGGCATTGTTCACCCATGACGAAGTGATCACCCTGTTTCATGAGTTCGGGCACGGTTTGCACCACATGCTGACCACCGTGGATTACGCCAGTGTTTCCGGCATCAGCGGCGTGGCCTGGGATGCCGTAGAGCTGCCAAGCCAGTTCATGGAGAACTGGTGCTGGCAACGGGAGGCGCTGGATCTCATCGCCGGGCACTATCGGACCGGAGAACCGCTGCCCGGCGATCTGTTCCACAAGATGAATGCCGCCAGGAACTTCCAGGCCGGGATGCAGATGGTGCGTCAGCTGGAGCTCTCCCTGTTCGATTTCCGTCTTCACCTGGAGTACGACCCGGAGCAGGGCCCCCGTATCCAGCAAATCCTGGATCAGGTGCGCGCCGAGGTGGCGGTGATCAGGCCGCCGGTCTACAACCGCTTCCAGCACGGCTTCGCCCATATCTTTGCCGGTGGTTACGCCGCCGGTTACTACAGTTACAAATGGGCTGAAGTCCTTTCATCCGATGCCTTTGCCCGCTTTGAGGAAGAGGGGATTTTCAACCGCGAAACCGGCTTGCAGTTCCTCGAGCTCATTCTCGAGCAGGGTGGGGCACGCGATCCCATGGAACTTTTCAAAGAATTCCGAGGTCGGGAGCCGGAGATCGAGGCATTGCTGCGTCACAGCGGGATCGGCGAAAATGCTTGAAAAGGGGAACGGTAGACTACCGTCGAATACAGTTTCGTCGTACACTACCAATAGGCCCGCCGGGACATGCCCAGGGTTAGGGGAGTGTTCTGGATCAGCTTTTGCATATAAATAAAGAGGCGGGCCGGGCAGCAGTCGGATATACCTAAAGTATTTCATCGCGATAGCTAAGGGATTCAACGGGTTTCGAGCGGGCTGACATCTGCTTCATGGAAGCAGGGAAGCCCGCCTGACGGTTTGTTGGCGTCAGTTTTTTGTGGTCAAGCCAATAAGTTGGCGCTGCTGGTCCAAACTAGCGATCTGATTTGGGGGGAGGGATGACCCATACGCTTGTACACATGTTGCGCGACAGCGCAACGCAGGCCCCGGAGGCGGAAGCGGTGGTGCTGGCCGGTCTCCGTACCTCCTATGGGCAACTGTGGCACGATGTCTGCGCCGTAGCCGGGTTTCTGCGGGCCCAGGGTTTGCAACCCGGCGATCGGGTTGGCATCTTGCTGAAGAACTCGGCCGAATATATCGCCGTCTATTATGGAGCACTGGCCATCGGCTGCGTGGTGGTTGGGCTCAATACCCTGGCCAAGTCGCGAGATCTGGTTAACTGGCTGCGCCATAGCGGTACTTCCTGTTTGTTTGCTGATGCGGGGCATCCCGAGCTGAAAAAAACCTTCGCTGCTCTCGACAGTTCGCTGCATGTGGTGCTCGTGGGGGAGCCTGGCGTTGATGAAGATAAGGGGCGGTTCTCCATTTGGTACTGGCGGGAGCTGATGCGGGAAGAGAGGGGAGAGCCTGATCTTTCCCTGCTGGAGAGGGAGCAGGCCGCATCCATTATTTACACTTCGGGGACCACCGGTCAGCCCAAAGGGGTTACCCTTTCTCACGGTAATCTCAGCAGTAACGTGCGTTCAATTCTGCAATACCTGCGATTGACGAAACAGGACCGGATCCTCAATGTCTTGCCATTTTACTACTCTTATGGAAACTCGATACTGCATACCCATCTGGCCGTGGGGGCTTCCCTGGTTTTGGAGAACAGCCTGATGTATCCCCATCAGGTGCTAACCAATTTGGCCAGGGAGAGGGCTACCGGTTTTTCTGGAGTTCCATCTACCTATGCCATTCTGCTGAACCGCACGCAACTCGAGAATTACGACCTCTCTTCGCTGCGTTATATGACCCAGGCCGGGGGAGCTATGGCGCCAGCAATGATCGAGCGGCTGAGAAAGGTGGTTCCGCACGTGGAGTTTTTTGTCATGTATGGGCAGACCGAGGCAACGGCGCGGCTTGCTTGGTTACCACCGGAAATGTTGGATAAAAAGCCGGGCTCCATTGGCATTGCTATACCGGGGGTTCGTTTGGAGGTTCGTGATGAGCAGGGATCTCCCGTGGCTCCTGGGGAAACTGGCGAGATATGGGCCTCAGGAGAGAATATCATGCAAGGCTATTGGCGGGATCCTGAGCAAACCAGCAAGGTGTTGCAGGATGGCTGGTTGAAGACTGGTGATCTGGCCCATTGTGATGAAGATGGCTATTTCTACATCGATGGGCGCAGTGCTGACATGATAAAGACCGGTGCCAACCGCATCAGTCCCAAAGAGATCGAAGAGGTAATCCTGGAGCTGGAAGGGGTCGAAGAGGTTGCCGTTGTGGGTGTTCCTGATGAGTTGCTGGGGCAAATAATCAAGGCGTTCATTGTTCCAGCCCCAGGTGCACAAATCGGGATCAAACAGATTCGGGCCCACTGCTGGAGGCAGCTAGCCATGTACAAGGTTCCCAAATTGATTGAATTTATTGATGAATTACCCAAGACCGCGTCAGGGAAGGTGCGACGATTCGTGCTGCTTGAACAGCATTTGAATACCCAAGAGGTTGTCAAGGAGCAGATTACTGGATAGCGCGTTTTCTCAGATTCCAGTTGATAACCGAGCTGAACTGAATTTTCAAACCATTTTTCCCAAGCCGTTGGCCGATTTGTTGTTATGTAACAACAAATCGGCTTTTTTGTTTGTAAGAACTCTCGCGTTGCTGATAGTTAATGTATTACATCAACAACGTGGGGCAATGGTCAGTTTGAAAAAATATTTTCTATGAAAATCAGGTGGTTAAATTCTCAAAAATTTAACAATTCATTTTGTCGTTGCGTTTTTGCTACAAAAAGGCAGTGCCAACGTTGCTTTCCTGTAACACGTTTGCTTAAATTGATACCGGATTCACTGATTGCAACCATAACGAAACAAAGTTCCAAACGGAGGAAAGCTTTATGAAGAAGAATGTTATTGCACTGGCTGTTGCTGCAGCCATCGCCCCGGGTTTTGCCGCTGCCGCCGATTCCAAGGTGAGCGGATTCGTGGACATTTATTATATCAATGCTGACAAGGATGCGGATCTTCTTGGTAACGGCAAGGAAACCAGCCTTTTCACTGCAAATGCGGAAGTGGATTTCGCCAGCAAGCTGAGCGATATCGTTTCGGTGCGTACCGATATTGACCTTGCTCTGGCTACCAACGGTGGTTCAAATGCAGGGCTTGGTGCTGTTGGTGGTGGTCCTGCCGATTCCGCTGTCATCGAGCAGGCTTTCTTTGCTGCCAACGTAGCCGAGGGTGTGACCGTGATTGGTGGTGTGTTCAACAATCCCGTTGGCTGGGAAGCTGAGGATGTCACCGACATGTATCAGGTGACCCACCTGAAGACCTGGGAGGTCCTCGACGGCCAGACCGCCCTCTATGGAAACAACGTCGCCGGTGTGGCAGTGGCCGGTGATTTGGGCCCCGTGACTGTGACCGGTGCGGTATTGAATGATATCGGGGGATTGACCGACAAGAACTCCGTCGCGCTGGTGGTAAATGCAGCTCCGATGGCGGGGCTGGATGTGGAACTGGGCTATGTAACTCAGGAGACCGACCACGAAGATGGTGGTTCCACGATTGATACAGCCGGTAATGTTACCAATTTCAACGTCACTTACAAGAACGCCGGTCTGACCATCGGTGCCGAATATATGACTGCTGAGGAGATTCTGGATACCGGTCTCTCTTTCACCGCCAACTACATGTTCACCCCGGCGCTGGGTGCTACCCTTGCCTACAGCTCTTTGGATGGTGACGGTTTTGGTGACGATGCCGACACCCGGACTTCTGTGGCCGGTATCTGGAATATTGCCGACAATCTGAGCACCCTGCTTGAGGTGACCACCGATGACGCTGGTGACAACACTGATAGTACTACAGTAACCAGCATCGAGTTTGTCGCCCGCTTCTAAGGCCAATCAACAACAAAGGTGTACCCGCTTTGAGCCGCGCGAAAGCGCGGCTCTTTTTGTTTTCCGTATCGGAGAAGTGGATGATCGGATGGCGTAACAGGGAGAGAGATTGGGTGCGGCGAGAGGTGCCGGCCGTTGCCGGGAACATGGTCATTCCGTTCCCCTTTTCTCCGTCAGCGGTTGCTAACGAAAGTTGAATTCGAAGTTGACCGCCTCTCTTCCTGGATCGGCCAGTTCCAGCACAAGATAGACTTGGGTGTCCGGTGGAATCCCTGCTTCGATATCCGGATGCCCGGCAAGGTACTCCTCGGGTTGGAAGATCCTTTTGCCTATCAGTTTGCCGTGTATGTTGGAAAGCTTCAGCTCGATTGCGGGATAGGGCTGCCGGAACGGAGCTCGATTGACGAAGGTGGCATTGATCAATAATGCCTCTTTGACCGTAGGGTGGGTGCGGACGTCCCGGTGGGTGATCTGCAGTTTACTTAAATCCCGCCGTAACGGCAGGGTGCACCCGAACTGGTTGCACATGCTTTCCAGCAGGGGACGTAGTTCTGCGTATCGTTGTGCCAGGTGATCCCGGGCGAAATAGAGATACTGGCCAAACAGCAAGACGATGAGCAGCAAGCTGCCGATACTGAGCACCACCGGAGAGGTCAGGAGTGACAATAGGGCGGACTTTTGCTTTTGTTTCGCCGGTTGAGACGATGGCTCCTCGGCGGGGACCAGCGCATTTTCGGACGGGGGCTCGGTGGGTGGCTTTTCCTCCTCCTCCTCTTCTTCCGGAAGAAACAGCTTTTCCAATTCCTCGATAGTGGTGTTTTCCACATCGTCGACGAAGTATTCGTGGATTCCGTCGTTGGTATCATCTGGCAGTGGGACGGAAATCGGTTTTTCGTCGGTGGGTA
>Ga0256914_1001272_pt1 | contig 23394 bp, 19 predicted proteins | sample HulkmetaG_FD_191571 | JGI IMG/M metagenome (GOLD analysis project Ga0256914, IMG submission 191571) | Hydrothermal chimney microbial communities from Main Endeavour vent field at the Juan de Fuca Ridge, Pacific Ocean - Hulk | ecosystem: Environmental > Aquatic > Marine > Hydrothermal vents ... | reverse complement strand
TTCATGGCAAGTGGCCTATTGGGCTGAGCAATGGCTGCCGGGGCGAGTGGCGTATGCAGTGGCGGGCTATTGGTTCCTCTCTCCTAACGCACATGAATCCTACTGGCAGCGAATGCCGCGTTCGATATGGGCGCGCATGCTCATGGCGCCAGCTCGCTGGCAGGCTCGGCGCATCCTGACGAAGAAACGCACCCAATTTCCTCTGACGCTATCGCATGTGGCCTTTGTCAGCCAGTATGTGCGTCAGAAACATCAGCAGGCGGGCATTCGCCCTCCCGACGCCCGGGTTATCTACAATGGCATCGATCCATACCCCTTTCTGCCAGCAGCCCAAAGGCGCAAGCCTGCGCCCGATGCGCTACGATTGCTCTATATTGGAGGACTCACCCCAGCCAAAGGGGTACATGTAGCCATCGAAGCACTGGGAGTATTGAAAAGATCGGAGGAACTCAACAATCTGAGTCTACGCATCGTTGGTGGGGGTCAGCCCGACTATGAGAACAAGCTACGGCAACGCGTGGTTGATCTCGGTCTGGAGGCCTATGTAACCTTCCAAGGCCGCGAGCCCCGCCGCAAGATTCCCGCAATCATGGCCGAACATGATGTACTACTCTTCACATCTATCTACGAAGAACCCATTGCGCGCACAGTGATGGAAGGCATGGCCGCGGGGCTTGCCGTCATTGCCACTGCGGTCGGCGGGCAAGCAGAGATGTTAGAAGATGGCGCCAATGCGCTGGTCACGCCTCCAGGCGATGTCAACGCATTGGCAACAACCATCGTACGTCTAAAGCGCGATACAGGTTTGCGGCGCCATCTGGCGACAGCCGGACGCAAAACTATACAGACCCATTTCACCCTGAAACGTATGGTCGATGAAATAGAAGCGTGGCTGCAGGAGATCGTGGTGTGAGGATTCTCATCCTGACAAATTTCTATCCCCCTGCGGATGCCGGTTGGGGTTATATGCAGCTCTGCGAAGAGGTGGCTGATGGGCTTTCGGCCCGCGGGCACGACATCGCCATCCTGACCAGCACCCATCGCAACGGCCCTGAACCTTCTCGCCCCTATCCTGTTTATCGCCTGCTCGACCTGGATCCCGACTGGCAAAGCGGACGCTCAGCAGCGCGACAATTCTTTGTGGGAAGACGCTGGCGAGAAAAGCAGGGAATCGCACACCTGCATCGGTTGACTGCGGATTTTCGGCCCGAGATTATCTTCATCTGGCACGCCATGGGCCTGCCGCGGGCGCTCTTGCACCGTGCCGAATCCCTGCCGGATGCCAGTGTCGTGTACTATCTGGCCGGATATTTGCCCGAATGGCCTGACGAATATTTGGCTTACTGGCAACGACGCCCGGTCCGCCCCCTGGCCCGCCTGCTCAAAGCCCCCATGCGTTGGCTGGCTCTGCGATTGTTGGCATGGGAAGGAAAACCTGTTCCGCTACGTTTCGAACATGTCATTTGCGTCAGTCATTACGTGCGTCAACGTCTTCAGGAGCAACATCTCATTCCTGATTCCGCAGTTGTCATTCACAACGGCGTAGACATCAACACTTTCGCACCCGCCGAACGCTCCTGGAATGCAGAAGCTGACGTGGTTTTGCTGTATGCTGGGCGATTGGAACCAGAAAAGGGGGTACACACCCTGCTGGAGGCGCTGCCTTTGCTTTCTTCCTCCGCACGGGGACGTATTCGCGAAGTGCGCCTCGTAGGAGAAGGGGAGCCAGATTATGTGCAACGATTGCAGCGCTTGGCCCAATCCTGCGATCCTTATCCACGTTCATCCAGACAAACGAATGAATGGATAACCTTTTGGCCCTCCGTGACCCGAGAAGCGATGCCAGCACAACTGTCGCAGGCCGACATTCTGGTGATGCCCTCCATGTTGGAAGCGCTATCCCGTATGATTCAGGAGGCGATGGCTGTGGGCCTTCTGGTCATCGGCACGACTGCAGGGGGTAATGGCGAGTTGTTGGAACATGAGCGGACAGGCCTGGTTTTCGAGCCTGGCGATGCTCGGGGGCTGGCCGCACAATTGGAACGAGCGCTAAAAAATCCAGCACTGGCAGCGCAACTGGCCGCAGCGGGCCAGAGAAGCGTACGCACCTCCTTCCGAATCGATCAAACCATCAGCAAAGTAGAGGCCTATCTACAACATCTGGTCGCTTTTCCTCAATGAGTCGAGAAATCTCCCCTCCTTTTGCCAGCGTCATCATTCCCACCTACAACCGCAAAGACTCCTTGCGGCTCACGCTGGATAGCCTGGCCCATCAGACTTACGCCGCCGACCATTTCGAGGTTATTGTCGTGGACGATGGCGGCTCTGATGACACGGCGTCCGTCATGCCCAAGAGACCGCTCTTTGCTCTGCGCTATGTTCGCCAGCAAAACCAGGGAGCAGCCGCGGCTCGCAACCGCGGCGCTGTCGAAGCCCGAGGAGAAATACTCATCTTTCTGGATGACGATATCCGCGTGGTTCCTGAGTTTATCGAAGCCATGGTCGCGGCGTTGGATGCACCACAGCCGACCGTCGCAGTGGGATCGTTGCAACCGCCCGAGTGGGAGAAATCTCACCCCTTTCGAGACCGCTACGCCCGCCTGACCGCATCGGCGCCAGAGGAAGAGATTGCCTTTGTGGATTGCCTCAGCGGCATTTTTGCAGTCGGTCGCGAAGATTTTTGGCGCATCGGCGGCATGCAGGATGTGGCTGGAGATGGGCGCACTGCCTGGGGCGATGTGGATTTTGGGTATCGGGCGCAGCGATTGGGATATCGCTTTCGCCGGGCGGTGCAGGCAATGGGTCGCCACGACGACCGGGCCATCAGCGACCTTGCCACGTATTGCCAGGTGCAGGAGCAAGCCAGTCAACAGGCAGTCATTCTTTTCGAAAAATATCCCGACCTGAGCCACCAGATCCCCATGTTTCGCGACAAAACCCCCATCGATTGGAGGGAAGACGCCCTGCCTCTCATTCTGCGCAAGCTGGCCCGACAGGCGCTCTCATCCCCCCCAGCCATGGGATTCATGCAAAGTGCAGTTCTGCACCTGGAACGCCACGCACCCTCATCGCGGGCCTTGGATTTGCTGTATCGCTGGATCATCAGCGGCTGCATCTACCGCGGATACCGTCGTGGCTTGCATGGGCGCCAGGGAGATGGCTCGTGATACATTTTTCCGGCCGCCGACTTGCTTCCCGCAGGTGGTCACTGCTGGTTACCGCAGCCGTGCTCATGGCATCCGCATTTTTGGGCTATCACGCGGCGATGCGCTGGGTGCTGCTGCTGGGAGGCATCTTGGGCGGTGCGTTGCTGCTCCACCAACCTGAACTCGGACTTCTGGCCCTGATGGGCGTGGCGCTACTTCTGCCCCTCCCTATCGGCACTGGCACAGCCGTGACACTGAATCCCGCCACCCTACTGGTTCCAATGCTATTGGGACTGTGGCTGCTTACCATGCTCTTGCGCGGACAGATTCGCCTCGCTCCTTCTCGCACCACATTGCCCCTGATGCTCTTTTTGGTCTCAAGCCTGCTCTCACTTCTTGTTGGTCGCGCCACCTGGGACCCCCTGGTGCCAGTGAGTAACAATTTTCTACTGGTGCAGTTGGCGCAATGGGCCATCTTTGCTTTTTCGGCAGGAGCATTTCTCCTCACTGCCAACTTGATCCAAAACGAAGTCTGGCTACGGCGAATGACTTATCTGTTTCTGCTCATCGGCGGGAGTCTGGCATGCTTCATAGCATTACCAGGCACAAACGCTTTAGAGGCCAAGCTCGCTACGGGTGCGGTCATGCGCGCACCTTTCTGGGCATTGCTGGTCAGCCTAGCGGGAGGACAAGTGCTCTTCCACAAAGAAGCCTCTTTGCTATGGCGAGGTTTCCTGATCGCTGTCATTCTAGCCGCACTTTACTTTGGTTTCGTTCTTTTTAGAGAATCATCCTCCACCTGGATGGGCATAGGCGTAGCCCTGGGAGCATTGATATGGCTGCGTTGGCCTCGTTTGCGTTGGCCTATGATGGCTATCGTTGTTCTGCTCACCATCTCAGGCGCGCTCAGCCAAACGGTGTACGAATTCGCCGGAGGCGACGAGGCGTGGAAACTAACCGGCGGCTCCCGACTTGTGCTCATCCAACGCGTGGTGGAGGTGAGCATGCGCAATCCTATCATGGGCCTTGGCCCTGCAGCCTATCGCCCCTATGCCGATATAAAACCCCTGCACTATATGGGCGCATATTGGATGGATCCCAAGGTGAATTCGCACAATAACTATGTGGATCTGTTCGCACATGGAGGGTTGGTGGGATTGGCGTTTTTCTTCTGGTTTGTGGCCGCACTGGCCCGCCTGGGCTGGCAATTACACCATCGGTTTCAATCAGGATTTGCTGCGGGGTATGTCAATGCTATGCTGGCAGCGGGGGCAGCCTCGCTGACGTTAATGTTGCTGGCCGATTGGCTATTACCATTCGTCTACAACATCGGATTCGTTGGTTTTCAGGCCAGTGTGCTGGTATGGCTCTTTTTGGGCGGCTTGGTAGCCCTGGACAATCTACAAGATGAGACACTCACCTGACGACTTCCCTACCCTGGTAGTGAAACAACGTCCCATTTGGCGCATCGACAGTCTCCGCTTATTGCGAGAAGCCTTTTGGGCGCGTTATGCCCGAGAGGTGACGCCTCCGGTAGTGAATGGCATACAGATTCTGTTTCCGCAGACTGTCACCAACTGGGGCTGGCGGATTACAGCCATTAGCCAACGGTTATCGGGCGTGCCACTGTTGGAAATGCTCTATCAGCGCTGCCAGCGCGCCGCCGCCCTGGATGCAGGCATGACGATTTTGACCGCCCTGCACGAGGCTGATGTGCGGGCCAGGTCTGGGGCGTTCTTTGGTCAATTTTTTCGTTGGGGCAAGGGCCTACGCCTCTTCGCCCGCACGCTTCTGGATTCCTCTCTGCTCTCACCCCATGAAAAGAAAGAGTTGCGACGTTTGTTGCATCGCTACTTTTCCAACAGTGCAAGCCGCCCCGTTCTCGTTCATGGCGATCTACATGTTTCTCATGTGCTGGTCTCTCTCGAGCAGCGCACGCTGGGACTCATCGACCTGGAAGCCATGCATGTGGGCAAAGCCGCGACCAATTTTGCCCAACTATGGGATGGCTATCATTATGCCGAGGCAATGCTTGGACGAGCATTGTACGAACGTTATGCGCACCGCTATGGCCCAGAAATGAGTAGGCGATTCGATGATGAATTTCGTCTGGAGGTGGCAATGCGCAGCCACAAGCACATCGAGGTAGCATTGCGCGCGAGAAACGCCCTCTTACAACAAAAAGCGACAGCTTTGCTTCATGCCGTCCTCAGTGGGCTTTCAATGCAGAAGCTGTATGAGGAGAATGAACTGACATGAATGCATCTCAAGCCTACTCCCCAACGCTGGCTCAGAGCTACAACGCCCGTCATTTCGGCGGCGCCAGCGGACAATTCATCTTGCAAAAAGATGTAGCCGCAGTTTTGAGCCTCCTCCCTCCGCCCCCGGCGCAGGTTCTCGACATCCCCTGCGGCACGGGCGTCTACACCTCGGCGCTACGCGCCCGCAATTATCAAGTGATCGCAGCCGACGCCTCTTGGTCCATGTTGCGAATCGCCGAACTGCCATCCGGCGCTGCCAAACTCCAGGCCAACATCATGCACTTGCCACTGGGCCCGAACAGTCTGGATGCGGTGGTTATCTTGCGACTCTTTTCGCACTTCCAGCCGGAAGCCATTGAGCAATCGCTAAAGGAACTGCGCCGCATTATCAAGCCTGGAGGACACATTTTGTTCGATAGCTTCCGTTGGACCCCGAGAAGCTGGCCCCTACTACGGCGATTCATGACGCAAGATTATATCCACACTTATTCTCCTGCCGAAATCCGCGGCATGATTGCTTCTGCAGATTTGCAGGTAAAAGCCACGACCTGGCGCTATCTGTTCTCTCCGATCTGGCAGCGCAAACTACCCCTGCCGCTGTTACGCGGCCTGACGAAAATCGAATCTGCATTGCCCCAACACTGGCTTTTGCGCACCTTTTGGGCCTGCACCAAGGAGTGAAGAAACGAACGCCCCTCCCGATCTCTCCGTCATCATCGTCAACTGGAACACGCGCGAACTGCTGGCTCAATGCCTGAGCGCCATCGCTGGCAATCTGGTCGACGACGACCTCTGCATCGAGGCGCTGGTCATCGACAATGCCTCCAGCGATGGAAGCGCGGCTATGGTGCAAAAGCGATTCCCCTGGGTGCAGTTGATCGAAAATCGAGAAAATGTAGGTTTTGCCCGGGCCAACAATCAGGGCATTCGGGCGTCATCAGGTCGTTATGTGCTGCTGCTCAATAGCGATACCGTGGTGAATTCAGAGGCCTTGCAAATCCTGGTAAGATTCATGGATGAGCATCCTCGGGCCGGGGCTGTGGGCGCCCGCTTGCTCAATGATGATGGTTCATTGCAGCCCGCCAGCCATCCCATGCTCACGCCCGAGCGCGAATTCTGGCGCCTGCTGTACCTGGACGACTTATTTCCCAGGGCCAGTTACCCTATGCACAAATGGGACGACGAGACGCCCCGCCAGGTGGATGCAATCAAAGGAGCGAGCTTGATGCTACGCCGGCAAGCCCTGGAACAGGTGGGCCTGCTGGATAAAATCTATTTTATGTACACTGAGGAGGTGGACATCTGCTATCGGCTGTCACAAGCTGGATGGGAGGTGTGGTATGAACCACGAGCTGTGGTGACGCACTTTGGCGGGGCGAGTAGTCGGCAGATGTCTGAAGAGATGTATCTACAACTTTATCGCAGTAAGCTGCAATTCTATCGCAAATTTGGCGGTGAGGGCCGGGCGCACCGCTTCAAAATCTATCTGCGCCTGGCCTACTGGCCGCGTAAAACCATCGCCTCCATGCTGGCTCCATTTCGTCCTGAGTGGGAAGTGCGCAAACGGCTTTACACGCGACTTTTGAGTGAACTGAAAACCTATTGAGCATGTTCACATTTCTGCGCAGACATCCCCGCAAAACCATGTTGGTCATCATCCTGCTGGCGGTGCTGCTGCGGGTGGGCGTAGCGCTATTTCTGGGTGATAGCACGCCGCCCGCCAAAGATGAAACATCCTATTCGGTGCTGGCCGCCCGTCTGGCCAACGGATATGGCTATAGTTTCCCGCGGGCCTGGTATCCTGGCTTCACGCCCGCAAACACCGCCACAGCTCACTGGTCCTTCCTCTACACCGCGCTGGTGGCCGCGGTTTATGCCCTGGTTGGCGTGCACCCCCTGGCGCTGCGACTCATCAGCGCCCTACTCACCGGCATCCTCCTGCCGATGATGACGTATCTGCTAGCGCGACGGGCGTTTTTATCGCCTGAAACCCCAGAGCCAGAATGCGACTCCAGGTTCACCGCCATTCCCCCGCTGGCAGCATTCCTCGCCGCCATCTACGCCTACTTCATCCTCTTCGGTGCGATGGTTCAAACCGAGGGTCTGTTTATCGTGGCAACGCTATGGTCTCTGGAACGCGGCCTGGCGCTGTCGGCGAGGATGCGCGCGGGCGCCAGTTTAAGAGCTCGGGATGGTCTTTGGTTGGGCGTCTCACTGGGGATTGCGGCTTTGCTGCGACAGTCCATTCTGCCGTGGGTGGTCATCTTATTTCTGTGGCTGGCATGGCTGGCGTCGCGGGCGGATGTCGGCCAAAAGGACTGGGTAGGCATTTTGATGCGATTAAAGTCGCTCATTGTAGCGGGGGTGATGATGCTCCTGCTTATTTTGCCCTTCACCTTGCGCAACTACGCAGTCTATGGCGACTTCCTGCTACTCAACTCCAATGCTGGCTATGCCATGTATTCGTCCCAACATCCCATGCATGGCATCAACTTTCAGGCTTATGATGCAGCGCCGTTGCCCACCAACTTGCACCCCATGCCTCAAAACGAGGCGCAATGGGATCGGGCGTTGATGAAGCGAGGCATTCAATTTGTGCTCGATGAGCCTGGACGCTACGCTTTACTTTCGCTCAGCCGCGTTGCCGATTATTTTGAATTTTGGCCCAAGCGCGACTCCTCACTGCTTTTCAATCTGGGGCGGCTCCTCTCCTTCACGTTATTTCTGCCTTTCATGTTCTATGGTGTGTTCATTTCGTTCAGCGTCTCAGGCTTCCTCTCTCGTAATGCGATCCTTTATCTCTTCATCGCCTTTTACGCCCTTCTCCACATCCTCACCTGGGCTATGCCTCGCTACCGTCTGCCCGTTGATGCGGTGCTCATTCTCTTTGCGGCCCTGGCGGTGCATCAGCTAGGAGGCAGCCTGACCCGGCACCTGAGTCATACCAAATCCCCTCCTGTCTCGCATGATTCTACTTGAAGCGCTGTTCCTGCTCTCGTTCCTGCTCATCACGCTGGGACTGGGGTATCTCTACTTCCTCTTGCTGGCAGGAAGCGAGTCAACGCACACGCACCGCGGAACAGATGCGCCCAAAAGGATGCGTTTTGCCATCGCCATTCCCGCGCACAACGAGGCCGAGGTGATCGAGCGCACAGTGAAACAGTTGCGGCGCATGGCCCATCCTGATAGGCTATTCGACGTGCATGTGGTGGCGGACCATTGTAGTGATGAAACGGCAGCCGTGGCCCGCGACGCGGGCGCTGAGGTGCATGAGCGTAAGGCGGGGCCGCGCGGGCGCAAGGGCTACGCACTGAATTGGTTGCTGCAACGCCTGATAGCTGATCGTCGAAACTATGATGCCATCATCGTTTTTGATGCTGATAGCCAGGTAGATAGTCAATTTCTGGTTATTGTAGCTGATAAGTTAGCCTCCGGCGCGCAGGTAGTTCAGGGCCAGCACATTATCTTGCATCCCGAAGGTGGCTATTTTAACGCACTGGCGCATGCCGACATGCGCCTGAATAATCGCATTCGCAATCAGGCCAAGGACAATCTGGGGCTTTCTGCCCGGTTGATGGGGGATGCGATGGCGTTTCGCCGGGAGCTATTGGAGCGCTTTCCCTGGCAGGGTGTGCAATCGCTTACCGAAGATCGGGCGTATGGGCTGCATCTGGTCACTCAAGGCGTGCGCATTCATTTCGAGCCCCGGGCGCGCTCATACGGGCAGGCGGCCGGGCGCTGGCGCGATGCCACGCCGCAGCGGTTGCGCTGGTATGGCGGAGCATTCGAGCTGCAACGCAAATACCTACCCATCCTCTGGCGCACAATCTGGCAGCAACGCAGTTGGGATGCGCTGGACAAATTGCTGGAACTAACCTTACCCCCTTATTCTTTCCTGGCCGCGGGTGCATTTCTGCTCTTTGTTGCCCAACTCTTTTTATGGCGGTTCGGTCAGTGGCCCTTCTTTTTGCTGGGCTGGGGAGCCGTACTCTTAGCTTTGGCGATCGCCTATCCCCTGCTGGGGCTCATTGTCACCCGCTCGCCCTGGCCCTGTTACCGAGCCATGTTGGTGGGCCCATTTTATGTGTTTTGGCGTATCGGCATAGGACTGTGGGTGCGGATGCGCCACGGTTCCTGGGCCTGGGTGCGGACGCCCCGAGCCAATAGCGGCTCTGCCACCAAACACTATCCATGACTCGATCACGCGTACTCGTCGTCCTTGGAACCCGACCAGAGGCCATTAAGATGGCGCCAGTCATCCAGGCGTTGCGCTCCCGGGTGGATGCGTTCGAGACCGTCGTCTGCGTCACAGCTCAACATCGGGAGATGCTGGATCAAACCCTGGCGGTGTTCGACATCACTCCCGACATCGATCTCGATCTCATGCAGCCGGACCAGACGCTTTCGGGTCTGACGTCTCGCATCCTCAATGCGATGGATGAGACGTTGGTGCAGGTTCAGCCGCATTGGATGCTGGTGCAAGGGGATACGACTACGGTGATGGCATCAGCTCTGGCCGCCCAGCATCGCCAGGTGCGGGTGGGACATGTGGAGGCAGGGCTACGCACTTTCGATCGCAGCAATCCCTTCCCCGAAGAAATGAACCGCGTCGTCACCGACCACATCAGCGATCTTTGCTTCGCACCCACGCCAGCAGCCGCCCGCAATCTTGCACATGAGGGCATTGATCCCGCCAAAATCCTGATGACTGGCAACACGGTCATCGACGCGCTCCTGGCCGTAGCTCGGCAGGAATGGACGCCCGGTCCTGAATATCCACTTCATGCAGTGCCACGGACTGGCGATTGGATTCTGGTGACAGCGCATCGACGAGAGAATCTAGGTGCGCCCCTGAATGAAATCTGTCGGGCGTTGCAGCGCATGGCAGAGGAGCGGGCCGACAGCATTCAGATTATCTATCCAGTGCATCGTAATCCCCGCGTATGGGAAGCTGTACATCGGGCGCTTGGCGGCATTCCGAACCTGCATTTGCTGCCCCCCCTGGATTACCGCTCGTTGGTATATCTTATGTCGCGAAGCAAACTGATTTTGACCGACTCGGGCGGGCTGCAAGAGGAAGCTTCCGCCCTAAACAAGCCTGTGCTGGTTCTGCGAGAGATGACTGAACGACCGGAGGTGGTGGAAACAGGTGCCGCCCGGTTGGTGGGAACGAATGCCGGGCGCATCGTTCAGGAGACTTATCGATTACTCGATGATTCTCAAGCCTACCAACAGATGGCTACAGCTCCCAACCCTTTCGGCGATGGCCAGGCTTCACGCCGAATTGTCGAAGCGCTGCTCGCCGCGGATAACGCCAGACCATTCCCATAATGCGCATTCTTTACATTTGTCTTTCGCCGACCTTTGGCATGCACCAATACACGGCAGACCTGGCTAATCGCACCAGTAGCTACGGACACGAGGTGCATGTGCTGACAACCGCCAACCTGCCTCGAGACCGCTACGCACCCAGTCTCACCATCCACACGCCCATTGCCAACCAAACCACAGGTTTTTCACGAGAAGGGATCGAGAAAAGGGACTACCGGGCGGTGCTAAATGCCATACTGAAGATCGAACCCGACGTTGTGCATTTCACCGCCCCACATCTGTGGAACCCACTGCTGATTCGGGCGCTGAAAGGGACAGACACCCCAATCATCCACACCTTGCACGATCTCGATCCGCACAAAGGCAGCAAATTCGGCATGTTCATTCGCATTTGGAATCAGCTCATCTTGGATAATGCTCATCACATTGTGGTGCATGGGCAAACGTATCAACAGCGACTGGTGCGGACAGGTTTTCCACCGGAAAAGCTTACCTACATTCCATTGTTGCACCTCTTTTTGGGTAGCGTGCGCCTCTCCACTACCCATGACTTGGCGACCGATGTGCAGTATGAACCCTGGGCGCTTTTCTTCGGACGCATTGAACGGTACAAAGGACTCGAACATCTTTTGGCCGCGGGGGCCATGCTTGCGTACAATAAATCTCAAGCTCCCCACATCATCATTGCGGGCAAGGGAAACATGGGGAGATTGTGGCCAGGCGTACTGCCAGAACACATCGAGCTACGCAATCGCATCATCGAGGATGAGGAGGCCCTTGATCTCTTCCGGCGCTGCGGTTGTCTGGTCTTGCCTTATGTTGACGCCACCCAGTCAGCTTTAATCGCTGCGGCGTATTACTTTCGCAAGCCGGTCATCGTCACACGCTCGGGCGCATTGCCCGAATATGTGCAAAATGGCGTAACTGGATTCGTCGTCGAACCAGAGCATCCAGCCTCGCTGGCCCGTAAACTGGAGCGCTTGCTGGCGCAACCAGCCTTACAACAACGGTTGGGTGAAGCAGGTCGGGCTTGGTATGAATACCAACGACTGGAAGAAGAAAAAACATTACTACAAATGTATCAACACATGCTGGGAGGATCGCATGACGCCACCAGTTGTCAGTAGAACGAAAGAACTAGCCGCATCAATGCAGCCGATCTCCCCAGCCAGCACAACGCGGCGGCAGTTCCGTATCTCCCCGCGTGAGCGGAAATTCCTTCTCATCATCATGGATATACTGCTATTGAATGCCGTCTTGCTGTTTGCCACGTGGCGCTGGAATGGCTTCGAAGTTTCGGTCATCACAGTGGTCGCATACAGCAAATGGTTCGTTACGCTTTCGCTATTCTGGCTGCTTTTTGGTTCGACGCTCGACATCTTCAACCCCATCCGGGCGGCAAGCACTACCCATATTCTGCTCAATATCCTTGTTGCAGTTCTGCTGACCGACATTATCTACGTGGCAACGCCCTGGTTCACTCCCAAGATCATGGCCCGGAATTATGTCTTTGGATTTATCACGCTGTCGCTGCTGCTTTTGGGAGGGTGGCGAGTGATATATGCCAGGGGGATGGCGCATCCAGCGTTCCATCGACGGGCAATCTTACTGGGCGCGTGGCGTTATAGCGGCGAGCTCGTGCTTGATATCCAACAGGGAGGACATTCCACAGACGCGAATCCCCTCCGGGGCACAGGTTATAACCTATTGGGCTATATCGCTGATCAGAAGCCAGAAAATCAGCAGGAGGATGTACTCCCCTGGTTGGGAAAGCCAGAAGCTTTGCCTCGCGTGGCTCGAATCCTCCAAGTTGACGAAATCATCGTGGCCCGGGAACAAGACCGCCTATTCGATCCAGAATTACATGAGGTGTTGCTCGATTGTCGGGAGCTGGGCTTTCCCATTACCCCTTTGTCCGAAGTTTACGAGAATCTAACCGCCCGCTATCCAGTCTCTTACGCCAAGCTCGATCCAGCACTCATACTTAGCGGCCACGACACGCCAATGTTTCGCCTCTATAATTTCATCAAACGTATTATGGATGTTTGCCTGGCGCTAATGGGAATGTTGGCTCTGGGCCTGCTTTCGCCCATTGTAGCACTGGCGAACCTCACCCACTCACCAGGATCGCTCTTTTTTCGTCAACAACGCATCGGAAAAGGAGGCAAACCTTTTGTTATCTACAAATTCCGCTCGATGATTCCAAATGCTGAGCACAATACGGGCGCTGTTTGGAGCCACCAACGAGATCCACGGATCACGCCCATTGGTCGATGGCTACGCCGGACGCGACTGGATGAATTACCGCAAGTCATCAACGTAATTAAGGGTGAGATGAGCATCGTTGGACCAAGGCCCGAACGTCCGGAGTTCGTGGGCGAACTGATGCGTCAGTTGCCTATTTACCGCGCTCGCCATTTTGTCAAGCCAGGCATCACCGGATGGGCGCAAGTGCGATTCTCTTATGGGAGCTCTGTAGAAGATGCTCGAATCAAACTAGAATATGATTTATACTATATCAAGCATCAAGGTGTTTTTCTCGATCTGCTCATTCTTTTAAAGACTCTGCCCGCCATGCTATTCATGAAGGGGCGCTAATTTTACTTCTCAGAGAATCAATGCAAACCACACCATCCCCCACCACATGTCCATACCTGGGCCTAGCTGACGACGAGAGTGTGGTGCGCGCGGTGCCTTGCGCAGGGCATCGTTGCTATGCCCAGTCGCCACCAGCAACAATAAATGAAGTGCGCCAACGCAATTATTGCCTGGCCCCCAGTATCCGGTATGCACACTGCCCATTCTTTCAAAAACCCATGTCCGAGGGTAAAAAACACGGTTGGGCTAATTCAGAGCGTAGCGCACATACAGCAAGCCGTAAGCGTCTATTTTTGCTGATAACGACCATTATCAGCTTTTCCATGCTTGTAATGTTCATGTATAGCCGGGCGTTTTTCCTTACCCCCCAAAAACCTGCAACACAAAGCGTTCCCAGTAAAACTATCTCAGAAGCAGATAAGAAACCCGAAGGGAGCAAGGCATCATTTCAGTCTTTGGCGGCGACATCGTCTACAATAAACCAACTCCCTCAGGGCACTCCATCACCTCCTAAAGTGGCATCCCTCATACTCGTGCCAGATCAAGGCTCAGTAGGTTGGTGGATGAATAACAGTGATACTAACAATCGTCATGTTGGCGACTCTTTTCTATACGCAGGATATTATGACAACAAAGTTTTCATCTCGGCCTTTCAAATCGATCTCAGTTCCATACCTGATGCAGAATCAATTGCAAGCGCGTTCCTAGAATTGACAGGTCTGAGCGACCGGCGATTCAACGCCGCAGCAGATGAGGCATGGAGGGTATCGTTGTTGCATCCAGGAGTCATCGACAATTTTCACACGACAGACTTTCAGGCGCTATTCAATGCGCCAGCAGAAATCACGCTATTGCCAACATTGGGAAAAGAGGATTTAGCTGTTGGGAAAAAAAATCGATGGGAACTGGATGAAACCGCTATAACGTGGATGGCAAGACAAAAACAAAGGGGACAAAATAAGATCATCATACGTATTATTGGACCTACTAGAGGAACGGAAACGTTGTTTGCCTGGGATAGCGGTTATGGGCCGGCCACGGCAGGAATAGGACCGAAGCTAATTCTAATTTTGGCGAAAACACCCGAGACGCTGCCATCTCCCACCACATCGTCATATTTAGTTGCTACCCTGACCCCGACCCCTCAAAACGTGCTCACCGCAGCAGCAAATGCACACACTGCAACTGCAATTGCTAACACCACAGGCACATTCACGCCGCCTCCCCCCAACATCGTAACTCCAACGCCGATTCCCGCCAATTTAGCCACGGTGCAGGCCAATGCTTTACGGTTGGGCCTACCCCCAGTAGTTCCTCACACTCCCACGCCAGCCAATGCAGCTACAGCCACCCTGCAAGCGCTTTACGCTACCGCGGTGGCCATCACAACAGGCACCTTTACGCCAGTCCCCACTGACGCCGTCACACCAGTCATCATTACGCCGACGCCTGCACCTGTGGATCTGGCTGCATTTGTCGCATGGGCGCTCACGGCCACCGCACGCCCCCCGGGGCCATCCACACCCTGGCCTTATAACGCATTGGTTGCCACTCCCACGCTAACACCGTGGTTCATCACTGCCACCCCTACCCCCGCCAATGCTGCAACTGCAACATACCAATCGCTTTATGCAACCGCGGTTACGCTCAGTGCCGGAACTTTCACGCCCAGGCCTCCAAACGTAGTCGTGCTGCCCTATGGTGTAACTGTCACTCCAGTTTCATCCAAGCGATTACGTATTGGGGAGAGGGCCATCATCCATGCGAATGCACCAGTCAACATGCGCAGCGGGCCGGGAATCGATTTTATCTCCATTGTCAGTCTTAGTCCCGGCCAACCAGTAAAGATCATTGACGGCCCCCAACCAGGCACGACATTCAATTGGTGGTTGGTTCAGGTGCAAACCACCTCAGGACAATTTCTCAGAGGATGGATTGCCGATGACCTGCTTTCCCCTTCCCAATAGATAACACATTCCTTCACTGATGGCTCATTTGAAATTCGGAGATGCTACGCGTGACCCCATGGAATTCAACTGGGACTCAATTTTTCACACAAAGCACCGCACCAATTGACCTTACCCCAACATGGTTCAGTTCCTGCACAGCATGGCTGGCAAGAGAAATGCGCGTCATTCCAGGATTGATTGCGATCAAGATACCATCGCTCAAGCTAGATAAGACGTGAGCATCGGCAGCAACCGCCATCGGCGGCCCGATGATGAGCAAGATATCCGCCAGCGACTGCAAGCGTTGTAACAAAAGGGGCATTTTGTGCGAAGCAATGAGTGCAGAAGGGTCTGGAGGCGGCGGGCCAGAGGTGAGAATGCTCAAGTTATCCAGAGGCCCCGCTTGCAATAACCTGTCAATCTCGAAAGCATCACTCAAAAACGCGCTTGTGATGCCCGTTGCATTGGGAAGCGCCAGACGAACATGCAATCGGGGCTGATAAAAATCCGCATCGATCACTACAACTTGTTTCCCCATACGAGCATACGTAGCGCCCAATAGTAAGGCCATCTCAACAACACATTCATTGGGGGAGATGCTGGCAATGACCATTTGCTTGATGGCATGAGCGGCATCGGAAAAATCCAGATTGACGCGCAAACGCTGATAGGCATCCAGGTTCTGAGTCATCTCAGAAAAAAGTGAACGGGATTTTGGTGAGTGAATAGGAATGGTCCCCATCACAACCAAACCCAACGTGTCATGCACATCATCCTCTCCCGTGATCACATCTTCGAAATATTCGATGAGATAAGCGCCCCCCACGGCCAGGAGCAGCCCAATCGCGGCAGCCTTTACCAGGCTTTCCATGGGACGAGTATCCCAAGGCGTAGTAGGCAAGGGAGCCGGCTCGACGATCGTCAGGTTGTTGGCAGCTCCGAATTCGCTCTGAGAGGCAAGAGTAAAGTAAATGTCCGACACCTCGAATATTCTTTTTGTTAGCTGCACTCGTTGCTCTGCCAGGTAATCTGCCGAATAGAGCCCCTTCGCCACGAGATCTCGGATATGAACCAGTTGGGACGCGATCGAAGAAAATTCCTCATCCAGATACGCAAGCTGAGCACGGATGAACCTGCGACGCGGTGAATTGGCCCCGCTAGTGAATGGATCATGCTGCACCAATTGATACGCTAGTTCGTTGGCAATGATCTGCGCTTGTGCTGGGTTGGAATGTGCAACTGCAATTTCAATGATCGAAGTGCCTGGAATGACGCGAACCTTGTAAAAGGGGAAGTCATTGATTCCTAGGCGCTCTTTGACAGCGGCCCTAATGACTTCTCGGCGAGCCAATTCGGCATAAGTGTTAGCTAGTTGAGTTTCAGTCGACGAGCTTAAAACAGGTAGAAAGGTTCCCAGCAATCCTGTCTCGGACGCATCACTATGCCCCACACGGATCGCAGTCGTTGCTACATAAATCGGCGACTGCTGACTAAGAGCATACGCTTTGGCAGCGACAGCAATCATCATTGCAGCCAGCAATAACCACCAACGCCTAAACAGCGGGGACAACAAACAGTTTCGCAAAAACAGGACAGGCATGATTGCCCACCATTCTATCTAGACTTCTCCCAAGATTCAAATACTGGCTATGGTACGCCCACAACAACTCAATTCATTCCTCCTTTTCACTATCACAGGCAGCACCTTACTCAGCCTTAGCCTGACGGTAGATGCGATAGGCGGCAATGCGGAAGGGTTCGGAGCAAAACAAACCGTAACACTTGCAGCGGGCACAGTGCTCATCCTCCTTGCAGAATGGCAGAATCCCGAAAGCCTCCTCGTAAATCTCCTCCGTCGCCTGACAAGTCTGGCATGGGGCGGCACCGGTTTGCTAGGATTTTATATCTATCCTAAACAATGGTCTTTCACCCTCTGCGTTCTCTTTTGTCTGACTGGGGTTCTAATTGAAGCTTCAAAATTCACACCACCGATCATCAAAAGACAAATCCTCCAATACCTCCGCTATGTTTCAGTCACACTCCCCGCACATTTCTGGCGGCTGCTACAACGAATCCTGGAACCACATCCATACGGGGAGCTGTTTCGTGTATTTTTCGGCAGGAAAAACAGCCAATCATTCCTCGTCCTCGACAGAACATTGTGGCAATTACTACTGATATTGGGCGGCATCGGAACGCTTCGCAATCTTCTAGAGGTTCATTTTGGCATTACCTATACCCCAAAATGGTATTCGCTAGATGCCGATATATTTTTCGTCATGTTTGTCTTTCCCATACATCTCTGTTTTTGGGGAGCAGTAATCATCACTCTTTTTGCCCGTCTCTTCAACCGACAGATACCCTTTTTACCCCTGGTAGCATTTCTCTATTACTTACAAATATTACACCTGCTGGTCCCCATCATCGACAGAATGGGGGCACGACTCCATTTTCCGCAGCTTTTTCTGATTTTTGGAACGGATCTCGTCTCGCCTTACTTTTGCTTTCCACTCCCTATGACATTGGGCATCATGGTCATCTGGTCACTTTCAGCATATTTGACACTCAAAATCCTTCATCGCACCTTTCAAATCCCATTGCTCCAGACGCTGGCCATTGGTGTACTGGCATTTATCACACTTTATCTTCCAATTTACCACCTGTGGCCGACGTGGAATACGATATTTGCGATGGCAACCGGCGCTCCTCCCGAGCACTTTCTTATCAAATCAGCCGAATTTAAAACTGTTGAACAGCCATTCTGGGGCTATGGATTTTATTTTTTATTGACAGGCTTGATAGGGATTCACTACTATCGCCAGCAGATGCAACAGGCAACGAACGAATAGATGACTAGATATCTGCCTTTTTTGCAACTCTACCGTTTGGATGTGGCGCTCATCACATTCTCTTCATATCTAATAAGCGCACTGCTATCGGGTGATCTTATGCCTTCCGACCTGTCGGCGGCTCTGGCCATTTCACTGATCTCGATCAATTTTGTTTACACATTCAACGCCTGGGCCGATTGGGGAATTGACACAATTAACAAATCTCATCGTCCCATCCCTTCAGGCCAAATTTCGCCCGCAGCAGCATACAAATATGCCATGGGGCTGTTGTTGCTTTCTGTCGCGTACCCTTTGCTATTGACCCAACAGTGGGAACAATTAGCGTTGTTTTGGTTGTTGCCGTTGTTGGGATGGCTTTATTCGGCCCCACCTCTACGACTGAAGCGCTTCCCAGTTTTTGCAGTCACGACAACCGGCCTCATACTAGTGATGCCCACGATCATTGCCCTGACCATCCATGAGCAATGCCCTGACGCGATTAGCTATGTGGTAACACTGTTTCTATACTGCGTGAGCATCATTCCCCTCAAGGATATCGAAGACCAAGAAGGAGATAGGGCATACGGCATTGTTAATTGGAGCGAACGCTTTGGCGAACAAAGAACACTATGGGGTTCGATGGTCGGCCTGTCATTAACGCTACTGATGGCATTAAACATGCGGGTCTTCATCCATTTCCAAATTTATCTGATTTTCTTTATCATCAGCACCATGCTCACCATTAGTGGATTTATGCTTTTGGGCGGTAACATCAGGAAGCTTTACCGAAGCATTGTACGTATAGTGGCAGCAGAAGGTTTAATTATCTTCGCCTTGCTGAGCATGTTTCGGCAATAAACACATAAATGGAAGCGCCTCAGAGATTATGATCCAAGACTGAAAGCAAGAACAATGTTCGGGACTTCTGAAATCGCATTATGAACAATTCGCCTCCACCTCATGCTACCATCTATGCTGCAGAATCACAGTTTCGCCACTTTCGACAACTTGCACGGAGGATGAAGGCCGATCTGCGTGTGGCTGTACGCGAGCTGGGGTGGCGGCTTTTTGTGCGAAATCTCCATGCTCAATATCGCCAATCATTTCTAGGACTCTTTTGGGGGTTGGCGCCTCCATTGGCAACAACTATCCTCTGGACATACCTGCATGCTTTTGAGATAATTCGCGTCAATGAAACGTCTACCCCCTATCCAGTATTCGTACTTAGCGGAACCTTGTTATGGCAAGTGTTTGCCGATGCGTTACGAAATCCACTGCGGCAGCTCTCTACTTCAGCCTATCTATTGTCGAAAATTAGCTTTCCAACTGAAGCATTGCTGGTGGCAGGCCTGGCGCAAGTTGCACTAGATTTTTGTATCCGTGTGTTCTTGTTAGTCCCAATCATGCTCTGGTTCCAGGTGCCCCTACCCATAACCATGCCTTTAGCGGTAATAGGCGTGGGCGCCTTAGCGCTATTTGGTACATCACTAGGGCTGCTGCTGACTCCGATGGGCCTGCTGTATCGAGATGTGCAACGTATCTTGGATATGGGAGTGCTTTTCTGGTTCTTCATCACGCCTGTTATCTATCCCGCTTCAGACACAATGCTAACCAGGTTGAATCCAGTGTCGCCTTTGTTACAGACGGCCCGCGGGTTGCTAGTAGCTGGAGAATTTGTGCATCCTGTCCTATTCCTTACTGTATTACTATTTTCCGTGCTACTCACGATCATAAGTTGGGTAATCTATCGCGTTGCATTGCCCCATGTCGTCGAGCGCATGTCCCCATGACATTACAGAAAATTAGAGCATGAATTCTCCCTTAGTGCGAGTTCGCCACCTGGCAAAACGCTATACTCGAGACCTAAATCTTGCGCTGCGATATGGCGTGCAAGATATCTTGTCCGAATTCGCTCCACATCATCCCAATGAATGTCGATCATTGCGCCCGCACGAATTCTGGGCGATCAAAGATGTTTCCTTCGAATTGCGACGGGGCGAGGCGCTGGGCATCATTGGTCCCAATGGCGCAGGCAAGAGCACATTGCTCAAACTGATGAATGGTTTGATTAAACCAGATGCCGGACAAATCGAATTGTGGGGACGGGTGGGAGCGCTCATTGAACTGGGTGCGGGCTTTGCCCCAGTACTCACCGGCAGAGAGAACATTTACATCAACGCTAGCTTACTGGGACTATCACGGCAAGAGACAGATGCCTTGTTAGCCCCAATAATCGATTTCGCAGAACTACAAGATGCTATTGATACTCCGGTGCAGTATTATAGTTCTGGCATGCGATTGCGCCTTGGCTACGCTATTGCTGCCCATTTGCACCCAGATATCTTGTTGGTGGACGAAGTTTTAGCCGTAGGTGATCTGGCCTTTCGCAACAAATGCCTACAACACATGCAGCGCTATCTCAGCCATGGTGGCGCACTGGTATTGGTTTCACATGATCTGCATCTTGTTCAAGCAGTCTGTCAACGGGCGCTCCTGCTGGATCAAGGCCATATCGCGGCTGCTGGCTCTGCGGTAGAAATCGTTAATCACTATTTTGCACATTACCGTCAACAAATTACACAACCAAAGAGCAGTACATCTCCTGTGCTTAATCACGGGAATCCCGTGGTCATCGATCGGGTGAGCATCGAATCGGAACAGGGCATGATCTCCACCCGGAAGCCGGTTCACATCACCCTGCAGTACCGCTCACTGTTGAAAGATATCCCCATTTTCTGGGGTTTCTCGATTTGGACGGGAGATCAAAGTGTTTGCATCACAGGCAACGGTGGAGGAATGGAGGAGAAACGCTATACTTTAAAGCAAGGAGAAGGGGCGCTAAGGTGCACAATACCACATCTACCTCTGGTGGCGGGCCACTACGCATTACGAGCGCAAATTATTGACGCAACCACCATGAGCCCGATAGCTCGTTACGGTTGGGAAAACGTCCCCACGTTGTTCACTGTAAATAGTCCACCAGGAGTACTGAACAACATCCACGCCATGCTAGGCTCATTGGTAGAAATTGAGACAATTTGGCACTAATCTCATGGCAAAGTCGTTTTTTCCGGCTCAGAAACAGACTCTAACCCCTACAAAACTCTTCCGGATTTCCGATTGGTGGGAAACCGCACTTGCACCGTTGCTTACCCTTGCTTACATAGAAATCATCGTTCTGGATATCCCCCCAAACCGGGCAACATTCACACTATTTGGGCTCTTTCTCTCCACTATCGCACTCAGTGCCTACAGCCATCTCATCAATGATATTTTCGACATTAAGGCCGATACGATGGTCGGCAAAAGCAATGGCATGGCGCAGCTAACACGTAGTCAACAGCTCAGTTTAGTGTTTCTGACCCTGCTGTTAGGCGTATTCCCATGGCTGATGCTGCCAAGAACCCCTGCTATTCTGGCCCTACTGACCGCAATCTTGTTATTGCAACCGCTCTATGCCATCCCCCCCATACGTCTCAAGGGGCGTGGTATTTGGGGCACTTTGTCAGATGTGTTCAATACCCATGTCTTTCCCATGGCACTCGTGGGACTGGTTTTCATGGAATTGATCTCCAAAAACAATAACACAGGTCGGCTTCTGTTACTGGTTGCAGTGACCTGGGCATTTCTATCTGGCCTTCGGAGTATCTTGCTACATCAGATATGGGATCACGGAAACGACCTACGTACGGACACCCATACATGGGTTAGACAAATTGGGGTCTCTCGCACGCAAAAACTGATTTATAGAGGTGTTTTCCCTCTGGAAGTATTGATTATCATCGTGGGTGGTGTACTACTATTCCCCAATACCCCCGGCGTAATACTTGCGTTGGGGGGCTACGCCATTCTGTTTTGGCTGAGCGTGGCGCTGAGTATCCGCACCGACTGTATAGATCCCGCTCCCTCCAAACCAGGCAGCTACATCCTTCTTTTCGAATTTTATACGATATGGCCCGCGATGTTGCTTCTCTTTGCCCTATCCATAAAGAACGCAAAATTTTTCTGGCTCCTACTTTCCCACAGCCTTCTTTTTCACGGAACGCTTCGCAAGCAGGCGCAGGACCTTTTTGTGCTTGCCTATCTGGTGGGGAGAAAATTCGTCAAACTATTTCAGTGGCGCGTGTTGAATCACACCAAAGATGAGTGAGACGCTATAATGATGCAGCATCGTGTCATCTTGACTGCAACCTCAGGACGAATTAGTGGCGTAGATATTTTTTCCATACATCTTGTGCGGGGATTGCTGGAGCGCGGCATTGATGCGCGCATTGTGCTAACCATGCCCGACATCACGCCGCCAGATCCCCAACCATTTCCACCTGATATTCCACTGGATGTACTGCCAGTTCATCGACGCATGAGCTGGCGTAAGCGATGGCAACACCTTCAAGCCTATCTTCAAGCCAAGGCCCCCTGCATCTACATCCCAAACTACGATTGGAACCACTCAGGAATCAGCCCCTTGCTCCCACCAGAAGTCGTCATTGTCGGCATCGTCCACAGTGATGACCCACGACACTATGAGCATGTCGTTCGATTGGGCGCCTATTGGAACCTGATTATTGCTGTAAGCCAAACGATTGCTAGGCGCACGCTGGAGCTGGCCCCCGAGTTTAAGAATCATCTGCGTCAAATACCGTATGGCGTTCCGATTCCTGATTCCTTACCCTCTTCCCCCTTCCGGCATCGCCCCGATATCCTGCGCGTGGTGTATGCTGGCCGGTTGGTCCAGCACCAAAAACGCGTGCTAGACTTACCTCGTATTGTTCAGTCGGCGCACAAGCAGGCGATTCCGCTGGAACTCACAATTATTGGCGACGGCGAGGATCGGAGCGCATTGCTCAACGCCAGCGCCGAATGGATGCTCAAGCGTCACATCCGTTATCTGGGTCCATTGCGAAATGATCTCGTCCTACGTGTTTTCGCCCAAAGCGATGTTTTCATCCTACCCTCCGAATTCGAAGGGCTGCCCGTGAGTTTGCTCGAGGCCATGGGTCAAGGATGCGTGCCGATCGTCAGTGATGTACGCAGTGGCATCCCTGAACTCATACAAGAGGGTAGCAATGGCTTTCGGCTGCCTGTGGGCGATACTAAAGGCTTTGTACGGGCACTAAAGCTATTGCATGAAGATATTTCGTTACGCCAGTATATGTCGGAACAGGCTTATCGCCAGGTGCGAGAGGGAGGCTACCAGATAAACGACATGATAGAGCACTATCTGATGGCATTCCAACAAGCCATCACACATTCCCACACATGCACACGTCCTCATCGC